>Ga0302302_1001651_pt1 | contig 13356 bp, 10 predicted proteins | sample III_Palsa_E1_3_FD_198766 | JGI IMG/M metagenome (GOLD analysis project Ga0302302, IMG submission 198766) | Peat permafrost microbial communities from Stordalen Mire near Abisko, Sweden - III_Palsa_E1_3 | ecosystem: Environmental > Terrestrial > Soil > Palsa > Peat permafrost | place: Sweden...
GAACGTCGCCGGCGCGAAGACCGCCGGCGCCGCCGTGATCAGGTTCTCCCGCTCCGCGTACAGCTCGTCGTTGGCGTGCACGACGCTGCCGCCGAGGGTCCGGACGGCCAGGTCGGGAAGCTCGGTGAAGGGGATCGGGTCCGGTGCCTTGACGTCCTCCCTGCCGTGAGCGGCGGGGATTCCTCCAGCGCGGCTCACGCCGCGCTCCGGTGGGTTCCTGTTTCAGCGCCGGCTGCCACAGGGTGTGGTCTTGCACCGGCTTCGCAGGCGTTTTCCTTGTCCGCCCGCCCGGCGGCCAAAATGTTCCTCGCTGCATTGACGTCCCGGTCGTGGGCGGTCCCGCACGCCTGGCACGTCCACTGCCGGACCTGCAGCGGCTTGGGGCCGTCCTTGACCCCGCAGGCCGAGCAGACCTGGCTGGTCGGCTCGAACCGGCCGATCCGGGCGAACGTGCGCCCGTACTGCGCTGCTTTTTCCTCCATCAGCCGCAGCAGCTGCGACCAGCCGGCGTCATGCACGGACCTGGCCAGCCGGGTACGCGCCAGCCCGGACACGCACAAGTCCTCCGCATAGACCGCTTGATTATCGCGGACCAGCCGAAACGCGATCTTATGCGCATGATCCAGCCGGGTCTGCCGCACCTTACGATGCAGGACCGCGACCCGGTGCCGGGCCCGGGCCCGGTTCGCCGAGCCCTTCCGCGTCCGGGACAGGCCCCGCTGCGCGCGGGCGAGCTTGCGTTCCTTAGCCCGAAGGAACCGCGGGTTGGCGATGACATCCCCGTCCGAGGTGACGGCCAGGCTGGCCAGCCCCAGGTCGATCCCGATCTCCCGGCCGCAGCCGGGCAGCGGCGTGGCCTGGCGTTCCACCACAAACGAGGCGTAATAGCGGCCGTCCGCTTCCTTGATCACCGTGACCGACGACGGGACAGACGGCAGGTCCCGGGACCATTCGACCCGGATGTCTCCCACCTTGGCCACGTACAGCCGCTGCCCGCGCAGGGCGAACCCGTTGCGGGTCAGCCGGATGGACTGCCGCTGATGCTTGCGCCGGAACACCGGATGCCCCACCCGGCGGCCCTTCCGCCGGCCGGACAGCGACCCGAACCAGTTCCGGTACGCGCGGCGGGCATCGTTGCACGCCTGCACCAGCGCCACCGATGCGACCTCACCCAGCCACGCCCGCTCCGGCGCCTGCTTGGCCAGGGTGATCACCCGGCGCTGCACCTCCGTGTCGGAGATCTTCTGCCCGGCCGCGTGGCAGGCATCCCGCAGCCGCAGGCAGTCGTTATACACCACCCGGGCGCAGCCGAACGCCCGCGCCAGGGCCTGCTGCTGACAGAGCGACGGATAGAGACGATACCGGTACCTGACCTGCATGACACCACAGCATGCCACCGGCCCCTGACAATCGCGGCGGAGCACCACCGCGGCAGGCACCTGGTTTCCGCGCTCCATATGCATGTGACCTTCGTGACGACGCACCGGCGCGGAGTCCTCGATGCGGACGCGCTCCGGTCGTGCCAGGACGCGATGCGGAAGGTGCGCCGCGACTTCGCCGCGGAGCCGCAAGAGTTCAACGGCGACAACGATCACCTGCACCTGCTGCTGCAGTACCCGCCCAAGGTCGCCGTCCCGGCCCCGGTGAACAGCCTCTAGGGCGTGCCGGTCCGCGAGCTGCGATCGGAGGCCACCAGCCGGGTGAACCAGCACATCACGCACCGGCATTTCTGGTCGCCGTCCTCCTTCGCCGCATCCCCCGGCGGTGCGCCGCTGAACATCATCCGGCAGCACATCGAGCAGCAAAGACACCCGGCTCACGCAACTTCCGGCCTAACCCCGCCCCGAAGGACGGGGCTTGCGCCCGGCAATTTCGGTCAACCTCGTTCTCCTTCGGTGCGAGCGCCGGGCCGGGTCAGGAACTGACCGTGCGGCGCGCCGATGTGCACCCGGCGGCCCCGCAGCCAGGTGCCCGTGACCACCCCTGTCAGCTGGCGTCCGGCGTAGGGCGTGACCGGGTTCTTATGATGCAGCCGCGCCGGGTCCACCGTGAACGTCTCATCCGGTGCGAGCACGCAGAAGTCCGCGTCCCGGCCCGGCTCGATCGCGCCTTTCTGGCCCAGGCCCGCGATCTGCGCCGGACGCTGCGCCATCCACCGGACCAGCTGCTCCAGGCCGAACCCCCGCGGCCGCGCCTGCGTCCACACGGCGGGCAGCCCCAGTTGCAGCGAAGCGATCCCGCCCCACGCCGCGCCGAAGTCGCCGTCTTCGAGCCGCTTCAGGTCCGGTGTGCAGGGCGAGTGGTCAGACACCACACAGTCGATCGTGCCGTCGGCCAGCCCGGACCACAGCCGCTCCCGGTTGGCCGCCTCGCGGATCGGCGGGCAGCACTTGAACTGCGTCGCCCCGTCCGGTACCTCTTCGGCGCTGAACACCAGGTAGTGCGGGCAGGTCTCGGCCGTGACCTGCACTCCCCGGGCCCGGGCGGCACGGATCTGGCTGGACGCCGCGGCGCTGGACAGGTGCAGGATGTGCACGCGTGCGCCAGTCCGCCCGGCCAGGTCGAGCACCAGCCCGATGGCCAGGTCCTCCGCCTCCCCGGGGCGGGACCGCAGGAACCCGCCGTAGTCCCGCCCGGCCGCCTCCGGAGCCCGCTCGATGACGTGCGGATCCTCGGCGTGCACGATCATCTGCGAGCCGAGCGCCGCCACGATAGCCAGGTCGGCCTCGAGTTCGGCCGGGCTGAGCGGCGGGAACTCGCCCACTCCCGACGGCAGCAGGAAGCACTTGAAGCCGAGCACACCGGCGCGGTGCAGCGGCCCGAGCTGCGCGGCGTTGCCGGGGATCGCGCCGCCCCAGAAGCCCACGTCGACGTGGCAGCGCCCGGCGGCCGCGGCGCGCTTGGCCGCCAGCGCGGCCGGGTCGACCGTCGGCGGGAGGCTGTTCAGCGGCATGTCGACGATGGTGGTGACCCCGCCCGCGGCCGCGGCGGCGGTGGCAGTGTGAAAGCCCTCCCAGTCGGCCCGGCCCGGGTCGTTGACGTGCACGTGCGTGTCCACCAGGCCTGGCAGCAGCACCACGTCGTCGCCCAGCTCGACCACCTCGCGGCCGTCCGGCCCGGCCGCCAGCGGCTCGACCGCCACGATGGTCCCGCCGCTGACCGCGACGCAGCCGGGGCCCTCGCCGCCGGGCGTCACCATCCGCCGGGCCCGCAGCACGAGGTCGCAGGAGGTCATGCGCCGGCCGGATCGCCCAGCGCAGCGCGGTAGGCCCGCCAGCCGCCGTACTGGCTGATGTCGGTGTAGCCGCCCTGCCGCTGTTCTTCGTCACGCAGGATCATGCCGAACGAAAGCTGCCCTCGAGCCAGCTCCACGATCGACAGTTCCAGTTCCGGGGGTTCGCTCGCCAGCAGCGTGCGCAGCAGCGGCATGGGCACGTCGTACAGCTCGCCGAGGATGGAGTGCCCCTCCGTGGGCTCACGGTCGGCCGGGTAGAGGCCGGGGTACTCGTCACGGATGGAGTAGAACCGGTACCGCGGCGCGGTCCGCACCTCGCCGATCAGCGGAATGCCTGCAATGTGCTGGTGCACGGGCCCACCGCGCATCCCGCCGCCATTGAGGAACATCAGGGCCATCCACGTCTCCATCCGGTCCAGGCCGCGGGCAGGCGGGCCGGCCTGCGCCTCCCGGGTCGTTCCCCGCCACGTGCCCTCCTACGCCCCGCCGCACAGCACCGGCGGGCAGTGCATGGGCTGGCGGCATCCGGGCCCGGGTCGCGCTCAGCTGGGCGGCCGCTGCCCATAGCCGGTGAGCTTGTGCGTGACGCGGTCGATCTCTGCGGGCGGCAGCAGCCGCGGGGTCCCGGCGGCGGCCGCCCGCAGGTAGACGTCGCACAGCCACTCCAGATAGACGGCGCGGCTGTAGGCCGTGGCCAGGTCGGGCCCGGTCGTGACCGCGCCATGGTTGGCCATCAGGCAGCCGGTCCGGCCGTCCAGCGCCCCTGCGACGTGCGCGGCGAGTTCTTCCGTTCCGTAGGTGGCGTACGGAGCGACGGCGACCGGCCCGCCGAACAGTGCCACGTAGTAGTGGACCGCCGGGATCTCGTCCACCAGGGTCGAAGCGGCCGTGGCGGCGGGGGAGTGGGTGTGCACGATCGCCGCCGTGCCCGTCGCGGCGTAGACGCTCAGGTGCAGGGGCAGTTCGCTGGTCGGCTGCAGCGGGGCCTCCACCGGGGAGCCGTCCAGCCGGTGCACGCCGACCAGCCCGGCGGTGAGCGACCCGTAGTCCAGCCCGCTCGGCGTCACGGCCACCAGGTCACCGTCGCGCGCGCTCACGTTCCCGGCGGTCCCGATCACCAGGCCCGCCGCGGCGAGCTGGCGGCACACCCCCGCGACCTCCGTGCGCAGCTCGCCGAGCAGCATCGCGCGTCCCTTCCTCGGGTAGCGTCAGGATATGGATTCCGGTCCCGATCAGCCGGCCGGCACGTTCGAGGTCCTCGGCTGGCGCGACGGCCACATCGTCGCCATCGACCAGACCGTGCTCCCGCACGAGATCCGCATGCTTCATCTCACCACGGTCGACGAGCTGGTGGACGCGATCACCCGGCTGGCCGTCCGCGGCGCCCCGGTGCTCGGCGTCGCGGGTGCGCTCGGTGTAGCCCTGGCCGCGCGGCTGGCCGAAGAACAGGGCTGGGACGAGGCCCGGCTGGCCGGTGCGGTCAAGCGCATCGGCGACGCCCGGCCCACCGCTGTGAACCTGCGCCGCGAGACCGAGGCCACCGCGGCCGTGATCCCGGACGGGCCCGCCGCCGTGGAAGCCGCGGCGCTGGCCACGCTGGCCGCGACCGTCACCGCGACCCACCGGATGAGCGAACGGGGGGCCCGCTACCTGCGGGACACCTGCGGGCCCAGGCCGCTGCGGATCGAGACTCACTGCAACACTGGGAGCCTGGCCTGCCTGGGCTGGGGTACGGCGCTGGGCGCCATCCGCGCGCTGAACAACGAGCGCGCAGTCCAGCACGTCGTGGTGGACGAGACCCGCCCGCTGCTGCAGGGCTCGCGGCTCACCTGCTGGGAGCTCGGCCAGCTCGGCATCGAGCACTACCTCATCCCCGACGCGGCCGGCCCGTTCCTGATCAGCCAGGGACTGGTCGACGCGGTCGTGGTCGGAGCGGACCGGATCGCGGCCAACGGCGATGTGGCCAACAAGATCGGCACCTACAGCCTCGCGCTGGCCGCCCGGTATGCCCGGGTTCCGTTCCTGGTCGTGGTGCCCGAGTCGACCATCGATCCGGGCACCCCCGACGCCGCGCGGATCACCGTGGAACAGCGCGCCGCCGACGAGGTCACGCACGTGCGGGGCGTCCCGGTCGCCCCGCCGGACACCCCCGTCCTGAACTACGCGTTCGACGTCACCCCGGCCGAGCTCGTCACCGCGGTGGTCACCGAGGACCGCCTGATCACCGCCTGGTAGACGCGGTGAGCAACGCCTTCCAGGGCCCGGCGAAAGCCCAGATGTGAGATTGTCGGGCGCGCCCTCTAGGTTTCTGCTTCGTGGGCGCCTCGTCCGGCACGGCGCCGGGTTCATCCGACGGCGAGCGCGAAGATGTGCATCCCCCGGCGCCGGCCGGTGGGCGGGTTCGCGCCGTTTGGCGGCAGCGTCACCGCCGTGACCTCCCGGCCGGGGATGATCGGCACGCTGGCGTAGAAGACATAGACGGTGTGGTGGCTTCGGCCGACCACGCCGCCGTTGCCCGCGCGGTTTGCGTCGTTGACGTAGGACAGGGTGGCGATCGCGTCGTTCTCGGGACCGGGCGCGGCGAAGTAGTTGTCCAGAGTGAACGTGTAGTCGCTGGCTGTCCCGTCGGCATAGTGCACGATGCCGGTGCCCAGTGCGTTGGATGGGCTGCTGGCGCCGAGGAAGCCCAGCCGGGTGCCGGTGCCGGACATCCGGATGGTCTGCCCCATCGCTATCACGTTGTCGGGCTTTCCCGCCGGAACGTTTGGCCAGGTGAAGCTCAGGCCATTGTGGGCAACCGCCGCTCCCGGGGCGAGCCGGGCGGCGGCGAGCGCCTGCTGGGAGTAGCTGTAGCCCGCGCCGTCGAAGTCCGCGGCCGCCGCATCGGAGTCGTCGCTGGTGCCGGTGTTGTTGAACGCCGCCGCCAGCGATGGGTACTCCACCGGGGTCCCGGTGGTCAGCGCGAAGATGTGCGCGGCGTTCACGGCGGGGTGGGCCGTGTTGGAGCGGTTCGGGAGAGTGACGGCGGCGACCGTTTTGCCTGGGTCGAGCGGGACCGTGGCCGCGTAGACGTAGGCCGTGGTTTGCTGTTGTTTCCGGCTGGCCGTGTTGTAGTAGGTCGTGGCGGCGGCCGCGCTGAAGCCCTGGTCCGGCCCGCTGGCGGCCGGGCCGCCGGTCCAGCTGTTGATGTACACCAGCTGGAAGTCGGCTGAGCCGTCGGCGTAACGGACGATGACCGTCCCGTAGCCGCCCCCTTCGGTGCAGACGGCCAGCAGTCCCAGCGCGGTAGCGCCGGGCTCGGCGTCCACGAGTACCGTCTGCCCGGAGCCGAGCGCGTTGTCTGGCCGGCCGGGCGCCACGTCCGGCCAGGTGTACTCCAGCCCGTCGGGTGTCTTCACTTTGGCGCCCCGGGCCAGGCCCGCCGCGGCGAGCGCTGTGGCGGAGTAGCTGTCACCGCCGCCGTCGAGGTCACCGGCGGCCGGGCTGCTGTCCGCGGTAATGCCGGTGTTGGTGAACGCCGCGGCCAGCGAGGGATACGGCACGAACACGTCGGCGCTGGCGTTGGTGACGCCACGCTGGGCGCCGGCGGTGTAGGCGGACTGCACGGTGAGGGCGGCGGTCTGCGGGTCGGCGCCGCCCGGCACGGTCACCCGCCAGCTGGCCTGGACCGACTGGCCGCTGCCGATGTTCGTGAAGGTCGCGGCCGACGTGGCGGTGGCCGTCCACCCAGCTGGCAGCTGCGTGGCCAGCGCGGCCCGCGTCAGGGCCGGCAGGCCGTTGTTGGTCAGCGAGGCCGTCAGCGTGACGGTGCTGCCCGGGGTGGTCACGTCCGGGCTGACCAGCGCCGTCAGCGCGCCGGAGGGCACCGGCTCGCCGGCGCCGGCGGGCGCGACGACGTTGATCGTGGCCGTCGCCGATCCGAGCGTGGGGTGCGCCGCCCGGACCGTGACCGTGCCGGGAGAGTTGGGCAGCGTCCTGATCCAGACCGCGCCGGCGGCGCCGGCGTCGCCGAAGGCGAACGGGTTGTCGCCGATGAGCACGCCGGGGCCGGTGACCGACAGCTGAACCTCGCCGGTGACGTACGGCCGGGCGTTGCCGTAGGCGTCTACTGCACGGAACTCCACCCGGGTCTCGTCGCCGCCGTCTGCGGTCAGCTCGGTATCGTCCGCCGCGACCGCCAGCCGGTCGCGGGAAGTGTCGGCGGAAAACGTGCGGGTCGCGACCTGCTCGCTGCCTAGATAACCGTCGATCCGCAGCTCGGGGAGGGATGCGCCGTCGATGCCGGAGAAGTCGGCGAAGGACGGCGGATAGGGCAGGCCCCCGTAGCTGTCGGTGTCGGGGGTCACGGTGGCGTAGTGGGCGCCGCCCACGTAGACCTCCAGCTGCTCAAGGTTGGAGCAGATCATCGCCGACGGCAAGATCGTGATCGGGTAATCGGGCCCGAATTCCCAGTAGAAGGCGGGCTGGATCACCGGCCGGACCTTCGGGTCCACCTGAGCCTGATAGATCGCGGCCCCCGGCTTGGGGATGCGGAACAGGTCGACCACGCCGACGTACTTCACTCCGCCGAAGCAGTTGCCGGTGGCGTCGGATTCGTAGTCGAACCCGGCCCAGGCGACCAGGCCGCAGTACCTGTCGTCGGAGAACGAGATGTTCTGCACCTGGGCGTGCGCGGTGGCCAGCCCCTGCTGCAGCTGCTGCGGGCTTATCCGGCGGTAGGCGAGGGCCGGCCCGGACAACGTGCCGATGGCCTCGCAGATCAGGTACGGCTTGGCTGCCGCATCGGTTGGGGGTGCCAGCGTGGCCTCGCGCAAGCCGTCGGGGCCCGTGTGACTGCTGTAGTCATGGTTGCTGAACACGTCGAACACGAAGCTGGCGTCGGTGGGATAGCCGTCGCCCCCGGTGGGCCTGGAGTCGTCGAGGGAGTGCGCGAGCTCGTTGTACACGGTGTACTCCGTGACGTGCTCGCCGGCCTCGTTCGGCATCGCGCCCCACACGATGACCGACGGATGGTTGCGGCCCCGGACGATCATGTCGTGCACGTCCGCCTGCGCTGCCTGCTGCCACGCGGCATCCCCGAAGTAGCCCCAGCCCGGGATCTCCTCCCACACCATCAGCCCCAGCTCGTCGGCTGCGTGATAGAAAGCCTCGGACTGCGGGTAGTGCGAGCAGCGCACCATGTTGCAGTTCAGCTCCTGCACCATGATCTCGACGTCCCGGCGCTGCACCCGCGCCGACATGGCGCCCCCGGCGAAGGGGAAGAACTGATGGCGGTCGAGGCCGAACAGCTTGAGCCGGTTCCCGTTGAGGTAGAACCCGTCCGGCGTGAAGCTGGCTTCGCGGAAGCCGGTCCGCACCTGGCAGTCATGCAGCGGCGTGCCGTCGACTTGCAGCGTGGCCCGCACCGTGTACAGCTTCGGGTTTTCGATGTCCCACAGCGTGACGCCGGCCAGGTCAGACAGCGTGACGGTCACCGTGACCTGCCCGGTCTGGCTGATCGTCGCCGGGGCCGAAGCGGAGGAGATCACGGCAGTGCCGTCCAGCAGTTCGGCGGTGATGGTCACGGCGCCGCTGGGTACGGCCGCCGCGTCCACGGTGCACTGCACCTGAACCTGCCGCTGGTCGGCGCTGAGCACGTTCACGGGCTTGGCGAACACGTCGAAGATGTAGGCCTGCGGCACCACCCGCAGCTGCACGTCCCGGTAAAGTCCGCCGGGCTCCCAGTAGTCGATCGAACGGGGGTCGTACGGCGCGGGACGATCCGGCGGCACGTCGAAGTTGAAGTGCGAATCCAGAGAGATCGCCAGCACGTTGCCGCTGGCGGACAACTGGTCCGTGATTTCGGCGCTGAACGGCAGGTAACCGCCGACGTGGCCGGCCAGAACCTGCCCGTTGAGCACGGGGGTGAAGCTGGTCATCGCGGCCGCGACATCGAGGAAGACCCGCATTCCGCTGGCCTGGGCCGGGGTGCCGAAATGTTTGCGGTAGACCCAGGCCTGCTGCCAGCTGTCCGGGTCCCAGTTCCGCCAGGACAGCGGCGTCACGGTATGCGGGAGCGTCACGGTCTGCAACTGCGAGTCGTCGAAGCCCGGCTGCGTGCTGCCCGCAGCGGCCGGGCCGAACAGCCACCCCGTGTTGAACGGCATGATCTGTGCGGCAGCTCCCTTGGACGCAGCCCGCGCCTGCCTGGACGTAACCTTATCATTCTGTGATCCTTTGATCACTTAAAGTCACGCATCCTTTCTCGGCGCACCCTACCTACCGTGCTCAGCCCAGCGGGCCGTGAAGCAGACCGAGCCTGGTGTGTCATGACCTGGATCATGCCCTCGGGCCGGTGCTTGGTTACCACTGCGGCCCAGCCCGCCAGCTAGCCCAGATCGGCCCTGACCAGGAGAGTGCGGCCGGGCATCGCGGTTTCCTCCAGGTCGGCGGCGTCGAAGGTGCGCTCCGCGTGCCAGCCGGCGCGCTGCAGCAGGGTGAGATGGGCGCGCTGGGGGAGAATGGTCCGCCACGGTTCGGTCTCGCCCGCGCGGCGGCGCGCGTTGGCCGCCGCGACGACGCGCTCGGTGGGCAGTCCTTCCTCGTGCACCGCAAGGCTCGCGGCCAGCCTGTTGCCCGGCCCGGACACGGCTGCGAGCTGGGACAGGAAGCTCGCAGCCGTGTCCGGATCGAGGTAGATGAGCACACCCTCGCAGAGGAAGAGGGTGGGCTGGCCGGCATCGTGCCCGTGCCCGGCCAGCACCGCCGCCACGTCATCATGCCGGAAGTCCGCCGTGGCCAGCGTAAGCCCGGACAGATCGGTGTTCAGGGCCTGCAGTCGCCGCGCCTTGTCCTCCTGCGTGGGACCCTGATCCAGCTCGAAGAACCGGACACGGGGGGTGCGGAACCGCAGCGCCCGGTCGTCGTACCCGGCGCCGCAGACCACGATCTGCCGGACGCCGCCCGCAATGGCGGTCAGCACGGCGCCATCGAAGAACATGGTGCGCGCGGTCAGCATGGGCCGCAGCCGGGTGCCGGGAGTGGGCCGCATGCCTTCGCAGAGCCTGGCCTGAGCGTTTGAGTCGCCGTCGGGGCTGTGCGGCCGTTCCATCCGGGCCCGGGTCAGCGCGACCGCCTGGCTGGTCCGTGAGATCCCGGCCTCCTCGGCTAGTGGTCCCGCGTGACCGTTGTGGCGGTGCGTATGCTCGTGACCGTGCGAGTGGTCGTCTGGATGACGATGGGCGGTTTCCGCTCCCTCGCGTCGCCTCCGCCAGAACCTGAACGCCATACGCCGCAGCGTACTAAGCGCCCTGGCGCCTGCCGGGAAAGTCCCCAACCTCGGCTGGCCCAGGTAGTTAGGCCGCACGGTGGCCGGGGTAGGCGCAACCAGTAGGCAGCCGCAGGCTGGCTACGCCGAAGAGACCGAGGAGGGGCCTTGAGGCTGCTGAGACGAGCCACGTCGCCGCCGCAGGCGCAGGAGCGGACAGATGACGGGCCGGCTGCCCCGAAGCCATCGGATTCAGCCAACGAGACGGCTGCATCGCAGCCAACTGAGGCGCCACCGGAGCAGACCCAGTCGGGGGAGGTTATTCCGCCGGTCCGGGACCTGGACGGCGGGCCGGACAACCCGCTGGAGATCGGTAAGACCGGCTGGCGGAATACCTTCCAGCGGGCGGTCAAGAAGTATTCCAGGGACCGCTGCTCGATGGCCGCGGGCAGCCTGGCCTACCACTGGTTCCTGGCCCTGTTTCCGGCCCTCATTGCGCTGCTGGGGTTCGTGAGCCTGGTCAACCTGGACACCAGCCAGGTGGACCATCTGGTCAACGGCCTCAGTAAGGCCCTGCCCGGCAGCGCCGCGGGGGTCTTCACCGAGGCGGTCAAGTCCGCGCAAAACCACAAAACCGGTTCCCTGGCTACGGTGATCGTCGGCATCGTCGTGGCCGTGTGGAGCGCCTCCGGCGGCATGGCAGCCCTGGAAACCGCGCTCGACGTCGCCTACGAAGTGCCCATGAACGCGAAGTTCCTCAAGAAGCGGCTCAAGGCGCTGATCCTCATCCTGTGCACCGTGGTGTTCGGCGGGATCGCGTCGGTCTTCATCGTCGAAGGTGGCCCGATAGGGACCGGGATCGAGTCGCACATGCCGGTGCACGGCACCGCGTTCCTGGTGGTCTGGAACGTCGTGCGCTGGGGGATCACGGTGATCCTGGTCTCGCTGCTGTTCTCCTGCTACTACTACTTTGGCCCTAACCGGGAGACGCCGAAGTGGCAGTGGGTGAGCCCGGGCGGGGTCATTGGCACGATCATCTTCCTGGCCGCCTCGCTGGGGCTGTCCTTCTACGTGGCGAAGCTGGGGAACGCCTCCTACGCCAAGACCTACGGCGCGCTGGCCGGGGTCGTGCTGCTCATGCTCTGGCTCTACCTGGCGGGCCTCGCGATCCTGCTCGGCGGCGAGATCAACGCCGAGACCGAACGGGAGGCCGCCGCGCAGGCCGGCCACCCTGGGGCGCAGCAGAGCGCCGCCGAGGTGGCGCAGGGTCCCGCGTCGCCCAGCGCCAACCGTTCGTCCAGTTAGTTCCTCGATACCCGCTGGCGGGGTGCCCTGCACGGCGCCCAGGCAGCCATCTCCCCCCGGAGGCTCAGGCCTGGCCCGCCGGCCTACCGTCCGCCCAGGCCGTCGGCGCCAGCTCCGCCAGCTCGGCCAGCGTCGGCGGGCTGGCGCCGGTCCGCTCGCACGTAATCGCCGAGACCGTGATCGCGTCGTCCAGCACGGCCGACAGCTCCTCCGCCGTGCACTGGGCCAGCCGCTCCGGTGCCTGCCACTGCCGCCGGATCAGCGAGGCCAGCAGGCCGGCCGTGAACGAGTCGCCGGCCCCCACGGTGTCGGCCACCTTGACTTCCGGCGCGGGGCGGTAGAGCGGGGGCCCGGTGGCGGTGAAGGCGTGCGCGCCGTTGGCCCCGGCGGTGATCAGGACGAGGACCGCCCCTAGCTGCAGCCAGTGCTGGGCCACTTCCTCCCACGGCTGGCCGGGATACAGCCAGCCGAGGTCCTCCGCGCTGGCCTTGGCCACATGCGCGTTCCGGATGCCGCGCTCGACCATCCGCCGGGCGTGCTCGCGGTCCGCCAGCAGGCTGGGCCGGATGTTCGGGTCGTAGCTGACCAGCACGTCACCACGGGCCCGCATCCGCCGCGCGAGCTCGATCACGTGGGCCGCCCCGGGCGAGGTCCAGGAGGCGATGGACCCGAAGTGGAGCACCGTGGTGCTGGCCGGCGCGTGCCTGGTCTCTTCCGCGGTCCACTGCCAGTCGGCGGTGCCGTCGAAGTAGAAGTCGTAAGCGGCCTGACCCTCGGTGTCGAGGGATACGACAGCCAGCGTGGTCGGCTCCTCGGCCTGCGCCGACGCAGACAGGTCGATGCCTTCGGCTACGGCCCGGCCGCGCAGGATGCGGCCGAACGCGTTATCGGCCAGACGGGCCATCAGGGTCGTGTCCTGCCCGAGCCGGGCCAGGCCGATGGCCACGTTGTACGGGCTGCCGCCCGGGGTGGCGGTGAATTCCAGCGGCGAGTCACCCGGAACCAGATCGATGAGAGCCTCGCCGATCACGGTCACCGTCTGGTCCTGCATGCCGCCTCCTGCCGCGTTTTTGATCGTGCCGATCGTCACCCTAGTGCGGCCGGAGGCAGCCGGCGAGTCCGGCCTGCGTAGGCTACGCCGACGGCGGGTTGAGCTGCGGCGTGCCCGCACCGTCCCGGTGTGTCAGCGGGTTGGTCAGCTTCGCGATACCGTCGATCTCGCCGTCAACAAAGGTCAGCGGGATCTCGGCCGAGTCGGTCAGCCGGAGCTTGCGCCGGGCGCGCTGGTAGAACGTGGTGTGGCCGAGCCGGATGACCCGCGCGGCGTGTGGCCGGGCCCGCATCGTCACCCGGTCGCCGGGCTCGCTGTACCCCTCGACCAGGCCGTCGACCTCGATCGCCAGGCGGCCGCTGGTCGGCAGCATGTCCAGCTCCACCGATTCGTCGACGGACAGCACGAAGCCCCGGTTGTATGCCGAGTGCGGGGCGGCGGGCGTCACCAGCAGGGCCTCGACGGCCGGCTGCACGATCGGGCCCCCCGCGGAGAAGCTGTAGGCGGTCGAGCCGGTCG
>Ga0302302_1001675_pt1 | contig 13284 bp, 12 predicted proteins | sample III_Palsa_E1_3_FD_198766 | JGI IMG/M metagenome (GOLD analysis project Ga0302302, IMG submission 198766) | Peat permafrost microbial communities from Stordalen Mire near Abisko, Sweden - III_Palsa_E1_3 | ecosystem: Environmental > Terrestrial > Soil > Palsa > Peat permafrost | place: Sweden...
GGACACGCACCCCGACCTGGTGCGCATCGGTCTGATCACCACGCTGCTGAAATGGGAGGCCGAAACGCTGCAGCTGGAAATTCGAGCCGGCAGGCAGGGGCCGGTGTGGTCGCGTGCATGCATCGATGAAAACAAATGGCGCGCGCGCCGGCACGGCTTGCACGCCCAATGGATCGATTGGAACCGCGACACGGTGTCCGACACGCCCGAACATTTCGAACGCTGGTGGTCGCGCGTGGCGCCGCGCGCGAAGGACGCCGCCGAGCGCAGTTACTGGGAGCGGCATCTGGCCGATGCGCTCATCCAGCGCACGTTCGCCGACGTGCTGCGCCAGCAGGCGCTGCGGCACGGCGACTGGAAAACCACGCTGCAGTGGATGGCCTCGCTGGCCAGTGACGACGCCTACGTGCCGCAAGCGGCGGAGGCACTGGCATGAGCAGCCTACCTAACGTGCATCTCGAATTTGTCGGTGAGGCGAAGTTCGCCCGCGCGCTGTCGGACACACGGGCGCCGCATCTGCCGCAAAGCCTGCTTTCCGATCATTACGCCGTTGGCAACCGCGCGCTGCGCACCGCGCTCGACCGCAAGATCGGCCACCTGGTTACGGCGCTGCGGCCGCATCTGCACCCCGAGCGCGTGGCGTGGCCCGGCGCGCGGGCGGACGTGCTGGCACTCGACATGGCGTTCACCGAGCACCCGACGCAGCCGTTCGATCTGGCGTGGGTGGAAATTCAGGCCTTCACCTCGATGCTGCCTACCTTCCACACGATGCATCTGGCGCAGCGTCGGGCTAACGATATGGACGTCCATCTGCTGCCGTACGATCCGCTGCCGCGGGAGACGTCCTGGGTGGATCATTCGCGCCAGTGGCTCGCTCCGCATGCCGACACGGTGCTGATCGAGGATCGACCGCGCGACGGTTTGAGCTGGCCGGATTTCGACGGCGCGCGCCACTGGTGGAACGTCGACGTGCATGACTGGCGCGATGTCATCGTCGAAGACGGCCATCTCTACAGCCCGGATCGCTCCAAGTGCTACGCACACGTATGGAATCGGCTGATTTTTTCTGACCTCTCGGTGGAGGATCGCCCCGTGGCCGAGGCGAAACTGCGTGCCGCACATCGGCTCAACTGGCACAGCCATCCGGCCTGGTACGACGGTGTGCACAAAGGCAGCCTCGCCGATTTGCCGCTGGCGGCGCACGAAGCCTGTCACTGGGTCGAGGACGGCGCGCTGCGCGCGACGCAGTGGAGCCATCCCGAGCGCTGGGTCGCCAAATCTGTCAGCGGGCATTCCGGCGTCGGCCTGTTGCTCAACCCCACTAGCGCGGAATTGCAGGCGCTGCCCACACCGCGGCAGTGGATCGTGCAGAACAAGTTCAAGCAGGTGCCGATCGGCAAACATCCGGTCACCGATGAGCCGCTGTTCGGCGAAGTGCGCTGTCTGCTCGCCCTGCAGGACGGCCAGGCGCCGTGGGTGATGGCCTGGATCTTCCGCTGCTCGACCAATGGCATTGCCACCATGAGCGGCCGCAAAACTCGCCCCGGCGAAGGCATGACCCTGTTGTACTTCGACACGCGCGAGCAGGCTCATGAGGGGTAGTCGCACGGCGCGATTCGGTGGACTGGTGGTGAGTGCAGCGGCTGTGGCGGCACGGCGCAGCAACAGGCATTCGTTACGCGAATGTTCGTTACGGCGTACCGCCTCCACAGTCGCTTTGCTCACCGCCAACCTACGGGCGGAGGCACCTCACGTCTTTGACCGCGATCACCGCGGTGGCTCAACCCGCTGCGGAATAATCCATCTGCCTCAGATCATCCAGCAGACTCGGGCCGCTGGGTTCCCAGCCCAGAACCTTGCGCGTCCACTCGCTCGACGACAGCATATCCAGGCCGACAAATGCGCCCAGCCAGCCGAAGTGATCGGTCGCTTCATTCGGCGAGATGGACTTCACCGGCACGCCTAGTCCGTCACCGATCGCCTGCGCGATATCGCGCGCCGCCACGCCTTCCTCGTCGACCGCGTGATAGCGCGCGCCGGGCTCGCACTTCTCGATGGCCAGCCGGTAGAGCCGGGCCACGTCGAGCACGTGCGCTGCAGGAAATCGGCTGAGTCCTTCGCCGACATAGGCCGACACGCCCTTGGCGCGCGCCACCTCGATCAGCGGCGTGACCAGACCCTGCTTGACCGTGTCGTGCACCTGCGGGAGCCGCAGGACCGACACCGCAACGCCGGCGGCCAGCATCTCCTCGCCAGCGATTTCCGAAGCGGATCGCGGGTTGGGATGTGCTTTGTTGAACACGTCCTCGGTGGCGGGTTTGCCCGGCATGGTGCTGCCCATGCCCGTACCCGAGGTGATCAATAGCGGGCGGCGGGAACCCAGCAGCGCAGACCCCATCGCCTTGATCACACGACTATCTTTCTCGCAGTTGGCGACGAAGTTCGAGAAGTCGTGATCGAACGCGGTGTGGATCACTGCATCTGCCTTGGCAGCGCCGCTGCGTAGGCTGTCCAGATCTTCCAGCTGGCCGTGGTGCACCTCGGCGCCGGCGGCAGCGAGCGCGCGCGCGCCTTGTTCCGAACGTGTCATACCGAGAACCTGGTGGCCGGCCGCCAGCAGCTCGGGCACGATGCGCGAGCCGATAAAGCCGGTCGCGCCGGTGAGAAATATGCGCATGAAGCGTCTCCAGTGGTGAATATTCGCCTAGACTAGTCCTGCGCTCATACGGGTAAAGTAGTGGCGTTATTATGGTATGAAAACCAACAGGATGCTTATGTCCGTCCCCCTTGGCAACGCGCTCGGCACCTATTTGAGAGACCGCCGCACACGGCTCGATCCGGCGTCTTTTGGCTTCGGCGGCGGCCGTCGGCGAACGCCGGGCCTGCGTCGGGAAGAGGTTGCCCAGCGCGCCAATATCAGCCCCACCTGGTACGCGTGGTTGGAGCAAGGGCGGGGCGGCGCGCCGTCGGCCGACGTGCTCAACCGCATCGCCACGGGGTTGATGCTGACCGAGCCCGAACGCGAGCACCTGTTTATGCTCGGCCTCGGCCATCCGCCCGAGGTGCGTTATAAGGCCGCCGAGGGCGTCACGCCCCGCCTGCAGCGCGTGCTCGACGCGATGGACGTCAGCCCGGCCATCGTCAAGACGCCGCTGTGGGATGTCGTGGCGTGGAATCGCGCCGCCGCCGCGCTGTTCACGGACTACGGTGCGCTGGCCCCGAACCAGCGGAATATTCTTCGAATGATTTTCGCCGATGCGCGCGTGCGCGCCGCGCAGGAGGACTGGCAAAGCGTGGCCCGTTTCGTCGTGGGCGCGTTTCGCGCGGACGCGGCGCGTGCCGGTGCCACAGCGGAGATCGGCCAGTTTGTGCAAGAGCTGTCCCGGCTCAGCCCCGAGTTCGAGGCGCTGTGGCTATCCAACGACGTCAACGCGTACGGTGAAGGCCTCAAGCGCCTGCACCACGAAAAACTGGGGCTGCTGGAACTCGAATTCTCGGCCTTCGCCGTCGACGGTCGACCCGACCTCGGCATGATCGTGTACAACCCGGTCACCCGCGCCGAAGCGGATCGCATTCGCGCCTATATCGAGTCGCTGTCGGCGCCGGGTTAGTCGGGGATTCGGTAGGTTGGTTGCTCATCCATGGCCGGCAGGATTTGCCGATATTTGATCGGGGGTTTATCGAGTGAAATCGTCGGATGCAGCCGCCGTCGTTCAGCGCCAGCTGGATGCGTATAACGCGAAGGACATGGAAGGGTGGCTAGCCACGTATTCCGTCCAGGCCGAACAGTTTCTGCTCCACGGCGAGAGGATCGCCTATGGTCACGACGAACTACGCGAGCGTATGCGCCTCCGCTTCGCCGAACCCGATCTTCACGCGCAATTGGTCAGCCGAATGGTCATGGGTCATGTCGTTGTCGACCTTGAGCACATCACACGCAACTTCCCCGACGGCAAGGGAGTCGTGGCGATGGTTTGCGTATACGAAGTTGTCGATGGCCTCATCGTCAAAGCGTCGTTTGCGATGGGAACGCCGTCCCTGAAGGGGTAATCGTCGTTGCTGCCACCCAAAGTAGGCTTGGGTTTCAGCGTTATCTTGTGAGGGCAAGCGTTCCTATGCGCTTTGACTTTCAAAGAGCTCACCTCCGAGGGCAAGCAAGTAAACTCGACCATTCAGCCCTGGCCGCACGATAGCTGATCAACAGGAGTTGTCTCATGGTAAGTATCGCGCCTTCATCCCACAAAGGCCCAGGCCTGCAACTGCTCGTCGTGGTCGTCTGTCTTTTTGTACTGAGTCCGGCGATGGCGAAGAAAAGCGACCGAACCCAGACGATGCAGTTGAAGCAGGACTCGTTCAGCGGCTCCTATTTGCCCAATAGCATCACCACCTTGACGGGCCACGTTCTGGTCACCCAAGGCAGCACCAAGCTTTCCGGGGATCTCGCCAAGGTCTACATGGGAGCGGACCAGCAGATGGATCGGCTCGTGATGACAGGCAAGCCGGCACATATCGAGGAACAGAACGACAACGATCAATGGATGAGCGGTGACGCAGCCCAGCTCGACTACGACAACGTCACTGGTATTGCTGTTCTGACCGGGCAGGCGACCGTGAGGCAGCACGGGCAAAGCGATATGCATGCCGACAAGCTCACGTACAACACGCAGACCTATCAGGTGACGGGCGAGGGCAACACGCGTATCACCCTGCAACCCAAACCAGCTACTGCGGTGCCCTCCGACAAGAACTGAATAGTCCCAGCTAGACGAGCCGCTCATCGCGTGTGTCAGATTTTGATCACTGGCCGTCCTGTGCTTTAGCAATAGCCAGGCAGGCGCTGATCTGCCGGGTCGCAGGTTCAGCCTTTGTCCTGAGGAAAAATGACGTGAGCGCTGGGGCGTTCGCGCCCAACGCATGGCCCTTGCTCGACCGTCGGCCACATGTGCAAAGGGCTCGCCGCTTATCTTCGCTTGGCTCGCTCTTCATGCCGCCTCCGCTAAAATGCACGCCTATATCCTTCCATTCCCCGGAGAGCCCACGTGACCTATCAAGCGGCGACGAATCGCTACGACGACCTGATGCCTTACCGCCGCTGTGGCCGCAGCGGTATCGACCTGCCGGCCATCTCGCTGGGGCTGTGGCAGAACTTTGGCGGCGCGGACGTGTTCGAGACCGGGCGCGCCATGCTGCGGCGCGCGTTCGATCGCGGCGTGACGCACTTCGATCTGGCCAACAACTACGGTCCGCCTTACGGCTCGGCGGAGGAGAATTTCGGTCGCGTGATGGCGACCGATCTGGCGCCGTATCGCGATGAGCTGATCATCTCCAGCAAGGCCGGCTGGGATATGTGGCCGGGGCCTTACGGCGGTATTGGCGGCAGCCGCAAATATCTGATCGCCAGCCTCGATCAGTCGCTCAAGCGCATGGGCCTCGATTACGTCGATATCTTCTATTCGCATCGCGTCGATCCCACGACGCCGCTGGAAGAAACCATGGGTGCGCTGGCGCATATGCATCGCCAGGGCAAGGCGCTGTATATCGGTATTTCCAGCTATTCGCCCGAGCTCACGCGCAAGGCGGCGGCCATTCTTGCCGAGAAGCGTGTGCCGCTTTTCATCCATCAGCCGAACTATTCGATGTTCAACCGTTGGATCGAAGACGGGCTGCTCGACGCGCTGGAAGATCTGGGCACCGGCTGTATCGCGTTTTCGCCGCTGGCTCAGGGCCTGCTCACGTCGAAGTATCTCAACGGCGTGCCTGCCGACGCGCGTGCCACGCGCGACGGCTCGCTGAGCAAGGACCAGCTGAGCGAAAACAATATCGCCCGTATCCGCGCACTCAACGCGATCGCCGAACGTCGCGGCCAGACCCTGGCGCAGATGGCGATCGCCTGGGTGCTGCGCGATCCGCGCGTAACCTCGGCCCTGATCGGTGCGCGCACCGTCGAGCAGCTGGACAACTCGCTGGATGCGGTGCATTCGCTCGACTTCTCCGCCGAGGAGCTGGCCGAGATCGACAAGTACGCGACCGACGGCGGCACGGATCTTTGGAAAGATTCGGCGAAGCTTTGAGTTGTGTCATGGCCGGGCAGCGGGTAAGGCGCCGTTGGCCCGGCTGTGGTTGAAGTGGCAGACGGAAAAATCAAACTGTCATAAATCTCGTGCCGACCTTGAGCGCGCGCGGCGCACGTCAACCGACGAGCGTCGGTGACGTTGATTCCCTGGTGCATCGCTAAAGCGAGCTCGTAGGTTGGGGTTCGCTGCGCTCATCCCAACCTACAAAGCGTGCGTTCGGGCGACTCGAATAGGGTTTTCGGGCGGGTGGTGCGTCATGACGCCACCCCGCTTTCACATGCTGCTTGTCCTGTATGGGCAGCGGTTTATCGCCGGTCTGGATAAGCTAGCCTCGTGGAGACAGCGCACCCTTTGCGGTGCGCTGTCATCAAACGTCTATTCCTTGCCTCCCTCACAGCAGATCGTCGTGAAAACTTTCCCTCCCACGAAAGGCGCCATCCTCCGAGCGGTATCGCATACCCGGCCTGGATCGACCACGCCGATCGCCGCCATCCCCGAAGATGCGCTGAAATACACCCGCGTGGCGATGCTTTTGCACTGGACAATCGCGTTGCTGATCCTCGCCAATATCGCGCTGGGGCTGGCGGCCTCGCTTTTGCCGACCTCGGTGCTGCCGGATGCCGACGTGCGCTTTGTCATCGATACGCACAAGTCCATCGGCATTACCGTGCTGGGACTGGCGATTCTGAGGGTGCTGTGGCGTCTGACGCACCGGCCACCGCCGCTGCCGAACGTTTTTCCTGGCTGGGAGAAGGCTGCAGCGCACGCCGCGCACGTAGCGCTGTACGTGCTGATCTTTGCGCTACCGCTGTCGGGTTGGGCGCACGATTCGGCATGGAACGCCGCGGCGACGCATCCGATGCATCTGTTCGGGCTGGTGCCGTGGCCGCGCATGGGTTTTCTGATGCATCTCGACCCGGCACTGAAGGATCGGCTACACACGCAACTGGGCACGCTGCATACCTGGTGCGGTTACGCGCTTTACGTGGTACTGGCGCTGCATATTCTCGGCGCGCTCAAGCACCAGTGGATTGACCGCCATCCGGTACTTGGGCGCATGCTGCCGTAATGTCGGTTGCCCGGTCGACTCACCCACACCAATACCCTCGCGGTATCCGACGTCGGCGAGACCGACTCACGCGGGTTGCCGACATTGAAACGGACGAAGTTTGATGGATACGCCACTCGGTTCTCTTGATCGCGCGCTGGCGCTCGCCTCACCGCGCATCTCGCCGGTGCGCACGCCGGCGATCAGCGTGCTTATCCACGGCGGCGTGATGGTGCTGTGGCTGGTGCTGTTCGCGCGCGCCTTCTTTCTGCACGGCGTCGGCGCGTGGTCCACCGGCATCGCCTACGTGATTTACGACACGCTGCTGCTGCTGTTCGTGGCGTGGAAATCGCTGTCGCTGATGAGGCCGCTGCCGGCTGCGCCGATCAGCCGACCGGCGCCTACGCTCGGCGTCATCGTCGCCGCGCACAACGAAGCGGCGGTCTTGCCTATCACGCTCAACGCGCTGCTCGCCCAGACCCGCGTGCCGACACAGATCGTGATCGCCGACGACGGTTCGACCGACGGCACCGCGCAGTTGCTCGCGACCCGTTTCGGTTTGGTCGATCCCGGTGAAGGCACGCTCAGCGAGCCGAGTTCGCTTTATCCCGCGATGCGCTGGCTGCGCGTGCCGCACGGTGGCAAGGCGCGCGCGCTGAACGCCGCGATGCTGCTGATGACTACCGAAACAGTGATGACGGTGGACGCGGACACCCTGCTCGAGCCCGAAGCGTGTGCGGCGATGGCCAACGCCTTCGCCGCGTTGCCGCAGCTGGTAGTTGCCGCGGGCCTGCTGTCACCGGTGTGCAGTCGCACACTCAGCGGCCGCTTCTTCCAATGGTTTCAGACTTACGAATACATCCGCAATTTCGTTTCGCGCTACGCCTGGATGCGCGCGCACAGCCTGCTGCTGATTTCCGGCGCCTTTGCGTGCTTCCGGCGCGAAGCGGTGTTGACCGTCGGCGGCTTCGATCCGGACTGCCTGGTCGAAGACTACGAGCTGATCCACCGTCTGCGCCGCTACTCCTTCGATCGCGGCCTGGGTTGGGACGTGCGCGTGATCGGCACAGCCAAGGCGCGCACCGATGCGCCCAGCACGCTGCCGAGCTTCCTGCGCCAGCGGCGGCGCTGGTTCGCCGGCTTTCTGCAGACGCAGTACTGGTACCGCAGCATGATCGGCAACCGCCGCTACGGCACGCTCGGCACGCTGATGCTGCCGGTCAAGGCCTTCGATACCGTGCAGCCGCTCTACGGCCTCGCCGCCTTCGGCCTGCTGCTCGCGTTTTTGTTCGGTGGGCGTTTCACCATCGTGCTGCCCGTGCTGGTCATCATCCTGGTCAAGATCGCCATCGACCTGGCGTTCCAGGCGTGGTCGGTGCATCTTTACCGTCGCTGGAGCGGCGACAGCACTACGTCGAGTTTCGGCATGGCGCTACTGGCCTCGGTGATCGAGCCGTTTTCGTTCCAGCTGATGCGCCACGGCGGCGCCACCCTCGGGTGGGTGTACTTTTTGCTGAAGCGAAGCGAGTGGGGCAAGCAGCATCGGGTGGGGCTGAATTCGGTGGACCAGCCCTGAATCCTGCGGCGTGGAAATGTCTGCAGGCAGTTAGCGAATACACGCGATGCCAGCTGGTCGTTCTGGTGCATTTTCAAAGCGCTCTTGTCGCGCCTATTCGCCCGCCACGATGGCTTTTGGGTCTTTCGACGCGTTCCATGCCTTGTATTGGGCCGCCGCGGTGGCACCCTCGGCAGAACCCTGGTCTTTTTCCGCGGCAACCGCGATTTGCGCCGACATAAAGAGCGCGGCAAACGCGGTTCAACGCAGCGCTATACGTTTAAGTTGAGCGAGTGGCACGAAGGTTTCCCTCTGACGTGGGCTGGCGGAAGCCACCCGGAACAAGGCGATGGAATCGGTCGTTTGGTGACGGGAACGACTTGCGACTTGCAAAAGTTCGGTTGGCGAACCCCCGACGCTATTTTTCTTTTAGACCTGCCGCCTGATCCATTCTCATGATGAAGCCCCAGCCGTAACGGCCGCTCATATCGGGCGTATTGCCGTCGATGGCCACGACAATGTCGTTCGTGCCTTTGTGCAGGGGAAGATCGAAGCCGTCGTTCTGCAGTGACAGGCGACCGTCGGGCGGCTTGCGACCGCCTTTGACGTTGTAGAGGTTCTTGCCGGAAAACACGGGTTTGCCGTTGGCGAAAATCCATATCTCGCGCAGCCAGCCGATAGCCACGTGCCGAACCTGTGCGCGGTCCGATTGCACCGTGGTGCGAAGCCAGATCACTTGCGGGGGTGAGTGCTTGGTCGTCGGGGCGTGATATCGGCTGAGGTTGATCAGGCCGCCGTCGTCCGGCACGACGGGCGACCACGTCACACCGGACGATGGCATGTCCATTAAACCGAGATGGTCCGTGCTGCTCATCGATACGGGATCGCTGCCCTCCCATCGCGTGAGATAGCGGCGATCATGTGCAGCAGGATCCACCATCGGCGTGGGGTCGAGACCATCGGTTACGCCAGGGGCAAGCGTGAGGTTGGCGTAGTAAGCGGTGCCCTCGAACGCGATGGTTCCGGAACTTGCTTCGCCTTCCAGATGCGCGACGCGTAGCGAAGGTTCTGCACGCCCATTCACGTAGACGTTCATGCGTTTGCCCGAAATGACCAGCCGCAGATGATTCCACTCGTTTTCGCGGAAAGGCGCCGAAGCTTGGTATTGCGGATAGACGTCCCACAGCACGCGGCCTTTGATGATGGGCACGTACTGCAGGCAGTCCTGCGATGCCGGGCAGTTTGGGCTGACCCGGATGTACAGCATCTCGGCGTTGTCGCCGTCTCTCTGGTGAAAGCGAATGCCAGGCATTTCCTCGCCCACGGGCTTGATGTCGAACTCGATGGTGCCGTTGTTGAAACTCCGGCCTTTCAGCGCCGCAAAGCCCTCCTCACTCTCGGAGGTCACCTGCAGCATGCCCCGCGGGAAAGCCTCCTTGGTGATGAACGTGGCGTTGCTGTTGGTAGTCCAATGGTCAGCCGTCAGTGGAATCGGCAACGGAGCGACGGTCGACGCGAACGCCGAGGCGGCGCCGCAAAGGCTGAGTGCGCACACCGAACGAATAAAGCGCTTTTGCATGGGTATCTACCGCAGATTGAGTGCGGGCACCCTAGCGTCGTGTTCGGTGCGCGTGTTGCGTCATGATGTGAAATGGATCGGACGCGTGGCGAGGCGGGGAATTCGCGCGTTCAATGATTTCTCCAGGCAGCACAAACGCCATCAGCATTTTCAACGCGCCTGCCGATTCGCTGCATCCATTTGGTATCGGCCCTCGACCGCCTTGGCTTGTATCTGAGCCGGTTCGTAACAGGTATATCCTCGCCGGCCTCATAAAGACCTATTCTGCGGCGTTGCCATACGGGTCCATCGAACGGGGTGTTTGTGAAAAAGTTTATTTTCTATGGCGCCATCCTTCTACTCTTCTGTGGCAATGCTGTAGCGACAGACCGATCGAGCAGCGTCAGCGGAACGACGCCGCATGATGCGGCGGACATTCAGCATGTGATGGACGCGTTTCACCGTGCGGTCGCCGCGCACGATGGCGGCAGCGTATCCAAACTCTTTCTCGATCCCGGCAGCACCTGGGTGACCGTCCTTTCGGACAAGGCGTTCGCCGCCGCCCGCGCCAAGAACCCCTCGACGCCGAAGGTTCACGTCGGCAGCTATCGGGACTTCGCCAGTTTCGTATCGAAAACGCCAGCAAATCTCGACCCTCGCCACACGGACGTGCGCATCACGAGCGACGGCGCGGTGGCATCGGTCTATTTTCACTTCGACTTCGTGATCGACGGCAAGGTACAGAATCGCGGCGACGAGACCTGGCAACTGGTCAAGACGGATGATGGCTGGCGCATCGTGGCGATCACCTATTCCTCGAATCCTTCGGCAGCTTGAACCGCGCGTGCATTCGCACAGGCGGGTGTTGGCCATTCGATCGATGCGCGATTGCCGAATGGAACGAGCAATCGCTTGGCCAAGCGAGGACGACGCGGCGCGTGATTAGCAACCATACTCTGCGCATGGAAAAAAGCTCCCTCAGCAGGCTGCGTGTGGCGCTTATCTCGCTGCTCGCCTGGACGGCGGTCGGTGTCGTTTTCGCGGTGCCGCGCCTTGCGTCGAACGCGGCATGGTGGTTTGTTCTGCGCGGCTCGCTAGCGGACTGGTGGGCCTGGGGCTTGCTGGTGCCGCTGATCGTGGCCGTGGATCGACGCCTGCCCATCGCCGTGAACAACGTGAGGATGCGGCTTGCGGCGCATGTCGCGATCGGCCTTCCGACCACCCTGGTTTACAGCTATCTCGCGGCGCTGCTTCACGTGGCCATCGGCGTGATGGCGTGGCCGGAGGCGATGGGCCTCGGCCCCTTACGCGAGGCAATGAAAGGAGGCGTGCTGTGGGATCTCCTGGTCTACCTGCTCGTGGTCGGCGGTTGGCAGGCGGTGCAATACAGCCACCACTATCTGGCGTCGCAGCTGAGGCTGGAGCGGCTGGAGCGCAATTTCTCCGAAGCGCGTCTGAATGTGCTGCGCATGCAGCTCGATCCGCACTTCCTTTTCAACGCGCTCAATACCATTTCGTCGCTTGTCGGAAGCCAGCCCAAGCTGGCGCGCGGCATGATCGAGCAGCTCGGCGACCTGCTGCGGCTGTCGCTGGAGTCCGGGCGGCGGCAGCAGGTACGCCTTGGTGAGGAGCTGGAGTTCCTCGGGCACTACCTCGCCATCCAGAAGACGCGCTTCGGGGATACCTTGCAGGTCGTCGTCGACGTTCCCGCGTCCGCACAACCTATTTTTGTGCCGAGCCTGATCCTGCAGCCGCTGGTCGAGAACGCGGTGCGGCATGGATTGGCGCCGCGACCGGGTGGCGGCACCGTCTGGGTGCGCGCGTCGATCGAGGGCGCGATGTTGTGCCTTACCGTCGAGGACGATGGCGTGGGGTTAGGTGATAACTGGATGGACGATCGCGCGGGTTTGGGACTTGGCGTTACTCGGGAGCGCATCGCCATGCTTCATCCTGGGCGGGATGCGGGTTTGTATATCGGCTCACGCGACGGTGGCGGCACGCGCGTGCGCGTTTTGATACCCGCGAACACGACTGAGGCGCTTGGCGATGAATGATCGACAGACCTATCGCATTCTTGTCGTCGACGACGAGCCGCCGGCACGCGAGCGGCTGCGCGAGCTGTTGGACGGCGATGCGGACGTCGGCGAAATCTTGGATGCTGCGAACGGTCTCGACGCGGTCGAGGCGATTCTGCGAGACAAGCCCGATGTGGTGTTTTTGGATGTTCAAATGCCCGGGCTCGACGGCCTTGGCGTGATCGAGACGATCGGTATCGAGCGGATGCCGGTCACGGTCTTTGTCACCGCCTTCGATCAGCACGCGGTACGCGCTTTCGAGTCGGCCGCCATCGACTACGTGCTCAAGCCTTATGGTGACGAGCGCATGGAGGCTGCCTTCTCTCGCGCCAAGTCACGGCTTGACGATCGGTACGTGCGTGAAGTCGGCCAAAGCGTGCTCAAGCTGCTTGACGACCACCGCCTGGAAAAACCGTTTCTCGATCGCATCGTGATCCGAGAACGCGACAAGACCGAGCTGATCCGGGTGGAAACAATCGACTGCATCGAGAGTGCGGGCGTTTATGTCGCGCTGCACGTGGGCAAGGAACGTATCATCCACCGCGCCGCGCTCGGCGAACTCGTCGGACGACTCGATCCACGCCGCTTCGTCCGTGTGCATCGCTCGACCGTCGTCAACATCGACAGCGTGCTGCATCTGGAGCCGGCCAGCCATGGAGAGTTCGATCTCGTTCTGCGCAGCGGTCACCGAGTGCATGTCAGCCGCACGTTTCGACCCTTGCTGGAGGCTCGGCTTGGTCAGGCTTTGTGACGCGGAATCGAGGGGACTGATGCAATCCGAAAAATGATCTATTCCATCGATTCCGCTATGGATTCTTTCTGCGCCCTACCCAAATTCCGGTCCGTGCTTCCACAGCTCGCTCCACGGCTTGCGTGTGGGGCCGCATACGAAGATATCGGGGTGATCTACGCTTTCTTCATTGCGTATGCCCCACCTATTGCTGGTGTGGCCAGCCACTCGGCAATCGGTGAGA
>Ga0302302_1001681_pt1 | contig 13264 bp, 13 predicted proteins | sample III_Palsa_E1_3_FD_198766 | JGI IMG/M metagenome (GOLD analysis project Ga0302302, IMG submission 198766) | Peat permafrost microbial communities from Stordalen Mire near Abisko, Sweden - III_Palsa_E1_3 | ecosystem: Environmental > Terrestrial > Soil > Palsa > Peat permafrost | place: Sweden...
AAGCGAGCGCGATCAAGATGTCGAGCGCACGACTGCCCAATCTAATCTCTTCGCCGCTCCGCCAAAGAGCGCGGGCGACGGGAGCAAGCTCGAATTCCCCAAACCTGAGGCGCTCGCCTACCGCACTCTCGATCTGGATTGACATTCTCGCCTCAACCGACGTCCCGCTCGATCATACAGAATTCATGCATCGAAGATGAGAATTTTTGGGAGACACATTTTTAAGACAAATCAATGCCTTAGAGTCTGTCCTGAATCATAATAAGTGAAATCAATAGGTTGAGGCATGAAGGAAGAAGTCTTCTTTTTTTCAAAAAAGATGCTTCCTGCTTCGCTTCAACTTATTGAATTCACTTATTATCTCTCCGAACGGACACTCAGGAGCCCGGCAAGGAAGCCCCAATAACAACAATTCACATCCATTTACTGGCGGAACACATACGGAAATGACAGGCTGAGGATCAGCAATGGCCAGTCGAACGGCTCAGTTCGTTAAACCGGTGAATTGGAAGGGCGCCATGAGAAATCTTTACGTTGCCGCCATCCTCGCCGCCATGCTCGCTGGTGGCACTTTGCATTCTGCCTTGGCGCAATCCGGATCGAAGCCAGGTATCAAGAACATAGTATTGGTGCATGGCGCATTCGCCGATGGCTCCGGCTGGGCAGCGGTCGCTGAGATTCTCGAGAAGGATGGCTATACGGTATCGGTGGCGCAGCCCCCCGAGACCTCCTACGCCGAGGACGTCAAATACACGAGGGCGGCCATCGACGCCATGGACGGGCCAGTGGTTCTGGTGGGCCACAGTTATGGCGGATCCATCATCACCGAGGCCGGCAACGATCCGAAGGTCTCGGCACTGGTCTACATCGCCGCATTTGCGCTTGATGAAGGTGAGAGCTGTGCTTCGATCGAACAGGCTCTGCCGCAAGCCTCCAAGGCGTTCAAACCGGACAGTGACGGCAACTGGTGGATAGAACAGAACCATTTCGCGGCCGATTTTGCCGCGGACATTCCAGCGAAGGCGGCGGCGTTCATGGCGATATCGCAGGTGCCGATCTCCACCGACTCGTTTACCCACAAGGTCACGTCGCCCGCCTGGAAGACCAAGCCCACCTGGTACATGGTGGCCACGGCAGACCGGTCGATCAATCCTGACCAGGAGCGGATGATGGCGAAGCGCGCCCATGCCACGACGGTCGAAGTAAATGCCAGCCATGTGGCTTACATGTCTTACCCGCGGGAAACAGCCAGGCTGATCGAAGAGGCTGCCACCTCGGCAGGCGTCGGCCAGTAAGTAGGTCATCACGGTCGACTGAGTGTCCGTTCGGAGAGATAATAAGTGAATTCGTTTAGTTTAAGCGAAGCAGGAAGCATCTTTTTTGAAAAAAAGAAGCAAAAAACTTTTGCTAATGGAGCGCTCCGCCCACGGATCGAGGCACGTCTAATTGACAAAGTTTTTTTGCTTCTTTTTGTTCACAAAAAGAAGATTCTTGCTGAACCTTAACTTATTGATTTCACGTAAATTTATTCCGGACAGATTCTGAGAAGCACGTTCCATGCGCGGGTCGGAGTGGTTTTGGGCGAGGGCGTTCGAAATCGTAAACCAAATGGTCCGGATGGACCCTACTGCAAAGGAGAAAGGTTATGACGCAGCATATAAAGAACGTGGTTCTGGTACATGGTGCATTCGCCGATGGCTCTGGCTGGGAACCCGTCGCCAGCATCCTGATGGATGATGGATACCAGGTGTCGGTGGTTCAGAACCCCGAGACTTCCTATGCCGAGGACCAGAAATACACCAAGGCGGCGATCGACGCCATGGACGGGCCGGTGGTTCTGGTGGGCCACAGTTATGGCGGCTCCGTCATCACAGAGGCCGGCAATCATCCAAAGGTTTCCGCACTGGTCTACATCGCCGCATTTGCGCTTGATGAAGGCGAGAGCTGTGCTTCGATCGAACAGGCGCTGCCGCAAGCCTCCAAGGCGTTCAAACCGGACAGTAACGGCAATTGGTGGATAGACGAGGCGCATTTCGCGGCCGACTTCGCAGCGGATATTCCACCGGAGAAGGCGGCGTTCATGGCGATATCGCAGGTGCCGATCTCGACCGACGCGTTCACCCACAAAGTCACGTCGCCCGCCTGGAAGACCAAGCCCACCTGGTACATGGTGGCCACCGAGGACCGGTCGATCAATCCCGACCAGGAGCGGATGATGGCGAGGCGCGCCCGTGCCAAGACGGTCGAAGTGAAGGCGAGTCATGTGGCTTACATCTCTCATCCGAAGGAAGCAGCCAAGCTCATCGAAGAGGCAGCTACCTCCGTACGTGTCGATGAGTAGCCACAGGCTTTCAGACAAAATGATCTCCGCCGATCAGGTCGGGGTCGGCGGAGATTCTGCATCGATATAGTCGCATCAGGAGGGCGAAATGAACGATTATATCACCGTAAAAGGACAGGACGGCGCGTTCGCCGCCTATGTCGCAAGACCAAAGAGTTCGCCGGCTCCGGCTGTTGTCGTTCTACAGGAGCTGTTCGGGGTGAACGCCGACATTCGCAAGACCTGCGACGAACTTGCAGAACAAGGTTTCCTTGCGATCGCGCCAGACCTGTTCTGGCGGCAAGAACGAGGCGTCGACCTGAATGTCACCTCCGATGCCGATTGGCAACACGGCCTTAGTCTGTATCAGGCTTATGACAGAGGCGCCGGCGCCAAGGATGTCAAGGACACCATCAACGCTGCACGCAGCCTGCCGGACTGCAATGGCAAGATTGCCATCCTCGGCTATTGCCTTGGTGCGTTGATGGTCTTCCTGACAGCCGTGCGCTACAACGGCATCGACGCCGCAGTCGCTTATCACGGCGGTGATACCGAGAAATATCTAGGAGAACTCGATGGGCTTACTGCCCCCATTCTGATGCATCTGGCAGAGGAAGATGAATTCATTTCCACGGCTGCACAAGCTGAGATCAAAACTGCACTCGCTAAGAAACCTCGCACGACAGTCTACAGCTATCCGGGGCAGCATCACGCCTTCGCTCGGCATAATGGGGCGCACTATAATGCCGCGGCCGCCGCCCTCGCCAACGGGCGGACACGGGAGTTCCTACGTCTTCATCTGCGGTGATCTTTATGGTCGCTGTTGCTGGCCGTGACCTGAGCCCCAACCCAACATCTTTCCACTCAAAAGTAGAGTCGTGGGTTGCCGCTACGCGCATCGTGGCGGTGTTTTCTATTCGGTAGAGCGTTTTTCGATCCAAGCTGCGCGATATCACTCAGGGCCGCTACGCGGCGCAGCCCGAACCGGTTACGTCACATCCAGATTCTTGCCTTAGCGGCTTGTACGGACCAGCCGCCCGGTTCGCCGAAGACTCGACGAAACAATCGAGGTACGTGACGGGTGCACAATTAAGACAAGATCTGAATTCGTTTCAGCAGTGCGTAGAGACAGGCTCCTCCGCGGAGCGGACCGCAGCCAAATTATCGCAGCCAGAGGATCTCGCTGAGGTGGAGATCGGCAGACTGCTCGAAGACGTGAGGGGGGCGCTGGACGGTGACCTCGATACTGCGACGAGGGCAGTGAGACGCTTCGCAGAGCTGCTTGCCAGCAAATTATCTAACAGCCCCTGCTCCGCTCCTGCGCGTTGTGGGTTGGCGCCATGGCAAAAGCGCAAGATTCAGAGTTATATCGGAGATCGGCTGGAACTGCCGCTTTCCGGAAAGTATCTCGCAAAGCTGGTTTCATTGAGCACCGGCTATTTTTGTCATGCCTTCAAGGAAAGCTTCGGCGAGCCGCCCTACGCCTACATCGCGAGATTAAGGATCGAGCGGGCGAAGGAATTGATGCTGACAACGTCGCAGAGCTTGAGTGAGATCGCGCTTGCGTGCGGTTACGTGGATCAGCCGCACCTCTGCCGGCGTTTTCGCCGTGCGACCGGAACCACGCCTGGCGCATGGCGGCGAAGCCACGCGATCGAGCCTTAGAGATGTTCGCGTGTGCCGCACAAAAAGACGGATCGAGAATGCGGCAGTGGTGTCCGCGTCCAGGACTGGCGCGGGCCCCATGATGTCCGATGCGCAAGCTGATCGACGTCCTGACGCGCCCCGAGGTCGATGCCCCTCTGGAGGCAGCGGACAAGTATACCCGGATCGGCCGCGGGGACCACGCGCTGCTGCTGACGACCCTGCAAACCGGTCTCCGCTTGTCGGAGGCGACGGGCCTGAAGCGTCAGGATGTGACGGTCGGCACGGGCGCTCACGTCGAAATCCTCGGCAAGGGGCGCAAGCAACGCGCCGTCCCGATTTGCAAGCCGGCTGCCGACGTTCACCGCTCCGCTCCTCGTTCACAGTGCGCCGCCGAGACCAACCCACGGCCAGATTTTCCGTAAGGGAGGGTCTTGCGGCAAGGTAAGGCATACAAGGACAGCGAACATCAGCCGCGGCCGAGGCTCGTGCGCGATGGCATCGGCGAACAGCTTCTCGGTTGCGGACACCGGTGTCGTATCGACAGTGTGAAATGTCATAACTGCACTCCTGGTTGCAGAGGTTGGAGGTCAGCTGCGATAGGCCTTGATGGCGGCACTGATGTTCTCGCCGCCAAATCCTTTGGCACACAGCTCATCAAAAATGTCGCGTGCGGCCTGGAGCACCGGGACCTTGGCCGTGTTCTCGGCCGCCTCGGCGACGGCGTAGCGCCAGTCCTTCGCAATCAGCGCGGCCGTAAACCGTGGCGCAAAATCGCCGGCCACCATCAGTCCGGCGAACCCATTTCCCGCCGGGCTCATCACTGGCAGTCCGCTGATGATCTCCAGTGCGCGTTTCCGTGCGATACCGGACTTGTCGAGCGCCGCGAGTGTCTCCGCGACAGCTGCGACCTGGATTGCCAACAACGCATTGGCAGCCAGCTTCATCATCGAACCTTGGCCCGGCGCCCCGACGTGATGGACAACGCTGGCGATGCAGCCGAGCAATGGTTTGGCCTTCAGGAAAATCTCCTGCGCGCCGCCGGCAAGGAGGACGAGCTCGGCGGCATCAGCTTGCGGCAGGGACCCCACGACTGGGGCATCCAACAGAGAGGCGCCACGCGCGTCCATCGCCGCGGCAAGGCTCGTGAGCCATTCGGGCGAAACCGTGCTGGCCTCGATGGCAAGTGCGTCCTTGCCGAGGCCTGCCAGCGCGCCGGTGTCGGCCGTCATCCAGACGGCGTTGGAAGCGTCGTCGTCGGTCAGCATGTGTTTCGGCGTGCGCGCCGATTGACACAGAAAACCTTGCAACCCATCGACAACCCGTTCGGCCCGAGGTTGTCACCCACGTCTTAGGAACAAAACATTACCTATGTGTCCGGGTCGGACACTTTGCATGTTGGTTGGGGCGGGAGGATTCGAACCTCCGTATGACGGAATCAAAATCCGTTGCCTTACCGCTTGGCGACGCCCCACCAGAAGGAGCCGCTCATTAAAGCCTCCCGCCTGGATCGTAAAGGCCTCCCCCCCAACGCCACCAATTATTCGGCAAAGCCTCGGCCGCGCTTGCCGCCGCGGGCGTCCCCTCGAACAGGGCGAAGCAGGTCGCACCGGAACCGCTCATGCGCGCGAGGAGCACGCCGGGTAGCGCGCGCAGTGCTGCCAAAACGTCGCTTATCTGCGGACACAGGCTGATCGCGGGTGCCTCGAGGTCGTTGGTGAGCGTTGCCAGATCCCGGGCCATGACACGAGCGTTCGGCCATACCGCCGGCAGTCGCGCGGGCGTGGAGTATTCCCCTGTGCGTGCCTTGAATACTGCCGAGGTACGCAACGCTATCCTGGGATTGACCAGAAGCATGCCGATCTCGGGGATTTGAGGCGCCGGGCAGAGGATTTCGCCGATGCCTTGCATCAGGGCGGTGTTGCTGGGTATGCAAACCGGCACGTCGGCGCCGAGTCGGGCTGCCATCAGGGTCAGGTTCGCGTCCACGTCCCACGCTTGTGCAAGCAAGCGCAAGCTCGCGGCTGCATCGGCCGAGCCGCCGCCGATGCCCGAGGCCACCGGCAGGTTCTTGTACAAGGTCAGCCGCCCATGTGCAGTGATGCCCGTCTCGCGCGCAAGCAAGTGTGCCGCGCGCAGCACGAGGTTATCTGGTTCGGCAATAAGGGCGCCGCGTTCCGGTCCCTCTATCGATAGTTTCAACTCGTGAGCCGGAGCGAATTCAATTTCATCGCCCGCGAGCGCGAATACGACCAAGCTATCGAGCAGGTGGTATCCATCCCCTCGCCGTCCCAACACGTGCAGGTGCAGGTTTATTTTGGCCGGAGCAAAGGCGCGCATATTTTACTCCGTCCTAACTGACAAAACTGACAAAGTTCTCTTGCTTCTTTTTGCTCACAAAAAGAAGACCTGACTTTTTTAGTAATTTCTTGTCTCGAGACCGACCGGCTTCGCCGCCGATAACACTTCGACGCTGGCGAGTTTCGCACGAAGTTGTGCTGCTTCCTCGCTGGTGGGGTTGAGTGTCAGCGCGTATTGCCATTGATAGCGTGCTTCCAGCCGGCGTCCCGCCGCTTCGTAGGCGTAGCCAAGGTGTGTGTTCACGTCCGGATCCTCCGGCAGCAACTGCACGGCGGTCTCGAGCGTCGAGACCGCGTCGGCTACATCACCCTGGCGGAATTTCACCCAGCCCAGGCTATCGATAATCGCACCGTTCTGCGGTTCGAGCTTTACCGCACGTTCCAGCAAATCGCGCGCTTGCGGCAAGTTGCGGTTCTGATCGGCCCAGGTATAGCCCAGAAAGTTCATCAGATCGGGCTCGTTGGGCGAAAGTTTCAATGCCGCCTGCAGATCGGATTCGGCAGCCGGCCAATTGCCGTCGTTCTGGAACGCCACTGCGCGATCGAACAGCAATATCCAATCCTGCGCGCCCAAGCTGCCGCGCCGTTGGACCGCCCGATCATAGGCAGCCACGGCGTCCGAGGAACGCCCGTGCGCCCGGTCGATGTCGCCGGTTACCTCATAGGGTTCGACAAAAAGCGGGTAGTCCGCGGCCAATTGGTTCAGCAACGCCAATGCCTGATCAGTTTCACCGAGATCATCTAGGATAGTACCACGCGCGAGCCGTACCAGCGGATCAAGCGCGTCGTCGGTCTTTACCGGCGCCAGCATCGCGAGCGCCTGGGCATAACGTCCGGATTGCTGATCTTCGGCGGCCGCGGTTAAGCGTGCCTCGGTCAGATCAGGGCGCAAATCGACCGCCATCTGCAGAAACACGCGGGATAGCTCGACGCTCTGTTCATTGTTTTGGGGGCCACTCTGACCACCATCCAATATACCGCCAATCGCCTGATAAAATTCGGCGAGGCCCTGCTGGGCGGTGCTGACCAACGGATTGGTGACATCAGCTTCCAACCGCGGTAGCGCCATACGGTCCTGCGGCACATTCGAAAGCAGATCGGTCAGCATACCGCGGGCAGTGTTGAGCTGCCCGGAACGCGCGAGGAAGCTCGCCTCAGCCAACACAAAGCGCAGGTTCGCCTGCGAGGTCTGGTCCTGTGCTGAGCGATAGAGCGCGGTCGCGTCCTCGACCCGCCCGGCGATGTCGGCGATCATGGCGGCGTGCAGGAGATAGAGCCCACTCAAAGGCGGAGCCGCCGGCGCCGACGCGGCTTGCAATTCGTGGATGGCAGCAAGATTGCGTCCCGCTCCAGCGTCGCACCAGGCTGCCAACACTGGGCGCATCAGCGCGAATGGACCTGATTCAGGCAGCCGCGCATAGGTCGCCGCGGCCTGGTCCCAACGACCGGTGGCGGCCTCGGCATTGGCCACTTCCATGATTGCCAGCGGGTTGCGCGGAAGCTGTTTAGCAATGCGCAGCGTGTCCTGGCCGCCGCTGAGTGCCAACACCTCGAAATCTTCGTTAAGCGCATGAATATTGTGGGGATCGCGCGCCAATACGGCGTCGAAGTTTTGCACGGCGGTGGCGTAATCGCCCATGCTCGCTGCCACGTGCCCCACCAGGTATTCGGTCAACACGCCCGATGCTGTCGCCGGACAGGCGGGAACGATCGTGGCGAGGAATACCCCGGTTAGCAATCTCCGGGTCAGTCGGGTCGGGGGAGCGTAGGCTGAGTTGAGGTACGGTGTCTTGCGCATAGGCGAATTTTAGCATCGAAACACCGGTAATGCCAGGGTGGGCAAAAGTCCCCCAACCGGAGCGCCGGATTTAAACCCATGCGCGGAACGACTATCCGGTTCGTCGCGAGCTCGGTGACTTTTTCCCCGCACCTAGCCGCAAGCTGGCATCGACCACGAAATTATGGGTCTCCGACCGGAAAACAATCGTATGATCCTCGCGCGCCAGCTCGGCCAACGCCTCGGCCAACTCAGGAGCGGTGCGAAATAGAACCCCAAAACAGATCAACTCGATCGAAGTGTTGGCGCGATGCGCGAACTCCATCAGCCGGAGCAAATCGGGTGCACGCTGACCCCGTTCCCATTTGCTCCACAACGACTGATCGACACCGAGGGCGCTTGCAACATCCGCCTGGGTCAGGTGGTAGGCTTTCCGGATCGCCCGCAAACGACCTCCGATTTCAGCCAAGATCACCGTATCGGCATTAGGTTGCATAGTAGCGCCCAAGGCAGTCCTTACGAACGCGACTTTCGCGGATGACGCAATTGTCACGGTTCTTAGGTTAAGCGACTAAGGACATTAAAACCTAGCGCCGAAACTGAATATTAACTCTAATTTCTCATTGGGGGCGCGCGTCCTAATTCGGCGACGGCCGCGATGCGGGGCGCGATTACGATCAGCCCGAGGTACCGAGAGCGTAGGTTCAGGCACAACTGCAGAATAAGTTCCGATCGCCGTAGACGTTGTCCACCCGGCGCACCGGCGGCCAATATTTGTTGGCTCGCACAAAAGGCAGCGGATAGGCAGCCTGCATGCGGCCGTATGGGTGCGGCCAATCGTCGCGAGCGATCTCGGACGCGGTGTGCGGAGCTTGCTTGAGCGGATTGTCCAGCCGGTCGAGCCGGCCGTCCTTGATTGCCGCGATTTCGGCGGCAATTGCGATCATGGCGTCGCAGAATCGGTCGAGCTCCGCTTTGGATTCGCTTTCGGTGGGTTCCACCATCAGTGTGCCCGGAACCGGCCACGACATCGTGGGCGCGTGAAAACCGAAATCCTGCAGGCGCTTGGCGATGTCCTCGACGGTGACGGAGCTCGCCACCTCGAAACCGCGGCAGTCCAGGATGCATTCATGGGCGACCAAACCGTTATCGCCGCGATAGAGCACCGGGAAGTGCTCGCCCACCCGGGACGCGATATAGTTCGCGTTCAGGATCGCCATCTGAGAGGCGTACTTCAGCCCCGCGGCTCCCATAAGCCTGATATAGGCATAGGAAATCGGCAAGATCAGCGCCGAACCGAAGGGCGCCGAGGCTACGGTGCGAGGAAGATAGGGCGCGAGGTGCGCCGCCACCACCACCGGGCCCACCCCCGGCCCGCCGCCGCCGTGCGGAATGCAGAAGGTCTTATGCAGATTGAGATGGCAGAGATCGGCGCCGATCGCGGCCACGGAAGTGAGCCCAGCCTGCGCGTTGAAATTGGCGCCATCCATGTAGACCTGGCCGCCGGCGGCGTGCACCTTGGCGCAAATCGAACGGATTGCGGTCTCGAATACGCCGTGGGTGCTGGGATAGGTAATCATCAGGCACGCAATCCGGCCCGGGTGGGCCGCGAGCTTGGCGTCGAGATCGGTTAGATCCACGTTCCCGGCACGGTCGCAGGCCACTCCCACCACCTGGAGCCCCGCCATCGCAGCGGACGCCGGATTGGTACCGTGCGCGCTGGTTGGGATCAGACAGACGCGGCGATCCTCGCCACGTCCGGCGTGATACGCGCGCACCGCAAGAAGCCCGGCATACTCGCCCTGCGATCCCGCGTTGGGTTGCAGACTGGCGGCGGCGAGGCCGGTGAGAGTGCAAAGATACGATTCCAGACGTGCGATCAGTGCAAGGGTTCCGGCGCTTTGGCTTCGCGGCACGAAAGGGTGCAGGTCGGCAAATTCCGGCCAGGTCACCGGCAGCATCTCGATCGTAGCATTCAGTTTCATCGTGCAGGAGCCGAGCGGGATCATGCCGCGGTCGAGCGCCACATCCTTGTCGGCCAAACGCTTGAGATAACGTAACATTTCGTGTTCGGTACGATAGGCGTGGAATTGCTCCTGGGGGAGGAAATCGCCCTCTCGCAGCAGGCCGGCGGGAATTCCCCCCGCAACCGACCCGAGCTCGCCGCCAAAAATCGCCGCGAGCTCGACCAACTCATCGCGACTGACGGTTTCGTCGAACGCGATGGCAACGCCGGCTGCATCGATCCGGCGCAGGTTGAACCCCGCTGCGAGCGCCGCCGCCATGATCCGATCGGCCTCGCCGCCCGCTTCCACCACAATCGTGTCGAAGAACTCTAGGTGGCGCACGGTGAACCCGGCCTCTACCGCGGCGCCCGCCAACAGCCGCGCCATGGTGGAAACCCGGCGCGCGATCGTGCGCAGGCCCGAGGGCCCGTGCCATACCGCATAAAAGGCCGCGAGCACCGCGAGCAACACCTGCGCGGTACAAATGTTGCTGGTCGCTTTTTCGCGCCGGATATGTTGCTCACGGGTTTGCAGTGCCAGCCGCAGCGCCGGCGCGCCGCTCGCATCGCGGCTCACGCCCACCAGCCGCCCCGGCATCAGGCGCTTCAGCGCGTCGGTGGTGCCGAGGAACGCTGCGTGCGGGCCTCCGAACCCCATCGGGACGCCAAAACGCTGCGCCGAACCCACTACGATGTCCGCGCCCATCTCGCCGGGGGGACGCAGCAGTGCGAGCGCCAGCAGATCGGTGGCCACGATCGCGATCCCGCCCGCCTCGTGGATTGCCGCGATCTCGGCCTCGATCGGCCGGACCTCGCCCGAAGTGCCGGGATATTGCAGGATAAGGGCAAAAGCACCGGCGGCACGGATCGCTTCCGGATCGTTTGGGGCGATCTCCACCAAATCGATCCCGAGAGATGCGGCGCGCGTCGCCACCACGTCCCTGGTCTGCGGGTGCAGATCGTTAGCCACCCCCAAAACCCGCCGCGTTCCCTTGGTTGCGGCAAACGCCATCCCGACCGCTTCCGCCACTGCGGTGCCCTCATCGAGCAGCGAGGCGTTGGCGAAAGGCAGGCCGGTGAGCTCGGTCACGACGGTTTGGAACAGTAGCAAGGCTTCTAACCGGCCTTGCGACAATTCCGCCTGATAGGGGGTGTAGGCGGTGTACCACGCCGGATTTTGCAGTACGTTGCGCAGGATCACCGGCGGCATGTTAGTGCCGTAATAGCCTTGTCCGATCAGCGAACGCTTCACCTGATTCTGCGCCGCCAAGCCGCGCAAATCGGCGAGCAGTGACGTTTCATCGAGCGGCAACGGCAGATCAGGCAAGCTATCCAGCCGGATGTCGGAGGGCACCACCAGATCCGCCAGTTCGTCGAGCGTTGCCATGCCAACGCGCGCCAGCATCGCATCGACGCCTTCCGGGCCCGAACCGATGTGCCGATCGGCGAAAGCCGGGCCGGCTTCCTCCAATATGTCTGCCACGAGTGCCGAGCCGACGAGGTCCATCATGATATTCATGCGCTTTCTTCCACCAGCGCTTCGTAGGCGCCCGCATCGAGCAACTCTGAGAAGTCGGTCTCTTCCGCCAACCGCAACTTGAAGAACCAGCCCGCGCCTTCCGGGTCGCTGTTGCCGAGTGCTGGGTCATCCGCCAATTCGGCGTTGACCTCCAGCACCTTGCCGGGAACCGGCGCATAGACGTCGCTTGCCGCCTTCACGCTTTCGACCACGGCCACCGCTTCGCCGGCGGCAACTTCGCGCCCCGGGTCGGGCAGCTCGACATAGACCAGGTCGCCGAGGGCCTCGGCGGCATGGGCGGTGATGCCGATGGTGGCGAGATCGCCCTCCACCCGCACCCACTCATGGTCGCTACTGTAATAGGTCTGGCTCATGATTTGCCTCCTGTGCGGTACCGGTGCGGAACAAACGGCAGTGAAACGATCTGTGCGGGCAGATTCTGACCTCGGACTTGCAGGAAAACCTTGGTACCGGGCGCGCTACAGCCGGCCTGCACATAACCCATTGCGATCGGCGCGTTCAGCGTCGGTGAGAATCCGCCTGACGTTACCTCGCCCAGATACGTCCCGGAGTAATCGACGATCGGCGTATGCGCCCGCGCCGGTGCTCGCCCCTCGGGCCTGATGCCCACCAGCTTGCGCGCGGCACCATCCGCGAGCACTGCCTGCACCACCGCCGCTCCGGCAAAATCGACTGCCACACGCCGCCGCTTGGGGATCGACCAGCCGATGCCAGCCTCGATCGGGTTGGTATCAGGCCCGATGTCCTGTCCGTGCAGGCATAAGCCTGCCTCCAGCCGCAGCGTGTCGCGCGCGCCCAGCCCAACCAGCGCGACCTCGGGCACGGCCAGCAACGCCTGGGCGAACTCTTCCACAACCTCGTTCGGCAGCGAGATCTCAAACCCGTCCTCGCCGGTGTAGCCGCTCCGCGAAATCACCGCCGCATGTCCCACGACCCGATCCTGGATCACATCCATGAAGCGCATCGTCGTAGTGGACAGCACGAACTGCGCCAAAACCTCGCCCGCGAGTGGTCCCTGGAGCGCGAGCAAAGCCCGCTCCGGGTGAACAATTACATCGATCCGCGGAGGGAGGAATTTGCGGAGATGGGTGATATCGGTCGCCGCGTTGGCGGCATTGACCACCATGAACAGTCGATCCGGGAGCCTTGAGACCATCAAATCGTCGATGATCCCGCCCGCCTGGTCGAGAAGTTGCGTGTAGCGTTGGCGGCCAATCGCCAGCCCGGTAATGTCGGCAGGAACCAATTCTTCCAGCTCGCGATCGGCGCCCTCGCCCACCAGCGAGACCTGCGCCATATGCGACACATCGAACAACCCGGCTTTGGCGCGGCAATGCAGATGCTCGGCGATTATTCCGCCGGCGTATTGTACCGGCATTGACCATCCCGCGAACGGCACCATCCGGCCGCCACGGGCCCGATGCAGCGCATCCAACTTGGTGGAATGCAGGTTCTCTTCCACAAGGCGCTCCGCGACTGAGGCCGCCCACGGACCCGATGTCCGCAGGAACGGCCCCCCTCTGTCACGGAACCTGAGAGATTCGGACGCCCGCTTGAAAAGTAGCTGGCACCCTTACTCCGTCGGTGCGGCCAGATGGCCGGCTTTCCAGAGACCCAA
>Ga0302302_1001713_pt1 | contig 13143 bp, 8 predicted proteins | sample III_Palsa_E1_3_FD_198766 | JGI IMG/M metagenome (GOLD analysis project Ga0302302, IMG submission 198766) | Peat permafrost microbial communities from Stordalen Mire near Abisko, Sweden - III_Palsa_E1_3 | ecosystem: Environmental > Terrestrial > Soil > Palsa > Peat permafrost | place: Sweden...
AGGAACGTTTCAATACCAGTACCGTGTGGTGCGCCCGGACGGCTCGATTCGCCGGATCCAGGCGAGAGGCTTTCCCGTTCGCGACGACACCGGCAGGACGGTACGAATCGCAGGCGTCGCCGAGGACATCACCGAGCGAAAACGCGTTGCGGACGCGTTGCGGGAGAGCGACCGCCGGTTCAGCGACATGCTCGGCAACGTCGAGCTGATGTCGATCATGCTCGATCGAGGGGCGAGAGTTACCTACTGCAACGACTATTTTCTCAGGCGGACGGGTTGGCAGCGCGATCAGGTGCTCGGCCAAAACTTTGTCGAGCTGTTCATACCACCCGATCTTGTTGAGGAGCTGTGGGAGGTCAAATTGGCGCTGAACGCAAACCTTCCGACAGCCTGGCATCACGAGAACGAGATTCTCACGTGCACAGGCGAGCGTCGGCTTATTCGCTGGAACAATTCGGTGCTGCGATCAGGAATCGGCGATGTGATCGGAACGGCAAGCATCGGCGAGGATATCACTGAGCAGAAGCGGGCTGAGATCGGAATCAAGTACCTCAACCGAATATACGCGGTGCTGAGCGGCATCAATACACTCATCCTGCACGTACGCGACCGCGACGAGCTATTCAAGGAATCCTGCCGAATCGCGGTCGAGCAAGGCGGGTTCCGCATGGCCTTGATATGCATCGCGGATCAGAGCGCGATGAAGATTGTGCCGGTCGCTTCGGCGGGCAAGGATAAGGAGCTGCTGACCGCGATCAGAGAGGTGTTGTCATCAAGTGAGCGTGCACCCGTTGCGATGGTCACGCGGGCGATGAGGGGGAAAAAGGCCATCGTGTCCAACGATTCGCAAAGCGACTCCCAAGTGTTATTGGGGAAGAAATATGCTGAATGCGGAGTTCGCTCGGTGGCGGTTTTCCCGCTGATGGCATCGAATGAACCGGTAGCCGTGCTCGCGCTGTACGCCAGTGAGATTGAATTCTTCCATGAAGAAGAGATCAAGCTCTTGACGGACCTGACCAGCAACATATCATTCGCGCTGGACAACATCGAAAAAGAGAAAAAGCTCAACTACCTCGCCTACTACGATGTGCTCACCGGACTCGCCAATCGCAGCCTGTTTCTCGAGCGGCTCGCCCCCTACATGCGCAGCGCTGTCAGCAGCGGGCACAAGCTTGCCTTGTTCCTGATCGATCTGGAGCGGTTCAAGAACATCAACGACAGCCTCGGCCGGCCGGCCGGCGACTCGCTTTTGAGGCAGGTGGCGGAGTGGCTGACGCGTAACGTGGGGGATGCCAACCTGTTGGCGCGAGTGGGTGCGGACCAGTTTGCGATGGTGTTGCCGGATGTGAAACAGGAAGGCGACGTGACTCGGCTTCTTGAGAAAACGATGGAAGCTCTTCCCCAGCATCCATTCCAACTGAATGACGCCGAGTTCCGGATAGGCGCCAAGATCGGAGTAGCACTGTTCCCAGATGACGGTGCCAATGCGGACACTTTGTTCAAGTATGCCGGGGCCGCGCTCAAGAAGACCAAGACGAGCGGCGATCGATACCTATTTTACACGCAGAAAATGACCGAAACGGTCGCCAGCAAGTTCGCCCTCGAAAATCAGCTCCGCCAGGCGCTCGAGAAGGGAGAATTCGTGCTCCATTACCAGCCCAAAGTGAGCCTCGCGAACGGCAAGGTCACCAGCGCCGAGGCGCTGATTCGATGGAATGATCCACGGACGGGCTTGGTACCGCCCGGCCGGTTCGTTCCGGTCCTGGAAGAGACCGGATTGATCTACGAAGTGGGCCGCTGGGCGTTGCACAAAGCCATCGAAGACTACCTACGCTGGCGCAACACCGGCCTGGTTGCCGTGCCGATCGCGGTGAATGTGTCGCCTCTGCAATTGCGCCATCGCAACTTCATCGCTGAGATAAAGGGGGTCATCGGCATTGACGCGCATGCGGCGGCTGGACTGGAACTGGAGATCACCGAAAGCCTGATCATGGAGGATATCAAGCACAGTATCGCCAGCCTTCATGCAATCCGCGCCATGGGCGTAAGCATTGCCATCGACGACTTCGGCACCGGTTTCTCCTCGCTCAGCTACCTTTCCAAACTGCCGGTGGACACGCTGAAGATCGACCGCACGTTCGTGAACGACATGACTACTGCGCCGGAAGGACTGGCGCTAGTGTCCACCATCATCAACCTGGCGCGTTCGCTGAAGCTCAAAGTCGTGGCGGAGGGGGTCGAAACTGAGGAGCAATCGCGCCAGCTCCGGTTGCTGAGCTGTGACGAAATGCAGGGCTATTTGTTCAGCAAGCCGGTGCCGATCGAGATCTTCGAAGCAAAGTACCTGGCCCCACCTTCCGCCGCGTAAATTTCCATCCTTATTAGCAACATCGGTCACGAATCTGTCGCCCCGCGGCGGTGATTCACCCCGCGCGAGCGCGCACGCCGGGACCGCCCTGGTTGGATCTGCCGTCGCGTAGGTTGTTCTCGGCCCGGCTCATTCAAATGCGCCTCCACCTCCAGAAAGCGCACAGGATGATCGCGCAGGCGAGTCAGCTCGCTGAAAGAATTGCAAAGGAGGACCCTGAAAGCGCTTCGGTCGTCGGTCCGATTTTGCTTGAAATGAAAGCCATGGCTGAGCGGCTGTGCGCCGCGCTGCAGTGAGTCATGGCATCCAGTAGTCGCGTGGCGCCATGACTGGATCGACGCCGGAGCCGCGGCCGATCGACGCTGAGCCAAATGAGGATGGGCTCGGCACCGCCAACCCCGCGGCGCCGCAGTTCCCTCTTTATGGCTTGTTCCGGACTAGAACGCGAGGCGCGTCATCACCCGTTGTCGGCCGCGCACCTAGCCGGACTGCATCGTCTCGCCCTCCAATCCGCCCGAAGTAGATTTTTCGATAACGCGACAGCATCCGGATTGGCGGCCTAGCGTCAATGGGGCCCATACCGTACGCGTCTCTGACGAGACATCCAGTACATCATGAAGAGTCCAGTCGCAATCGCCGTGGCGTGCCCAGATACCGGCGGCGCACGCCTTTCCGTCGCTATCGAAAAAACGCACCTCGAGTGCAACCGTCGGTGGATCCTTCAACAGGACATCCACAGCCCGAGCGATGACGAACCAGACGCGTATAAGGTCCGTGTATGCGCGCCAGAGTTCACCGGAACCCAGGCGTTGAGTGTATTGCTCAAGCACCACCGGTAGATCCACCGGCTCGCACACAAGTTGCGTGCATCGAGCCGGCCGCCATCGCGCCGCGAGCAGCCCGTCCAGCTCGGTCCCGAGAGCCCTGGAGTCGAGAGTTGATTGCAGAACAGTCGTGTTCATCAGCCGTCGCACGATCTGATCCTGGGCGATTGAAGTCGCCGAGGGAGCCTATCTTCCTCGGCGGGCGCAGTTCGAAGCGCGCGCCATGTGCCGGTTGCGGCCGGAGCCGACCGTGGCCAGCCGACTACGAGCTGCGCAACTTCGGCGCCACTCATTGAACCGCCAAAAAGCCGGCCCTGCGCGCTATCAAATCCTGCAGCACGCACGAACTCGAGCATATCTCGAGTCTCCACGCCTTCGGCGCTGACCGTAAGCTCAAGCGTGCGCGCCAGGCTGGCAATTGCCCGCACGATGACTTGCGCGTCGTGCTCGCGTGGAACGTCCGCGAGTAAAGAGCGGTCGACCTTGATTTCTGAGAATGGTAAGCGGTAGAGGTCGATCAGAGACGACAATCCCGTTCCGAAGTTATCGAGCGACAGGCCAACTCCCAAAATTCGAAGTCGGGTGAACACATCAAGTATGAGATTGCGGACGTTAGTGGAGGGGGTCTCGGTTATATCGAGTACGATCTGCTGTGCGGGCAAGTCGTGGTCGCGCAGCAGCGATGCAAGCCGCTCTGGAAATGCCCGATCTCTGATTAGTCTCGGATTCAAGTTTACAGCCACCTGCAGAGATAGACCCCGCGCGTGCCACTGCCCGGCTTGGCGAACGGCTTCTGTTATTACGAAGTCGGTGAGTCTGAGCATGAGGCCGTGCTCCTCCACGGCGCGAAGAAAGTGGCGCGGAAACAGCAAACCGCGCTGTGGATGCTGCCAGCGCACCAACGCCTGAACACCTTGAATCTTGAGCGAATCTGGCGAGATCGCCACTTTCGGTTCGTATTGGAGCAGCAACTCGTGCTCGGCCATGGCGTTCTCCAACTCCTGTTTCGCCATGGGGAGTGGTGCCGTCACGTGTGCCGACAGGATTTTTTCAATCTCATTGGTATCAAGCGGTCGCGCGCTCACACCGATGATCGTCAGACCATGTCGTTCAGCAGCGCGCGCGGCACTTGCTAGAACGCGTGTATTCACCGCGCCAATCAATAGTGTGAATGGCCGTGCACCGTGCTGCACGAGCAATTCCAGAATTTGGAGCCCGTCCGCCTCGATCTGATCGATCGCCACAACGGCAATCGTAGGGCGGCGGACTGGTAGCACATCGCGAAGGCTTTCGGGCGAATCCGCCTCGATGCGATCGCAGCCAATGCGATCCGCAATTCTGCACAGTATCTGCAATGACGCGACGTCGCGGTCGAAGATGAGCAGGAGATCACTAGGACTTTGTGTAGCCACTGAATGTTCCGCCCTGTTCTCGGGCGATCCCTCAAAGTCAATGTACATGTCAGAAACCCCGCGATTGCCGCACGCCGTGTCTTGCTTCCTCGCCAACGGCGCTGTTCCCTTCTGCCATGTGCAGCAGCGGCCGGCGCAGATCGAGCAGCGAGAGGAGGTCGGCGCTCGGCATCGGAGCGGCAATCAGGTAGCCCTGCACTTCCTCGCAACCTCGCTCACGCAGGAAGGCAAGTTGCGCCTCAGTTTCGACACCTTCCGCGGTGACGGACAAATTCAGGCGGTGGGCGATGGTGATGATCGTATCGACGATCGCGGCGCCGCACGCGTTCGCCTCAATCCGATGCACGAACGACTTGTCAATCTTGAGTGAGTCAATTGGAAACCGGTGCATATAGCTGAAAGAGGAATAGCCGGTTCCGAAGTCGTCGAGTGACAGCCGGACCCCGAGCTGCTTGAGCGCTCGCATTTTGCGAATAACCTTCTCCATGTCGCCAAATAGCATGCTTTCCGTGAGCTCAAGCTCAAGGCACGCAGGATCCATCTCGACTTCGTCCAGCATGCGCGCGACACAACCTGGGAGATCCTGATTGCAAAACTGGCGGGCGGACAGGTTAACGCTCACACCGGGAGTACGGCGTGTATGGACGGACCAACGCTTCGACTCGCTCATCGCGGTGCGCATTGCCCAGGCGCCAATCGGGTTGATCAGTCCGGTTTCCTCAGCGATGGGAATGAAGCGCCCGGGGGACATCCAGCCCGCGCCGGGCCTATGCCAGCGTAGCAGTGCCTCTATGGAGCGCACTTGGCCCGACTGTGCGTCAACGCGCGGCTGATAGTGAAGAGCAAACTCGGCGCGCTGGATCGCGCGGTGTAGGTCGGCCTCTAGCCGGAGGCGTTCGAGATTGCGAGTCCTGGGCCGCGGGGTGAAGGCCTGGACCGAACGACCGCCGCACTGCCTGGCGTCGCAGAGCGCGATCCGGGCGTTACTGATGAGCTCGTCGGCTGCGAGACCGGCATTTTGATTGCGCGCTGCGCCGATACTGCAGGCGACGTATAGCTCCTCACCCCCGACCATCATGGGTGGTGCAAGGGAATCCATCAGGCGCCGGGTTACTTGCGCCACTTGTGGGGCCGGAGAAGTGGGGTCGCCAAGAATGATCGCGAATTCATCGGAACCCAGTCGAGCGACAATGGAACTGTCACCCACGCAATGCCTCAGTCGGCGTGCCACCTCCACGAGCACGCGATCGCCTGCACTCTGCCCCAATGAATCATTGATCAACGCAAAACGCTCGAGGCCCACGGCAAGAACGATAAGGTTGAGTCCGGCCGGCTCGGTGGACTGCATTCGAAGGTCCAGTAGATCCCGCAACAATTCTCGGGTGGGCAATCCGGTCAACGCGTCGTATTGTGCCGGCCTCTGAATGCGCTCCTGGGGAGCGTCATGTTCGCTAAGGTCCATCACGTGGACATAGGCGTACTCAGAGCCTTCGTGCTGGATGTAATTGGCCAAGGCGACGACGGGAATTGAGCGGCCATCGCGGTGCTGCACCGAGCGCCGTACGCGAAGCGTCCCATGTAATTTCAATCGATCCCAGCACTTGAGCCACGCGGCAGGGCGTAGCTCACGGTCGATGTCATGGACGGTGCGGTCCAACAACTGTTCACGCGAATACCCAAGAAAACTGGATCCGGCATCGTTGACGTATCCGATCTTTCCACCTGCGGTGACCTGAAAAAGAGGTGCAGGCGCCAGATCGGCCGCAACCTGTGTTACTCGCAACGCCCCTTCGGCGCGGCGTCTCTCGGTAACATCGCGAGCTGAAGCGACGAGATAGCCTTCGGTGGGGCGGACGTCAAAGACTGGCTCCAGAGAGAAGTCGTAGGTCAGCATTTGTCCTGCGGCCGTGCTGATGAGCACATCGAATCGAGAGTGCGCGCCAGCCGCGCCAGCCGCGATGGCGGCCTCCAGTCGGTGTCGCGTGTGCTCGCATGCGGACCACCACGGCGCCTGCACGAAGGGAAGGCCGAGAACCGCATCCGGGCGGGCGGCGATCACCTCGAGCGCCGCTCGGTTGGCGTATCTGATCGTCCCGTCGAACTTAAGTAATACCACTAGAATAGACGGACTCAATCGTTCATAAGCTTCGGCTAGGTGTTGCGAATGTGAAGGTGCCGCGTTCGAGTGGGCCGGCTGACCCGCGGGCCGGGCCGGCGCTGCAACGCTCGTGTTGGATACTTGCCGAGTCCCAGCCACGCTTAGTTCTCCACTGCGCCGGCGGCACACCAGGCCCACGCCGACGGACGCTCGATCGTCACGTCGCTGGCCTGGCGATGTTGGATAGGACAGCACTTTGTGTGCATGGAATGCCTGCTAGTATTGATTGAGGCGTATCATTGGCGGTCAGTTGCACGGCCAACAAGGTGCAGATACAAGAAATCGACGTATAGCAGCGTCAAACGTGATGGGTGACACATGGCGGGATACCGTCAAATCGCCGAAGAACTCGTCGACATGACCCGCAAGCAAGTCCTGCGTTCCGGGGACCGGGTGCCGTCCCTTCGCGATGCAACGCGTAGATTTCAAGCCAGTCCCGGCACTGTTCTGCGTGCCTACCGAGCGCTCGAAGCGCAGGGCGTGCTAGAGTCACGCCCGCGATCGGGTTATTTCGTGCGGCACAGCATTCCTCAAAAACTGGCCGAACCGGCACCGTTCTTTGCCGGTCCGGAATCCCATCTTGTTAGCGTGTTCGATCTGCTCTTCGAACTGTACGGAGATGCGCAGCGTTCACCGATGATCGAATTTTCCACGCCGTTCCTGAACCCTGAGCTACTCCCGATCGCGGAAATGAATCGCGCCAGTGCTGCAGCGGCACGCGGACTCAAAGCGCCGAGGATATTCGCCGACCTCACACCGGGAAATCCCGAGCTGCGACGCCTGATCGCGCTGCGCTATTTGAGTAGCGAGTGCGTCGTACCACCCAGTGAGATTGTTGTGACCTGTGGCGCACTTGAAGCGATTTCACTGTGTTTGCGCGTCGTCACGCAGCGTGGCGATACGGTTGTCATCGAGACCCCCTCGTTCTATGCCTTTCTGCAGTCGCTCGAATGCATGGGGCTTCGAGCGTTGGAGATAACGACTGATCCGCGTCACGGCATCGACCTGGAGGCCTTGGAGCGCGCCTTGAAAACTGGAACGGTCAAAGCGTGCCTACTCATGCCCACCTTTCAAAATCCGCTGGGAGGCTGCGCATCTGAAGAGCACAGGCGCGCGCTGGCGGCCTTGGCAGAGCGCTACCAAGTGCCCGTTATCGAAGATGATGTCTATGCCGAGCTATACTTTGGTGAGAATCGGCCTCGACCAGTTAAGTCGTTCGATAAAGCCGGATGGGTGCTGCATTGCGGGTCGTTCTCAAAATGCCTGGCCCCCGCCTACCGCGTTGGCTGGGCAGCCGCGGGGCGGTTTTCGCACGATGTCTGGCAGCTGAAGGTTCTAAGTTCGCTCACGACCGCTGCCATATCTCAAAGCACGCTGGTGCGTTTCTTGAGTCAAGGGGGATACGAGCCGCATTTGCGCCGACTGCGGCGCAGTTTGTCAATGCGATGCCAGGCGATGATGCACGCTGTCAGCGTCGAGTTTCCTGCTGCCTGTCGTATGACGCGACCCGCGGGGGGCTATATGCTGTGGGTAGAATTGCCCGAGCAGTATGATGTCATGGAGCTTCATCGGCTCGCGCGCGGGGTGGGGGTCTGTTTCGCACCTGGCCCGATCTTCTCGGCCCAACTGCGCTATCGCAATTGCATGCGACTTAATTTCGGCTATTCGTCGATCCCACAGATTCGCGAGGGTATCCATACGATCGCCTTATTGCTGCGAGCGCACTCGGCTAAGACCACGAACGAGGTGGGCCGCAATTGACCGGCGCGTCCTCGACCTGAACGGCCTCCGCCGCACGCTTGGCCACTGCGCATAAGGGATGAGAACCAAGGCAATAGGCGCCGTCTGATAGTGCACTGGACGCACGACGCCTGCGACGCGTCCTTTAGATTAGCAATCAGGACTTGGAGCAGGCCATTTCCGGGCGGGACCCGTGGTCAAAGATCAAAACTCTTGTGACACCAGATAGCCGTCGTTTGGCTTGTCTCGAGCGGGGCGGGCGTTGGATTGGTGAAGGCGCTGAGCATTACTGGCGCCGGGACTTTCGCGGCCGTCGCTGCCATCACCCTCGTGTTCGCTGCCCTGCAATATCGTTTGCCTCATCTTGGGTCTCTGCACATTTGGCGCGCGCGCGATTTGCCACGCCGCCAATGTCTTGAAATGCCCGGCCTGGCACGGATCCTCCGTCACGGCGAGTAAAGCGGGCGTATCTCGACAGGCGCAGGCGAACGCCACCTTGCGCCTCCAACTCCATCGCGGCCTCCAAGTCGGGATCCTCCAGCACCCACAAGCCGCCCATATGTTCCTTGGTCTTAAGATGCTCGCCGGGCGCAGGCCGCCAGCGAAAACCGTCGCCCCCGCGCGATCATCTGGGCCTTGAGTCCATCGATATCGCTTGACATTGCCACGTCCCCTGCGATCGTCGGGAAGGTGAATGGCAACCCAGAACTGCGCCAGGATTTCCCCTCTGAGTTAGGGCGGCCCGTGCGCGCCGGTCGCGCGCATGCCATCTCATCGGCTCGTTGAATTCGTGCGGGAGATTTGCGGGAATGAGTTGTGCGCAGTTGTGCTTCGTGGTGCTACTTGCAACGGGAGCCACTTAGCTAAGTTATGCAGGGGCCACGCGGTACAGGGCAATCGTCACGGGTTGAATTTCCCCATGGTTCTGCCCTAGTCTCGGGGGCGGCGAAACGCACATCCGGAAAGGTGAGTCATGAGCATCGTCAAACTGCACGTCAACGGCGTGACTCACGAGGTGGATGTGGATCCATCGACGCCTCTTCTATACGTGCTGCGAAATGACCTTGATCTGCGCGGACCTCGTTTTGGATGCGGGCTTGGTCAGTGCAGCGTGTGTACGGTCATTATGGGTGGGGCCGCCATCCGTTCCTGCATCACGCCCGTCTCAGCAGTGCGTGGCGAGGTGACGACGCTCGAGGGTCTGTCGAAAAACGGGAAATTGCATCCGCTGCAGGAGGCGTGGATCGAGGAGCAGGCCGCACAGTGCGGCTATTGTCAGAATGGTCAGATCATGACGGCCAAGGCGCTGCTCGACCGGAACCCACACCCGACGGATGCCGAGATCCGCGAGGCCATGGATGGTGCGCTGTGCCGATGCATGACCTTTTATAGAGTCCAGGCGGCGATCCGTCGTGTGGCACGCGGTACGAAGGCTACGGGAGCAGGCCAATGAGCAATCCCCTGGAGTTGCCGCCAGAGTTGGAGGAAGCGCTTGTCGGGCTCAACCAGCCCTCGCGCCGCAGTTTTCTTGTCGGTTCCGGTGCACTGGCCATCACCCTGAGCCTCAGCGCTGTGCCCGGCGCGCGGGCGCTCGCCCAGGAGCCCCCGGCCGCCGCCGGTCCCTATCCCGATCCCGACTTCCTCAAGCTCGACACTTGGATCGTCATTCATCCCGACAACACCGCAACGTTCTACGTCGGCAAGACAGATGGCGGCCAGGGTACGGGCACGGCCTTCCGACAGATGATGTGCGATGAGTTGGACATTGCCTATGACAAGACCAGTCTCGTCATGGGCTGCACGGACATCACTCCTGACCAGGGCGGCTCGGGAGGATCGACCAGCGTCGAGAGAGACGGTCGCCCCATGCGTCGGGTCGCTGCGGAAGCGCGGCGGGTCCTGCTGGAACTGGGCGGCCAGCATCTGGCGACGCCCGTCGAAATGCTCGCCGTGACCGATGCCACCATTTTAGTGAAGTCCAATCCTGAAAGGAAAGTAACCTACGCCGAACTGATCGGTGGCAAGCGCTTCAACATCGCGCTCACCGGAAGTAACGTCAACCTCACAAGCGGCAAGGCCGCCGTCAAGCCAGTCACCGACTTGCGCGTTGTGGGCCAGTCGCACAAGCGATACGACATCCCCGCGAAAGTAGACGGATCGTTGCGCTGGGCGGTGGACATGAAACTGCCACGAATGGTTCACGCACGCAATGTGCGGCCGCCGTTCGCGGGTGCCACGCTGCAGGGAATCGATGAAACTTCTGTCCGCGACGTGCCCGGCTTCATCCGCGTGGTCAGCCGCGGCAACTATGTCGCGGTGATTTGTCAGCGCGAAGAACAGGCCATCCGAGCCGCAAGGCAACTCAAAGCGCAATGGCGGCGACCCGATGTTGCGCCGTTCCCCGCTTCCAGCGAGTTGTTCGACTATATGCGTCGTGCCACTCCCACATCGACGAGCGAACCGCGCGTTGAGGGTGATCCGGACGCGGCGTTCAAAGGTGCTACGCAGGTCATCGAGGCCGAGTTTGAAGTGCCCTTTCAGGGGCACTCATCCATCGGTCCAGCCCACGCACTCGCTGACCCTTCCGATGAGCAGATGACGATCTATACCAACGACATGAAGGCGTACAGCCATCGCACGGGTGTCGCGAAGTTTCTCGGCATGCCGCGTGAGAAGGTGCGCGTTGTCTACATGGATGGCCCGCAAGTGTATGGCCGTACCGCTGCGGACGATGCGGGTTTCGAAGCGGCGTTCCTGGCCAAGGAACTTGGGCGACCGGTGCGCATGCAGTGGATGCGCGACGAGGAGGCAGGTTGGGATACCAAGGGCCCTGCGCACGTCTTCAAGCTGCGCGGCGGGCTTGATGAGCGAGGTAAACTCGTGGCGCTCGAGTACGACGCCTGTTCCGCGGACTACAACCATCTTTGGTACAACGAACCCGACACGGTGCTGATTGCGCAGCTCATGGGGGTACGCCCTGCAAAACCAGCCAAGGGCTCTGTCGAATCGCCTACCACGATGTACGCCATTCCGAATCAGCGCACGACAACCCGGATTGTCGGTTTGCCGCTGATCTGGGAAACGCCGCTGCGAACCGGAAATCTGCGAGATCCCAACGGTCCGCAAGTCACTTTTGCCTTCGAATCCTTCATCGACGAACTGGCCGTAGCCGCCAAGGTCGATCCCATTCAGTTTCGTCTCGATATGCTGGAGCAGGCCAAAGAAGATGACGTGTTCCGCAAATCGCGCTCCCTCGCCGCAGTACGTGCGGCCGCGAAAGCCTATGGATGGGACCCGCGGCCGTCACCCAAACCGCAGGAGACAGCATCACCAGACAAAGTGGTGTCAGGGCGCGGCGTCGCCTACACCTATCGCGGCAACACCGTCGTGGCCGTCATCGCCGAAGTCGAAGTGAATCGCGAGACGGGCCGGGTCTGGGCCAAGCGTCTGGTATGCGCGCACGACTGCGGGCTCGTGATCAATCCTGAGGCGCTGCATCACACCGTCGAGTGCGGCATGTTGCATGGTCTGAGCCGGGCGCTTTGGGAAGAGGTCCAGTTCGATACCGAGAAGGTCACCAGCGTCAATTGGGGTTCGTACCCCAGCCTGCGGCATTCGGACGCGCCCGAGACCATCGACATCGTGCTCGTCAACGGGGATCCGAATCCGGGCCGCCCCGATCTGGCGCCGTACGGCGCTGGTGAATGCAGCCATAAGCCTCTGATTGCCGCGATCGCCAATGCGGTCTACGATGCCACCGGTGTTCGCTTGCGGCGGGCGCCCTTCCGTAGCGAACGCGTGCTGGCCGCGTTGCGGGCGCAGAGCGCATGAAGACGGGGTCCGCCAGCCCAATCTTGATTCCCTCCCTTTCCAGCATTAAAAACGGAGACAAATGATTCCAGTGCTCGATGGGACGATGCGAATCTGTTCAGGCAGTTCCGCTGGGCTGGCAGCCGACGCTTGAGCGCGTCTACCCAGTGAGCGCCTGCGAACCTGAAGTCCCGGCCGGCAACCTGCGCTTGGCTGCTGTGCGATACCTGCCCAGGGCGAACATTGTCGCACCCGCGCCAACCACGCCGTCAGTCGTGCACCCGCACTCAGCCGGTGAAAGGAAACGATGATGAAGAAGACCTATCACGGGAGCTGTCACTGCAAGGCGGTGACGTTCGAAGCCGACATCGATCTTGCCAAGGGCGCCGGCAAGTGCAATTGCTCCTTCTGCTGGAAACAGCGGATGTGGAATGCGGGCCAGCTCAAGCCCGGGGATTTCCGCCTGCTCACGGGCGAGGAAGTGCTCGGGGACTATGGCAAGTCTGGTGACTGGGGCGAAGGGCATCATCGCTTCTGCACCAAGTGCGGGATCGCCACCCACGGACATGGCCGGATAGACCAGATCGGCGGCGAATACGTCTCGGTCCATCTCGCCGCGCTCGATGATCTGCCGGACGAGGACCTGATTGCCGCGCCTATCCGTTACATGGACGGACTCCATGACAACTGGCAGAACCCGCCTATCGAGACGCGGCATCTGTAGAGCTCGGTCGCGCGTTTCGCTGCCTGCCACGGCATTTGCGTCTCCCCCACGCAGATGCTGGAAAGTGTTACCTATGTGGTCGGGGGGCATTTGCCATTTGCTATTGC
>Ga0302302_1001723_pt1 | contig 13106 bp, 10 predicted proteins | sample III_Palsa_E1_3_FD_198766 | JGI IMG/M metagenome (GOLD analysis project Ga0302302, IMG submission 198766) | Peat permafrost microbial communities from Stordalen Mire near Abisko, Sweden - III_Palsa_E1_3 | ecosystem: Environmental > Terrestrial > Soil > Palsa > Peat permafrost | place: Sweden...
GATGGCCTGAAGGATGACGGTTACCAGCTGTCCGAGGCGCAAGCGCTGGAAATTCTGGCGATGCGTCTGCATCGGCTTACCGGGCTGGAGCAGGAAAAGCTTTCCGACGAGTACAAGCAGATTCTGGAGACCATTCGCGGCCTGATCGAGATCCTGGAAAACCCCGAGCGCCTGCTGGAAGTGATTCGCGGCGAACTCGAGGCGGTCAAGGAAGAGTTTGGCGATGCGCGTCGCACGGAGATCCAGCACTCGCAGGAAGACCTCAACGTGCTCGACCTGATCACGCCGGAAGACGTGGTGGTCACGCTGTCGCATACCGGTTACATCAAGCGCCAACCGGCCAGCAGTTATCGCTCGCAGCGTCGTGGTGGCAAGGGCCGTTCGGCGTCGGCACTGAAGGACGAGGATTTCGTCGAGCAGCTGTGGGTCGTCAACACGCACGACACCTTGCTCACTTTCACCAGCACTGGTCGCGTCTACTGGCTCAAGGTCTACCAGATGCCGGAAGCAGGCTCAGGCGCGCGCGGCAAGCCGATCGTCAATCTCTTGCCATTGGGCGAGAACGAAAAAGTACAGGCCGTGTTGCCAGTGCGCGAGTACACCGAAGATCGCTTCGTGTTCTTTGCTACTCGCCATGGCACGGTCAAGAAAACGCCGTTGACTGAATTCGCGTTCCAGCTGCAGAAGGGCAAGATCGCGATCAAGCTCGATGAGGGCGATGCGCTGGTCAACGTGGAACTGACCAATGGCAACAGCGACATTCTGTTGTTTGCCTCAAACGGCAAGGTCAACCGTTTCGATGAGAACACCGTGCGCTCGATGGGCCGCACAGCTGGCGGCGTTCGCGGCATGCGTCTGGCCAAGGACGAGAGCGTGGTGTCGCTGATCGTGGCGGCCGAGGGCGACATTCTCACGGCGACCGAACGTGGTTACGGCAAGCGTACCGAACTCAGTGAATTCCCGAAGAAGGGGCGCGGCACCCAGGGTGTGATTGGCATCCAGTGCTCCGAGCGCAACGGTGCGTTGGTGGCAGCGGCGCAAGTCACCGAAGCGCACGAGCTGATGCTGATCTCCAATCAAGGCACACTCGTACGCACACGCGTAGCCGAAGTTTCACAGCTCAGCCGCAATACGCAGGGCGTGACCCTGATAAAACTGCCTGCCGATGAAAAACTGGTCAGCGTGATGCGGCTGGATGCGGAAGAGGGCAACGGTGAGGAAGGCGAGACCGTCGATGGCTCCGCTCCTGTCGACGGCGGCAATGCGGATGACGTAGAGCCGACGCCCGTCGAGGATTGATAGCGAGCCCGGTTCGCCGTTAGAAAAACCCCGGCATTGCCGGGGTTTTTCTTTTTGGTTGTGCCACCAGCAATATTTCACGTTCATCCAGACCAGGATTTTTGACGTTGCGCTATTTTGGTAACGACGCCAGCCAGTGCAAAACCGTATCTGACAGCGCGGTACGCTGATCGGAGTAAGCATGATCGGTGGCCAGATGCACGGTACTCACCCTGGTATCGCCGGCATGTTGAAGAGCATCGGCAAACGCCTCGTTTGCCGATGCCAGGCCATCATCCGATGTCACGATCAGTGCTGTGCGGTCTTTCAATGCGTCGACTTTGGCCTGAAAGCTCCAGCTGGCGGCATGGGCGGCAACGTCGTTTGCCAGACCGTTGGGAGTGCATCCGTTTAGCGGCGCCATGCCTTCCTGTGCGAGCCCTTTGCCCAGTTTTTCAATAGCGACGGACTTCTGATCCTTGCCCAGCGATTTCAGATAATTTCCTCCGAAATCTGCGGCCGAGATGGTTGCAAACGCCTTGATGGCGGGGTCTCTTGCGGCAGCTTCCACTGCCATGAAACCACCCATGCTGTGCCCGATCAGCACGATACGTGTCGGGTCCAGCCGCAGCTTCTTAGCGACCTCCGGTTGTCGGAGGTAAGCCAGTGCGGCGGCCGTATCTTCAATACTGTGTGAGAACGAGAAATTTCCCGGCGTGCCCCATGAGCCGCGATAATTGAAGTAGAGAACGTCCCAACCCGCGCGACGCATATCCTGTGCAAGATCCAGGTTGCGTTCGTTGCCTGGAAAGCCGTGCAGCAAGATCACTGCGGGATGCGGACCGGCTCCTGCCGCCACGTAAACCAAGGCATTCATCAGCGATCCGTGACTCGGAATCTGCATCGTCTCCATTGACGCGCGGTTGCTGCCGTCCGATGTTGCTACGAGCTTGCTTGTAGCCACCGCTTGGGGCGATATCGTCTGTTCGTCAGCGTGAACTGCATTCCATGCCAGACAAGCCGAAAGAAGTGTTGCCAGAGAAAAACAGTCCGGCGGCTTGATCATGTGTTCTCCAGCACAGTTGGACGGCTATATACAAAACGCCTTGAAAGCAGATGCACTTGTCAGAGCCTTTCAATGATCAATCGCTGCCAGTATCGCCTCGGCGGTCGACACCCGAAATTCGCCTGGCGCCTCAACCTGGAGCAGACGCACGACACCGTCTTCGGCAAACAGGGCAAAGCGTTTCACGCGCACGCCCATGCCAAAAGCCGTACCGTCCAGTTCCAGGCCCATCGACTGGGTGAAGCTGCCATTTCCGTCAGCGATCATCAACAGCTCCGCTGGCACTTGCAGCGACGCGGCCCAGGCCTGCATGACGTGTGCATCATTGACCGCAAGACACATCACCGTAATGTCGCGTTTGCGGAAGTCGGCCAGATGATTCACATAACCTGGCAGGTGTTTGTTGGAACAGGTCGGCGTGAATGCGCCAGGTACGCCAAACATCACCAACTTTCTGGCGGCGAACAGCTCACTGGTACGGCACTTCCGCACTTCGCCGTCGATCACCTGGACGGAGGCATCAGGGATCATTTTGCCGGGCTGGATCATCATGTGGATCTCTGATGGAGGGGTTGGATACGCCATGCTAGATCGCTTGCCAGCTGCTGTCGCGCTGAATCGCAGGCTGTCATCACTCGCGCTGGTTTGGCCTGTCGACTTGAATCACCCGCGACCGAACCTATTTTCCAGTACAGGCGGTGATCGCACCGCAACCCATTCAAGGAGATAGTGTATGTACGTGACTCGTCACTCCCTGTTCAATACGGGCCCTTCTGTCCCGCTGGGAATTCGTCAAGCGTTCGACCGTTTTGTGCCGGTGCAGGACAGCGATATTTCCAATGCCATGCCAAAGCATTGGTCGCCACGGGTAGACATTCGCGAGGACGAACAGCGTTTTGTGATTCTTGCCGATATCCCCGGCATTGATCCGTCATTGATCGAGGTGAGCATGGACAACGGCGTGCTCAGCATCAAGGGTGCCCGCGCAAGCAGTAACGGCGGTACGGTCAGTGATGGAGAAGCCAGATTTACCCGTGTGGAGCGTGCTCAGGGCGAATTTCAGCGTCGGTTTTCCTTGCCGGAAAGTGCAGACGCCGAAGGCATCACCGCTACCGGTAACCTCGGCGTTCTGGAAATCGTGATACCGAAAAAGGCGCTGCCGACGCCGCGACGCATTACCATCAACAGCGGTCACTGAGCGGCAGTCAATTAGTTCGAGCATGTGGCATGACTTACCGCGGCGGTGAAAGAGCCGCCGCGGGTTTGCGTCAGTTGGGGAGTGGCAGTGGAATTCAAAGATTATTACGACATTCTGGGCGTGAAGCCCGACGCTAGCGAGGCTGACATCAAGTCGGCGTATCGCAAGCTCGCGCGCAAGTATCATCCGGACAAAAACAAGGAGGCGGGGGCCGAAGACAAGTTCAAGTCGATCAACGAAGCCAACGAAGTGCTCAAAGACGCCGAAAAACGTCGTTCGTACGATGAGCTGCGCGCGGGTGGCTATCGGCAGGGCGAACAGTTTCGTCCGCCGCCGGGCTGGCACGGACAGTCGGGGCACGGTGATACGGGCGACGGCGACTTCAGTGATTTTTTTGAAAGCCTGTTTGGTCGCAATGCCGCGGGTGGCCAGCGTGGACAGGCGCGCCCCCGGCGCGGGCGCGATGTGCAGGCCAGCGTGCAGGTTGATCTTCAGACCGCGTTCGACGGCGGCCGCACGCGATTGTCGATGCAGGATCCGACCGGCGGCGAACGGGTGCTTGAAGTAAAGATTCCGGCAGGCATCCAGTCCGGTCAGACCATTCGGCTGTCGGGCCAGGGGCAGGCTGGCATGGCCGGTGGCCCCAATGGTGATCTGCTGCTCGAGGTGAACCTTCGCGACGATCCGCGCTTCCGTCTGGACGGCCGCAACGTGGTGCACGTATTGCCCATCGCTCCGTGGGAAGCGGCACTGGGCGCCACGGTATCCGTACCGACGCTCGCCGGCACGGTGGATTTACGCATACCGGCGGGATCGCAGTCGGGACGCAAGCTTCGTCTGAAAGGGCGCGGCATGCCCGGGGCCAACCCGGGTGATCAGTTGGTGGAGTTGTCAATTCGCGTGCCACTGGCAGAGAGCGATCCTCAGCGCGCAGCGTACGAGGCATTGCGTGATCAGTTCGGGGGTTACGATCCGCGCAGTTGATCCTGGCGAGCTACGCATGAAAAAACGGCGCCTTATGGCGCCGTTTTTTTAATGATATACGGAGCACACGTTGTTACGCAGTGTGTGCACCAGGCAGAAATTCATTCAAGGTCTTGACCAGATCCTCTTCCTTGATCGGCTTGGTGACATAAGCCTTCGCACCTTGGCGCATGCCCCACACCTTGTCGGTTTCCTGATCCTTGGTGGTGACCAGAATGATCGGAATATGCGCCGTTTCCGGGTTCTTGCTGATTGTGCGGGTGGCCTGGAAGCCATTGAGGTTCGGCATCACCACATCCATCAGGATCAGGTCAGGCAGTTCCTGCTTGGCTACTTCGACGCCGGCAGCGCCGTCTTCGGCGGAGAAGGCTTCGTGCCCAAGTTTTTCAACGATTCGCCTGATGCCCAGCAACTGGGACGGAGAATCGTCGACGATCAAGATGCGTGCCATTAGGTGTTGGTTCCCTTCGAGTTTCGTGAATTCTAAGCTTTGGCCGCTGCAGTTCCAAGCGCGCTTTCGTCAAAGGGCGCTGCCGATGCGCACAAGGGTGCGGCCAAACGAGTCCCCCGCCAGCATACGCGCAAATACCCCGGGCAGCTCGGTGAGGGCAATCTCGCTTGTGACGATGCGATCAAGGTGCTGCGGCTTCCAATCGCCTGCCAGTTGCCGCCAGACTTCATCACGAATAGCCCGCGGCGTACCTGCCGAGGCAATGCCCAGCAGCGCTGCGCCGCGGATGATGAATGGCAGCACGGTGCTATCGAAGGCGACACCGCCGGCGTTGCCGCACAGCGCGACATTGCCGTAGGGGCTGATTAAAGGCAGAAGGCCGGTGAGCATGCTGCCGCCGACGTTATCCAGTGCACCGCCGAAGCGCACGGACTCCATCGGTTTGCCACTGAAAGCAAGCTGGTGCCGATCAATGCATGTGCTGGCGCCCAGCCCGCGCAGAAAATCGAAATGATCGGTTTTGCCGCTGATCGCATGTACTTCGTAGCCGGCGCGGCTGAAAATATCGATCGCCAACATGCCAACGCCACCGCTGGCACCGGTCACGGCGATCGGACCGAGCTCTGGCGTTTGGCGGTTGTCCAGCATGCGTAGCAGGCCCTGCGCCGCGGTGAAGCCGGCGGTGCCCAGGATCATGCTCTCGCGCAGGCTCAGCCCCGTCGGCAGAGGGATCGTCCATTTGGACTGCAGTCGAATGTATTGCGCGTAGCCGCCATCGCGGGTTTCCGATAGCCCACTGCCGGTGCACAGTACGGCATCGCCTTCCTTGAAAGCCGGATCAGTTGAGGCGGCCACGTGGCCGGCGACATCAATGCCGCCATTCAAGGGATATTGACGAAGAATCCTGCCTTTGCCGGTGCCGGCCAGCGCATCTTTGTAGTTGACTGAAGAGTAGTCGACGGCGACGAGTACTTCGCCGGGTGACAGCGCAGCGGTGTCGATGCTCTCGATGCCGGCGCGGTAACCGGCATCGTCGTTGTGAATACGAAACGCTTGGAAATCGGAAGAATGGGTCACAACGATTCCTCTACAGGCTTGGACGTATGGACGTCCGGAACATGACTCATCCAGTCGAACAGCTGGGCGATGTGGGCACCAAACCATAGGTTTTCGCGCTGCTCGGCGCGGACAAAACCTTCGCCGACCATATGATCCATCATGCTGCGCAGCGGGGCGTAGTAACCGCGTACGTCAAGAAACGCGCAGGGATAATTGTGCAGGCCAAGCTGCGACCAGGTCAGCATCTCGAACATCTCGTCCAGCGTACCAAAGCCGCCGGGTAACGCGACGAACGCATCGGACAGTTCGAACATGCGCGTCTTGCGTTGATGCATAGTGTCGACCACCTGCAGCTCGGTCAGTCCGGCGTGCGCGACCTCGCGATCAACCAGCTGACGCGGAATCACGCCAATGACCTTGCCGCCGCCGGCGAGCACAGCATCAGCGATCACGCCCATCAGGCCGACCTTGCCGCCGCCATACACCAGCGTGATATCACGCGTGGCCATTTCGGCGCCGAAAGCTCGCGCCTGCTCGGTATATTCAGGATGCTTGCCGCTGCTTGAGCCGCAGTAGACGCAGAGCGAAGTAACTTTAGCCATCGATATCTCCAGAAGCGCGAAACCCGTCCTTGCGGGACGGGTCGCGGGTCATGCTTATTACGCTAGTCAGCGCACTCAGCGATCAATTGCCCTTGTGGATGGCGCGTTTGTCGACCGACAGAGCCGCTTCATGCACGGCTTCCGAAAGCGTCGGATGGGCGTGGACGATGCGCGCCATGTCCTCGGCGGAACCCTTGAACTCCATTGCCACCACGCACTCGGCGATCAGCTCGGAGACGCCCGGGCCGACCATGTGCACGCCGAGGATGCGATCGGTTTCGGCATGGGCGATCATTTTCACCTGACCGATCGCCTCATTCATTGCCACAGCGCGGCCGACCGCGGCAAACGGGAAGCTACCGATTTTGTAGGGTACGCCTTCATCCTTAAGCTGCTTTTCGGTCTTGCCAGCCCAGGCGATTTCCGGCTCGGTGTAGATGACCCAGGGGATCGTGTCGTAGTTGACGTGACCTGCCTTGCCGGCGATCCATTCGGCAACAGCCATGCCTTCCTCGAAGCCCTTGTGCGCGAGCATTGGTCCGCGTACCGCATCACCGACCGCCCAGACGCCATCGACGCCGGTGTGGCAATGCTCATCGACCACGATACGGCCGCGCTCGTCGAGTTTGACGCCGCTGTCTTCAGCCAGAAGGCCATCGGTGTAGGCGCGACGACCCACGGCGACCAGCAGCTTGTCGACGACCAGATCGTGATCGCCATCCTTGTCGTTGTAGGTGACGTGCACTTCGTTCTTCTTGACCTCGGCTTTGGTCAGCTTGGCACCCAACTTGATGTCGAGGCCGAGCTTGCCGAATTCCTTGAACGCCACCTTGGCGATGTCGGCATCGGCGGCGCCCAGGAAATCCGGCAGCGCTTCCAGCACGGTGACCTCAGCGCCCAGACGGCGCCACACGCTGCCCAGCTCCAGGCCGATCACGCCCGCGCCGATCACACCAAGGCGCTTCGGCACGGCGTCGAGTTCCAGCGCGCCGGCGTTGTCGATGATGTTTTTCCCGTCAAACTTGGCAAAGGGCAGTTCGATCGGCACCGAGCCCGATGCCAGGATGACATTGGTCGCGCTGATGGTCTGCTTCTGGCCATCGTTGCCGGTGATCTCGACATCGTTGCCTTTCAAGAGCTTGCCGGTGCCGAAATAGCTGGTGATCTTGTTGGCCTTGAACAGCTGGGCCACGCCACCGGTGAACTGCTTGACGATCTTTTCCTTGCGGCCAATAAAGGTCTTCAGGTCGACCTTGGCATTCTCGACACTGATGCCGTGCGCGGGCAGGTTGTGGGCGAGGTTATAGAACTGCTTGGACGAGTCGAGCAACGCCTTCGACGGGATACAGCCCACGTTGAGGCAGGTACCGCCCAGCGCTGCCTTGCCGTCCTTGCCCGCCCAGGCGTCGACCACGGCGGTCTTCAAGCCCAGCTGCGCAGCGCGGATGGCGGCGTGATAACCGGCCGGGCCGCCGCCGATGACGATCACATCGAATTTGTCGCTCATGACTTGATTCCTTGCTGGCGAGTCAGCACTCGCTGATAGTGCAGATATGGGCTCTGGTAACCCGTATAGCAACTCGAAAAGTCGGGCTCTTGAAATAGCTTCAACGCCAGAGCTTCGTTATCTATTCGTATGGCGGAGGCCGCCATACGAGGGGCGGCGATTAGAGGCTCAACAATATGCGCTGCGGATTCTCGAGCTGATCCTTGATGTCGACCAGAAACAGCACCGCGTCCTTGCCGTCGATGACGCGATGGTCATACGAGATGGCGATGTACATCATCGGCGCGGCGATCACCTGACCGTTCTCGACGATGGCGCGATCCTTGATCGTGTGCATGCCCAGAATGGCACTTTGCGGCGGGTTGACGATCGGGGTCGACAGCAGCGAACCAAACGTGCCGCCATTCGTGATGGTGAACGTGCCACCCTGCAGGTCGTCCAAGCTAAGCTTGCCGTCACGCGCTTTCTTGGCATAGGCGGAGATGCCCTGTTCGATCTCGGCAAAGCCCATGTCCTGCACATCGCGCAGCACCGGCGTGACCAGGCCTTTCTCGGTCGATACTGCAATCGAGATGTCCTGATAACCGTGATAAATGATGTCGTTGCCATCGACCGATGCGTTGACGATCGGGTGACGCTTCAGCGCTTCGGCCGCGGCCTTGACGAAGAAACTCATGAAACCGAGCTTGATGCCGTGGGTCTTCTGGAACGACTCGCCCAGTGACTTGCGAATCTTCACCACCTCGGCGAGGTTCACTTCGTTGAACGAGGTCAGCATGGCAATCGAGTTCTTCGACTGCATCAGGCGCTCGGCAATCTTGGCGCGCATGCGCGTCATCGGCACGCGCTCTTCCGGACGCGAACCCGGCGTTGGCTTGGCGGCGGTCGGGGCCGCGGCAGTCTTCGCCGCATCGCCGTCCTTGCTGTAATTGACCAGGTCTTCCTTGGTCACGCGACCATCGCGGCCGGTGCCTTCGACCTTGGACGCGTCGATCTTTTCTTCGGTGGCCACGCGCAGGCCGGCAGGCGACAGCTCGTCATTGCCCTTGCCTGAGGACTTCTCGGCCTTCGGCGCTTCAGCCTTGGCAGCCGCTGGCTTTTCAGCTTTCGCTTCGGCCTTGGGTTCTTCCTTGGCTGGTGCCGCCGCGGCGCCTGCCTCGATGATCGCGATGATCTGTTCGCTGTTCACCGTGTCACCGACTTCGTGCCTGATTTCCTTCAGCACGCCGTCAACCGGCGAAGGCACTTCGAGCACCACCTTGTCGGTTTCGAGATCGACCAGATTTTCGTCGCGCTTCACTGCGTCGCCAGCTTTCTTGTGCCAGGTCGCGATGGTGGCGTCGGAGACGGACTCGGGCAGAACGGGGACTTTGACTTCGATCGACATGGGGAATCCTAGGTTTTAGCGCTCGTCCGCGAGCACAAAGGTCATAAAGTGGCCAAACATCTTATTCTGCTGAGTGATCCGTGCCGACCGGCGCGACAAGCGCCTGCTCGACCAGTGCAGCCTGCTCCGCAACGTGGGTGTTGAGATGGCCAGCGGCCGGCGCGGCAGAACGAGCGCGTCCTGCATACGAGAGGCTGTGCTTGTTGCTGACGCAGGCCTGCAGGTGATGACGGATCTGGAACCAGGCACCCTGATTCATCGGCTCTTCCTGGCACCAGAAGACTTCCTTGGCGGCCGGGTATTTGTCGAGCACAGCAGTGACTTCGGCGCGCGGGAACGGATAGAGCTGTTCCACGCGAACGATGGCGACATCTTTCAGCTCACGCTTCTCGGACTCTTCCAGCAGGTCGTAATAGACCTTGCCGGAGCAGAACACAACGCGCTTCACTTTCTTGGCCGGCAGATCGCGATGCTCGCCGATCACCAGCTGGAAGCTGCCGTTGGCTAGTTCGTCCAGGCTCGATACGGCGAGCTTGTGCCGCAACAATGATTTTGGCGTCATCACGATCAGCGGCTTGCGCACCGGGCGCAGCATCTGGCGACGGATCATGTGGAAATCCTGCGCCGGTGTGGTCGGCACGCAGACCTGCATGTTCTCCATCGCGCACAGCTGCAGGAAGCGCTCAAGACGCGCGGACGAATGCTCCGGCCCTTGGCCTTCGTAGCCGTGCGGCAACAGCAACACCAGACCGCTCAAACGATTCCACTTGGCTTCGCCAGAGCTGATGAACTGGTCGATCACCACCTGGGCGCCGTTAGCGAAATCGCCGAACTGGGCCTCCCAGATGTTGAGTGTGTCTGGATCGGTGGTGGAGTGGCCGTATTCAAACGCCATGACCGCTTCTTCGCTGAGCAGCGAGTCGATGACTTCGACGTCGGCACCGTCGCGAATCGTGGCCAGTGGCAGGTAGGTGTGGCCATCCTTCTGGTCATGCAGGACGGCATGGCGATGGAAGAACGTGCCGCGGCCGGAATCCTGGCCGACCATGCGCAGGTCGTGGCCGCCATCAACCAACGTGGCGTAAGCCAGGTTCTCGGCGAAACCCCAGTCAGCGGCCTGTTCGCCGGCGGCCATCTTGCGACGGTCGTCATAGATCTTGGCCACGCGCGCCTGCAGGGTCATGTCGGCCGGCATGGTCAGGATCTGGTTGGCCAGTTCCTGCAGCTTCTTTTTCGGCACGGTCGTGTCGGTCGGCGTCGAGAGTTTTCCACCGACGAAGCGTGCCCAATCGACCGGACGATCGCGGTTCGGCGACGGGTCGAGTTCGGCCATCGGCGCACCGGCCTCGAGACGATCGCGATAAGCCTCGAACTGCTTCTGCGGCTCGCCCTCGGCCAGCAGGCCATCCTTCACGAGCTTCTGCGAATAGAGATCGCGCGTAGTCGGCCGCTTGCGGATGATCTGATACATCACCGGTTGCGTCGCTGCCGGCTCATCCGCCTCGTTATGACCATGGCGGCGATAGCAGACCAGATCGATGACAACGTCCTTGCGGAACGTCTTGCGAAATTCGTAGGCGAGGCGGGTGACTTCAATCACCGCTTCGGGATCGTCGCCATTCACGTGGAACACCGGCGCGTTGACCATCTTGGCCAGGTCGGTGCAGTACAGCGTGGAGCGCGCGTCCTGCGGGTTCGAGGTGGTGAAGCCGACCTGGTTGTTGATGACGATGTGCAGGCTGCCGCCGATCTTGAAACCGCGGGCCTGCGACATGTTGAACAACTCCATGTTCACGCCCTGGCCGGCCAGGGCTGCATCGCCGTGGATGATTACGGCCATCGACTTCTCGTGCATCGTGTCGCGACGGCGGGTCTGGCGCGAGTGCACCGAACCGGAAACGACCGGGTTGACGATTTCCAGATGCGACGGGTTGAATGCCAGCGCCACGTGCACACCACCTTTCGGCGTCTTGATGTCGGCCGAGAAGCCCATGTGGTATTTCACGTCGCCCGAGTGCGCGGGGTCGTCCGGATGTTCGAAGCGGCCTTCGAATTCGTCGAACAGGGTCTTCGGCGCCTTGCCCAGAATGTTGACCAGGACGTTGAGGCGGCCGCGGTGCGCCATGCCGATGACGAGTTCCTTGATGCCGTTGTCGCCGGCGGCGCGGACCACATCGTCGATCATCGGGATCAGGCTGTCGCCACCTTCCAGCGAAAAGCGCTTCTGGCCGACATACTTGGTGTGCAGGTAACGCTCCAGACCTTCGGCGCCGTTGAGGCAGTCGAGTACGCGCTGCTTGCCGGCCTTGTCCAGGCTGCTCTTGCCCGCCCGCTGCTCCAGTCGCGTATAGATCCAGTTGCGCTGCTCGTGGTTGCTGATGTACATGAACTCGGCGCCGATCGTGCTGGCGTAGGTCTTCTGCAGATGTGCGAGCAGTTCGCCCAGCTTCAGGCGCTTTCCATCGCCGGCATAGTTGCCGGTATCGAATTCGGTGTTGAGGTCGGCGTCGGTCAAACCGTGGAACGCCAGACCAAGATCGGGCGCCGGCATTTTCTCGGTCAGGCCCAGCGGATCGAGTTCGGCGGCGAGATGGCCGCGCGAACGGTAAGCGGTGAGCAGGCGCAATACGCCGGCCTGCTTGCGCGCGTGCTCGTCATCGCTGGCCGAAACCGGTGCGGCAGATGCGCCGTTGTGACGCTGCTTTTGCGCAGCTTCAATACGTGTAATGGCTGGTGCGTGCGAGACATCGCCCGACTCGCGGCCCTTGAATGTTTCGAAGTAGCGGCTCCAGTCGGAGGATACCGACGATGCGTCGGCAAGCCAGGAGTCATAAAGGGATTCGACGTAATCGGCGTTGCCGCCAGCGAGTTGCGAAGAGTCGAAAAACTCGCGGATCAGATTAGTACTCACGTCACCACCGGCAGGGAAGGGATGCTTGCAACCATCCGTGGACTATCAAGTCGCGGTTGTTCGCCAGCAATACAAGCCCGACGGAACGTCCCCCACGGATGGCTGGGGAGAAAGCCGAACAATTATACCCTTTGCCTGCTGCGCCGCGGCAACTCAAAGCAAGACAAATTGCCAAGTCTTGGGGTCTGCTGACGGTGCCTCGGCGTAATTTTCCCGACAACCTGCATTTTTGCGGGCTTTGCCATTGCCGAGGGCAAAGTGTCGATCAAAACCGCGGGCCAGCTGATGTTCAGCGGAGAAGCGGCTTTGACTGGCTTATCCCTAGATATTCAGGGTTTGCAGAACGCTGGATCGCTCGGAGCGTTCCCACAGCTCATCGAAATGCTTCTGCAATGGCGCTGCGGAAGCCCGGTCGTGACGGGCGGCGCGGCCTTGCGGACGATCCGCCTCGGGCAGGAAAAAATAACCACCGGCGTCGTTGAGCAGGTAGGCCGAGATATAACCAAGATCGGCCTGTTCGACCGGCGTACGGATTTGCATGGCGCTGGGCAAACGCTGCACCAAGGCAATCAGACGGTGGTCGTTGCGCAGTGCTGTTGCCGGATCGTGCAGCAGGATGCGAATTTGCGCACCTCGACCGGAAATCGCCACGCGCCTGAATTC
>Ga0302302_1001727_pt1 | contig 13088 bp, 9 predicted proteins | sample III_Palsa_E1_3_FD_198766 | JGI IMG/M metagenome (GOLD analysis project Ga0302302, IMG submission 198766) | Peat permafrost microbial communities from Stordalen Mire near Abisko, Sweden - III_Palsa_E1_3 | ecosystem: Environmental > Terrestrial > Soil > Palsa > Peat permafrost | place: Sweden...
CTGGTGCTCACACTCAGTCTGCAGCCTACGAAGTCGCGCGCACAGTTTGTCGCCGCGCGGAACGCGCTGCTGTCCGTTTTATCGAGAATGGTGGCGTTGTTGAGCCGACGATTCTTCCGTACCTCAACCGTCTATCCGACTTAATCTGGCTCTTTGGCCGTCTCATAGAGTTCAATGCCGGAGTCGAGTCCAGCCTACGACCTGAGTCCAAGGGTGGCCCGAAGTGGTCGAAGGCCTGGTAAGCCCATCCGGGTTAGGGCTATCGCTATCACGGCGGAAGATTATCGTGAAGCCATGCGCAACAGTACAAAGCGGTTGTGCCGCTGCACCACGATGCACGGCACGTTCGCCGCCACCGCATACCCCATCAGCGTTGCGCAAGCCCAGGCTGGATTCCAAAGAAACATCACAGGCATACAAAAAATCATCGCCCAATGCGCGGCCTCCGCGCGCCGCGTCTCCACTAAAAACCGACGCAAATACGCCGCATCCCGCGAAGGCCGGCGCTTCAGGAACGAGCTGCCCATCCACGCTGCCCCATCCGGCAATAACCTCTTCCACGTTGTAACGCGCAACACGCGACGATAAAGGGATCTCTCAACCGCATGCTCGCGTCCCCATGTACCATCTCGCTCAAACCATCTGGAGGGGAGCAGAACAAATGCCCGCGCCAGCCCAAGCTGCAATACGGCGCAACCGACGATGTTGGCGGCAACAATCCCGAGCCTCACACCTGCCTGCCTTTCCACGTTGCCTGCCCGCCATATCGCCGCGACAACACCGACCACCCAAACACCCCAAAGTAAAACAGCAACGGCACCGGATATAACAACACGCCCAGCCATCGAAATGCTCCCAGCCGCCGGGCAATCCATCCGATCTGCACCGCATACAACAGATACATCCCAACAGCGCTCCACCCAAATCCACAACACAACGCAACCACCGCAATCATTGCTCCGCTCAACCAGGCAATCGATAGCAACAGCGTTCTTACCTGCGTCTCACCCGCCCCCACCACTGCGCTGCGGCTCCAGCTCTCCAGCAGCTGCGCGAAGCCTTCTGGAAACATCCTCATCAACAAAACACCGCGACCCACTGCTGTGCGCAATGTTCCGCCCGCGGCCGATATATGTGGCGACATCGCCAGGTTCTCCAGCCGATTCGCCCGAACAGCACTATGTCCACCCGCCGCATAGTACAGATCTCTCCCAATCACCAGCGACTGTCCAAACAACTTCGCTTCGCCACTCGCGCTGAACCCACCCGACCCAGCTGCCATCATTAGGTTGAAGAACAACGATAGCTCCTCATACCACAACTCTGTTGCATGGTAGGGAAGTGCCGAAACGGCTACACGCGGGTCTCCACCCGACCACGCCACCATGCGCGTCAAGCCCTCCCGAGCAAAGAATGTATCCGCATCCAGAAATACCAGCACTTCCGCAGTCGCTTCCGCTGCACCCTGCCAGCAGGCCCATGCCTTGCCCGTCCACCCCTCAGGCAATGGTTGCGAGACGATTACAGTTACTCCATGAGCTCGTGCAACCGCCGTCGTCGTATCGGTCGAACCATCATCCACCACAACGACTTCCGCTGGCTTAGCCCGCGATTCACGCATTGAGAGCAACAGCCGCGGCAGGTTATCTGCTTCGTTTCTCGCCGGAATCACCACACTGAACGTGGGCAAGGAACTTTGATTTCTCAACAATGGCACGGTCCGCATTCGCACAAAGAGCCAGCACCCACAGCCTATCCCGCTCGCACACAGGGCTGCGACGATCAAAATCATCCGCGCCCGCCTGCCTGTTCTATCACCATCCGCGCGACATGCTGTCCACACAGCGTCACCATCGGCATACCGCCACCCGGATTCACGCTACCGCCCACAAAGAACAAGTTCTTATAGCGTCCACTCCGCTTCGGAGCCTTGAATGCAAAGTTCTTTCGCCGGTCTGTCACCACGCCATAGATCGATCCGCGGTTCGACAGATACCGCTCCTCGATATCAAACGGAGTCCAGAAATCTTCAACCACAATATGCTTGCGCAGATCGGTCAATCCCATCCGTTCCAGCTTGTCCAAACAAACTTCCTTTAACGCCACGCAGTCCTCGCGTGTATATGGATGCTTGTCATTGAGAGACGGAATATGCGGCAGAATCTTGATGTTGTCGCAGCCCTCTGGCGCCTGCGATGGATCACTCCGGGTCGGGGCGACCAGGTAAATCGTCGGATCGTCCGGCAGCCGCTTCTCGTGAAACACGCGATCGAAGTGCTTCTTCTGATCGCCCGAGAAAAAGAAATTGTGATGAGCCAACTGGGGATACACGCGATTCAACCCCAGATGTACTACGATCCCCGAGCACGCCGGCTCAAACTTCGCCAGCTTCTTCATCACCCGCGGCGGCTCTTGCAGCAGTTTCTCGCTCGCTGGAATCACCTCCATATTCGAGACTACAAACTCCGCGCTGTATGCGGTCTCCGCACCATCGGCGTCCCTGGCTACCACGCCCGTCACATGTGCGCCGTTCTTCTCAATCTTCACCACAGTCTGGTTCAGATGCAGTCTCACGCCCGTCTCTATAAGTCTGCGTTCAAACGCCCGCGCCAGCTCATACAACCCGCCACTTACATACCAAAGTCCGAACTCAATCTGAATATTCGGCATTAGATTCATGAACCCCGGCGCGTCATACGCCGATGACCCCACGTACTTGATGAAGTACTCCAGGATGTCGCGCATATACGGATCGCGCACTCGCTTCGCAATCCCGCCAGCCATAGTACCCATGTAATCCAACCCGCGACCGCCGCGCCATCCATAGAAGCGCAAAAACTCCCACATCGTATCGAGGCCCTTATCAAAGTATCCCCGCTCCACAATCAAGTACTGCAGCCGCGAGTACTCCAGGAACTTCGCGTAGTCCTCAAATGCTTCCGGCCCAAAACGCGCCAGCTCCCCGCGCATGCGCTCAGTGTCTTCCCATAGATCGACCACCGTGCCATCTTCAAAGAAGTTCCGCCACTGCGGATCCACACGCTGCAGCTGGATGTAATCCTCAAGCCTCTTGCCGTCGCCTTCAAATACCGGCCTAAAGATCTGCGGCAGCGTAAAGATCGAAGGTCCCAGGTCAAAACTGAACCCCTTCTCCTGATGAAGATTCAGCTTGCCGCCCACACGCTCATTCTTCTCCAGCAAGTCGACGCTGAACCCCGCACGCGCCAGTTGAATTGCAGCTGTCATCCCACCCAGCCCTGCACCGATCACCACTACTCGCTTCGCCGCTGCACTCATCCGTTACTCAGCCTCAACTTCCAACTCTCCGTATCTTCATCAACTGCTTCATCCGCGCCAACACGCTACCTGCTCCATGTCGAAACAACATCAATCCCCGTAACTGCGCATACGTCTTAGCTGTGAGGGGAAACCAATGTATCTCCTTGCGCTGTGGCCTTATTACTGTCATCACACTCTTCATGCGCGAGAAGACTTCCAGCCCCGCGCGACCATGATAGCGTCCATAGCCACTTGCCTTATTGCCGCCAAATGAAGCATATGGATTGCCCACGCTGCGAATCGCATCGTTGATCGTGCAGCTTCCCGTGTTCAAAGCCCTCGCCACGCGCTGCGCCTGGACCTTATTCCCGCTGAACACACTTGCACCCAGCGCAAAAGCAGAGTCATTCGCCAACGCGATCGCCTCGAGCTCATCGCCAAACGACTCCACGCAAACCACCGGACCGAAAGTCTCGTCGTTCAGCAACCGCGCGGCGCGTGGCACTCCTGTCAGAATCAATGGAGGAACAACATTGCCTTGACGATCCCAATCCGCGTGCAGCGTCGCGCCCCGCGCTATCCCATCATCTACCTGTTCCGCCAGCAGTGACCTTAAAAACTCCATCTGCACCGGGCCCATATCGCAATCCACGGCCGTACCCACGCGAATCATTCGCGCTCGCGCCAAAAACCCTGCAACAAACGCCGCAAGGATTGTGCGCTCTACATACACGCGCTTCGCCCCTACACATACCTGCCCTGCATTCGAAAACGCTGCGTATGTCACTCCATCGATCGTCCGCTCAAGATCGCATGAAGCAAATACCAGACAAGCGTCCTTGCCACCCAGCTCCATGATCGCGGGAATTTGCAACGTCGCACACCGCTCTGCAACTGCGCGTCCATTGGCACTCGATCCCGTGAAGAACACCACATCCGGCCCCGCCTCAATCAACGCTTGCGCCTCGACTGGGGCATCGCAGCAGACCTGCACCAACCCCTCCGGCAGCCTTGCTTCCGCACAAAGCTCCGCAATCAGTGCCGCGACCTTCGGTGTTCTTTCCGAGCACTTCAGCACCACTGCATTACCCGCCACCAGCGCAGTCGTCATCGGCACCATCGCCAACTGTAGCGGATAGTTCCACGGCGCAAATACCAACGCCACACCATGCGGCTCCATCACCTCATCGAATCGCACCCCGCGAAACAATATCGCCGGCTGCCCTACACGCCGCGTTCGCAGGACGTTCACCGCCTCACGTTCGCAGTACCGCATATGCTCCAGCACCACCAGCACATCGCCGCTCAGTGCATCGAGCGGTGGTTTACCGACCTCTTCGCAGATCGTCTCCACTACGGGATCCAACCGCGCCGTCAAAGCCAGCCGCATCTTCTTCAGCGCAGCCAGACGCTCGCATACGCTCAGCTTCGCCCATCCTGGCTGCGCTCCGCGCGCGATCTCGATGCGATTTGCCATGCGGTCCTCAGCTCAACTGGAGATCGGCAAACGCCTTTGGCTTGGACCGCGCCACGCCATACTTGTCGCAGATCAAATTCGACGAAATCCGTGCCGACTCAAAGATAGTCGGCAGCCCGCTCCCCGGATGCGTCCCTCCACCCACCAGGTACGTGTTGCCGAACATCTCAAACTCGTTGTGCGGTCGGAAGTACAACATCTGCTTCCATCCATGTCCCATGTTGAACGTCGCACCTAGAAACACCGACGTTTTCTTTTCCCAATCCGCAGGCGTAATCACCATCTTCTGCTGGATGTGCGGTCTCAGGTCGCCATATCCCGTTCGCTGCGCAATGATATCGAGAATCCTCTCGCTATAAGCTTCCCGATGTGCCTCCCAATCGATGCCGCTCGTATTGTTTGGCGCCGGCGCCAGAATATACAGTGCCGAATGTCCCTCCGGCGCGCACGAAGGATCGAGCGTCACCGCGTTGCGCACATATACCGACAAGTCTTCGCTCACGACCTTGCGCCCAGTGACGTCTTCCAGGCACTTGCGGTAGTCCTCCGCAAATACAATCAGGTGATGCTCTATCTCCGGATAGGTACGATCCATCCCGAGATACATCATGAAGGTCGAGCACGAATAATCCCGCTTCGCCAGTGTCTCTGCCTTGTACTTGCCCAGCTCTTCCTGCGGAAACAGCGTAGCCATTGCATGCCCGAAATCCGCATTGATCACCACGTCGTCATAGGTCAGCTTCTCTCCGCTGCTTAACTCCACCCCGGTCGCCTTGCCGTTGCTTACGAGTACGCGCTTCACGCCGCACGACGTATGAATCTTCGCGCCCTCTTCTTTAGCCACCTTCGCAAACGCAACGGGAATCTGGCTGAGCCCACCCATCACGTGGTACACCCCGTGAGCATGCTCCGTGTAGGGAATCATCGCGAATAGACCCGGGCAGTCCCACGGAGACATCCCCAAATACTTCGACTGAAACGTAAACGCCAATCTCAACTCTTCGGAACGGAAGTAAGTTCCCAATACGTCATACAGCGAACGCCCGATCGCTATATGTGGCACCGCTGCCATCAGCGTAGGGCTAAGAAAAGCCATCAGGCTGCTATAGTCTTTTTGCAGGCACGGATAAAGCTTCCGAAACCGCACCTCCTCGGTCTTCAAAAACCGATACAGCCCTTCGCCCTCACCCGGAAAGCAAGCCTCAATCTCGCGAAACATCTCGTCTGGGTCCGACCGCACCAGCATAGACTTCTCCGCGAATTGCAGACGATACATGGGGTCTAGCGCACGGCAATCAAGGTAGTCGGCCGTCGAACGCCCGGCCTCTCCAAACAACTCGTCCAGCACGAACTTCATCATTAGAAACGTCGGTCCCAGGTCGAAGCGGTACTCACCCAGCACCACCTCTGCGTTACGTCCGCCGATGCGGTCCGCCTTCTCAAAGACGTCCACCGCGAAACCCTTATGCGCCAGCAGCATCGCGGCGGCTAGTCCACCGGGTCCTGCTCCTATCACTGCAATCCGCTTCGTTAGCATGTCCCTCCATTATGGACGCGAACGGAGCATTATCACATCACCGCGTATGCTTCTTTGCGGCTATCGGTTCCATTCGGTCGGATACCGTACTATTTGCCGACGTCTTGGAACAGGCTTTGGAGCGGAGATCGCAGACATTGGGCTTTCTTACCTTCTTAGAATTTAGACTCCTTTCGGCAAGGTGAGAACATACGCCGGGTGAGCTTCGGCACGTATTTCCTTTCACAGACAGCGGAAAGAGGCGCTAGGCGGGACAGATCCGCACTAGCGCCTTTCTTGAGCCCATCTCAGTGGGCGAGAAGGTTGCTGGACGTCTACTTGGCTGCAACCTCGGGATCCTGCTTCAGTGAAGCGGCCGCATCACGGATGAAGTCCGCTACTTCCTTTGGCTTGGCAAGCATCGCAACATGGCTGGTAGCAAGAGTCAGAGTCTTGGCATTCATCCGCTTCGCGGTGACCCTCTCCTGCTCCGGCGAGATCATACGATCGTTTGAAGCGATCACGAACCAACTCGGCTTGGCATGCCACGCCGCTGTAGTGATAGTCGCTCCAAGAGCCGCGCCCTGCGTCGCGGCCTGTGTGGCGATCATCGTTGTCTTCTCCGCGAGAGGAAGATCCGAGGCAAAGTCCTCCAATATCCCCTTGGGCGTGATAACCAGGAATCCATCCTCGATTGGCCGAATCTCGGCGCCGCCCGGAGTCGGTCCGTAGGGTTTTGCCAAGCTCCCGGAGGATTCACCTGCATCGGGTGCAAACGCCGCAACATATACGAGGCCGACCACCTTAGGATTGTTGCCAGCTTCTGTAATGACGGTGCCTCCATACGAGTGCCCAACTAAAAGAACTGGCCCATCCTGCGCGTCAATCATGCGCTTGGTTGCGGCTACATCATCGGCAAACGAGGTGAGCGGATTCTGAACGCAGACGACGTGGAATCCCTTTGCTTCCAGAAGGGGGATGATCTTGGACCAACTTGATCCGTCGGCCCATGCGCCATGCACCAGCACAATGTTCTTAATTGGACTCGGGGTCGCACTTTGCGCATGGCTCTGAATCGGCGAAAACATTGAAACGAAGAGAGTTGAAACGGCAAGGAAAAGAAATGATCTTGTGAAATTCATGGTCGGGACCTTTCGTCTAGCGCGAACTCTGATGTGGAGTATCGCGTTGGTTAGTTTGCATTCACAGTATTTGCCACATATTTGGCGGTGGAATAAAGAGATTCAAGAGGGCTTTCAAGACTTGTGAGAGCTGACGGCTCGCTGAGCACACTTTGAACTTATGCTTTACACAGGAAGCCCGAAAGACCACATGTAGCTTGTCTGAGGGGACTCTTTCGGGGCATACAAAACTGGCATCCGTGCAAGGGGTTAGTGAACAATTCGCTGCCCGAAAAGGGCGGGCCGGCGATACCCATATAGGGGCTTTCGGCCACTTTCAATATGGATCAAGATGATTGTTAATTGCCTCGAAGTCTTCACGGAGGTTCAATGCACTCAAGCACGACCGTTTGCCCAGATGCCAGCGCTGTGGACATCGACCGCTGCGCCGCCTTGATTCTCTCCGCCGAGGCTGAGCTTAGTGCTTTTATGTGGGCTGTCGACTCTTCTTCGGGAAGGCAGACAGCACTCATCGCAGGAGAATATTGGGTCACAGAACTGGAGACCGCAGGGCTCTTACTGGATCAGAAGTACCCCGACTGGCGCCTGGTCACTCTAGCGGCAACCCTTCAATTGATGAAGAAGGGGCACCTACTTGATTATCCGAAACGCTGAAGATCTCGATGCCCGCGACTCTTCGCCGTGTTCCACAAAAGCCGACGTCGACGCCCCCCATTAGAGGGGTGCGCTTGCCTGGACGACGACTATAATCAGGCCCATCTTGCCTTTTCATCATGGAGCCGACGGCTCTTTCAGACGAAAAGAATTAGACCGACTGGATCCCGTGCGATGGTTCATATTCCTATGGCTCAGCCGAATATCAAAGTAATGTGTGTCGACGATCATCCGCTTGTCAGAGACGGGATGAAGTTCGCCATTCAGTCCCAGGCCGATATGCAATGGGTTGGCGAGGCGAGCAACGGACACCAGGCGATTGAGCAGTTCAATCTGCTTCTGCCTGACGTTGTATTGATGGATCTGAAGATGCCCATCATGAATGGGGTCGAGGCTATTGTCGCTATAAAAGCAATTGTGCCTTCAACGAAATTCATCATTCTGACAACCTACTCCGGCGACGTGCAGGCCCTTCGCGCGCTCAAAGCGGGTGCCTCTGGATATTTGATGAAAGGGTCAATGGGTATTGATCTGATTCAGACGATTCGAGATGTTCATGCAGGAAGACGCCGGATTCCACCCGAGGTCGCTTCCGAGATCGCCGAACACGTTGAGTGCGATGCGCTCTCTGGGCGTGAGATTGAAGTCTTAAAAAGCGTGGCCTCTGGAAATTCGAATCGACGCATCGCCTCACTTCTTGGCATCTCCGAGGAAACAGTCAAGGGACACATCAAAAATATTCTCTCGAAGCTAACCGCGAATGATCGTACCCACGCGGTCACGATCGCGATGAAACGCGGCTTCCTGGACGCTTAGAAGATGCTTTAGAAGAACTCCGGTGGTGTGGATGGTTATGAGGATGCATAAGGTGCGCTTTCTGAGTCGCCTGCGGTTTCTTGCAGCGCTGTTTGATTGCGCAAGGACGACCACGATTTGCCTATTGCTCAGCGTAACTGGCTGCGGACGACAACAGATAGCGACCATAACCTTCAGTAAAGTGCCGCCTGCAAGTGACGGCGGCTCGAAAGCTTTGGACACGATCTCCGGTCATGTAACCGGCGCCCTGCCTGGGCAGCAGATCGTAATCTTTTCGAAAACGAAGTCTTGGTGGATCCAGCCGTCCCGGCTGGATCCATATACAGCTATTCAAGCCGACGGTAGCTGGTCCAGTTATATCCACCTTGGGCGGCAGTACGCAGCGCTGCTGGTCAACAAGAAACACAAGCTGCCTCCGATCGTCTCCACATTGCCGAAGACGGGAGAAGGGGTAATTGCAGTCGCAGTGGTCGATGGAGAACGCGGGGAAGCGTCACTTCATCTTGCGGTGCCAAAGACCATTCGCTTTAGCGGGTATGACTGGAATGTCAGAAGCGTTGAGGGCAACCGTGGTGGTATCCAGCGGCAATATGATACTGAAAACGTGTGGCTCGACGCGCAAGGTCTCATGCACCTCAAAGCAACGCGAAGCGGCGATGGCTGGATATGTTCAGAGGTAAATCTGAATCGAAGTCTAGGCTACGGAACCTACCGCTTTCAGATTAGAAATATCGCTCACTTAGAACCGGCCGCCAACTTAAGCCTTTTCACGTGGCTAGAGGACAGCCCAGATAACGATCATCACGAACTCGATATAAACATTGGCCAAAGGGGTGATCGCGAAAACAAGAATGTCGAGTATGTGATGCAGCCATACTATGTGGCGTCCAACGTATACCGCTTCGAAGCGCCCGCTGGCCCGGTGACCTATGCCTTTGACTGGGAACCCGAAAGCGTATCATTTGAGGCTTGGAGAGGCGTCTCCCGGCCTAACTCTTCTCAAAGGATTTCAGAGCATACCTTTGTCTCCAACATACCGCCCGTGGGCGGCGAGACGGCGCATATGAACTTATGTCCGTTTGGATTTCCCAAAGTCGCGCTGCAGCGCGACGCAGAGGTTGTCATTGAGAGATTCCAGTACCTGCCATAAACTCTGTGGCACGAAATTCCATCGATGCATTCTTCTCCTAGCTATCATTGCCACGTGGTGCTGGGTGGGCACGGCGCGAGCTGCAGACGGCTCGCGCACAATGTCCCAATATCTGCTGCAAAGATTGAATCGCGACCAAGGCCTGACCGGAATTGTGACGGCGATAGCGCAGACCCCGGATGGGTATCTATGGGTAGGCACTGACCGGGCTCTCTTACGCTTCGACGGGCAGATCTTTAGTCCCGTTAAGGTGGCCAATCCTGATATCACTCCCATATCTCATGTGTTGTCTCTCGCGGTAGATGACAAGGGGGCACTGTGGATATGGATGCAGGGAATGCCGATCATTCGATATGAAAACGGAACATTCCGGTACGGGTTCTCCGAGATCAATCCAATGGCCGGCATATCCGCCATGGCGCATACGAGCGACGGTAGCGTTCTCTTATCAACCGCCGGTCAGCGAATCGTACGATTCAACAACAGCACAATGGACAAGGTAGGGCGCTCACCTGGCCCACTTGTTGTCTCCCTGGCACAAACAAGCGATGGCAAAGTATGGCTTGGCACCCGGGATTCCGGTCTGTTTTATCTCGAAAACGGACTTTCCCATACACCGGCAGGCAGACTCCCTGATAAGAAAATCAATTGCCTGTTTAGTGACGACCGCGGCCAGCTTTGGATCGGCACAGATGACGGCTTAGCTCTATGGAATGGTAGAGCGGTGTCTACCATCCCGATGCCGGCGCGGTTTAGGCATGTCCAGGTGTCTTCCATTATGCAGGATCGCAACAACAACACTTGGGTCGGTACCCAGCTAGGGCTACTCCGCTATGACAGTGCAGGAGTCGTGTCCATATTCAGAGGGCCGGAGAAGGACGAGTCACCCACCAACGCGTTGTTTGAGGATCGTGAGAACAATATTTGGGTGAGCGGCGCTCAAAACATTGACCGTCTGCGTGAAGGGGCTTTTTCTACCTTTTCAAGTGCAGAGGGCCTACCTGGCGATGCCTATGGACCTGTATACGTCGATCCTCAAGAAAGGGTCTGGTTCGCCCCTATCAGCGGCGGCCTCTACTGGATGCGTGACGGAGAAGTTCATCCTATCAAGGCAGACGGTCTGAACTCAGATATTGTCTACTCCATCGATGGCAGCAACGACGGAGTCTGGATAGGTCGGCAGACGGGAGGCCTCACGCACCTGCATTTCAATGGGTCCACCATAGCGGCGGAAACATACAAATTTCGCAACGGTATTTACCCATATGTGATCTACGCGGTTCACGAAGACCGCGACAAGAGTATTTGGATCGGAACGCTCACAGGAGGGGCTCGCCACATCACTAAGGGAGTCGTAAAGACTTATCTGAAGCAAGACGGCGTAGGGTCCGACCGCGTCTCTGCAATCGAAGAAGGTGATGACGGAACGGTGTATTTCGGCACACCCGATGGTTTGAGCGTCCTCCATGGAGATCATTGGAAATATTACTCGGCTAAACTTGGTCTGCCCTCAAACTTTGTCACTACGCTCTTCAACGATAAGCAGGGTATTTTGTGGGTAGGAACCCAAAGCGGATTGGCCTACCTGAGTGCTGGCGCTATGCACTCTGTAGCAAAGCTAAGCTTTCAATTGCATGAGCACGTCCTTGGAATAGCCGAGGATCGAAAAGGAATGCTTTGGATATCGACGGTTGGCCGTATCTTGAGGGTGAATCGCGAAAGTCTCCTGCATCAGAACCTGAATCCGGGCGATATTCGCGAGTTCGGACTGTCCGATGGGTTACGCGGGTTTGGCGACATTCGCCGCAGCCGTCCGGTAGTGAGCGACACGATGGGCCGCATCTGGATCTCAACGATTCACGGGCTTTCGGTAATAGACACATCATTGAGGACGCAGAGCTCGGCACCTGCAATTACGCATATTGAATCTATGATTGTCGACGGCCAACCCGTGGCTCTGGATAGCAGAGTGCTGAGTACGGCCGCGCAGAAACGCATAGCATTTCATTACGCAGGTCTAAGCTTCTCAACACCCGGAAGTGTGCGTTTTCGCTATCGGCTCGACGGATTTGACCATGCGTGGAGTGGGTCTACCGTTGCGCGGGACGCCATCTATACCAACCTCTCACCCGGCTTGTACCGGTTTCGCGTTGAAGCCTCGAACGACGAGGGTAATTGGACCGAAGATGAGGCGTCAGTTTCCTTTCGAATCGCACCGTTATTTTGGCAAAGGTGGGAGTTTGCATTGCTTTGTGGTCTCTTTGCGTGTGTGCTTGCCATCGCGATCTACCATTTGCGAATGCAGTCGATCATCGACCGCGCAAGTCGCCGTTTCAATGTGCAGTTGGCGGAGCGCACACGAATTGCGCAAGAACTCCACGACACACTGCTACAGGGGTTCTTCAGCGCATCTATGCAGTTGCATGTCGTAATCGATCAGATCCCCGATACCTCGGCCACGCGTCCACAGCTCGAACGCATCCTTCGTCTGATGGGCAAGGTCTTGGATGAGGGTCGTGATGCGGTCTACGGCCTTCGTTCGACGGACGATAAATCAATCCGGCTCGAAGATAGCTTCCGCTCATTCTTTCACGAGTTCGGTGACAACGAAGGCGTGAAATATAGCGTCAAGTCCGATGGTGGATCACGCGAGTTACGTCCCGGGATTCAAGAGGAGATTTGCCGAATCTGTCAGGAGGCTCTTCGCAACGCGTACCGGCATGCGCAAGCCAAATCAATTGATGTTGCTATTCATTACACAATGAGATTCTTGACGATTGAGATTCGAGATGACGGCTGCGGTGCCGAACCTGAAGTTCTAGCACATGGCCGAATGGGGCATTGGGGGTTTCTGGGTATGCGAGAGCGCGCCGGGAGCATTGGAGCCAAACTGCGGATCGCGAACGGGGCAACCGGTGGAGTCACTGTAACCCTGCGGATCGCGGGAAACATTGCCTATCGCAAATACTCCAGCAATGTTGTTTTGAACTGGATCATTCAAATACTGCGTTCACGTCCTCTTGCCCGCTTGAAGGGCGATTCCGACAGGGCTGT
>Ga0302302_1001732_pt1 | contig 13072 bp, 16 predicted proteins | sample III_Palsa_E1_3_FD_198766 | JGI IMG/M metagenome (GOLD analysis project Ga0302302, IMG submission 198766) | Peat permafrost microbial communities from Stordalen Mire near Abisko, Sweden - III_Palsa_E1_3 | ecosystem: Environmental > Terrestrial > Soil > Palsa > Peat permafrost | place: Sweden...
AACGCATTCGCGTCGAGCGTGGCGAAGAAGTAGGCATCTCCGGGTAAATATTAAATATTTCCCCGGTTTTCCAGGGTTTTCCCTTTACCTGAGCGGCGTCCACCGCTATCCTATTGCGGCTTTATTGCTGCCTTGCTCTCGGCGCGGAGAGATGGCCGAGTGGACGAAGGCGCTCCCCTGCTAAGGGAGTATAGGGTTTATCCCCTATCGCGGGTTCGAATCCCGCTCTCTCCGCCATTCAGCATTCGCAGACAAAAGCATAAAAAGCACAAGATGCGCCCGTAGCTCAGTTGGATAGAGCACCTGGCTACGAACTAGGGGGTCGGAGGTTCGAATCCTTCCGGGCGCACCAATTGCTTTATCTTGTACTTCAACGACCTAGGCCATCTTTCGATGGCCTTTTTCGTTTTTTACATGGTGCCGAATTTTTGTCCCAGGGACAAATCCGGGACAAAAATTTGTCCCACAGCGTTCCCTGAGCCTCACAGTAGAACAAGCGAGTGTCTGCGGGTGCGCACGGGCATCTCTGTAAGGCTCTTTGCGAACTGATCTCAGAGCGTCGTGCGGAAGATTGACTCGACAACGTCGAAGTATTGAACTAGACCCAATTCGATTTGCTCAAGGATGCGATCCAAACAAAAGGCTTCCTTGGCTTAAAGGTCTATCTGGTGATTGGATTCCGACCATACGGCCGCGGAGTCGCAAAGCTGAGCACGCCAGCGCAGACTGATCTAGTCGTCCCCAGGCCAGCTCTGGTCCAGCTCCAGGATCTCGCCAGGATGCAGGCCTTTGTGCAGTTGCATTACGTCCCCCGATGCCCGCGCATGCGGCAGCCGATCCAGGTATGCGCTGAGTGGCCGCTCCGCCCAGGGATTGTGAAAGACGCAAGCATCGCGCATGGCCGCATGGAAGATGCTCCAGCCAGGTACCACCAGCACGCCCGAGACCCGCGTGTTCTGCGGCCCTTGCGGCCCGTGCCAGGCGCCGTTCTTCTCCCGGCGCGCTTCCACCTGCTGCCCCCGAATCAGAATCTGCTCCTGCCCGAATAATCCATCCATGACGTCTCGGGTTCCTAAATGGAAAGCACCGGCATTGATTGCCACCAGGAAAGGACGATCGAGGGTGCCGTAGCGTGTAGCTTTCTTCCGCACCGCCTTGTAGATCGCCTTCCAGGCCTCGACATTCTCGACTGCAGTCGACACCACTCCGATGTTTGGGGAATCTGGCTGGCCGCGGCGATTCGCCGACTTCGGATATGCCTCGAACCTGAGCTTCCAGTCGCCTTCTTGGTACACGTAGCGCGGCGCCGCGACCTTCTGTTCGGCCTCCAGCTGCTGCTCCACCTGGTCTGCATTCAGCGTGGCCAGCCAGGCCTGCAATTCACCCACCATCTTTCGCGTTTTGACCGACTGTGGCGGCGGCCCAACGCGAGCCAGGCTGAGATAGAAATCCGAGCCGCTCATGTCACGCAGCGCGTCCAGCACCGCGGCGAGGCGGTTGTCGGCTTTCCGATCATCTTCAGAGTCGCCGCTGGCGACGATTGCCTCCAGGTAGAACGGATCTTCACCCGGCGGCGTCACCAGAAAGTCAGGATGGGTTTGCACGCCACCTGCGACATCAGGATGAACCGCCAGCATGCAACCCAGGCGCGTCATCAGTTCGTGCAAGTAGAGCTCGAACGTCGCCGATGCAAAATGCACATCGTTGCCGGAGCGCAGGCGCGCCAATAACTCTGGTATCGCCTCAGCCGGGTAACGCGCCAGCCAATCCTCCAGCACCTCGCGGACGCGCTGCATCACCGGCCGCGCCGAGCGGTCCAGGTAAGCGAAGTTCGGCTCGGTTTCACGCTTGGTAGCGAGGGAAGTCCGCTCGTTCCCACTGAAAATTGCCATGGATGGACGCCCAGATGGTGGCCTGATTGAGAATAGAGCGTACCAGCGCTGGGCTACTACACAGATCGGCCTCGCCAGGGGGCGAACACCAGAAGCTGTTGCGCACACCGGCGAACGGGATTAGGATATTTACGCGGTTCATCCGAAGTCGTGGGTCAGTTGGGCCCTTCAGCGCACGCAACCGGACCATGTCCGGCATGGCAAATCCAGCAGCCTTCTCCAGCATCACCCCGGCTCATGACCTTTTAGGAAAGCCGGACAACGCGTGCCGTCCATGACTGCTTTCCTCGAAGGAACTTTGTCATGACCAATAGCACGACCGGCCCGGCCGGTAATTCCAGCGATACCAAGGGCGCAACTGAACTCTGGACTTACGTTAAGAACCGGTTTCCCCGCTTCACCATCAACCAGGCACTCGATGTGATCCACGAACTCGCTCCGACGGGTCTCGATGATCCCAAGGTTTTCGCCAAGCGGCTTCGGGCGGGCTTGCTCCGTCGCGGGATCGCGATCAAGCATACCAACGCCATCGACGCCGCGGCCTGGGTCCTGGGCGGCGTTCCCTGGCACCAGGCAAGGCGGAACGCGCCGGCCGGCGGACTGAATGTGTACCTATTGCCCGACTTCCGGCATCAGGTCTTCACCGCCTGGTCGGAGGCCAGATCAACCTTGGTGGAAGCCTGCGCAGGCTGGTGCGCGACCCATCCCTCAACCAAAGTGTTGCGACTTGTGTTCGCCAGCACGTCGATCGCAGTAGTCGCGGTGCGCTCGGCGAAATCCGGCGCGGCCGAAGTAGGGCAGGAGGAAACCGTCGTCATCATCAATGCCAATGGGGAGAGCCTGGACTGGATGGCGGGCGCCGGGCCCGTATTTGAATCAGTCCGCCGGCGCCTCGAGGAAACGCAAACCGCCGTCCTCGATGGTTATGCGTTGCTGCAGTTCTGCAGTAACGCTGCGTCTGAGGATTTCATCGGCGGTTCCGGCGCGCGTGTCTCCACCTCCGATGTCGTTACCAGCGAGCTCATTCTTCTGCGTGACGACTTCGACGTCGGTCCTGAGGGCGCTTACGAAATTGCCCGCGGAGATGAGGAATATTGTTGGCTCCAGCTGGACTTGGCGCTCGAAGGCAAAGTGCAGGTAGCGGACAGCGTAGACGGCGCCTGGCACGCCGGCGATGCTCGCTTCGTGTGGAAGGTCGCGACGATACACCCCAAAGGCTACGTGCCCGGCCTGACCGTCAGCGAGCGCATCGACTTCGGCAAGAGCTTGTTCCACCGCTACAAGCTGGCGCAGCGCATCCTGGGTAACACCTGGCCCAGCAGGCCGGGGGCCAAGCGTATCGCCGACCTCGATGGCCCGGCAGATACCTGCCGGGTCAATCTCCACAGGCTGCTGCTGGCGATGAACAAGGCTGGTTTGGACTGGTCCAGCTATTGCGCGGAGGCCGGGGAGGAATTCGACCCGAAGCCGGAACTGCCGATGGGATTTGTCATGGGGCTGATCGACCGACTCCGCCCGCAGGAGCCCAACCAATTGTTTGGCAGACCGCCGCGGGCAGAACTCATGCGCGCGACGGATGACCACTTGTTGCGCACGTTGATGCCCCGCGCTCAGCGCGCGATCTACCGGCTGCCGGAAGCCACGATCCAGGCTGAGCAAAGGGAAGCCGTCATCGAAGCCGTCAACGACTTCTCTGCTTCGCTCGCGATGCGGAGTGGCATGTTCCCTATCTCCGAACCGCTCCCGGACCTGGTGTACAGCACGGACTGCGAGCAGTTGCGGCTCACGTTGGAGGAATTGGGCTTCGTCATGTACTTCGGACTGGTGCCTTACTTGCATACGATTCCGCAGGAGGCATTGGAGAAGACTCCCGAAGTGTTTCCGTACGCGTTCGGACGCGCGCTGTACCTCGACATCGACCACGCGGGCTGATGCTAAGGTGAGCCCCACGAGGCGGCACGCCTCGTGGGGCTTTGCAAGAGCTGACGCATTGCTGGTGCTGACGATCTCCGCGATGGCCAGGTTGTTAGATCGGTGGTCGGTCAGCGCATAGAACGCAAGGAATACTCCAATGGATGAAAAATGGCTGGGCCTGATTGGCGTTGGCGTCGGTGCTGTAGTCGTCGGTGGAAAAGAGCTGTATTTCGATTGGAAGCGGCAGCACAGCAACGCAAAGTACATGGCGATCCGCGCCGTGTGCTTGCTGGATAGGTACATGTATGGTTGCGCCGATGTTGTACAAGATGACGGAACGGTTCAAGGTCAGCCGGCCAATCAGGACGGAACACATTCGGCCCAGGCGGACTACCCGCCGTTCCCGATCGAGTCCCTGGATGGAGACTGGAAATCGATGCCGCAGAAGTTGATGTTCGATCTACTGAGCTTTTCCAGTCGGATCGAATCTGCATTGGGAAAAATCGCCGGACAAGCTGAGCATGCTTTTCCTCCTGAATATGAGGAAGAGTTTGAGGAACGCCAGTTCCAATTCGCGAAATTAGGTCTCAAGGCAAACGATATCGCTGATCAGCTGCGAAAGAAGCACGGCATTTCAGAAAGACCCAAGGACGAATGGAACCCGCTCGAATCGTTCCAGCGACGGCTGGACGAAATCACCAAAGCCCGCGAAGAACGGGCCGAGCGCTATCGGCTGGCACCGAACCTCTAGACGCAGAGGCTGCGGTTCTCCACCAGCGCCAGCTGTGTCCAGATCGCATCGCACTCATCAGCCTGCCGAGACAGGTAGTCGGAAGACGAGCCGGAATCTGGCGGAATGCAGATGATGTCCCTGATTCAGCACCCGGCGCAGTTGAACTCCTTTGCCGAGCGCACCCTGAAGGTGCACTCCGCACTGTCCCGCAAGACAACGCCTCTCCAAGCAAATGGCTCAGCGTTGTGGCGTTAGTCGCTAACGAATTCTGCGAGCTTTTCGAGTGTGCAGCCGAAGTATTTGCAGAGCCGGTCTAGGTTTTCAGTGCCAGTGTTGTAGCCGCGCTCATTGACGATCTTTGAGAGCGTCATCCGATGGATGCCCGTCGCCTGAGCTATCTCGCTTAGTGTGACGATCTTTCCTTCCCGAAATTGCTTTTCGGCCATTAGCTCTTTGACTCGGAAGCGAATCATCTCGGGGCACCGACTGGTTTGATGCGTAAACCTATCAAACGCTATTGACAAGCGTCGAGTGATGCTTATACTGGACTTCAGATGATAGTTAAACACATCATACGATGCGTTGAATATCTGAACTGGAGGCCGGCATATGAGCGAAACGTATCTGACGACTGAAGGGTTATCTGCGCGGATCCACTATGACGCGCGAACTATTCGTAATGAGCTCAAGGATTCCGTCCTCCTCGAGGGTAAGCATTACTTTCGTCCGTTCGGTGGGAGAAAGATCCTCTACATCTGGGAGGCAATCGAGCGCGACATGAAGTTGGCCTCCGCATCGGTGGCGCCGCTCAATTCGCTGACCTCTGGGGATGTGGCGCATGGCTAGTGTTCGCCGCCGTCCCGAAAGCGGAAAGCTGTATTGGGATTTCCAGTTCCAACTCCAGCGTTGCCGCGAATATTCCCAGCTCGACGATACGGCGGACAATCGGGCACAGATGGAAGAGAAGCTCGCTCTGATTGAGCAGGCGATTCAGAAGGGGGCATTTCGCTATTCTGATTTCTTCCCGGGTAGTAAGAACGCCCTTCGCTTCGAGATAGGCGCATCGGATGTAGCGGATCGTTCGCCGCCGCCACCCACCGAAGCGCCCAAGCCAGTCATTCCGGCAACTCCGACTTTCAACGGGTTCTCCGAGACCTGGTTCCAGCAAATGGCTCCAACCTGGCGCGAAAGCACTCGCGAAGCCTATCGCAGCCTGCTGGACGTCTACCTCTTCCCGGAGTTCGGCGCAAAGCCCCTCAGCGAGATCACCCGCGATGACATCTTGAGTGCTCGCGCCAAGTTCGCGGCCCACCGCCTGCGTAACGGCAACCAGCGCTCCGCCAAGTCCGTCAACGAGGCCATGGGCCTGCTCTCGACCATCATGGCCGAGGCTTGCCTGCGCTATCCCATCTCCAACCCCACGGCACGCATCAAGCGCCTCAAGGAAAAGCGCGTCGACATCTTCCCGTTCAAGCTGGATGAGGTCCAGACGCTGTTGCAGAAAGTGCGCGCCGACTATGCTTCCTACTTGGCGGTCCGCTTCTTCACCGGCATGCGCACCGGCGAGATCAACGGCCTGAAGTGGCACTACGTCGACTTCGATGCCGGCCTGATTCTGGTCCGTGAGACATGGACGAAGGGCAGGGTGGAGTACACCAAGACCGATGGTTCCCAACGCGACATCGAAATGTCCTCGGTGGTCCGCCAGGCCCTGCTGGACCAGATCAAGCTGACCAAGCACCGCAGCGAGTACGTCTTCTGCAACCGCGACGGCAGCCCCCTCGACGCCAAAAACTTCTGCAACCGCGTCTGGTACCCGCTGCTGCGCCACCTCAACCTGCGCAAGCGCCGCCCGTACCAGACCCGCCACACCTGCGCGACCCTGTGGCTCGGCGCCGGCGAAAACCCGGAATGGATCGCCCGCCAGCTTGGCCACAGCACCACCGAGATGCTGTTCAAGGTCTATTCCCGCTACATCCCAAACCTCACCCGCAAGGACGGCAGTGCCTTCGAGCAGATGCTCGCCCGCAACGCCATGGCGCCCAATGCGGCTGAGGAGACCCGCCATGGCTGATGGCACTTCCTTCCACTTCGACCGTCGGCGTCCCAATCCCTGGACGCGCCTGGAGAATCGCATGCCCGCATTCCTCGCTGTCCCGCTGCTGACCGGCCTGGCCTGGCTCTGGACCTGCGTCTTCGCCGTCCCGGTATGGCTGCTCTGGACCGATTGCGGTTTGGGCACGCGGTACTTCACCTTTTTGCCGGTGACCTGGCAGTCGGTTCCGCTGATGCATGTGGTGGGGCTGTTCCTGCTGATCGCCATCATGCGCACCGCGATGTCGCCCATGAAATTCACCGTCAAAGCCAGAAGTCCGGCCCAGTGAGGAGATTCCCCGTGCAATCCGCCATTCACCACTACGCCTACCGCGCCGAAGCCGCCCTGGATCTGTTCTCCGACGCGCACCAGATGCGCCACGAGGCCGACCAGCGCGAGCGCCTGGTTTGTGGCCTGTTCGCGCGCTCGGCGCGCTGCGCCCTGGTCGCCCTCTGCGTCGCCCAGGGCCTGCCCGCCGACGAGTCCACCCTCAGCCTCCTTTCCCTCACCGAGTGCCTCGAGCATCGTGGCCGCGGATTCGGTCGCCAGTCCGACAAGGCCCAGCTCCACGCCCGCCGCCTCAGCCGCGTGCTGATCCTCGACCAGCACGACGCAGGCAGCGGCTACGTCACCCGCGACCTGTTCGACCGGGACGACGTCATGGTCTGCGAGGAAGCCGCGCAGTTCTTCGTCGACCTGTGCTGCCGGCGCCTGCTGCGCTGCACCTGGGAGCAGGCCCTGATTCGCTTCCTGCCGTTCCGCAATCCGCCCATGACCGACACCGTGCTGTGGCAGCGCCGCGGCACCGCCGGCCGTCCCTCTTCGCACAGGAGCTGAAACCATGGACTCCATCCACCTCCCCAATGCCAACGAGCTGATCGACGCATCCAGACTCCCCGGTTTCGAGCCCGGCAAGGTCGCCATCTACTTCGCAGCGCTGCTGCTCAAGCAGATGGACCTGCCGGAGGGCCTGTCCCTCGGCGAGATCCTGTCGCAGCCCGGCGACCACGACCTCGACCGGCTCGAATCCTGGGTCACCGAGCAGCTCGCTCTGGGCCCCACCACCTACCGCGCCTTGCGCGATCGCCTCAACGACGAGATCCATAGCGCGCAGGTCGATCTCCTCAGCCATCCAGGCGAATGGGGCTTCGAGCCCGATCTCGCTGTTCGCGGCCACTGAGCCAGGAGTTCCATCGCATGGTCCGCTTCGATTACCACACCGCCCAGATCCAGGGCACCCGCCCGCGCCAGGAAGACAGTTGTGGCATCCACTACGACGGCGGAACGCTAAGCGCCGTCCTGGCCGACGGCCTCGGCGGCTACCGCTGCGGTGACATCGCCGCGGAGCTGACCGTCGACCAAGTCCTGGAAGAGCTGCAGCACGCCGTCAGCGATGACCCGCGCCGCCCGCCCGCGGTCAACCTGCGCGCCGCCGCCCGCAAGGCGCACGACGCCGTCAACCACTACCGCCAGACGCACCCGGAGTGCGGCCGCATGGCCGCCACCCTCATCGCCGTCAGCATCGACGACACCACCGGCCTTCTGCACTACCTTGCCGCCGGCGACAGCCTGCTGCTGGGTCTGACCTCCTGGGGCGTGGCCGACCTGCACCGGCAACAGCGCACTTCGGGCATGGTGACCTGTGCCGTGGGCTACACCCTGGAGGAAATGGAATGCACCGACGAGGGCATCCTGCTGCAGCCCGGCGACCGCTTCCTTCTCGCCAGCGATGGCATCGAGACCCTGGAGCGGCCGGCCATCGCCCGTCTCCTGCGGCAGGCGCCGGATGCCCGGTCGGCTGTCGAGAGCCTGCTGGCCGCCATCGAGGCCCAGGCCTCGCCCAAGCAGGACAACACCACCATCATTGCCCTCTTTGTGGGCAGGGAGGGCGCATGATCGAAACCCTCGTAAGCGGCGCGCTTACCCCAGTCGAGCGCAGCGTCCTCGGCTTCGCCTGGAACTACGGCGTGGCCACGCGCGGCTGCACAACGGTGGAGGTGTACAAGGCCTGCTGTTGGCGCGGAGCGTGAATTGACCCACTTTTGATGGGTGTGCGGATCGAAAACTGACCCACGTTAATCGGTACTCTGGCGACTTTTTCGCCAGGGAAGACCGGGAGTGATTAGCGTGGAATTATTAGCAAAGATCAGGCGTTGGCATTTACGGGATCGGATCTCGATTCGGGAAATCGCTCGTCGCACCAGCTTATCCAAAAACACCGTCAAGTCCTACCTGCGCAGCGGCGCGGTGACGCCGGCGTACACGCGCAAGCGGATGCCCCACAAGCTCGACCCGTTCGCCCAGGCCCTGCGCGAATGGCTCGAGGCCGACATCGGCAAGCCCAAGAAGGAGCGGCGCACGGCGCGGCGCTACCATGAGCTGCTCACGGGGCTGGGCTACGACGGCGACTATTCCTGCGTGACCGACTTCGTGCGCGACTGGCGGCACCAGAAAGGCCAGTTGGCCCGCGGCGTCTTCGTGCCACTGGAGTTTGCCCCCGGCGAGGCCCAGCAATTCGACTGGAGCACCGAGACCGCCGAGCTGGGCGGTGTCGTCAGCAAGCTCAAGGTCGCCCAGATCAAGCTGTGCCACAGCCGCATGACGCTGCGGGTCGCCTACCCGGGTGAGGCGCACGAGATGCTGTTTGATGCCCACTGGCGGGCCTTCGAATTCTTCGGCGGCATTCCGGGGCGGTCCATCTACGACAATATGCGCACCGCCGTGGATGCCGTCGGCAAGGGCAAGGCGCGGAAGGTCAACAAACGCTTCTCGGTGATGATGAGTCACTACCTGCTGGAGCCGGAATTCTGTAATCGCGCCGCTGGCTGGGAAAAGGGCCGGGTCGAGAAAGCCGTGCAAGACGGCCGCCGAGAAATGTTTGTGCCGCGGCCGTGCTTTCCGGACCTGGCGGCGCTCAATGTCTGGCTGCGCGAGCAGTGCCTGCGGGTGGCCGCCCAGACGCGCCATCCGGAAATACCCGGCAAGACGGTGGCGGAAGTGTTTGCCGAGGAGCAGGCGCACCTGATGCCCCTGGGCGAGCCCTTCGACGGCTTCGTCGAATCGCCGGTGCGGGTGTCGCCGACCTGCTTGGTGCACTTCGAGCGCAATCGCTACAGCGTGCACTCGGCCCAGGCCAATCGCGTCGTCAGCCTGCGCGCCTACGCCGATCACATCAAGGTCGTCGCCGACGGCCAGGTGGTAGCCCAGCATGCCCGCGTCTTCGGGCGCGGCCAGACCATCTACGACTGGCGGCACTACATCCCGGTACTGGAGCGCAAGCCCGGCGCGCTGCGCAATGGCGCGCCGTTTGCGGATCTGCCGGCGCCGCTGCAGCGCCTGCAGGCCGTCCTGATGCGCCGCCCCGGCGGGGATCGGGAGATGGCCGACATCCTGGGCTGCGTACCGACCCACGGCCTGGAGGATGTGCTGGCGGTGGCGGAGCTGGCGCTGGAAGGCCGTAATCCCAGCCGCGAGCACGTCTTCAATCTGCTGGCGCGGCTGAAGGAGCCCAAGCCGCCGGAGGGCGTGGCGACGCCCGACGGGCTGACGCTCAGTGAAGAGCCCAAGGCCAACGTGGCGCGCTACGACGCGCTGCGCATGGTGCTGCCACTGCTGCCGGCCCTCCAGGTCCTGGCGGAGGTGCGTCATGCAGCGTAGCGAGATCGTGGCGCGCCTGAAGGCGCTCAAGCTGCATGGCATGGCGGCTGCCTTCGATGACCTGACCACGCACAGCACGCCGCCGGACACGCCGGAAGCCCTGCTGGCCGAGCTGCTGGGGGCGGAATCCTCGGAACGGGAGGTGCGGTCGCTGCGCTACCAGATGAATTCGGCGCGCTTCCCGGCGTACCGCGATCTGGCCGGCTTCGACTTCTCGCAGAGCCCGGTGGACGAAGCCCTGATCCGCACGCTGCACCGGGGCGAATTCATGGAAGCCTCCCAGAACGTGGTCTTCGTCGGCGGCCCGGGCACCGGCAAGACGCATCTGGCCACGGCCCTGGGCGTGGAGGCGATCCGCGCCACCAAGAAGCGGGTGCGCTGTTTCTCCACCGTAGAGCTGGTCAACCAGCTCGAACACGAAAAGCACCTCGGCCGTGCCGGCCAGACGGCCAACCGGCTGATGCACGCGGATCTGGTGATCCTGGATGAGCTGGGCTATCTGCCTTTCAGCCAGGCGGGCGGCGCGCTGCTCTTCCACCTGATCAGCAAGCTCTACGAGCACACCAGCCTGGTGATCACTACCAACCTGAGCTTCTCGGAATGGGCCAGCGTCTTCGTCGATCCCAAGATGACCACGGCGCTGCTCGACCGCATGACGCATCACTGCCACATCGTCGAGACCGGCAACGAATCGATCCGCTTCAAGCAATCAACCACTCAACGCAAGGAGGCAAAAGCCAAGACCAGGAAAGACTGATTTATCCACAGATTTGAACTAGACTTTCAGCCCAACCAGGTGGGTCACTTTCCCCGCCGCACCCTGGGTCAGTTTTCGTTCCGCGCCGACAGCCGCCCTATTTTCGGTGCTCAGCACCGCATCGATGTTGCTCGACGTTCGCTCTAGCTTTGGGAGCACCGCCGTAAGAATGTTCTCCAATCGTGCACTTAGGGATGGCTTTGTTCGTATCACAGGATACGGCTCCAGTGCTGTGGCGCGCAGTGGCGCCGCGTTCGGAGCGCCTCCGCTGAGTTCGACATAGGCAATTCCTGTCAAACCCTGTGTATTCAATACCGCCAGTGTGTCCTCCTTGATCGGAGTGCCGCGCTCGATTGCAAATGTCAGTCGAACTCGTTCCGGGTTGACAGGATCCAGCTGAATGCCCTGAACGCTGCCGACTGCGACGCCGTTGAATTTCACAGGCGCGTCAAGATTGAGGCCGGCTACAGATTCATCTTCGATCGCAAGATATGAGTCGTACTTCTTATGAAGAGCGCCGCCAGAGGCAAGCAACATGCTCCTCCTATCAGAACGAAGCCCAGGATTAAAACAAAAGCGCCGACGACGGCATAGTTTACTTTTGTTTCGATGATGACTCTCTCGTGGCATTGTGGGTTATCGCCAGTGCATTCTTTTGCTGCTCCGCAGCCCTGCCTCGCGGGCCATCAAAGAATTGCCGAATGGCAGGCATATCGCTACGGGAAAGATCGTTCATCGATCCGACACCTTGCACGTGCCCATCGGCCAACACAGCCACGCGGTCTGTAACCTGCCACAAAAGATCTAGATCGTGTGTGATCATCACTATGGTCAGTCCAAATAGATCGCGCAGCGTGCGTATCAGTTCATCGACACCGTCGGCGCTGGCCGGATCAAGGCCCGCAGTTGGCTCGTCGAGGAAGAGCAGGTCGGGGTCCAATGCCAATGCGCGGGCGAGGGAGGCGCGCTTCATCATTCCGCCGCTGAGGTCGGCGGGATACTGTGCTCCGACCTCAGCCGGTAGACCGGCCATGGAGAGCTTCCATGTGGCAAGGTCATCGATGAAGTCATCCGTGAGATCTGTGTGTTCGCGCAGTGGCAAGCCGATGTTTTCTTTTACGGTTAGCGAGCCGAACAGGCCGCCATGCTGGAACATCACGCCCCATCGCTGACGTAAGGCCAAGGCCTCGTCGTCTCCGAGCGTCAAAAGATCGGCCCCGAGCACTTGGATTGAACCAGAGTCGGGTCGATGCAAAAGAATCATCTCGCGGAGTAGCGTTGACTTACCGGAGCCGCTACCGCCGACCAAGGCGAAGATTTCACCGCGCCGCACCTCGAGATCAAGATCCGAATGCACTATGTGGCTACCAAATCGCGTGGATACCTTTACAAGCTTTATTACGATGTCGGCCGGTGCCACATGTGCTTCCATTTCAAAGGTCCAGCGCGCTGAATGCCACAGAAAAGAGCGCGTCTGCCACAATGACCAGGAAGATCGATTGCACGACGCTACGTGTGGTGTGTCGGCCCACCGCGTCTGCCCCACCTTTCGTGCGGAAGCCCTGAAAGCAACCGACTATTGCAATGATGGTTGCGAAGAACGGCGCCTTGCCGAGGCCAACCAAGTAGCTCGATATGCTGACGGCCGTCACGAAGCGATCAAGGAACTCACCGAAACTCACACCAAGCTCCGCTCGGGCCATAATCATTCCACCGAAGACGCCCAACACGTCAGCGAATACGGTCAGCAGGGGCAATACAACCACCAATCCAATGACCTTAGGCAACACCAGAAGGTCCATCGGCGCGATTCCTATCGTGCGCATCGCGTCTATTTCCTCGGTCACAGACATCGTGCCAATCGGTGCCGCGTAGGCGGAACCTGAGCGACCAGCCACGATGATGGCTGTTATCAGCGGCGCAAACTCTCGCAACATGGACAAGCCGACGAGATCCGCAACATAAATGTTAGCGCCATATTGTCGTAGCTGGTCGGCGCCCTGATAAGCGACCACAATGCCGAG
>Ga0302302_1001744_pt1 | contig 13009 bp, 14 predicted proteins | sample III_Palsa_E1_3_FD_198766 | JGI IMG/M metagenome (GOLD analysis project Ga0302302, IMG submission 198766) | Peat permafrost microbial communities from Stordalen Mire near Abisko, Sweden - III_Palsa_E1_3 | ecosystem: Environmental > Terrestrial > Soil > Palsa > Peat permafrost | place: Sweden...
CGACCGCGCCGCCGACCGCGCCCTCGCCAACCTCGGCTTCCTCGCCAAAGTCGCCGACCGTTCCGGCATGGCCCCCAGCGTCATGCTCGACCTCCTCGCCGGCAACATGACCTTCACCTCCAAAGGCGACGACAACCTCGGCTATGCTGTCACCGCCACCATGCCCGGCTCCGAGCCCGACCACACCTACGTCGTCAAAGAAGACGGCGCCTACCGCATGGTCGCCGGCGACAAATATCGTCCCGATGACAACACGCCCCTCGCCCTCGAAATCCTCTACGCCCTCGACCACAACAAGCCCGCCGCCGCCAAAGCCATGCTCGACTGGAAGCGCGACCTCACCCACAAAGAAGGTGGCGACGACGCCTTCGGTGGCCCCATCCTCCCCCGCTTCTGGACCATCAACAGCAGCAAGCCCGGTGCCGATTCCCCAGCAGCCATGCGCCTCGCCGCCATCTCCCTCCTCGCGGGTTCCATGGACGCCGCGCCCTACCTCGCCGAAATTGCGGCTGCCCGCGAGAAGGCCAACGGCCTCGCCCAAACCGACCTCGACCTCCTGCTCGCCCTCTCTGCCATCTACGCCGAGCAGCCCGCCCTCGGCATGCCCGCCGCCCAGCGCCTCCTCGATCAGGAGCCCGATTCCGTCACCGCCCTCTCCCTCGTCGGCCAGGCCTACGCCCTCCAACATGACTCCAAATCCTGGCTTGCCATGTTAGCTCCGCGCTTAGCCCGCAAGCCCGACGACCGCGACCTCCTCGTCCAGCAAGCCCTCGCCTATCAACTCGCCGGCAACTGGACCGCGGCCCAGGCCACCGAACAAAAAGTTCTCGACTCCGGCAAAGCCACGGCCGCCGACTACAACGGCTACGCCTGGATCGGCCTCTTCCACAACGACCTCGGCGAAGACATCAGCAAGGCCGCGCAGGAATCCGTCCAGCTCTCCAAAAATTCAGGCTTCGCCGAACTCCACACACTGGCCTGCATCTACGCCGCGCAAGGCAAAACCACCGAAGCTCGCAAGGTCCTCGAAGAAGCCATGTACGCCAACAACCAGGTCGCCCCCAACTCCGCCGTCTGGTACGCCCTCGGCCTCATCTACGAGCAGTACGGAGCCCACACCGCCGCCGTCGACGCCTACAAAAAAGTCCAGGCCCACGAGAACGACGACCACACCTACATCGATCCCTCCGACACCTACATCCTCGCCCAAACCCGCCTAACCGCCCTCAACAAATAGCCAGCCCTCATGCCCACCAACAACCCCACCGGCGACAAGCTAGCCCGCCAGCTAGCCCGCCTCTGGCCCAACCGCGAGCACGAATCCAACGCCCTCGCCAGCTTGTGTTGCCGCATCGGCATCCACCGCTAGCGCCAGCTAGACCTCACCAACCTGGCCCCCACCCACCAAATCCGCTTCTGCTTCTGGTGCTCCGCCCTCAAAATCAACAACCAAATCCACCACCCCTAAAGCAACCCCCAAGCGAACCCGTCTCGCGTCAGAGAAGCTAGAAGCTAGAAGCTAGAAGCTAGAAGCTAGAAGCTAGAAGCTTCCAACTGACAACTGACAACGAACAACTGACAACGTTCTTACTCCTCCCGCAAAACCTCCAACGGCTTCTGCCCCAGCACCCGATGGCTAGCCGCCCACCCCGCCGCCACCGTCATCACGCCCACCGCCACCCACATTCCAAGATTCAAACCCCACTGAAACGCATACCCAAAGTGCAGCGCATGCAGCAGCAACGTCCGCGCCAGCACATTCGCAAACACCAACCCCACCACGCCCGCAATCAACCCCAACACCGCAAACTCAATCGAAAAAATTGAAGCAATCCGCACCCGCGTAGCCCCCAGCGTCTTCAACACCACCACCTCGCGAATCCGCCGATACCGCGTCCCCGCAATCGCGCTAGCCAAAATCACAATCCCCGCAAAAATACTGAACGCCGCAAGAAACTGAATCACATAAATCACCTGCAGCATCACCTGCCGAATCACCTCCAGCGTAGCCGCGACATCAATCACCGTCACCGTAGGATAGTGCTCATACAGCACCCGCCTTAGCGCAGCCGTCTCCTTCGGATCGCAATGCACACCGCCATACCAGACCACCGGCAGCGCCGCCAGCGTAGCCTGCGGCATCACAAACTCCGCGCGCGACACCGCATGCTGACTATCGGCCTCGTACACCGCCGCAACTGTAGCCGTAATCGGCTCGTCCTGCGCAGACACGGTGATCGTGTCGCCGACATTGACCTTCAGCCGGTCCGCACGCCCGCGCTCCAACGCCACCAGCGGATGCGCCGCACCATCCGCCGCCTGCTGCGCCGTCCACCACGCGCCGCGCACGACCGTATCTCCCGGCGGCGGCCCGTCGGTCGACGGCGGCCACGTAACATTCAGCGTCTGCGCATTGCGTCCCGAAGGTCCAGCCCCAATCTCCTGCCGCCGCTTCTCCAGCGTCTCCCCATTGATCTGCGTCAGCCGCGCACTCACCACCGGAATCATCTCCGGCGTCCCCTTCACCATCGGCTGCTGCGATAGCAGCGTCTTCACCCCACCGACTTCGTTCGTCCCCATGTCCATCAGAAAAATATTCGGCAAATCACCCGCAGCCGCCACCTGCATCTCGTTCACAATCGAGTGCTGCACAAAATACACAGCAGCAATCTGCATCACACCCAACCCCAGCGCAGCCAGCAACGCGGCCGAAGGATTCCCCGGCCGATACAAATTCGCCAGTCCATGCCGCAGGGTCGACGGCAACTTCAACCCCGCCCCCCGCAAAAACTTTCGCAACACCCAAAGCGTCAGCGCAGCCATCCCCAGCAACACCAGCAACGACGCAGCCAGCCCCAGCGCAAACGTCCACCCTACTCGCGCCGAATCCGACACCCGCGAAGCCAATCCCACCAGCCCCAACAAAATCAAAACGCTGGCGCCAATCTGCGCCGCCGACCCACGCAGCTTCTTCATCAGCCGCGCAGCAAACGGATCATCATCCGCCTCCACGTTCCGTCGCAAAATCAAAATTGGCCTCACACCGCGAATATCCAGCAGCGGCGGCAGCGTGAACAGCAGCGTCGTCAGCAACCCCGCCCCTAGCCCCAATCCAATCGCCCGCGGCTGCAAGTGCAGCGTTGGCGTCAAGTGCAGCAGCTTCGCCAGGAAAAACGGAAACGAAAGCTGCACCCCAATCCCCAGCACCACGCCCAGCAAACCTCCGCCCAACCCCAGTAGCAGCGTCTGCAGCAAATAAATTTTCATAATCTGTCGCGACCCCGCACCCAGCGACTTCATGATCGCAATCGAATCCAGCCGCTGCTGCAAATGCGACCGCATGGCCATCGCCACGCCCACGGCCCCCAGCACCAGCGCCACCAAACTCATCAGGGACAACAACCCCGTAGCTCCATCCAGCGCCTTCGTCAGCGCCGGATTCGCCTCGCGGTAATCCGAAATCTGCGCCTCCGGCATGAGCGTCTCAAGCTTCGTCTTCAACTCTGCTACCGCCGCATCCGACAGAGCCTTCCCGCCCGCAACCGGCGCCAGCTTAAACAAATACCTCCGCGTCACGCGAGACCCCGGCGCCACCAACCCCGTCCTCCCGAGCGCCGCCTGCGAGATCAACACCCGCGGCCCCGCCGCAAATGTTCCCGACAACCGGTCCGGCTCATCCACCACCACCGCCGCAATCCTGAACGTCTCCGTCCCCAACTTAATCGAATCCCCCACCTTCAAATGCAATCGCAACAAAAGATCATCGCCCACCGCGACGGTGGTATCCGTCAACGCGGCGTTCAACGGCATCACCGGCGCCAGCACCACCGCCCCATAGAACGGATACTTCCCCGGCTCCACAGCCTTCAACGACACCAGCAGCGGATCCATCGACGTAGCCGCCGACGCCATCGACAGCATCTCCGTCACCGGCGACTCCTCGACCCCATCCGCCTCCAGCGCCGCCAATCCCCTCGCCTCATCCGGAGTCGGCGGCAGATACGTTCGCGACGCAATGTCCGCCGCCATAATGCTCCGCGCCCGCAACAACAGTTCCACCCGAAACGCCGACGAGAATCCCCGTACCCCTGTAAGCGCCGCCACCCCAATCGCCACCGACAAAATCACAAACGTAAATCGTCCCCGCGAAGAATGCAGCTCCCGCGTAGCAATCCGTGCCGCCGTCCCATACGAAAGTCCCGCCATCTAAACGCTCACCGAGCTTCCCACCTGGCGCTCATCGCTAACCACCAGCCCATCGCGCAGCGTAATCCGTCGCCCCGCATGCGCCGCCAGCGCCGGATCATGCGTCACCAGCACCAGCGTCGTCCCCTCCACCCGATTCAACTGCAACAGCAGCTGCAAAATATGTTCGCCATTCACCGTATCCAAATTCCCCGTAGGCTCATCCGCCAACACAATCGGAGGCCGCAAAATAAACGCCCGCGCCAGCGCCACCCGCTGCTGCTCGCCCCCCGAAAGCTGCACGGGATAATGATCCACCCTTCCACTCAGCCCCACCGAATCCAGCAGCGCCCGCGCCCGCTCCACCCCCGCCTTCGACCCACCCGCATCATCATTCAACTCGTAAGGCAGCAGCACATTCTCCAGCGCCGTCAGCGTAGGAATCAGCTGGTAGCTCTGAAACACAAACCCAATCGTCTTGCCCCGCAACTGCGCCAGCCGATCCTCCGCAAGATTGCTGATCACCGTCCCATTCAGCGCAACACTGCCCGACGTAGGATTATCCAACCCCGCCAGCAACCCCAGCAGCGTAGACTTCCCCGACCCCGACGCCCCCATGATCGCGACAAACTCCCCGCGCCCCACCGAAAAATCAATCCCCCGCAAAATATCCACCGTCGTCCCACCGGTCCGCAGCGACTTCCGCAAATCACTCACCACAATCATTCCAGCATCCGTGACCGCAACAGCAGGAGTATTCAAAATCGGCCGACCTCTGTCTAAAAAGATTTCGCACACACAACAATCGATTCAAAGAACAAGCGCAAAAAAATAATCCGCAAAGCACGAACTAAAATAAATTGGTGAATCAAACGCGCGTAGTCCCTAGTTTATCCACTATTGCTTTTGTCGCTCTGACCTCCCTCGCCGCCAGCCTCCTCCTCAGCGGTTGCAAGCCTGCAAACAGTAACGTGGAAACGACCGCCCCGGTTCCCGCGCCGGCACCAGCGCAATCCGCGCCCACGCCCGTCGACACCCGTCCTCTCATCATCTGCTTCGGCGACTCGCTCACCGCCGGCTTGGGCACCGATCTCGGCCAGTCCTACCCCGACCACCTCCAGCGCCTCCTCGACGCCGACGGCTACCACTACCACGTCGTCAACGCCGGCATCAGCGGCAACACCACCAAAGATGGCCTCGAGCGCGTCCAGCTCGTCATCGCCCGCCATCCCGAGATCGTTGTCGTAGAGTTCGGCGGCAACGACGGCCTCCGCGGCCTGCCCATCGAACAAACCCAGGCCAACCTCTCCGCCATCCTCGACCAGCTGCAGAAGAGCGGCACCCAGGTAGTCCTCGCCGGCATCACCCTTCCCCCCAGCTATGGCCCCGACTACATCAAAAAATTCGACGCCATGTACCCCGCGCTAGCGAAGCAACACCACGTCCGATTCCTACCCTTCCTCCTCAAAGACGTCTACGGCGTCCCCGGCGACATGCAGGAAGACGCCACCCACGCCACCGCCCAAGGCAACAAACAAGTAGCCCTCAACGTAGAAGCCCTCCTCAAACCGCTACTCAAGAAATAGTCATCGCGAAGCGAATGTTGTGACTGCACAGCTTGGATAGGCATCGGTCGCAATGTTGCCATCTGGCCCATACCCAAGCGCAAACGCTTGCTGCTGTGGATCAAATAGCAGCGTGTAATCGCCATCACGCGCAACCACTGCAAACTGTCTCCGCTCCAACAAGGTGAAGAGCTTCGGATAGTCGTAGACGGAGATATTCTGCCAATGCGGCGGCAGTAGACATATTCGCATTGCATCAATCTCAGCGGCATACTTCTCCGCCGTCCATAGCGTTCCAACGCAACCAGCCGGTGTGCTTTGAGGCGCTTTAAACTCCGCCATCTGCTTCAGCGTCAATTGTTCGATCTCATCCAGCGTCATCGTCACCCCATCACCACCATAGGCTGCACCAGCGTCCCCGCCACCCGCTTGGCCACGCACAACAACTCCCTCGGCCCCGCAAACACCTTCACCAACCCCGCCGCCGAAAACTCCGGAACATTCACCTGCATCCCATTCCGAATCTTCCCCGCTGTCTGCTCATCCACAATGACCGATGGCATCTCTGGGAGCAGCGACCGCGGATGCGGCAGCCGCGCCTCCACCTCCGCCGCCGACATCGCCTTCAACTCCTCCACCGTGACTGCCTGATCCAATCCAAACACTCCAGCCTGCGTCCGCCGCAGCGACGACAAGTGCGCCCCGCACCCCGCCAACCCTCCAAGCTCATGCGCCACCGACCGCACATATCCCCCCGCCGAAACCCTCATCACAAACGAAGCCGTATCCCCCTCTAACCCCGTCAACTCAAACTCCTGAATCGTAATCCGCGCCGCCTTCACCGGAACCTCCTTCCCCGCACGAGCGAGCTTATGCGCCGGGACCCCACCAATCTTCTTCGCAGAAAACACCGGAGGCATCTGGTCCATCTCGCCATGAAATCGCGCCGCCAACTCTCTCAACTCCGCGAGCGATTTCCCCAGCGCCACAGCCTCACCCACGCGCTCACCCTCCGCATCGAACGTATCGGTAGCAAACCCAAACCGTATCGTCCCGCTATACGACTTCTCCGCCGACCCAAAGAACTGCGCCAGCCGCGTGTACTTTCCCAGCAGCAGCGGCAGCACGCCTGTAGCCATCGGATCCAGCGTCCCAAGGTGCCCCACCGAGCGCTCCCCTGTAGCCCGGCGCACAATCGCCACCACATCATGCGAGGTCATCCCCGCAGGTTTATCGAGTATCAAAAGCCCATTCATGCAACTGCTATTGTCGCTCACCCAGCGACTCAGCGTATGTAAGTCAATCACAATACGCTCGACGTCGTTGCTCTAGTCCTTGCCTTTGCTTTTCTGGCTGTCATCCCGCAGGGATCTGCTTCTTCTTTTGCCTTTGCCGTTGCCCTTAGCTAGAAGCTAAAAGCCGCTTTATCTCTCCGCTCTAACCAGCGACAAAAACTCACTCCGCGTCTGCAACTGCGTCTTAAACACCCCGCGCAACGAGCTAGTCACCGTCAGCGAACTCTGTTTCTCCACCCCACGCATCATCATGCACAAATGCTGCGCCTCAATCACCACGCCCACTCCCTGCGGCGCAATCGCGTCTTCAATCGCCTCGGCAATCTGCTGCGTCAGCCTTTCCTGCACCTGTAACCTGCGCGCAAATACATCCACAATCCGTGGCAGCTTGCTCAGCCCCACAACTTTTCCCTGCGGCACATACGCAATGTGTGCCTTGCCAAAGAATGGCAACAGATGATGCTCACACAGCGAATAAAACTCAATGTCGCGCACAATCACCATCTCGTCATAATCCACGTCAAACAGCGCGCCATGCAGCACTTCTGCAACCGACTCCTCATACCCCTTGGTCAAAAACGCCATGGACTTCTCCATCCGCTTCGGCGTCTGCTGCAGCCCATCCCGCGTCGGATCCTCGCCCAACCGCTTCAGCAGCTCAGCATAAATCTCCTGCACATTCGCATCCGCAAGCGTCACAGCAGCAGCATCCGACGTCGTGGCGGGATCATCGTGTGTCCGCGCTGAATGCCTGCTCCCATTGCCGTTTCCCGCCGTCCCGTTCTTCACCACATCCTCGAGTTCAAACTTGGTAGCCATATCGTCCAGCCTTTCTTCCCTTCACTACCACCAAAACCTCGTCATCTCGACCGGAGCGCAGCGGAGTGGATAGACCCCTGTATTTCGCTCTTCCGTCGAGCTACCGCATCGCCGCGCCTTCACCAAAATACTCAAACGAATTATTCCCAGTCTCTTCAATGCGAATCCTCTCCAGCCGTACCTGCGGATACTCCTTCGACTCCGCAAACCGCGAGAAGATACTCCACATCTCCACACAAACATTCTCCGTCGTCGTCACCCGATCGCGAAAGGCCTCCAGCGTGTTCAGATTCGCGTGGTCAAACAAATCCAGCACCTCACGCTGCGCGAACAAGTCCAGGTCAGATAAATTCACCACCATCCCTGTCGCAGCATCAATCGGACCCGACACCGTCACCTCGACCACATAATTATGTCCATGCCCAAACGGGTTATTGCACTTCCCAAACGTCGCGCGGTTCTTCTCCTCGCTCAACGCCTCCACATGCAGCCGATGCGACGCGCTGAAGTGATATCTCCGACCGAAGTGTGCGATTACCCGGCTCATGCGCCCTCGCCATAAAAGTCAGCAAACAGATCCGGCATCTCATACACCCGCACGCGATGCAGTTTCGCATGCTCAATCTTTCCCTCCAGCCGCCGCCAGATCGCCACCGCAATGTTCTCGGTCGTCGGAATCACATGCTCAAACTCCGGCACCTCAAAATTCAAATGCCGATGGTCATACACCGACACCACCTCGCGCTCGATGATGTCTTTGAGTTGTTTCAAATCCACCACGAACCCAGACACCGGATCAATCTCCCCCGCCACCGTCACCTCGAGCGTGTAGTTATGCCCATGCCCCTGGCGATTCGAGCACTTGCCAAACACCCGCTCATTCTCCTCCTCACTCCACGCAGGATTCCAGTAGAAATGAGCGGCAGAAAAATCGGCTTTGCGCGTCAGCAGGATCATAAGGTTATTCCACCACGTCGAACCTCTGGTTGGATGCTCAGCTCGAACCCCGGATGCCATCCGTCAGAACCCGGATGCTACCAGATCAGTCCCGCCTCCTTCAGCGCCCACACTGGACAGCCTTTGGATAACTGACTGACCACTCAGGCATTCCCGCTTTCTGCACCCTGAAACGCAGCTAAAGACGTCGATTTGTGCACGAAACAGGGCTAAGTCGCACGCAAAACACACGGAATTCCCCCTAAATCCGGTATTCCCGCCCCTTCCAGGCCACTGCATGCAACACGCGATGCCGCACCCAACTCCACACCAGCAACCCAACAAACAGCGGCAGCACCACCACCGAAACCGCACAATCTAAAGGGCTAAAATTTGATCGCCGAACCCGCGTGTAGTACCGCAACAGCGTCCGCGCCCATATCAACAGAATCACCCCCTTCTGCCACATTGCGAGATAAGCCAATGGAATCAGCAAGATAGGCAGCAGCAACAACCCCACATCCAGCAGCCTCCAAGCCGCCAGCATCAGTGCATGCGGAAACAGTAGCGCCAAATTCTTAGTCCACCCCTCCACCATGTCGCTGAATCCAAAGTACATACGCGTACTCAAAGCGTCCGGCGCATACCGAAACCAGATCCCCTTCCCACTCCGCTTCACCGCATACGCCAACTCCACATCCTCCAACACCGACCGCCCCACCCCCCGATGCCCGTCTACAGCAAAATAGGCCTCCCGCTCGACCATCAAAAACTGCCCATTAGCAGCCGCAAGTCGTTTATTTGGATCATTTACCTCGGCCATCTTGTAGACGCTTGCAAGCTCTGAAAACACCAGCGGCATCAGCGCCCGCTGCCAAAACCCCACCACCACCTGCCGCGGCGAATACGACAAAAGCCCCACATTTCGCCCCTTTATCTCCTCCAAAGCCCTCAACAAATCCCCCGGCTCATGCACCGTATCCGCGTCCGTAAACAGCAAAAACCGCCCTCGAGAAGCCTCCGCCCCAAACCAGCAAGCGTTCGTTTTCCCAGTAAATACACGGTTTTCGGCACTCAAATCCAGCGCCGGAGCCTCCAGCACCTTCACCCCCTCAAACCCCTCAGCAATCGACCACGTCCCATCCACCGAAGCATCATCGACAACGATCAACTCCCAATCCCGTCCCAGCAGAAACGCCTCACCGCTCTGCTGCGCCAATGAATTCAAACACTTAGCAAGATTGCGCTCCTCATTGCGTGCCGGAACAATCACGGAAAGCTGAATAACCACCGCAAAATCAGACGAAGTAGGCGTGTCGTTCACAACTTCGTATTATAGGAACAGTGCGAGGATAAAGACTTTATGCGGCAAATCAAACGTGCGGGACTTCTCATCTTTCTCACCTGCACCCTCGCCACCGGTTGCGATCGAGGCACACTTTCCGACCAGATCGGGCGCCCCGCCCCAACCTTCTCCATCAACGACGGCCAGCGCTCCGTCGACCTGCAAAGTCTTCAAGGCAAAGTCGTCGTCCTCAACTTCTGGGCCAGTTGGTGCGCCCCCTGCGTCGAAGAAATGCCCAGCCTGCAGGCCTTTCAAAACCAAATGCCGGGCGTCCAGGTCGTAGCCATCTCCAGCAACGAGGCCTTCGCAAAGTACCAGCATTACGTTGCCCAGCAGCATCTCACCCTGCTCACCGTCTTCGACGAAAACCAGACGTCCAACAAGCTCTACGGCAGCTTCAAATTCCCTGAAACCTACATCATCGACAAGCGCGGGATCATCCGCCGCAAACTGATTGGTCCACAGGATTTCACCAACCCAAGCTTCCTCAAATACATTCAGAAGCTCAACTCCTAGGCCGCGCCCTGCGCGCGTAAAATCAATACCATGACACAGCTTGATGTGATGTATCAGTACGGCTCGGCCCCCAGCGAGGCCGCCATGATGGCCCTCGCACAAGTTCGCAAGGTCTACGGCATTCGCCACCTTCAACTCAACGAAACCGAGAAGACAGTCCGCGTCGAGTACGACGCAACCCGCCTCACCGAGCCCATCGTGCATCAACTCCTGCGCCGCTCAGGCCTCGAGATCCTCGAGCGCCTCTCCCTGTTCCCGCCCCAGCCGGAGCCGGTCGCCGCTGCGCCTGCAGCAAGCTAAACAGCGTCTGCGCAGGCTAAAGTTGATCGCAGCGCTGCCATCGGTTATTCTTACTTAGTTGCATCCTTGCAATGTGCGCCCGTAGCTCAGCTGGATAGAGCGCCTGGCTACGAACCAGTAGGTCGGAGGTTCGAATCCTTCCGGGCGCACCATTAGAATCAAATACTTAACTCATCCAACCAATTTCAGACGACGGCGTACCGGGGGATTTACCGGGGACTCCCTGATGAAAACCGGAGAATTGCTGCTCATCAGGTCGGCGGCTCCCCGCAACTCATCCAGGCTGAAGTGTCCGTACCGCGCCGCCATCTTCACCATGGTGCTAGGCGACCATCCGACGATCTTCGCGATAAGCGGTAGCGGCGTCTTACCCTTCAACATTCGGGATACCGCCGTGTGTCTCAGATCGTGGAAGCGGCACTTGAGCGGTGGGGCCGTCTCGCCCATGGTGGGATTCGTATCGAGGATCTTCCCCGCTCTCTTCTTCGCACCCTCCCATGCCTCCTTTATGCTCCCAATGGGCTTCGTCGGGTCCGTCGCGTAGGTCATGGCCGTAAAGTCGTCACCTTCAGCCGCGCAACGCTCTGCCGGGAATACATAGTCCGTGGGCTTCCGATCGGGGAAGCTTTCGGCCCACAGCTTCAACGCATCCGCAGCTCGCCCATTCAGCGGCACAACACGGCCCGTCCCTGCAACCGTCTTGTCCTTCCCCCAGCGAAGGAATCGGCCTTCCAAGTCCACAGCGCCCCATTGCAGCGTCCGAATGACGCCATAACGGGCACCCGTCTCGATAGCCAACGTGACGAACGGAAGCAGAAGCCGGGAGCGGGATTGGGCGCAAGCTGCTAGCAATGCAGCTTCTTCAGTCTCCGAAATTGCAATCCCCACATCCTCATTCACCGCCAGCATCTTCATGTCCGGCAGGATGCGCTCCCACTGGCCATTACGTTTCAACACGGCCCGAAGGGTGCCGATCTCAAGATTGACGGTCTTTGGTGCGGCTCCTTCGAGGGTGCGTGTCTTCTGGTAACGGGACACGTCGTGGGCGCCAATATCGCACAGGAGCATCTTCCCGAACACCGGCAGTAGATGCGCAAGACAGCCTTTCGTGATGCCTATGGAGCTTGGCGCAAGAGTGCCCTTCTTGAGCTCCAGCCAGTCCGCGGCGGCGAAGGCAAACGCCTTCGGGCTTACCGACTTTTTGATGCCAGCCGTGCCCTCTTCCAAGTCGCGCCGCCGCTTGGCTTCGATCTTCTGTGCGAGAGTCTTGGAAGACGTGCCCGTGCTCTCCCGGATGCGCTGTGCGTGGAACACGAAATCCATCGTCCAAACCTTGCTGCGTTTGTAGCGGTAGACGCTCATGGTTTACCTGCCTTTCGTTGGTTGCGTTGAATTATTTGAAGCTGACTCCGCGAGCAATGCCATCTTTCAAATTCTTGCGGTAATTTCGTTGGTTAGCTGCTTTACGTTCCCGGTACTCGTCCGAGTGGGTGTGGAAGGCGTCCCGGCATTTATAGCTACAGAATCGATCCATGGTGGGCCGTATAGACACGAGCCAGCGCTCCCGGCAATAATCGCAGACGCGAACCATATACAATTTCCGGTTTACGGCCAGCCGCGCCAAAGCTGTGATGACAACCGGTTCGGTCACGGAAATGCGGCGCGGTAGGTACGCAAACCCTTGGCCGTGCATCTCTACCTGCGGACCGTGCGGGCGTTTGGGAACCATGTCCAGGCCCCAGAATCCGCTGGCAAGGCTGTAGTTCAACTCCGGCTTGAAACTGTAGCGGGCCATTTGGACGTCGAGCCTTTCATGCCGAGTCTGAAGGTCTGCCATGACTCTCACTTTCACTGCAGAACCTCTCGTCTGTTTGAGACGGTCTAGCTCTGCTCGCAATTCTTCCAACTCTTGTCGCACTTCAAGCACGCGCCGATAGGCGGCAGTCCCCTGGGCCGCGTTCAGCCATTCGACTGCAACACACGCATCGTTGAAGGATTGCGACCGAATCCGCTGCTTCAATTCCGTCCCCGTTTTTGCGGGCGGGTCT
>Ga0302302_1001753_pt1 | contig 12952 bp, 12 predicted proteins | sample III_Palsa_E1_3_FD_198766 | JGI IMG/M metagenome (GOLD analysis project Ga0302302, IMG submission 198766) | Peat permafrost microbial communities from Stordalen Mire near Abisko, Sweden - III_Palsa_E1_3 | ecosystem: Environmental > Terrestrial > Soil > Palsa > Peat permafrost | place: Sweden...
AAAATCCCAGCGACCCCAGATTCACACCCAGAATCGGCGTCCCCGTAGTCGCAAACGCCCTCGCCGCCGAAAGCAGCGTCCCATCGCCACCCAGCGAAATAACAATTACCGGCCCACGCTCCGGCATATCCGGCCGCTCCACCGCCTCATTGCTGCGGTTCACATAAGCCGCGCTCTCCGGGTCCAGGATCGACTCATACCCATGACCCTCCAACCAGGTCATAAGCTCCGGAATAATACTCTCCAACTCCGGCTTCTGCGGCTTGGAGATAATCGCTGCTATAGGCATGCTCAGTAGTTTACGCGAGAGACAAGCACCTGAGATTTCAAATGAGCGCCTTCCTAATCCCTAATCCCTGTTCCTGATCTCTAATCTCTAATCTCTAATCTCTAAAAACCGCATGCAGCAAAAACTCCCGATTCCCCTCCATCCCCAATATCGGCGAATCAATCAGCGCCAGCGCCTCCCCACCCAGCTCTCTCACCGCATCCTCCACCCGATGCACCGCATATTGCTGCGCCTCCGGATCGCGCACGATCCCGCCCTTGCCCACATTCTCCCGCCCCGCCTCAAACTGCGGCTTCACCAAAATCACCGCCTCACCCACCCACTTCGTACCCTCCGCTGCCAGAGCTCCCACCACCCCCGGCAGCACCAGCGTCGCCGAAATAAAACTCACGTCCATCGCAAAAAACTTCACCCCAACCGAAGCCAACTGCCCAGCCGTCAGCAGCCGCGCATTGGTGCGCTCCATCAAGCTCACCCTCTCATCCACCCGCAGCTTATGCGCAATCTGCCCATACCCCGTATCCACCGCCAACACACTCGCCGCACCGCGCTGTAGCATGCAGTCCGTAAACCCGCCCGTCGACGCCCCAATATCCGCGCAGCTCAACCCCTCCACCGCAATCGACCACCGCTCCAGCGCATGCTCCAGCTTCAGCCCACCCCGACCGACGAACTTCATATCGTCGCCCAACATCCGCACCACAGCCTCGTTATCCACACTCGTGCCCGGCTTATCCACACGCTGCTCCGCCACCAGCACACGCCCCGCCAGGATCAGCGCCTGCGCCCGTTCGCGCGAAGGCACCAGCCCTCGCTCCACCATCAACTTGTCCAGCCTCAGTTTCATTGTCTGCCGCGCGCTTCCTTTCTGCGCAAGTCTCAGACTACTATTGCCTTACCCTCAAACGTTTCCATGACGTACACTGGGCAGCAGACTCATGTCTCATTTCCACCAAATCGGCCCTCCGCGAGAGACTTTCAGGGCCATGAACGTCAAAATTGGCAGTAAAACGCGGATTCGGGCAACCTTTTCGCCAAAAAAAGACAACTAGCAATCTGTTCCGCCTTTGAGTGCGTTCTATGGATAGAGAAGATGAAGTGCTGACGACAGCGACACAGCCCGCGAACGACGACGCGGACCTGCTGGCGCGGGTACAGCGCGGCGACGAGCAGGCCATGGCCGCGCTCTTTGATCGTTATTCCCGGATCGTGTACTCGGTCGCCCTGCGCGTCCTCCGCGATGCCGCCTCTGCTGAGGATATTTTGCAGGAGATCTTCATGCAGATCTGGCGGAACCCGGCAGCGTTCGTCGCAACTCGAGGTTCCCTCGGCGGCTGGTTAGCCGTCGTCACCAGAAATCGTTCCATCGATAGCCTGCGCCGTAAGAAGCCCACCGAGCAGGTCGAAGAGATGCAACTGGCCGCGCCGGGCAACATGGCCGACGAGTCCGAACGCAATCTCATGATGGAAAAGGCCCGCGTCGTCATCGCTCAGCTACCAACCGAGCAGCGCAAGACCCTCGAAATGGCATTCTTCGATGGCCTCACACACTCCGAGATCGCCGAGATGACCGGCGACCCGTTAGGCACCGTAAAGACACGTATCCGCAGCGCGCTCCTCACGCTGAGAAAGGGCTTACAGGCATGAACACGGCAAACCACATCGCACCCGAAGATCTTCCTCTGATCGCGCTGCAGTTCCTGCCTGAGCAGGAGATGGCCGACGCTCTCGTCCACCTCGAACACTGCGAAGCCTGTCGCGTCGAGATCGCCCGCTACCAGGGGGACCTCGCCACCTACGCCCTCACCTCGGAGATGCACTCCCCGCCGGCCCTCGCCCGTGAACGCCTCATGCGCCGCGTCGCCAAGGAAAAGAAGATCATTCCAATCGAACGTCCGCAGCCTGTCGCAGTCGCCGCTTCGAACCCTGACGAACCCACGCTAGCACCCCGCCGCGGCTCCATGTTCGACACCGAAACCTACGAAACGCCTCGCCGCAGCCGCGCTGTTGGCGTCGCCGCCTGGTCCGGCTGGGCCATCGCCGCGGGCCTCGCCGTGGTCGCCGGCCTGCTCTTCCACCAGCGCCAGGGTCTCCAGTCCAACATCAGGGATCTCTCCGCCAAGGTAAACCAGACCAACAGCGAAGACACCCGTGCCGAAGCCGTCTTCAAAACCCTCACTGCGGAAGGCGCCATTCAGGTCGCCATGCACGTCCCCCCACCCGACGGCGTCCCCGCCCCGCGCCTGCCCGAAGGCCACACCACCTACCTCGCCGACAAGGGCCAACTCGTCTTCGTAGCCGCCAACCTCCTGCCCGTCCCACAGGGCAAGACCTACGAGCTCTGGGTTCTCCCGCAGCAGACAGAAGGAGCCCCCAAGGTCGCGCCCATCCCCGCCGGCACCTTCAAGCCCGACCAATACGGCAGCGCCAGCTTAGTCATGCCAGACATCCCCAAAGGCGTATCCGCCCAGGGCTTCGGCGTCACCATCGAAGAAGACGGCGGCTCCAAAACCCCAACGATGCCCATCGTCCTCGTCGGCCTCGGCATCTAGCCTCTGAATTGGATTGGCTTTGCTTCTCAGTGCTTCTGAAATAGGCACGATTTGGGTGTCCCCGATCTCTCGCACTTGGAGATCGGGGTTTTCACCCAACCCCACCCTCACAGCGGAGCCTCAACTCTAGGTACCCCGAGGCTTCAGCCTCGGGTCTCATAGCCCCGGCGAGAACTGGGCTTTAGCCCCTGGGGTATGCTCTCCTCGCCTAGGTACCCTTCACGTACAGCACAAAACAAAAACGGCCACCTCCCCGAGGCAGCCGTTCTTATTCACTACTCACTGTCTCTACTTCGCCGTAACCAGCACCCTCACCCCAAGCCCTTGCAGCGAGATATGCGTATCCACCTGATCGATATCGGTCTCAATCACGGTCAGGAACTTGTTATCCGACGAAGTCACATAAACCTTCCCAGTCGGTGACCCAGTCGTAGCCGAAACCGTATTCGGATGCCCATAGACCAGCGTCGGCGAGCTCGCCGCCGTCGCCGTTCCCAGCGGAGTCGAGATCGCCGGAATCGTCGCCGTAACCACGCCGCTATTCAGGTTCACCACGCTCACCGAGCCCTCAACCCCAGCGCTGTTCCCAACCGGCAGCGTACCCTGGTTCACCACATAAGCCCGGCTGCCATCCGCCAGCACCGAAACCATCGTCGGGTTGATCCCAACTGGCACCGTCGCAATGATCGTCCCAAAGCCTGCCGCATCCACCGGGTTAGTCGCATTGCAGTTCGGGTTCGTCACCTGCGTATTGGCATTGCAAAGCGGAATGCTGATGATGCTCAGCGACCCGGGATGAACCCCATCGCCCTGATTCAACACCACCATCTCGGAGTTCAGCGTATTGAAATCGGCCCACACCGGATTCGCCGCCGTAGTTCCTCCGCCCGGCAAAGCAATCGCCGGCAGTGTAATCGTCGGCGTCCCCGAATCCAGCGCGTTGTTCTTCACATTGATAACGGAAATCGTGCCCGATCCCTCATTCAAAATGAACGCCCGATTCCCGTCCGCCGTCATCACGCCATAAACCGGATTCACGCCCACCTGGATCAGGTTGCCCGTATCGATAGAAACCGGCGTGTTCTCGATCGGATACACCGTCCCATTGCCCGCGCCATTGCTGCTGATCGCGTACACACGCAGCGCGCTGTCGGTTCCAACCACGTACACCGGGTTCGGCACCGCAAGATTCTGCAACAACGAAGGCCCAGCCGCAATCGCCAGCTCGGCGATAGACTGCGGCGCAACTGGCTGCGGCAAAAAAACCGTCGTTCCCGTCGTCGGCAGCGAGAAACTCTGAACACCGTTCGGCGTTCCGCCCACATCTGTCACCACAATATTCTGCGTCAACACCGACGTCGGATTACCCACGCCAAAGTCCGTAAACTGCCCCTGCGGATTCACCACAAACGCTTCACTGCCGCTGTTGTTCAGCACAAAATTATTCGGATTCACAAACACCGGCGCGGGAGCCACAGTCGCGGTCCCAGGCGTAGTCGGTGCCGGGAACGTCAACCCGGCGCCAGCCACCGAAGGCGTCTGCACCTGCGCGCCGCCCAGCGAAGGCGTAGATAGCACCGTATCGCCGGATACATCCACAAACGTCACCAGGCCCGTCACCACGTCACTCGGATACGTGCTCGGGTTCGACAGCGCAACCGCATACTTGGTCGGCTGGCCCGCCGGTCCCACCGGGTTAATCGCACTGACGACAGGGCGATATTGATTACCGCAGCCACCGGTCAACGTCACCAGCGTCACTGCCAGCCCCGCCATGAGGAAGCCACGCGACCCGCGCTGCTTCCAGTCCCCTGCCTGCTTCAACCCTGCTGCGCGCAATACCGATCCTTGTAACACTGTTTCTTGCAAAACTGCTCCAGCGCGGCGCCACTTTTGCGGACTCCGTCAACATCTGATTGTAAACGACGCGAGGGTGCAACAACCCCCAAACCCCCGCAGACCTGCAAAGGACCCAATATGAACGAACCCCAAACCATTCTCGACATGCTAGGCCACCCCACCCCGACTGGCCCCACCTCGCCCCGAACCCTCGCCGTAATCGGCCTCTCGGACAATCCCTCCAAACCCAGCCACTCCGTCTCCGCCTACATGCAACACCACGGCTACCGTATTTTGCCCGTCAATCCCGCCATCTCCCAGGTCCTCGGCGAGCCCAGCTACGCCTCGCTCTCTGATCTCCCCTTCAAACCCGACGTGGTCAACATCTTCCGCCTGCCCAAATTCATCCCCGACATCGTCGACGACATGATCGCCCTCGGCCTCAAAAATCTCTGGGTGCAACTAGGCATCGTCAACCTCGAAGCCGCCGCCCGCGCCGAGCAGGCCGGCATCCACGTCGTCATGGATCGCTGCATCCTCATCGAACACCGCCGCTACGATGCTCTTCCCAGGTAACAGCCAGGAAAAGACCGCGCTACTCAGAATGCGTGGATTAGCAGAAGACCCGCGAAAAGCATCACCGCGCAGGTCACGCCATGAACGAAAAACGCTGTGGCCTTGCGCCCACCCGATCCCAGCACGTTGGACATATCGCCAAAAGGGATGATGGCAAAAACCAGGAGCAGTATGCCTACGGTCCGGCTGTTGGTGGTCAGCATCAGGGTCAGCACGGCCAATCCAGACGCGATGTCCCGGATCCCCTTGAGACGGAGCCACGCAACGGTGTCCACATCGGGTGCAGGCGGCTTGAGACCAAAACCTCCCAGGATCCGTTCCGGAGATGCAACGTAGAAACAACCGATCACAATGATCCCAACAGAGACGAGAACGGCAAGGGCGAGTGGAATAGCGGTATGCATAACATATCTCCCTAAAAAATATAGCAACGCTAGAAAAGATGCTTTTGCTAATATACAGGATTCAAAAATACTAGCGATGCTACAATTTCTGCATGGCATCGACGCCGGGAACGACCCGAATTGCAGAACGAAAACTGCGCGACAAGCAGGCTCGCCGTGCACAAATCCTCAGTGCCGCACGACGGATCGCGGAGCTTGAAGGTTGGCCCAGCGTCACCGTACGTCGGCTGGCCGACGAAATTTCATACAGCCAACCCGTTTTGTATGCGCACTTTGGAAGCCGTGAAGGGATTCTCGCTGCGGTTGCCATCGAGGGCTTTCAGGAGTTGGGCCTGGCTCTCGAAAAGGCCCGAAAACAGGTCAAGCGTGGCAGTGCAGTCGAATCGGTCGCGGCTGCCTATCTGAAATTCGCAGCATCTTCACCCGCACTGTATGAGGCCATGTTTTCGCTCAGCCTTAACGTGCCATTCGGCGAAGCGGCTACTCCTCCGGAACTAAGATTCGGATTTTCTCAACTTCTGGCGCTGTTTCAGGGGCAAAGCTCAAAGGCAGAGGTTCTCTCTGAACTATTTTGGGCGAGTCTCCACGGCATCGCCGAGCTGACAAGAACCAGGCGATTGCCGCCCATCCGCCAGAAAGAGCGCGTAAGAGTCCTCGTGGAGCGCTTCAGTTTCCCGAGGGCCGACTCAATCTCCTGAAAGTGGTTCCAGGGGAATCCAAATCTCAACCGGTCCAATGGGCTCACCGCCTTCCGATATACCGGTATACCGCTCAAACTCCGGTGCGCTCTTCTCTCGACGCCCAGACGCAGCCAGCCATTCGCCCAGCAACCAGGTCCACGTCTCGCGGAGCAAAGCCGTATCGTTCACAGGGACGAAGGCATACTCTCCCGCCTCAAGCCTCAGTCGCTCCCCGCCAACCACACCCTCCGCGCCTTCATAGACGACACCGGTGAGGTAGTGAATCTTGCGATCCCCAGTGCAGGGCGACGCCCCATAGAACGTTGCGCTGCTCCCAAGCGCGGGATGCGCCCGCAGAAACGCGCGCCACTGCTGCGGAATACCCTGAGAAGCGTCAGCCTGTGAATCATAGATCGCCATCGTGCCAATCAGAGACACTTCCCCGATAGTCCGGAAGACAGGATTTGGCCGCTCTGCCATGCCGCAAAGGGTACTACATCTCGAATCCCACCCCAACCCTGTCATCCTGAGCGAAGGGCGAAGCCCGCAGTCGAAGGACCTGCCACACCGCCAACCCCAGCACACCGCTCGAACCATTCAACCAACAACCTCGCTTCGGCCGTTGCTTGTTCTTCACATCCCACAACTCTGTCATCTCGACCGGGCCCTGAGCGAAGCCGAAGGGGCAGTGGAGAGATCTCTGTATTTGACCGCCCGCAATTGGGGGTAATCGGCCGGGTGCCCCCGATCTCTCGCACTTGGAGATCGGGGTGTCCGCATCACCACACCTGCCTGCGGAGATCCCAACCCTAAGCGCCAACGGCGCGACCACATCCCAGCCCAGGGAGAACCGGGGTCCCCGACGAGCACTCTTGCTCGTTGGGGTGGAGAAGCCCTGGGTCAGGACCGCCACAAATCCAGAGGGCCAAAGGCCCGGCATAAAATCTCCACCCCACCACAACTCTGTCATCCTGAGCGGAGCAGGTCGCGCACTTTGCGACCTGCGCAGTCGAAGGACCTGCCACACCGCCAATCCCAGCACACCGCTCGAACCTTTCAACCAACAACCTCGCTTCGGTCGTTGTTTGTTCTTCACATACTACAAACTCCGTCATCTCGACCGAAGCGCAGCGCAGTGGAGAGATCCCTGTATTGGCTGCTGTAATTGGGTAATCGGCCCGACTTGAATTCATATTCCAAATGAGCCGACATTTCGGGGCCCAAGTAGCGAGAACGGCGTTTATCGGGACCTACCAAGCATGCCAAATTGCCAACCTTTGGACGCGTGAGCTTGGAATGCGGATCCTCATTTAGAGGATGGGCCATTGCTGTAGCATTGCTTCTATGAGACTGCTATTAGCGGTGGAATGCGCACTGGCGTTACTTTGCGTGACTTGCTTGGGCCAAGTCCCCGATCAATCGGTAATCCTTCCTTCTAGCGAGGCGCGATCTGTAACTAGACTCTGTTCTAGACAAGGTCCAGAGCATCTGGGCGGAGGCTGGCTACCGTCGGCTGAAGATATCGCGAAGCTGGAGAGACAGCTTGGTGATGTATCCAAAATGGCTCCTATGTCGATCTCGAAGCCCTTTAGCTATCGTCGTCAGTACGTGGGCATCATCATCGATGGGAAACGTTTTATTTACGTCAACGCCTTTCCTTCCGAGATGAGTGACGATCATTGGAAGACACGATTTGTCTCCGTCTGCGATGGCGGCCCTTCTTTTTGGGGAGTAATTTTCGATCCATCCACTGGCAAGTTCTCAGAGTTGCATGGCAACGGTAGAGCATAAACGTCGTTCCGAAATTCTTGAGAAGCATCACGTTCGGCTTATCAAGCTGACCGGCTCGTCATGCTCGCTCTTCGTAAAAGTGCCTGGTCAGTAACGACAAGTCGGCTTCTCGTCACTAATCAAAAAGCCCGAGCCTCTGACCACCCTGCACGTTTCCTAGCACCCTCGAACACGCCCACCGTCCCCGCAATCCATGACACCCCAATGACAAATCACCACCCGCCGCACCCTACAATAGTCAGATGAGCTTTGCACGACGCCTCCGCGCAGCCCTCCTCACCGCAGCCACCAGTCTCGCGCTGTTCGCCGGCCTCTCGGCCCACGCCCAGATCGTAGAAGTAGGCGACGGCGGCCCCGGCCCGTTCAAAGCTCCGCACCTCACTGTAGAACTCACCACGCTATCGAACGACATCGCCGCCGGTGGCACTGTCCAGGCAGGCCTCGTCGTCACCATCGAAGAGCACTGGCACGTCTACTGGACCAACGCCGGAGACTCCGGCCTGCCCCCCGAAATCAAGTGGACACTCCCAAAAGGAATCACCGCCGGCCCCCTCCAGTTCCCGCCCCCTCAACGGCTTCCGCTTGGCCCCCTCATGGACTTCGGCTACGAAGACCAGGCCGCCTTCCCCATCACTCTCACCGCTGCCCCCGGCCTCAAGCCCGGAAAAATCCACCTCGATGCCCACGTAAACTGGCTAGTCTGCGCCAGCCAATGCCTCCCCGGTAAAGCCCACTTAGGGTTGGACTTGACCGTTGTCCCCGGCCCCGTACCCGCCGCGCCGGTCGTCGGCGCCCTCGGCGAAGCCGTCACCAACCTCCCCAAACCCCTCGCCGAAGGCATGAGCGTCACCGCCATCGGCAGCGACAAGCAAATCGCAGTAACCCTCAAAACCGGCAACTCCGAGTCCGGCAAGGACGCCGAGTTCTATCCCTTCGATCCCGACATATTCTCCAACGCCGCCGACCAGCCCGTCGACCAGCTCCCCGACGGAGTCCGCATCTGGCTAGTCCGCGCCCCCGATCCCAATAAGTCCGGCGCCTACCTCCCACTGCCCAAGACCCTCCACGGCCTCATCAAGCTCTCTGACACCGAAGCCTACGAGTTCACCACCCCGCTCATCCCCGGAGCGCTCCCCAACGCCCCTGCGACCCAATCCAAGCCCTCATCCGCGCCCTCTGAGTCCAAAGACCTCACCATCTTCAGCGCGCTCGGCCTTGCCTTCCTTGGCGGCATCATCCTCAACCTGATGCCCTGCGTCTTCCCTGTGCTCTTCCTCAAAGGCCTCGCACTCGTCCACTCCGGCAACGAAGAGCGCAGCCGCCAGCGCCTGCACGGCTTCATCTATACCCTCGGCATCCTCGTCTCCTTCTGGACCATCGTCGCTGTCCTGCTCATCCTGCGCGCCACTGGCAAAGAACTCGGCTGGGGCTTCCAGCTCCAATCCCCCGGCTTCATCGCCGTCCTGGCCGCGCTCATCTTCTTCCTCGCACTCTCCCTCGCCGGACAGTTCGAGATCGGTCTCTCCCTCACCAGCGCCGGCGGCGAACTGGCCCAAAAGCAGGGCCTCACCGGAAGTTTCTTCACCGGAGTCCTCGCCACAGTAGTCGCCACCCCCTGCACGGCCCCGCTAATGGGCGCCGCTGTAGGCTTCGCCCTCGCGCAACCGCCCTGGCTCACCTTCCTGGTCTTCACCGCCCTGGGCCTGGGCCTCGCGCTGCCCTACCTCGCCCTCAGCATGAACCCCCAGTGGACCAGCATCCTCCCCAAACCCGGCGCATGGATGGAAGTCCTCAAGCAACTCACCGCCGTCCCACTCTTCGGCACCGCCATCTGGCTCACATGGGTCTACGGACAGCTCTACGCCTCCGACGGCGTAGACCGCACCGCCGCTCTGCTCTCCTGCTTCCTCCTCCTCGCCATCGCAGGCTGGGCGCTCGGCCGCTGGCCCGCAAAGTGGAGCTCAGCTATCGCAGCCATCATCCTGATCGTCGCCGCCCTCGTCCTGCCCCTGCGCAAACCCACAGTCGACACCCTCGTATGGCAGCCTTACACCCCAGCCACCTTCGACGCCGCCCGCGCCTCCGGCCATCCTGTCTTCATCGACTTCACCGCCGCCTGGTGCCTGAGCTGCCAGGTCAACGAACGCGCCGTCCTCCACTCCGACGACGTAGAAAAGAAACTCATCGACGGCCACTTCCAGCTCCTCAAAGCCGACTGGACCCAATACGACCCCGCCATCACCGAAGAGCTCGGCAAACTAGGCCGCTCTGGCGTCCCCACCTACGTCATCTACCCCGCCGGCAAAAACAGCAACCCCGACGTCCTCCCCGAGCTCCTCACCAAGCCACTCGTCCTCAACGCAATCGAAAAAGACGTCAAATCCGGCAGCTCAAACTGACCCCACCCGCCTAACCCAGATGTAAAGTTTGCCGGACATAATTTTCACCGTAAAAAACAGCCCCTCCACCGTCAAAAAGACAGGCCCCACCGTGTTCCTCACCGTCAGGTACACCGTAAAACCTGCGTAATTCCTGCCTTTTTCAAATTGTTCCACGTGGAACAATTGGCCATTTCACGGTCTAAGCCCACCAAAATCACACTTTCCCACCTAAAACCCACTCCCCACAACCACCACCCTCGCCCCGTCCCCAAAACTCACCGTCCCTCACGGTCCGTCCGCAACCGCGCGATCTCCGTCATCCGCTGCGCCAGCAGCTTCTCCCGCCCCTCATTCGTGGGCTGGTAATACCGCCGATCCACCAGCGAAGCCGGCAGACACTCCATCGCGGCGACCTTCCCCTCAACATCGTGTGCGTACTGATAGTCCTTGCCGTAGTCCAACTCTTTCATCAACTTAGTCGGAGCATTCCTCAAATGCAGCGGCACCGGCTCCGCCGGCATCGACTCAATATCAGCCAAAACCGCCCCATAGCCCACATAAACCGCATTAGACTTAGGTGCCAAAGCCAGATAAACAACAGCCTGCGCCAAAGCCAACTCGCCCTCCGGCGACCCCAGAAAGTGCATCGCATCCCGCGCACTCAGACAAAGATTCAAAGCCTCCGGCGCAGCTAACCCTATATCTTCCACAGACATACGCACGAGCCTTCTCGCCACATACATCGGATCTTCCCCCGCCGCCAGCATCCTCCCCAGCCAATAAAGCGCCGCATCCGCGTCCGAATTCCTGACGCTCTTATGCAGCGCCGAAATAATGTCATAGTGCTGCTCCCCCTTCTTGTCATAGAGCAACACCCTCTGTTGCAAAGCCTCCCCCGCCAGCGCCCTCGAGATTACCGTCTCCCCACGCCCCACAGCCAGCTTCGCCGCAACCTCCAATGCATTCAACGCGTTACGGGCATCCCCACTCGAATACGAAGCAATCGCCTCCAGCGACCCCTCTTCCACCTCCAACCCCATCGCCCCCAACCCACGCTCGCTATCTCCAAGCGCCCGCACGAGCAGCGCGATAATCTCATCCTGCTCCAGCGCCCGTAAAGTATAGACACGACAACGCGAAAGCAGCGCCGCATTGATCTCAAACGAGGGATTCTCCGTCGTAGCCCCAATCAACCGAATCGTCCCCCGCTCTACATAAGGAAGAAACGCATCCTGCTGCGCTTTGTTGAACCTGTGAATCTCATCCACAAACAGGATCGTCCGCGACCCAAACTGCGCAGCCTTCTCAGCCTCCACCATCACCTGCTTAATCTCTTTGATACCCGAAAGAACCGCCGAAAACTCAATAAAACTGGCACTTGTAGCCTGCGCAATGATCTTCGCCAGCGTCGTCTTTCCCACTCCGGGAGGCCCCCAGAACAGCAACGAAGCCGAATCATCCCGCTCAATCTGCAGCCGCAGCGGCTTCCCCTCGGCCAGCAGATGCCGCTGCCCAAAGAACTCATCCAGCGTCCGCGGCCGCATCCTCTCCGCCAGCGGCGCAGTCTTAGCCACACGATCTCGCCCGCGCTCTGGCAACCCTGTATCGAAAAGACTCACTGCAGCCCCCGAACCACCGGCATATCCAGAAACTCCTGCAAAAGGTTCTGCCGAAACGCCTCATACATCATCGTCGTTCCCGCGGTAGCCGCATTCAGGCTCTCAACAGCGCACGGAATATTCACCTTCTCATCCGCCATCCCCAGCGCCTCCCTGGAAAGCCCCGCGCCCTCATTCCCGATCATCAACCCACACGGCGCCAATAACCGCGCATGCATCACCGGCGTCGCATCCTTGGTCCTAGCCACCGCGGCAGCCAATCTCACGCCAAAAGCCTCGCTCCAGCCCTTCAACTCGCTCAACGATCCGCGCACAATCGGCATCCGGAACACCGAGCCCGCCGACGCCCTTATTGCTTTCGGGTTCCACGGGTTCACCGTCCCAGCCGTCACAAAAACCTGCCTCACAAGGAACGCCTCCGCCGACCGCACCAGCGTCCCCAGGTTCCCAGGATCCTGCAAATCCTCCAATACCAGCACCATCCCCGGCTCCTCGCCCAATTCGATCTGAGGAATCACAACAGTCGCCGCAATTCCCTGCGGCGAAGCTGTATCCACCGCGCTGTCGAATACATCTTTGCTCAGCACAGCCCACTCTGCCGTCTTAATGCCCGCAACTCTCGCCACCGCATCTTCGCTGCCTTCGCGCAGATAGACTGTGTCGAATTGCAATCCCGAGCGCATCGCCTCGCCGATGAGGTTTACCCCCTCGATCCCAACCAGCTCTCCCGGTTTCGACGCCTTCCCGCTAAACGACGCCCGCAGCGTCTTCACGCGGACATTCGTGCGGCTCGTAATGCGTTCTGGCAACATCATCGCGCT
>Ga0302302_1001761_pt1 | contig 12914 bp, 9 predicted proteins | sample III_Palsa_E1_3_FD_198766 | JGI IMG/M metagenome (GOLD analysis project Ga0302302, IMG submission 198766) | Peat permafrost microbial communities from Stordalen Mire near Abisko, Sweden - III_Palsa_E1_3 | ecosystem: Environmental > Terrestrial > Soil > Palsa > Peat permafrost | place: Sweden...
AGCCCGAAGCATAGCAAAGTCAGAGGACCGTATCCCTAAATAGGTCTGCAAACCTAGGATTGAAGCTGGATCACCTCTGACTTGCGATATCTTTAAATATAAAACAAACCTAATGGATTGAAGTGGATACCGGCCTCGTGGCTAAGGCCTGCGCAGTATGAGCGGAAAGCGCGGGCCGCTTCTATCAGCGGCAACGCCCAAATTCTGTTTGAGACTTTTGCGCGCTCCGTTTACTCACCCCGTAACGCTACGCTGGTCGCCCCTCTCTTTCGCTGCGCGACAAAGAGGGGAAAAGACAGATTTTTGCCCTCTTTACCGCAAAGCGGAAGAGATGGCAAGTTAAGCGGCCTAGCGAAAACCGGGTGAGTTAACACGCTATGCTTTGCCCACATTGTAAATAGGTGAAACACACCCTTTTTTCTTTACATTTCGACAACTAATCCGATCACCTTTTTGCTTTCAAAATCCAGTTCAAAAATCGTATCTTTGCGGAAATGATAGCTATAAATAACCTTACGTTTGAGATTGGTGCAAGAGCCTTATATGATGAAGCTAACTGGCATATTAAACCCGGAGAAAAGATAGGCCTTATTGGCGCTAACGGAACGGGCAAAACCACGCTGCTTAAAATTATTGTGGGCGAGTATAAACCTACATCGGGCACTATATCAATGGCGAAGGACCTATTGATGGGTTACTTGAATCAGGATTTGCTATCCTATTCATCCGACAAAAACATTTTGCATGTGGCTATGGAGGCTTTTGAGCGCCAAAACCAGCTGCATGATGAGATTGAGGTATTGTTACAAAAGCTGGAAACAGATTATAGCGATGAGCTGCTTAACAAACTAAGCGACAAACAGCATGAGTTTGAATTGCTGGATGGCTATAACATTGAATATAAAGCACACGAAATTTTAGCAGGTTTAGGTTTTAGCGAAGCTGATACTCACCGCAAGCTGAGCACCTTTTCGGGTGGGTGGCGTATGCGTGTGATGCTGGCTAAGATACTATTACAGGCACCGGATATTTTATTGCTGGATGAGCCTACGAATCACCTGGACTTACCTTCTATTCAATGGTTAGAGGATTATTTGAAGGCTTTTGAAGGCGCTGTGATCATTGTATCGCACGATAGGTGGTTTTTAGATAAAGTGATTAACCGTACGGTTGAATCGCGCAAAGGGAAACTTACCGTTTACGCGGGTAACTATTCTTTTTATTTAGAAGAAAAGGCACAGCGTGAGGAAATTCAGCGTGGTGAGTTTAAAAACCAGCAATCGAAAATAAAACAGGAAGAACGCTTGATCGAGCGTTTCCGTGCCAAGGCATCTAAGGCTAAAATGGCGCAATCGCGTATTAAGGCGTTGGATAAACTGGAGCGTGTGGACGATGTGGATGATGATAACCCATCGGTAAATTTCAGCTTCCGTTTCTCGAAGCAATCGGGTAGAAACCTGGTTACATTGGAGAATGTGACCAAGAAATATCCGGCTATTGATATTTTGGATAATGCTGATGCCATTATTGAAAAAGGCGACAAGATCGCTTTGATCGGTGCAAACGGTAAAGGTAAATCTACCCTATTACGTATTGTCGCGAATGCTGATAATGAATTTGAAGGCAAAAAAGAGATAGGCCATAACGTAACACAAACTTTCTTCGCGCAGCACCAGTTGGAATCCTTGCATTTGGAGAGCCAGATATTGCAGGAATTACAGGCTTTCGCGCCTAAGCATACTGAGACTGAACTGCGTTCGATATTAGGGTCGTTCCTGTTTACCGGGGATGATGTATTTAAGAAGATCAAGGTGCTTTCGGGTGGTGAGAAATCGCGCGTGGCGCTGGCTAAGGCCTTAACCGCTGATGCTAACTTTTTGGTACTGGATGAGCCGACGAATCACCTGGATATTGCTTCGGTTAATATATTGATACAGGCTTTGCAGCAGTTTGAAGGTACATTTATCGTGGTTTCTCACGACAGGTATTTCCTGGATAATGTGGCGAACAAGATCTGGTATATCGAGAACCAAAAGGTTAAGGTTTACCCGGGTACATATGCCGAATACGAAGAGTGGAACGCTAAGCGTAAACTTGAGCAAAAAGGCTTGCCTGCTGCCGCACCTAAAGTTGAAAAGAAAGAAGAAAAGAAACCGGAGCCTGTTAAACAGCCGCAGTCGGAAAATAAATTCCAACAATTAAAAAAGCTTAACCAGGACTTGGCTAAGATGGAAGAGCAAATGACCGAGCTTGAAAAACAAGTTAAGCAATTTGAGGCCCAATTGGCTGATGAAAAGCTTTACAGCGATGCCAATAAATCAAAGGAAGTTACACGCAACTACGATGTTAAAAAACTGGAATTAGGTGCTGTGCAACAACGTTGGGAGGCTTTGGCCGAGCAGATAATGGAATTGGAAGCGTAATATTTTTATTGCCTTAATACGCTGTGCTTCTTTGTGCATATCTTTGAGTTTGATGATTGATAATCACCAATTAAGAGATTTACACAAAGAAGCATTTTTTTTATTCCATTATGAACAGATACCTTACCTTACTACTGCTGTTTATTTCGATAAGGGGCGTAGCCCAAACAGCACCTTATGACAACAACGTTTATAATCCTGCTATAAAAACCGTTGAGTTTTATAATACCAAAAAGGAACCCTCCTTCCCTATCATCAACTTAAATAGCGCCGAGCAGGTACAGTTGGCTTTTGATGACCTGCGTGGCGGTGTGCGCAATTACTATTATTCTATTGAGCATTGTGATGGCGATTGGAACTCATCCAACCTATCACCTACCCAATATTTGCAAAATTTTACCGAAGATAAGATTGTGGATTATACTTATTCATCGGCTACTTTTCAGAAGTACACCCATTATACCATTAAGTTCCCAAATGAGTATATCAAGCCTAAAATATCGGGTAATTATATTTTGAGGGTTTATGAGGATGACGATCCAACCAAAACCATTCTTACCCGCAGGTTTTATGTACTGAACAGCAAAGTTACGGTAAGCGGCGAGGTTGTGGCATCGAGTGACATGGATAACAGGGCCCATAATCAGAAAATCAACTTTCAGATTGATTATGGGACACTTAAAGTACAGAACCCGAATACCGACATCCGTGCCTGGGTAATGCAAAATCAGCGTAACGAAACAGGCTCATTTACTACCCAACCACAATATATTCGCGGCTCGCAATTAATTTACGGCGATTTGAGCACCAATGAGTTTCCAGGCGGGAATGAGTTTAGGCACTTTGATACGAGGAGTTTGAAGTTGAATTCTGACAGGGTTTCACGTATTTATAGGGATACCGCGAATTCGGTTGTATTATTAACTGATGTGAGCCGCAACCTGCCTAATTATACTTTTTTATATGATAACGATGGGCAGTTTTATCCGCTTAACCAGGATGGTACTGATCCTACTATTGACGCTGATTACGCGCACATGTTTTTTAGCTTGACTGCGGGAAAAACCGGGACCGATGGTTCAGCTTATATAGTGGGCAAGTTTAACGACTACAAGCTAGATGAGCACAGCAAGCTTGATTATGATGATAAAGGCAAATTTTACACCCACCTATTCCTAAAACAGGGTGTTTATGACTACCAGTATGTTTGGGTAGACAATGCCACTAAAAAACCTGATTATACTTTTTTAGAAGGCAGCTATTTTGATACAGAGAACAAGTATCAGCTATTAGTTTATTACCATCCACCTGCGGCGCAATGGGAGGAGTTGGTGGGATATGTGGTTTTGAGTTCAGTGCAGAAGTAAGAACCAGGATTAAACGGATTTTATGGATTTATATGATGCGATAAACATCTTGAAAATCCATAAAATCCGTTTAATCCTGGTTCATCACTTATTTACTGCTTATCATTCAAATTAGGCAGATCACAAACACCTTTTAAATAACGTTGTAAATAGTTAAAGTTTACTTCTGATATCAGAATGTAACTCTGCATGTTATATGCCGCGCCGTGTGCTCCCGGTGGGTAGATGCGCAGGTCAACATCTTTACCGGCATTGGTTAGGGCAGTTAATAACTGCATGGTGTTAGCCGGGTGCACGTTATCATCGCTCATGGAGTGGACCAGCAGGAAATGATCTTTTAATCCTGCGGCGTTGGTAATGTCTGAACTGTTTTTGTAGCCTTCCTGGTTGTCATCTAAAGTGCCCATGTAACGCTCGGTATAAATATCATCATACAAACGCCAATCGGTTACAGGTGAATTGGCCATACCTACGGTAAATATACCAGGGTGGTTTAATAATGTATAGGTGGTAATGTAACCGCCATAACTACCGCCCATAATAGCTCTTTTTGTACTATCAATAAATGGCATGGTGCCCATATAATGCGCTGTTTCGGCAAAATCTTCGCTTTCAAATTTACCCAGTTGTTTGTAAACGCCTTTCAGGAAAGCACTGCCGTAGTTGGCACTGCCCCTGTTGTTTACGTTTACTACAACGTAGCCATTTTGAGCCAGCCATTGTGCCCATGCACCATCGTTAAATTTGTTGAATACCTCGTGCGATTCCGGGCCGCCGTAAACATCCATTACCATTGGGTATTTTTTATTTGGATCGAAGTTGAATGGTTTGATCATATAGCCATCCAGTTCAACACCATCACGGGTTTTGAAATGGAAGTTCTCCTGCGGCGAATAAGCATGGGTTGTTATGTAATCGCTTACGGATTTATTGTCTTCCAGTGTTTTAAGCACTTTGCCTTTATCATCGCATAAGTCGACATGGGTTGGTACGTTTACACTGCTGTATTTATCGATGTAATACTTGGTATTAGGCGACATATTAATATCGTGATAACCCGGCTGCATGGATAGCCTTGTTTTCTTGCTGCCATCGTATTTTATAGAGTAGAATTGCTGTTCTATTGGAGAAGTTTCTGCTGATAGGTAATAAATTGTTTTTGAATCAGGGTTGATACCGATAACTTTTAGCATATCCCAGTCACCTTTGGTTACCTGGTTTAGCAATTTACCATCATAGCTGTAGCGGTAAATATGGTAATAGCCTGAACGATCTGACACCCAGAAGAAGTCTTTTGACTTTTCAGGGAAGTACAGCATATCGTTAATGTTGGTGTAGAAATTTGAGATAGCTACCCAGGTAGCGTTTTTCTCTTCTAAAACCACATGGTGCTCACCGGTTTTTACGTTGAAGAAGTACAGCTTCATATCGTTTTGCGCACGGTTTAGGGTCACCATGGCTAAAATATCAGGGTCGCTTGTCCAATAGATACGCGGGATATAGAAATCGCCTGTTTCATCAGGACTCAACCATACTTTCTTGCCAGAGTTTACATCAATCACACCAATTTTTACTGATGGGTTTGGATCGCCAACCAGTGGTATAGAGATGTGGATGTTATTCGGATGCTGACCTTCATAGTTGGTCATCTGAAAATCGGGTACTTTGCTTTCATCAAATTGCCAGAAAGCCATGTACTTGTTATCAGGCGACCAGTTCCAGGCTTGTGATACTTCCAGTTCTTCTTCGTAAACCCAATCGCCATGGCCGTTGAAGATACCGTTTTCGCTGGTTGAATCGCTAGTTAGTTGTTTTTCCTGCCCTGTAGCAAAGTTGTATACGTACATATTGCCACCGCGCTCAATGCCTACCATTGAACCATCCGGAGATAACTCGGCAGAGCGGGCATCTTTAGCGGCAACTTTTAGTTGTTTATTTTGAATATCGTAGATGTAATAATCTGACACACCTGAACGGCGGTAGATCTTGCGGAAATTGGTTTGGAAAACCAGGTGTTTAAAATCATGCGTCCAATCGAATTTTTCGTATTCGAAAGCTTTGTCGGTGCCGGGATATTTCAGATCGGCGTTGTTGAAGATTGCGCTTTCCTTTAAGGTAGCGGGGTTCATTGAGCTAATGCCGTCCTTGCTGGCAAATGAATACTGATCGCCGCCATTGATCCAGTCGACATTTTGAGGGCCTGATTTACCGCGAAGCATTCTGCCCGCCATTAAAGCATTGGTTAGGTTGGTGTATTGGGTTTTGGTTTGCGCGATGGTATTTTGGGGTAATACACAGCCACACAGACAAAGGCACGCCAACATGCCTTGTAAGGATTTATTTTTCATGAATGAGGGTAATTAAAACTTGCTAAAACTAAACGTTTTTGGGGATGATTACAAGTGTAGCGGAAATGTTATGAACGCTTGTTATTGTCATTGCGAGGAACGAAGCAATCGCTTGCCATACAGGGCGGCTTTTCTACTTGCGATTGCTTCGTTCCTCGCAATGACATTAAAAAATATTTGCGTTAGCGATAGTAGTGGATACCGGCCTGGTGGTTAAGGCCTGCGCAGTATGAACGCCTGCCTGCCGGCAGGCAGGGATAGCGCGGCCTGCTTCTACCAGCGGGAACGCCCAAAGCATATTTAAGACTTTTGCGCGCTCCGTTGACTCACCCGACTATGCTGCGCTGGTCGACCTCTCTTCGCCTGCGGCGGAAAGAGGTGGGGAAAAGCTTTTGTCCTCTTTAACGCGCAGCGGAAGAGAGGGCAGGTTGAGCGGCTGAGCGATAACCGGGTGAGTTATCTGCAGGCGTAAATTGACGTACAGATTCTTCGCTATGCTCAGAATGACAAGGAGGGTGTTAAACATTTAAACATGATTTGTCATTCTGAGGAACGAAGAATCTTCTTCGATTGCAAAGCGAACTATGTATGTTGCAGAAGATTCTTCGCTCCGCTCAGAATGACAAAGTGGGCGAGTAATGCATTAGGGGAAATAGCGAATTGGTTGTATATTTACAGCTAAAATCACTGACCCGATGCAAGGAAAAAGACCGAAGGAATCATACACCATAATGAATGAACTGGTATTGCCCAATGATACCAATACGCTGAATAACCTGATGGGCGGGCGTTTGCTGCATTGGATGGATATCGCGTCGGCTATTTCGGCGCAGAAGCATTGTAATAGGATTGTGGTTACGGCTTCCGTGGATAATGTATCGTTTAAAGCACCGATAAAATTGGGTGATGTGATTAGTATTGAAGCCAGGGTTAGCCGGGCATTTACTACTTCGGTTGAGGTGCGGATGGATGTTTGGGCGGAAAATATCCCCAGCGGAACGCGTGTAAAAAGCAATGAGGCTTATTATACTTTTGTGGCGCTGGATAGTGACGGCAATACGGTGAAAGTACCTGAGCTGATACCGGAAACTCCTGAAGAAATTTTGTTGTTTGAAGGCGCGCTTCGCCGCAGGCAATTACGTTTGATACTGGGCGGCAAAATGAGCCCGGATGATGCCACCGAATTGAAGGCCCTATTTTTCGCGGCGCAACAATAACAACCTATGGCCAGCCTGAAGAAACTCCCCTCGCCTATTACCATACTTTTTATAGTGATTATTATAGCGGCGGCGGCTACGTGGCTACTGCCCGCGGGCGAGTATGATACGCTGAGTTATAACAGCGGATCGTTTACGATAAACACTGTTAAGGGTGATAAAACCGTCCCGGTTACGCAGCATACTTTAGATAGCCTTAAGATTTTAATATCGCTTGATAAATTTAAAAGCGGCGATATATTTAAACCGGTAGCCATACCGGGCACTTATCATCAGCTTAAAAGCAATAGACAAGGATTTTTGGAGGTGATACAAGCACCGGTAAAGGGTTTGTATGATAGCAGCGACATTATATTCTTCCTGCTGTTTATCGGCGGGTTTATAGCCATATTTCAGCGGACGGGCGCTATGGAGGAAGGTGTTGCATGGCTGTCGCACAAAATGCGGGGGCAGGAAGCCTGGCTGATTATTATCATTACCTTCTTTTTTGCTTTTTGTGGCGCTGCCGAGGGCATGGCAGAGGAAGGATTGGCTTTCTACCCTATTTTAGTGCCTTTATATTTAGTGGCTGGTTATGACTTGTTGGTGCCTGTAGCGGTAATTTTCGCGGGAACCAATATTGGAAATATGGCATCGTTCAGTAACCCGTTCTCTACAGTGATCGCATCTAACGCGGCGGGAATTAACTGGACTGATGGCATTTATGAGCGTTTGCTATTCTTTGCTATTACTACCGCCATCACCATTTGGTACATTGTGCGTTACGCGCAAAAAACTAAAAAGCATCCAGAAACATCATTGGTGTACCGGTTTGATGGCGCGGTGAAATCAAACTTCCCGGCATTTGATACAGAGGATGGCAAAAAAGTAAAACTGGAACCGAGGAATGCCTTACAAATAATAATATTTCTGGGAACTATCGGCATCATGATCGGCGGATTTATTGAGGGCTGGTCGATGGTTGGGGCTACGGCTTTGTTTATAGTAGCTTCGGTATTGATAGCGGTGATTGCCAGGATGAAGGAAAAGGTGTTTATGGATACCTTTATTGAGGGTGTAAAATCGCTGGTGTCGGTAACGTTAATTGTGGGCGTGGCGCGTGGGGTAACCATTGTTTTGAACGATGGACACATCAGTGGCACATTGTTGTTTTACTCGGCCATGATGGTTGGTAAAATGCACGCGGTATGGTTTATTTTAATGATGATGGTGATGTATATGCTGTTTACGCTGTTCATTTCCTCATCATCGGGCATGGCGGTGTTGACCATGCCAATATTTGGGTCGCTTGCTGTAATTGTGGGTGTTCCAGGAAAAGAAATTGTAAATGCTTACCTGTTCGGTATGGGGATAATGGGTTTGGTAACACCTACCGGTATTATGCTACCATCGCTGAATATTGCCAATGTAAGCGTAAAGGCCTGGCTGAAATTTGTATATCCATTGATGGTTATATTACTGCTTGTTTCAGCAGTATTTTTGGTGGTTGGGGTTTTGTAAGAGGCGATACAATCGCGAGACCTTGTTAAGCACTCGTTGCAAACGAGCGCAATTGTCGGTTGAGCACTGTTTCAAACTAGTACAGATTTAGCACAATTTCAATTAAATTTCATGTAAAAACTGCTATTTTATGATGATTTTTTGGTGTAAAAATGATGTTTTTTAGTCGAATTTAACCATTTTTCAAGCCAAAAAGCCCTGTTCTTTAACATAAAACAGGGCTTTTTTGTGCTTTTCTGATTGTAATATCCGCATTTTCAGTAGTAAAAACGGGCTTTTTCGGGCTTTTTTTGTACCAACTGTACCAGATGTTTCACTTGTACCGTGGTACACTCAGACTGTCTCTTCTTTTAGTATGCTTAGCACATTATTGTTATCAATACCACCAAAAAAGGATACGCCATGAGCGCCGTTTTTCAACGCTACCTGTATACCCTGACGGATCTCATCGTCATTCTTAAAGTTTGGCAAATACAGGCCTGCATATAGCGGGAACTTGCCTGCAAGGAAATGTGTACCTTCTTTCACAGCATCGCCTATCCAGCTTATCTGCTCGTTGTAGAAGCCGTGGTATATCATGGGGCAAATACCATCGAGGTTCCAATTTGTCCAGTCCTGCCTTACGTTGCGGCGGGCAACTTCGGGGGTTGGGAAAACGGCGGCGGTTATTACTTTATTCTTTTTGTGGGCGATGTCGGCCAAACTGTTCACCACCCGGGTTATATTACCATAGCGAAATAAGCGCCACGACAGGCTTGCATCCGGGTATTGCAGCGTACTTACATCAATACCATACTGATCCTTAAAATGTGCCTGACAAACATCGCAATAGCAGAAATCATAGGCAGGTAGCTCCTTGGTTTGGTCGAGGTTGTAATGGCTCCATAGGTTTACCGGAAGTATCACATCGCAATAGCGCACGTAATCCAGATGGACGCCATCTATATAGTCTTTGTTGATAATATCAGTTACCTGTTGCTCCAAATACTGCTGCACTTCGGGGCGGGATGGGCATAACCAGCGGTAGTAATCCACATAAGGCGGATGGTCGACGCAAGACTCGCCGTTACGGTTTTTACTATACCATTCCGGGTGAATTTTAAGCAATTCGGCGCGGTTAAAGGTCCACATCCAGCGGTGCGCTTCCAGTCCATTAGCTTTAGCCGTACGGAAATGGATTTCGCTATCATTTTCAAAAAGTATAGCGCTAATGCCTGCAGCTTTATAGCCCGCATAGCGGGTATTTAACTCGTCCTGGGTATCCTTTAGGTTCGGGTTAATCCAAACCCAGTTTTTTAGCTTGTGCTTTTTAGGGGCAGCTAAACTTACTTCAGCTTTGCCTTTTAATGATAAGCCGGTAGCGGCACCTGCTAATAACCCTGCTTTTATGAATTCCCGTTTATTCATTTTCCTTACTTATTTGATTGATAGCGCCTTGCTGGTTGATAGTCCAGACCTGGTTACTTTCCTTGTCACTTATCAGCCCCATAAACTGGTGTTTGGTAGCCTCCAGAGTTAATAGATTTACTTTATTACTTATTACAATCTTATTACTTATACCAAGTTGTTTTAATAGTAGAGCATACCTATGATGCTTTATGAAATATAGATATTCGCGGTAATATATCAACCATAAGTATCTTTTTTGCAATTCGGAATAAGGCATTGTAAAAGCATTATTACCCGTAGTAGTTTTGCTAAACTGCAAATACCCCCAACGCTCTGGGAAATGCATATCAATTACCCCTTGCGCCGACCATACCCAATTGTGCTCGGGTTTTAGTTCACCTGAAGCGGTTGTTTGCTTTACATATTTGCCATTATGTACGTTTGTGTCCCACTCCACACGCGAAAAATTAATGCGCCATAAATCACCATCAGCTGGTATATTTATATTATTGCCCATAGTAATTGCTTTGAAAGGAATAGCGATCTCAACTGTCCAGCCTTTATCGGTGTCCTTAGGATTATTTAATGTGCCTTGCACCTTTACCGCGGTTCGCAAGCCCTCAGCGTTATAGTTTATCATGGCGTCGCCCCTATCCCGGTATGGGCGATCAAGAAACAGATCAAAAATAGTATTCAGGGCATTTACCTCGAACTCGTAATATTGATGAATAGTATTATTGGGATTGATAAATACCTCAAAATCATTATCATGATAAACAATAGCATCATGCCTGGTTTCATAGGCCCAAACATTAGGTTCCTGTAGTTTTGCTGCAATGTAAAGGCAGCTATCACCCCAAAGCATTTTCACCTGGGTGTGCAGAGTGGGATGTGGTTTTTTGTCGCCCTCAATATCCTGAAATTCATCTGTCCATATGGCCTGGTTCCAGATTGAATCATTAATGTCGCCATCAATTACAGGTGGCGTTTTAGTATAGTGAATAATATAATTGCGGGGGGTAGTAAATAGGTTTTCAAGCCCATGAAATGGTGACTGTGCATTAGCACCAAATACCAGAAATGAAAGAAATATGGTTACGAGTATTTTCCGATGGATGTTTGACCTCATGCTGTCGTTTAATGATCAGCTTCCTAATGCTACAATGCGGTCAAACTCTTTGCGTTTTAAGCCCATTACGGATAATCTGCCCTGGCGCACCAATCCCACATCTTTTAATTGCTCGTCGGCTTTTATGGTTTCGAGTGTTACAGGATTTTTGATGGTTTCGAATGGAACAAGATCAACCACCACCCAGTTTTTATCATCAGTTGTTGGGTCCTGGTAAGCCTCTTTTACAACCTTGGCTATGCCTACCACCTCTTTACCTTCGTTACTGTGGTAATATAATACCAAGTCCCCTTCCTTCATCTCACGCAAATTATTACGGGCCTGATAATTGCGAACGCCATCCCAAAAGGTGCGGCCGTCCTCATTAAATTTTTCCCAGCTATATTTATGCGGTTCACTTTTTACAAGCCAATAATTCATCTGCGGTATAATATTTATACCGTAAAGATGTTAAAAAGTACTGTAATTGTAAAGTTGAATTAAGAGTAGAAGACAGCAATAAGATGAACCTATACTTATTATGACCTTTTAATGTATTTTTTATACAAATGCTCAACGTAGCCTACGCTCACATAATCTAAAAATTTCCAGCTTTCCTGAAAATACGTACGTTGAATGTATTTAAGAACACTGAATAGTATTACCAAAAAGATAAGCAATAGCCCCAGCGAGAATAAAATTATGCAAAAAATGATAAAAACATTCATCAGTAAAAACTTAATGGTTAATTAATGCTTTTTACGATAATTCAACCAATAAGTTACCTTATAGACAGAAATTCTATCTTTTTGTCTATAAAATATATCCAAAGGAGAATTAAGTGCCTAGAAACGTTTTAATGCAGGATTTTAAACATTAGCTCTTTAAGCAACGCACCATCTTCGGCGTTGGAATCAACACCTTTGCTTTTCAAATCATATTCGCGCAGGTAACTTATAATGTTCATGGTTTTCCCATAATCATAACTGCGGGCAGCCTGCTCATAGTCTTTTACAAAATAAGGGTTTACGCCAATTTCGCGGGCAAGGTTTGATTTGTCCTTCACATAATGGCATGCCAATACTTTACTAAAAAAATTATTCAGGTTACCTAACACCAAAACTATTGGGTTTGCTTTGGGGTTAGCCTCAAAATAATTAATGATTTGATTTACTTTGAAGGCATTTTTTTGACATAGAGCCGTTTGTAGCTCAAATACATTGTACTCCTTACTAATACCTATATTATTTTGGATGTGCTCTAAGGTAATTTCTTGTCCGGCTGATATATTCAGCATCAGTTTTTCAAGCTCGTTGGCTATTTTGGAAAGATCGTTGCCCAAATATTCGGCCAGCATCGCCGAAGCCTGCTGGTTGATGCGATAACCCTTTCCTGTAATAAAACTTTCTATCCAACCGGGTACTTTGTTATCATATAATGTAGCTGATTCAAATATCAACCCATTCTTTTCAATTGCTTTATAAGTCTTTTTGCGTTTATCAAATTTGCCATATTTATAGCAAAAAACAAGAATGGTACTTGGCAGTGGGTTTTCAAGGTAA
>Ga0302302_1001770_pt1 | contig 12900 bp, 4 predicted proteins | sample III_Palsa_E1_3_FD_198766 | JGI IMG/M metagenome (GOLD analysis project Ga0302302, IMG submission 198766) | Peat permafrost microbial communities from Stordalen Mire near Abisko, Sweden - III_Palsa_E1_3 | ecosystem: Environmental > Terrestrial > Soil > Palsa > Peat permafrost | place: Sweden...
TTCTGGTTGACGGGGCCGAACACGATCGCATCGATTCACGAGGCTGATCTGGAAACAACGTCCCCGACTCCGCTTCAGCCGGTAAGTGTCACAGTCTACACAATGCCATTTGGCGCGGAGGACGCACAGCTCTATGGGGGGCGACAACCAGCGGGTTATCTCGCTCCGGATGACACCGTGTGGTTCCCCACAAATCGCGGAGTAGCTCATATCCGTGCCGAGGATACATCTCTCGGTCGGGCGCCGCGTGCATTTTTGGACGAGGTTCTTGAAGATGGCAGAAGCGTCAATGTGACGAACGGCACCATCACTGTTCCTTCACGGGTGAGCCGTATCAGCTTTCTTTTTTCAGCGGCGTTTTTACGCTCTCAAAAGGGAATTCGCTTCCGTTACCGGTTAGAGGACTTCGATAAGGAGTGGAACATTTCAAGCAGCAGTCATGAGGCAACATACACGAACTTGCCGGCTGGCCACTATCGCTTTCAAGTTCAGTCCTTCGACGAATCGCGTCCTGATGGGATCAGCCAGGTGACACTTGTTGTGGAGAAGCTGCCATTCTTCTACCAGACCTGGTGGTTTTATATGGTGTGTTTTCTACTGCTCGCTGGGCTCGGCTGGACGTTCTACCAACTCCGCCTGCGGCAGATACGCACACGTTTCGCTGCGGTGCTACAGGAGCGCGGTCGACTGGCTCGTGAGATGCACGACACGGTGATTCAAGGCTGTACGGGAATCTCCGCCCTGTTGGAGGCTGTTGCTATTACGCCCGCCGAAGACGTGACAACGCGCGATGAGCTACTCGGGCTTGCACGGCAACAGGCACGTTCGACCGTGAGCGAAGCCCGCCAGGTGGTGTGGGACATGCGGCACGAGCAGGAGGGCGAGGTCGATCTCATCCTTGCACTGCACTCGCTTGTGGCGCAAACACCTCCGGAATCCGGCATTGTCGTCGAGTTCACCTCTGATTCAGAGCAGCTGAAAGTCAAAGCATCAGTTGCCCACGAAGTGCTTATGACGTTGCGGGAGGCGATGCTGAACGCGATCCAACATAGTGGCTCAAGTGTAATTATGATGCAGCTACAATCTCTCGGCCCTGAGATCTTGCTCACTGTGAGCGATCATGGGCGAGGTTTCGCTCCGGCGACTTCTTTAGTCGAAGAGGAGGGCCACTATGGCATCCTTGGAATGCGCGAGCGGGCCGAGCGCATTGGCGCCCATTTTCAGTTGAGCAGTAAGCCGGGGCAGGGAACGCGCATCGAACTGATAATTGGATTTGTCAGGCTCAGTAAGAGTGTTTCAAGGAGTTGAGATGGAAGAGACGGCCGCTGTAATTCGCGTTCTCATCGTCGATGACCACCCTATTATGCGGGTTGGTATCGCTGCCATTGTGAATGCACAGGCGGATATGAAAGTTGTAGGGCAGGCTGGCAACGTTGCGGAAGCGTTGAGGATGTATGAAGCACAGCAGCCGGACCTTACCCTGATGGATCTTCGCCTGCCGGATCGTAGCGGTGTTGAAGCTATACGGATGATTCGTGCTCGATCGCCCAGGGCACGGGTGATTGTGTTGACGACATACGAGGGCGATGAGGATATACATCAAGCGCTTGAGGCCGGCGCGCGCGGATACCTGATCAAAGGCATGCCACACGATGCGCTGGTGAAAGCCTTGTATCGCGTGCATGCAGGACAGCGATTTATTCCACAGCCGGTTTCCGAAGCGCTCTCATCACGCCTGCCAGGTTCGCACCTGAGCCAGCGCGAACAGCAGGTGCTGCAGTTAATGTTTGCGGGCAAGAGCAATCGTGAGATTGCTGAAGAGTTGGATATCAAAGAAGCTACGGTGAAGTCGCACGTCAGTGTAATTCTGATGCGCCTCAATGTGAATGATCGGACACAGGCAGTGGTGGAGAGCCTAAAGCGTGGCCTTGTTCACTTGTAAGAAGAAAACCTGTGGCCACTCCGACTTTAGATGGATTCGCGCCGTTGCGGAAAAAGCCTATAGTTCCGGTTGCGTTCGATATCCAGATCAAGGAGAACGATCGCACCCCGTATTTATGGCATCTTCTCTTATAAAAATCGCGGCTTTTTGTCTGTTTAGCGGAAGCGTTTTGCTTTGCGCGCAGCAGCCGGAGGTCTCAACCTGTCCACACCTGGCCTTGGGCGTCGATGTCTCGTTCCTTGCACAGGCGGAACAGCAAGGGACTGTGTTTCGCGATGGAGGTGTTCCACATCCGGGTCTCGAGATTCTGCGGCATCACGGCTATGGGTGGGTACGCCTGCGTTTGTTCAATGATCCAAAGACTCTGCCAAACGACCTGAAGTACACGATCGATGAGGCTCGAAGAGCCAAGGCTATGGGCTTTGCTCTGCTTCTTGATCTTCACTACTCGGACGACTGGGCCGATCCCTCTCACCAGGTGACCCCTGTCGCATGGCAGGCGCTAAAGCACAAACAGGTGACTGACGCCGTATTTGCATTCACGCGGGACACGCTAATGGCATTTCGACAGGCAGGTGTTCTACCGAACATGGTGCAGGTCGGCAACGAGATTACCTCCGGCATTCTCTGGCCTGATGGAAAGCTACCGGACAACTGGAGCAACTTCATTGAACTGCTCGATGCAGGTGCGCATGGCGTTGCCGCGGGTAGTTTGCCAGACAGACGACCACTCATCATGCTCCACATCGATCAGGGAGGCAACGAGGAGACGACCCGCTGGTTCTTCTCGCACATCATTGCATCGCACATTCCGTTCGACGTGATTGGACAGTCGTATTATCCCTGGTGGCAGGGAAGTCTCGCCGATCTTAAAAGTAATCTGGCCTTTATGGCACACGAGTACCACAAGCCAATCATTGTCGTGGAAACGGCATATAGCTGGCGCGCTGACAACTACACCAAAAAAGCCGGCCCTTATCCTGAAACACCTGCAGGGCAGCGCGATTTTCTGCAGGCGCTTGCAGCGACCGTTGCAGAGACGCCAGATCATCTCGGTCGCGGCTTGTTTTGGTGGGAACCCGCGGTGCGTGGTGCCCTGGCACGCCGGGGCCTGTTTGACGACGACGGCAACGCACTTCCCGCCCTGAATGTTTTCGACTCCTGCACGCTTCCCACAACCAAGGATCCCAATCCATGACGTTCAAGCTTCGCCAACTAACTGCCCTGGCGGCCGTATTACTTTCTCTTTGTTTGCACGTTGAGGCACAGAGCGCCGAAGGCAATGTTCTTCGTATTGACGCGACAGCACCGGCCCCTGGACTCGAACCTGTGGCTGCAGCAATGGGCACCTCCAAAAACCCAGAAGGTCACACAATCGGGGTGAATTCGCAATACCTGACTATGGATGGGAAACCGTGGGTTCCTGTGATGGGCGAGTTCCATTTCTCGCGTTACCCCGAAGCGCAGTGGGAACAAGAGATCCTCAAAATGAAATCTGCTGGAGTGCAGATTATTGCGACTTATGTCATCTGGATCCACCATGAACAAACCGAAGGTACGTTCGACTGGAGTGGACAGCGCAATCTGCGCCGCTTTGTGGAGCTTTGCGGCAAACATGGAATGTATGTGTATCCCCGCATCGGCCCATGGGCTCATGCGGAAGTTCGCAATGGTGGATTTCCCGACTGGGTTGTGAAGGCGGGACACGTGCGCGAGAACGATCCTGTGTATCTCGCAGAAGTACAAACATTTTATGCGGAGATTTCGAAGCAGCTTAGGGGCCAGCTTTGGAAAGACGGCGGCCCTGTCATTGGCATTCAGATTGAGAATGAGTATCGCATGACTGGTCCCGGTAAAGGGGGCGAACACATTCGCAAGCTAAAGGCAATGGCAGTCACCGATGGATTGGACGTGCCGCTCTACACCGTGACGGGTTGGGATGGTGCGGCGATTCCGCTCGACTCGGTGCTTCCCGTCTTTGGTGGCTATCCAGATGCGCCATGGGATGGTTCGTCCAAAGCGCTGCTACCAAACGAGATATATGCCTTTCGCTTTCACAACCGTGCCGCAGGAAACATGGGGGCGATTGGTGGCCGCGGCCAGAACGCTTCGTCGAGTTATCGAGGTACCCCGTTCCTCACAGCCGAGGTTGGCGACGGCATTGAGGACACTTACTTTCGTCGTCCTACAGTCACTGCCGATGATGTGGCGGCGATTGTGCCGGTAATGCTCGGCAGCGGCGCAAACATGCTCGGCTACTATATGTTCCACGGCGGCCGCAACCCTGAAGGCGCAGCGATCACACTACAGGAGTCGCAGCTCACGGGTTATCCGACAGACGTACCGGAAAGGTCTTACGACTTTCAGGCCCCACTTGGGGAGTATGGGCAAGAAGAGCCTTCGTTGCGCAAGCTTAAACTCGTGCATTACTTCTTACAGGATTTCGGGTCACAGCTTGCACCAATGACTCCGCGTGCACCGGACCGCTTGCCGGCAAGTCCGTCGGACGCGAGCCTACCGAGAATTTCGGCGCGCACCTCGGGGGACAGAGGCTTCCTCTTCGTCAACAACTACGTACGCGGTCTCACGATGCCTGCACGACGTGGGTTCCAGGTGCAGCTTGCCCTTCCGTCGGGTACGCTGAATGTTCCTCAGACGCCCATCGACCTGCCTGCCGGATGTTACGGTATCTGGCCGGTGAACCTGCAGATGGGCACGGCGACCTTGCGCTACAGCACCGCGCAGCTCTTCAAGCGCGTTGAATCAAACGGTCAAAGTTACTATTTTTTCTTCGCACTCCCTGGTGTTACGCCTGAGTTTGTTCTGGATGCAGCCGTACCTGTTGTCAAGATCACCGGCGACGTGAAGGAGGCCGTTCTGTCCGAAGGCCACAGGCTCCGAGTTGCATCGTCTACGGCCCAGATCGAACTATCCGACGGTATTCATCTTGTGCTGCTCCCCGAGTCAGAGGCTGAGAATGTGTGGAAGGTGGATAACACGGCGGTGTTGCTCAAGACAGCCTCGTTTGCGTTCTCGGATGGCCGCATCTGGACATTGCAGTCCAATGGCATCCCGACCTTTGATCTCGGCATCTTCGGCTCCGCGATACCTGAAGCACCAGATGCGGCGAGGCTCAACCCCGGCAGTAGCGATGGGTTATTCCGCTCCTATTCGATAACGCTTCCCACGGTCACGCTTGAGCCAGTCGTCACGCCGGTCACAAAATTCGAGCCCCGCGCACCATGGAAGCCGGGGCCGCCGGTATCCTGGCGCAGCAACACGATTCCGTTGGCGCCTGATGACACCGACTTCGCTCACGCGGCTACATGGAAGCTGGCACTTCCACCGCTACCGTCCGGTATCTCCGATGCCTTCCTAACGATTCATTATCAGGGAGATGCCGCACGAATATATCGCGATGGAGCGCTGGTTGACGATAACTTCTGGAACGGAATTCCTTGGATTATCGGACTCCGTGAACTTGGGTATAGCGCTGGCGAGACGTTGGACCTGAAAATCCTTCCGCTCCCCAAAGAGTTTCCAATGTACATCGAGAACGCCAATCGACTGCGGTTCAGTAACGGCCTTGCAGGTGGGTTGACCGGTGTTTCCATCGTCCCGCAGTACCAAATAGAGCTGAAAGAAGCCAAACCTTAGCGGATTCTGGCACAAACAAGGATTTTTTTCGCCCACTACTACTTTCGGCGGATTCGCATCGTTATCGCAGGCGAATACAGTCCGTGTGGTCCATTGGAAGGCTTCCTGCAATGCACGAAAATGCAGCATTGAAGTCACCAGCACCAGGAATACGACTTTGGAGAGCCCCATGTCTAGCAGAAATATTGAACAGAAGCAGAATCAACCAACAGGCTTCAAGAACATCTTCATCCTCGCTTTTTTAGTTCTCGCACTCGCTTTGAGCAGAGCGGCAGCGGCACAGGTCGGTTCTGCCACGATCACAGGATCCGTACAGGATTCCAGCGGCGCTGCTGTGCCCAACGCCCAGATCACGTTGACCGATGTGGCTAATCAGACCAAGCGTACAGAGTCGACCACGAAGGAAGGCTTCTTTTCGTTCGTGAATCTTGCCGCCAGCACCTATCAGGCCACCGCGACGGCGCCCGGATTCTCGCCTGTCACGCAAAAGGGAATTGCGTTGCATATTGGCGACCAAATCCATCTCAACGGCCTCACGCTGAAGGTTGCCTCCGATGTCGCATCCGTCACAGTCACGGCTGACACATCCATCGCACCCACCTCTTCGGGAGAACAATCCTACACGCTGACCAGCACACAGATTGAGAAGCTCAATATCGAAGGCCGCAGTGCTATCGAGTTGCTCGGTCTTGTTCCCGGCGCGGCGAACACCGGAAACTTCAACAGCAACAGCTATCAAGCGCCGGTTGAAGGATTCAACCAGAACACCAGCGCCTACAGCGTCAATGGCAACCGCTTCGACCAGGTGCAGATCGTCTCCGACGGTGCACCCGTCACCGATGTGCAGACAGCCGGCGCCTCAGCTGTTACTCCAAACGTAGACATGGTTGAGGAGTCAAAGATCCAAACTGCTGCCTACTCTTCCGATCAGCCGAACGGCCCGATCGTCGTGCAGACCGAAACGAAATCCGGCGGCCATAATTTTCACGGCGAAGGTTATATGATCGCCCGCAACCACGCGCTTGACGACACAGACTGGCGTGTGAAGGACCTCGGCCTATCCAAGCCTGACGATAGCTTCTATTACTTCGGCGGAAACATCGGTGGCCCTGTGTTCATTCCGCACACCGGTTTCAATCGCAATCGTGACAAACTGTTCTTCTTCTTTGGCTTTGAAAAGGCAATCCAGAACGTTCAGGACCCACTTCTCGATGTACGCGAAGCCATTGTTCCAACAGCCGCCGAACGCACGGGCGATTTCACAGATACGGCATATCTCAGCGAGCTCGGTGCATTGAATTACTATCAGGGCGTTCAACCATGCACCAATGGTTACAGCACCACGTACTGCTCAACGCCCGGGGTTATCAATAAATCTTCTATCGATCCAGGAGGCAGCATTCTGTTGAATCTGCTTCCGTTGCCCAACGTAGACCCCGGAACCCATGGTGGATATAACTACATCAGCAGCTACTTGCTATCCCAACCGCGGCATCAGGAAATTCTGCGAATGGACTACAACATCAACGAGAAGAACCACCTGAGCGGCCGGTACAACTACGAGGGGGAAAATGTTCCGTTCCCGTACGGTCTCTATAACAACTTCACGCTGACACCCTATCCCGCGGAAGAGTTCAGCACGAACCACTCGAACTCGATCACCACGCGTCTCTCGACCAATTTCACATCCACGCTGACGAACGAAGCCACGTTTACTCTCACGCGCCTCGTCCTCGGTACTGTAATTGACAATGAGCAGGCTGTCTCGCGCACTGCGCTGAAGTATCCTTACGCCAATCTCTATTCAACGGGTAGCGATATTATTCCGAATGTTTCATTCTCGCAAAGCGCCCAGGCTGGATCGCTTTATATACGTGGCGGCGATTATCCGGCCTACAACACAAATGAACAGACCCTCGTCTTCGGCGATCAGCTATCGAAGGTGCTTCGCAACCATCTCTTCAAAGCGGGCATTTATTTTGAGCGTGACTCGTTCAACAAGCGCACTACCGGACAGGACAACGGAAGTGTAACGACTTCCTATTACAACTTTGACGCAACGGGCAATCCATTTGGTGACTTGCTAGTCGGACGGGTCAACTCTTACTCACAATCCAGCTCCAACTTTATGGCAAATATGCTTCTACCGCGTTTCGACTTCTTCGTTGAAGACCTGTATCAGGCACGTCCTCGTCTCACTTTGAACTACGGTGTTCGCGTCGATCACATTCAGCGTTGGTACGACCAGAACGGCCGCGTCGTTATCTTCGACCCCTCGCAGTACAACGCATCCGGCGCCGTCGGAAATACCAGCGGCCTCGTCAACCACGCGACAGATTCATCGGTGACGATGAGTGGAGCACCGGGATTGGGCTTCCAACTCGCGTTCTCCGGTGGCTTCGCCTATGACGCACTTGGAAACGGAAAGACAATCGTCCGCGGAGGTTTCGGCACAAACTATTACTCCGATCCCGGCCAGAACGCATACTCTGCCGTGCAGGCTCCCCCCAACGAGCAGTTCACAACACTCTATGGTGATTACACTCTTTCGCAGATACCGGCTCTATCGACCTCGGGTTTGTACCCCACTGTGTACGGCATCGCAGACCAGCATGACACGCATACGCCTCTCACGTATTCCTACAACTTCGCTGTGGCACAGGCAATGCCGGGAACAATCAAGTTTGAGCTTGCATACACAGGCAACACATCGCACAACCTCGCTGGATATACATCCCAAAACGTCGTCCCCGAAGGCTGTGAACTCGAGGGTGGCGCAGGTTACCCCTATCAGGGCAGCTACGCTCCGGGGACATACAATGATCAACTCTGCCGGCCATTCGCGAATCTCGAAGCTCTCAGCACCGAGACTCACAACCTCAGTTCTAACTTCAACTCGCTACAGCTTACCGCCTCCCGTCAGGCGGGATTTATCAACTTCTGGGCCTCGTACACCTACGGAAAGACGATGGCCTACAACTGCGAGAACCCCTTCGACGAACGCCGCTGCTATAACCCCGCGCCCTTCGATCAGAGTCACAACCTCAGCATCTCGTATCTGATTCATCTGCCTTCGGTCAGCAAGAACCATCTCGGCAATCACAAAGTTGTGAACGGCATTCTCGATGGCTGGGAAATCTCCGGTATTGAACAAATCGCCTCTGGTTCACCTATCAGTGTCTCCGCCGCGCCCAATGGAAACGAATACGATGGCATTCATAACCGCACTATCAACTTCTATGGCATCTCCGACGCCGTGAATGGCTACAACGGTGGTCCTAACTTCGATCCGCGTGTCATTCTCGGCACACCGGACGAAGCTGCCGTCCCTACAGTGGTTTGTGATCCACGCAATGGACTAAAGCATGGTCAATACTTCAATCCGTCCTGCTTCCTTGCCCCGACTCCAGGTGCCAGTTCGACCAGCCCCGCATTCGGCACCTATCACCTTCCGTACATCCACGGTCCGCACTTCCAGAATGACGAACTCGGTATTTTCAAGACATTCAACATAAAGTCGAGTCAGAAACTAGAAGTTCGTGCACAAGGGTTCAACTACTTCAACCACCCACTCTACTCATTTATTCAGTATGATCCCGGCCTATACCTGCAATACGATAGCTATGGCGGTCTGCCGACAAACGGAAGCGCAGGAACTGCCGCACAAAAACTCGGAGCACGTTCGATCCAGCTCTCAGCGAAGTATTACTTCTAATCGAACGCGGGAGCTAGTTCTGCTAGCTCCCGCGTAGTTGATCCAGACACTTTCCACCAGCTTCGACTGTCCTTTTGTTCCGCAGAACTGGCCGTCATCAACCACAGACGTTTCGATCGTCCCCAGACATAAGCACGATAGGTCAGCTCGTACTGAGATGACAGAGGACCCGTCAGTCGGATTGCGAAGTCTTCCATAGTCTTGTTCTTTCCACTGCGCATCTAAGTCCATCGTTCAACCAGCCCCTCCGATCCGAGCGACGTAATGTGGACGCCTCCAGCAGCGGGTGCCGGGCGAGGCTTGAGATGCTCAAGAGGCCCACATCCGTAGCCAGCACTGAGGTGGCCAAAGCCAGAGATATTGGAACGCTGACGTCAAAGAAAGCGCTTGGGAGGGGCGAATGGGGCGTGCCTGCCCGAAATACCATCCCCATAAAATGGCAGGGACTGTGCGTCGGACGAGCCGCACAGTCCTGTGAGAGCCCCGAGTTCCCGTCGCATTGCAAAGTCTTGCCTCACAACACGACGGGAACTTCAAGAAGGCCGCCATCGTCAGTTGATATTGACTGTCACCGTTGTCGTCTGGGAAGCACTTCCAGCGGTCGCAGTAAAGGTCACAACCTGCGAACCTGACGGCGCAGTCCCTCCGCCCCCCGAGCTTCCGCAGCCCGAGATCAACGATCCCGCCGCCACACCGCAAGCAGCAAGCACCAGCATCAACGCCGCGCGCTGTATCCGGCTTCTACGCCTGCGCGATCCCAGCGCCAGACCCAACAGGCCCAGAGGCGCAAACATCGCCAGCATGATGCTGCTATGCGACCGCTCCAGCGAAGCCGTCGTCGTCGCAACCGAGATCGTGCCGGTAGCCGTCGCCGCTGTCGTCCCATTCAACGTAACGGAAGTGGGAAGTACGGTGCACGTCACGTAGGACACCGGGCTGCTGCAGGTAAGTGCAACCGCTCCGCTAAATCCGCCTACCGGCGCGATACCCAGAGTCACCGTTCCGAAACTTCCGGGAGCAACCGAGATCGTACTGGCCGACGACGTGAAGGTTATAGGTGCGCTGGCCACCGTCAACGTCTGGCTTGAGCTCGTCGACGGCGCATAGTTTCCTGCCGCCGCAAAGCTAGCCGACAGCGTATAAGACGTACCCGCCGCTCCCGCCGTCAGTGTGTACGTTGCGATCCCTGTGGCACTCGTTGTCCCTGTCCCAAGCGTCGCCGTCCCATTCAGGAATGTGATCGTCGCTCCAGATACAGCAGGTGTCAGCGTTGCCGTTAGAGTGACTGTCCCACCTGGATACGTAGTCGTCTGACTCAGCCCCAGCGCGGTAGTTGTCGCAATCGCCGTTACCGTCAGCGTCTGCGCCGTGCTCGCCGAAGCTGCATAGTTACCCGTCGCCGCAAAGCTCGCCGACAGTGTATAAACAGTCCCCGCCGCGCCCGCAGTGAGCGCATAGGTTGCCACACCCGAAGCACTCGTAGTCCCCGTCCCGAGCGTAGTGGTCCCATTCAGGAAGCTAACGGTCTCGCCCGCTGCGGCTGGTGTTATCGTTGCCGACAGTATTACAGCAGTGCCGGATACCGCCGTTGACGAAGCCAATGGTGCCAGCGTTGTCGTTGTCGTAATGGCTGTCACTGTGAGCGTCTGCGATGTGCTCACCGAAGCCGCATAGTTACCCGTCGCAGCAAAGCTAGCCGACAAGGTATACGTCGTACCTGCATTCCCCGCCGTCAGCGTATAGGTCGCAACACCGGAGGCACTCGTAGTCCCCGTCCCGAGCGTAGCCGTCCCATTCATAAAGCTGACGGTCTCACCCGCCACAGCCGGCGTCACCGTAGCCGACAACGTCACGGTAGATCCCGATACCGCCGTCGACGAACTCAATGTCGCCAACGTCGTCGTCGACGAAATCGCAGTCACTGTGAGCGTTTGCGCCGTGCTCGCCGAAGCCGCATAGTTACCCGTCGCCGCAAAGCTCGCCGACAGTGTATAAACAGTCCCCGCCGTACCCGCGGTAAGCACATAGGTCGCAACACCCGAAGCATTCGTCGTCCCAGTCCCCAGCGTAGCCGTCCCATTCAGGAAGCTAACCGTCTCACCCGCCACAGCAGGCGTCACCGTCGCCGACAGTGTCACCGTAGAGCCCGACACTGCCGTCGACGAACTCAACGCCGCCAGTGTCGTCGTCGTAGCGATCGGCGTCACCGTCAGCACATAAGGAGTGCTGGTCGTAGATCCGGAGAAGTTGGTATCACCGCTATAGACCCAAGTGAGCGAGTGGTTCCCAGCGCCGAGTGAACTCGAAGTAAAGTAGGCCGCACCCGACGCATCGAGAGTTCCTGTAGCCAGCGTCGAGGCCGCACCCTTGAAAGTATCCGTCAGCGTATACGTACCCGTCGGAATGGTATACACACCGTTGGCAACCGCACCCTGCCCGGGTGTCTGCGGTCGCATCAGGATAGTCACGCTCGAACCCGGAGCAACCGTAGCCGACGTACCCGCAGGCGCGAACGCATTGACTCCCGTTGCGATAGCTGTCGTCGGATTCCAGTTCGTAACACCGTTGTTGTAAGGATTGACTGGGACGGTCGTTCCAAGGAACGCGAGCGGATAATACTGTTGTGCTTCCACCTGCGACAACGTGGTATTCGCCAGTGTCGGATTATTGATCTGGAACCCACCACTGGAAGCTTCCGGAGTCCCGGGGTTATTCGAGATGATCTCGCGAGTCCCGGTAACACCGGTCCCAGTATTGCCGCCAGCCCCAAGATAGATAACACCGTTCAGGTCCGACGATCCCGTAGCTGGATCAGTATAGGGAATGTCGTTGTACTCAACGTAGGTGGCGTTCGTAAGTGGCGGGGGATTGAACGGCGTATACCCAGCCGGCGTCACCTGGTCGATATACGAGTTGAGCATCACCCACGTCGAGTAGACCCCATAAGGGCGGCCAAAGAACAGATTCGTCATCCCTATGCTCTGCGACGTGAACACATCGCTGTTCATGATGTATCCGCTCAGATACGTATTGGAGCCGCCTGTCTGGTCAGCCTGGTTCTGTGCCTCGATCGTATCTTCCCCTGTCGCCGAGGTGCCATGCCACACCGAGTAGATGCTCGTGTGATCGAACACCGCTGCAGCATCGCCGAAGATGTAATCGACGTCACCGGTGATCTTGCCGCGGAACCAGTACTGTCGCGCCGCAGCGGCGATGCTTGAGCTAATACTGCCGGCATAGATGGTGTCCTGCAGGCTGGTCGAGTAGATATTGTTCAGCACAGCCTGATCGCCCGTAATCCAGAAGGCCAGCGCCTGCGAGTTGCACAGGCCCGGGCTTGCGGGTGTTCCCGCGCCGTTATAGAGGGTGAAGTTGCTCAGGCCAGGCTGGCCACTCGCGCACGATCCGCTGATCTCCTGGTTGGTATTGGAGTTCGTAGTGTCCGTGTCGTATGTATTCGCAACGGTGAAGTTCTCAGCATAGAAGTTATAGGGTGTGAACGTCGCACCGCCATTGACACCGGTAATGGCCGCACGCGCAACTACCATCGTCGAGGAACCCTGGTCGCCAGAACTGCCATTGTTGC
>Ga0302302_1001771_pt1 | contig 12899 bp, 9 predicted proteins | sample III_Palsa_E1_3_FD_198766 | JGI IMG/M metagenome (GOLD analysis project Ga0302302, IMG submission 198766) | Peat permafrost microbial communities from Stordalen Mire near Abisko, Sweden - III_Palsa_E1_3 | ecosystem: Environmental > Terrestrial > Soil > Palsa > Peat permafrost | place: Sweden...
TGTGGCCTGCTGATCCACTTCGGGCTCGCTGGTGAAGGCGCATAACGAATGTTCTGTCATGTCACGCCGATCCGCACGCCGTGCTCAAGATTGCTGGCCTGCCGCCCCGCCGACCTCATCTGCCGATGTGAGCGAGATGCCTCGACGCATAGTTATGCACTGGACGGCATGCTCACTCGTAGTCCCGCCCGGTGATTTGTGTCTGACGTGCAAGGCGGACCCCGCCGCGGGCAATTGAGAGACCATCCGAAAGCAGGGCCTACTGGCATGAGCTGCGCGGAAATCGGCGTTAGTCTTTCTTGATGACCACGCCGCTCAGCCCGCCGCCAGGCGCGGCTGACAAGCTCCGGGATATCCGGTCGGTTACGGATACGGCGCTGTCCCACCTCGGTGCCGATGATCTCCTCATCGAGCTGCTGAACCGGGTGAAGCAGGTCCTGGACGCCGACACCGCCGCGGTGCTCCTGCTTGACCGCTTCTCGCGTTACCTCATCGCTACTGCGGCGAGCGGGCTGGAGGAGGAAATCGCGCAGGGCGTCCGCATCCCCGTTGGCCAGGGCTTCGCGGGCCGGATCGCCGCAGAGGCGCGGCCGGTCATCCTGGATCACGTCGATCACAGCAACGTGCTCAATCCGATCCTGCTGGAAAAGGGAATCCAGTCCCTCATCGGTGTGCCGCTGCTTGTCAACGGCACAGCGATCGGAGTGCTCCACGTCGGCTCGGTGCACGACCGCGTATTCACGGCCGACGATGCGGTGCTGCTTCAGCTCGCCGCCGATCGCGCGGCCCTGGCCGTGCAGTCCCTCAGATCCCGCGAGGACCACGCCGCCGCCGCGGCCATTCAGCGGAGCCTGCTCCCATCGGCGCCGCCCACGGTGAGGGGAGTTGAGATCGCCGCCCGCTACGTGCCCGGGGACGGCCAGGTCGGCGGCGACTGGTACGACGTCTTCACGCTGGCATCCGGCGAGCTGTGCGTGGTAATGGGTGACGTGGCCGGTTCCGGCCTCGGGGCGGCGGTCATCATGGGCCGGATGCGCAGTGCCCTGCGCGCCTACGCGCTGGAAACGCGCGATCCGGCGGAGGTCCTGCGCAGGCTCGACCACAAGATGCAGCATTTCGAGACCGACGTCATGGCCACGGTGTCCTACGCCGTGCTCGATCCGGCATCGGGGGAGCTGCGCATATCGGCGGCAGGCCATTTCCCGCCCGTAGTCACGGCAGCCGGACAGCACGGCGCCCTGGCCGAGATCGCCGTCGATGTCCCGATTGGCGTAGACGATATTGCGCGGCAGGCCACCACCTTGCGCCTCATGCCCGGCGCGGTGCTGTGCTTCTTTACCGACGGGCTGGTAGAGCGCCGGGGTGAGCCGCTAGATGACCGCATCACCCTCCTCTGCAAGACCGTCACGCCCGAGCCGCCAGAGAGGGTCTGCGTCTCGGTGATGGGGGCCCTTGTCGGGAGCGACCACGTCCGGGATGATATCGCCCTCCTTGTCCTGCGCTGGCAACCCGGCGCCGGTGACGAATCACTCTGACCGACTTGGGCGTTTGGGTTTCCCCTTGGCGCCGGGCCTCGTGCGGCGGTGACCGCCGGCAGAGGCTGGCCTGTGAGTTGTGACAACTCTCTCTACCAAAGGCTTTTTCCCAAGGGCACGCCTCCGACGCGCCGGGCCTGACGGCAACACCAGCGACTTAAGGCGACACGCCGCCCGAGCGCTCAGACACCACTCGGCAGCGCCGGCCGGCGAAGATAGCCCCGACGTAATACCGGCATGCCCGCAGGAGGCGCCCTCTCAGAGACGAAAAAGGCGCTCCCCCGTTATGGGGAAGCGCACTACACCTCAATATCCGGCCGGATCATCGTCCGCATGCAGGCTGGCGCCCAAGGGTGCGAACGAAATCCTCAACCAGGCCGGGGCCGGTATTACCCATGGCCAATCGGCCTGGTTAGCACGCCCCGAATTGCCGGGCGCGATCCCGTCTCCTGCCGGACGGCGATGGGCTGCGGCGGCGAGCTGCGTCGCGGCAATGAATGACATGGCCGAAGCGTACGGGCTGCGGACGGAGCGGGTCGCGTGGCCTGCGGGAAAGGCCCGGGCGTCATTTGACTATCGGATTGGCACCCGTGGTGATGCGCCGGTGATGGCGCCTTACGGATGCATGGGGCAAGCTGGCTTGACGAGGATTGTGATTCCGGCACTAATGCTAAGGAGGCACCTCAGGTGCGCAGAAGGACATTCGACGTGCTGACGTCCACAGCGGGACTGGTCCTGGCAGTCGTCCTGCTGGTGGCCGGCGGGCTGCTGTTGTGGGCCAACTCGTTCGTGAACAGCCAGGTGCACAACCAGCTGGCCGCGCAGAACATCGTCTTCCCGGCGGCCAACAGCGCTGCGATTAAGGCGCTGCCACCCGCGGACGCCGCTGCCATGAAACCGTACGCCGGGCAGCTGATGACCAACGGCGCCCAGGCCGAGACCTGGGCTGACCACTACATAGCGGTGCACCTAGTGACGATCGGCGGCGGTAAGACCTATTCGCAGCTATCGGCTGAGTCGCTGGCCCAGCCGAAGAACACCGCGCTAGCGGCCCAGGTGGAGACCGTGTTCCGCGGCACCACGCTGCGCGGGCTGCTGCTGACCTCGTATGCGTTCTGGAAGATGGGCCAGATCGCACTGTGGGCCGCGATCGCATCCTTCATCGGCGCCGGGCTGCTGCTGATCTTGTCAATCCTCGGGTTCGTCCACACCCGCCGCGTTCCCCCGGAGACCGAGGTGCTCTCCAAGACCACCACCCCTACCCCGGCCTGACCCGCTGACCAACGCTCCCCCGGTCCCTCGCCTGCCCAGCTGGGCGAGGGACACTGGGTTGATCGAGCGGGCGAAGGCCAAGCTTGCCGTTAACCCGCCTGGCTTGCGCGAGAAGCCTTAGCCTCGATTCCCGGTCAGATAATTGAGTTGAGGTTCCCGGCGGCTTGGTGATCACCGTGGCCGGAACCGGAACCGGAACCGGCGAGCGGTACGCCGCGCTTGTCGAACGCGGAGGTCATCCTCGACGCGCAGAACCGATCCCGCCCATCCCCACGGGAATTGGTCCAGACCTATACCGCGCTGGTATCAGCACCAATTCAGCACGGTCCGGAAACAATGGGAAATAACTGGTATCAATCGGACAATGCGGACACAAGGGCGGCCCGCCCGGCTCTCGAGCCGGGCGGCCCGCCTTCTGTACCGTAGGCCGGTAAAACCGCAGGTCAGGCTAGCGGACGGGGAGCCCGGTGACGGCCCGGCCGATGATCATCCGCTGGATTTCGCTGGTGCCCTCGAAGATGGTGAAGATCTTCGCGTCGCGGTGCCAGCGCTCGACCGGGTACTCCCGGGTGTAACCGTTACCGCCCAGGATCTGGATGGCCTGCTCGGTGACGCGGACCGCCGTCTCCCCCGCGACCAGCTTGCACATTGATCCTTCGGCGTTGCTGAACGGCTTGTTCTGCCGTGCCATCCAGGCCGCCCGCCAGGTCAGCAGGCGGGCCGCGTCCACGGCGGCCTGCATGTCGGCCAGCATGAACGCCACCCCCTGGTTCTGGCCGATCGGATGGCCGAACTGCCGGCGATCGCGGGAGTACTCCGCCGCGTACTCCACGGCAGCCCGGCCGACGCCGACGGCCATCGCGGCCACGCCGGGCCGGGACGCCTCGAACGTCTTCAGCGCGGCCTGCTCCCCGCTCCGGCCGCCCTCGCGGACCCGGGCGAGCCGTGCGTCCAGCCGGTCCTTGCCGCCCACCAGGCAGCTGCCCGGCACGCGGACGTCGTCCAGCACAACCTCGGCGGTGTGCGAGGCGCGGACGCCGTGCTTGCGGAACTTCTGCCCCTGGGACAGGCCGCGGGTGCCGGGCGGCACGATGAAGCTGGCCTGCCCGCGGCTGCCGAGCGAGCGGTCGACCGAGGCCACGATGATGTGCACGTTGGCGATGCCGCCGTTGGTGGCCCAGGTCTTGGTGCCGTTCAGCACCCACTCGTCCTTGGCCTCGTCGTAGACGGCCCCGGTGCGGATGGCGCCCACATCGCTGCCGGCGTCGGGCTCGGAGGAGCAGAAGGCGGCGAGCTTGACGTCGCCGGGTACGCCGAACATCTGCGGCGCCCACTCCCCGATCTGCTCGTTCGTTCCGCTGGTGACCAGGGACACCGCGGCCAGCGAGCTGCCGACCAGGGACAGCGCAATGCCGGCGTCGCCCCAGAACAGCTCCTCGAACGCGACCACGATCCCGAGCCCGCTCGGCTCGAACGCCTGCTGGGCAAAGAAATCCAGCGAGTACAGGCCGACCTTGGAGGCCTCTTCGATGATGGGCCACGGGGTTTCCTCGCGCTCGTCCCATTCGGAACCGGCCGGGCGGATCACACTGGCCGCGAAGTCGTGCACCCAGCCGCGCATGTCCCGCAGGTCCTCGCTGAGCTCCAGGGAAAAACCGCCTTCGGTGGCCGCCGCGCCCGGCGCGGGTTCCGTGTCCTGCTCGCTGCCCATGCTGCTCCTCGCGACCCGGCCGTCACCATGTTACTCAAGAGTAACACGCTGGGCGGAAGAGAGAAGCGCCGGGAGACCACGATTCCTGGCGGCCGTGAACCGGGCTACGCTCATGTTTCCAGCGGAAGACAGCGCGCGTTTCCAGGGGAAGACAGCGCGCGATCGGGAAGCCGGGGCAGACATGGCCAAAGGACCGGAGCCGGGCCTTCTCGGCACTGTGGGACTGGTCACTGTCGCCATCCCCGCCGCCGGACCTGGCGAGGTGCTCCTGCCGGTGCGCGGTGGCACCGAGACGTTCGCGGCCTGGTCAGACGAGCCCATCGCACGGCACACCCGGATCGTGGTGGTCGACACCATGCCGGCGCGTTCGGTGCTCGTCATGCGGTACTAGCCCTGCGGCTGAGCGGGTCCCCGTCGATTGCCGCGCCTTGCGGTCTGGCTGCCGCGCGGGCTGCGGCCTCGTCAATTAGTGCGTACCGGTCCGGGGCTGGCCGTGGCGCGGTGCGGGTGAGCAGCTCTCCGAGATCATGGGCGTGCGCCACTCGTGTTCCCAGGTAGCGCGGGTGCCCGGCGCGACGTGATCGAAGAAACCGCCATCCTCGTCATAGAAGATGACCAGCAGCGTTTTCTCCCACTGCGGGCTGGCGGCCAGCGCATGGTAAACGGCGAGCACGAACTCTTGGCTGTCCTTGATGTCCGCCGGTGCGTGATCGTCGTTGGGCTGGAAGCCGATGGGGTTGAAGTTACTGAAATTCGGGTCGATCCAGGAGACCGACGGCGGCGTGCCCCGGGCGGCGTCCTCGAGGAAGCTCGCTGCTTGGGTATCGATCCTGACCTCGAGCCGGGCTTTCCAGTTCAGGTTGGTCCTGCTGAAGAACGCGAACCTGTCGTGGTGCCCGAGCGCGTAGTGGGCGTCGGCGAAACGCAGGGTCCCCCCTTCGAAGGAATACCAGCGCCACGTGATGCCGTCAGCGTCCAGGTGCCGCACGAACGACGGCTGGTTGTACAGCGGCGGCAGGTTGTGCGGCAGGTCATCGCGGCTCCCCGCGGCGCGGCCGCAAATCGCGTACAGCCGGTTGGGCCAGGTGGCGCCAGGCACCGAGCTGAACCAGCGATCGCACACCGCGAACTCGCGGGCGAGGTGATCATAAACCGGGACATCGGCGGCGTTGTAGTAACCCATCACGCGCGCCGGATCCCCATCCTCGACGCCGCGGCGCGAGAGCGTGCCGGCAAAGCTCGTGACGAAACCGTCCATCGCGCCACCGCCGATCTGCAGATCAACCGAGCTGGCCGAGTGATCGGGATCGTCGGCAATCGACGTGCTGTCGAGATGATGGATGGGATAGCTGCGTCCATCGTGCTCGTTGGCGAACTCCAGTTTGCCCGAGTACATCATTCTTTCGTGCTCGTCGTAACTATGGGGATCGGCCTGCCGGTCCTGGGCGATGCGTCGCTGATCGCAGCGGGCACGCTGGCTGGAGAAGGCCGGCTCAACGTAGGAGCGGTGCTTGCCACGGCGATAGTCGCTTGGATGCTCGGTTCGCGGCCTTTCGTACTTCCTTGGCGCGGAGATCGCGAAGCGCATTGGGGATGCCGGCACGAAGGCCGTGCTCGGTGTGCTTGTGATCGTCACGATCGGGCTGAGTATCAAGGCCGGGGTGTCGAAATGGCGCGGAAACCGGCACAGACGATCCACTGAGCGGAAAGCTTCCTAGTGGATAACAGAGTCGATCACCAACAACGGTGGCCGTGCCGGCGGCTTTGGTGGTGATGGGCTTCCTGCCCGTGCTCATCCCGGGTCTTGCTCGCCGGCGTCTCGCCAGATCGCCGGGAAGTTGCCGGCCATGAGATCTTGGGCGTGCTGGAGCCGCCATGCGATTGACGGCCGGCGCTGTGGCGGCGCAGTACTCAGCAGGGTGATGAGCAGCGCCCGGGCGCGCAGCAGCACCATAGGAGATTGGGCGCCGGACTCGATGAGATCATCCAAGCTGGTGCGCAGGTAGTCGTCCCAGGACGGAAGGGCCAGGACCACTCGGACCGCTCCGGAGCCGTCCGCGATATCGGCGACGTCGAGGTCCCGTGTCACCAGCGTGCTGAGGATGCTCTGCATGGTGTCGAGCACCTGCACGGCGGTGGCCGGATCGTTGACCGCCGGTGACAGCGCCCGCATGCCGATATCGGCCAGCAGCCGGAACGCGAACAGCGGGTCCTGGTGGAAGGTTCGTTCCTGCCCGGTCACCAGACCGCGGAGTATGGCCTCGTCGGCCACCTCGCCACCGTGCAGATCGGCGACCGGCGCACCCTGCTGGAGCGTGTCACCGATGCCGGCCTGGAGCACGATCACGGCGCTCCCGACCGCCTCGAGCAGGCGGGGCAGGTGGACCTGCTGCAAGATGGCCTGCCGGTGTGGCCACGCGACGGCGCGGTGCAGGGGTGGCAGCACCACGTCAGGATGCGCCCCCGCCGCGCAGGGGTGGCTATACAGGTCGTCCACGATGCCGCGGCCTTCCGCGGCGATTGCCGCCAGCGTCGGGGCCAGCTGGATGGACGTGAAGGCTCTTACCTGCAGGACCCGCATCAGGGCGACCGTAAGGAGTACGGCGGCTACTTCCACGGCCGGCACGACCACCGACACCTGCTGGTCGTTGGCGATGACCAGGGCAGAGGTGACCGAGAACACGAATACGCCCAAGGCCACCCCGAACGTCCGCCACACGACCGGGTCGTCACGGAACAGGTTCAGCCGGGGCGACAGGCTCCCGAAGGCCCACTGCACGACCAGGAAAAGCAGCGAGAAGATGACGCTGACCAGCCCCAGGGTGCCGAATCCGATCGTGACCAGCGCCTCGGTCACCCGAGTGCTGGCCACGCTGGACCCGGTCGAGATCCGCGGCAGCAGCAGGCCCAGCCCTAGCCCAGCCAGCACGCACAGCAACTGCACCAGCCCCGCCCGCAAACGCCGCCGGGGCCGCCGGAAACGGCCCAGCTCGCGGACAGCGGGCTGCCGCATCATTGGACCAGGTTCCGGTTCCTGACCGGGTTCGACGGAACCAGCCGGGGCGGGTGGCCCTTGGCGGCCGCCGCGCATGACAATCTCGCCCTGGACATGCTGTGGATGCTCCCGACTCGCTCCCAACAGTTGTGCCCAGGACGCTACAGACACCCGCGCCGGCCAGCATCCCCCTCCATGGGTGACGTCCCGGCTGCCGCCCGCGTGAATCAACCCAGCCGGCCTACCTCGACGCCGAGGCCTGGCTGGTCCGGCGGCATTAGGAAACGCCGGTTGGAATAGGGGCCACGTCAAGCGCCGCTCACAGCGTCATCCCATCGCGGCGGGCGGTACTGGCTCAGCGTCGCGCCCCGGTGCCCTGCGGATGAGCCGGCGTGTCGGCACCTCGGGCTCAGGCAGGGCGGCTGAGTCCTGGCGCGTCTCGGCCGGGGCAGACATGGCCCCGTAGCGCCGGGCCAGCGGCTCGGCGCTGACGCCGTGCGCGATCACGCTGAGCAGCACCGTGGCGGTGATGACTGCGACCGCGGGACCGGCCGCCTTCTCGCCGAGATCCTCCAGCGCCAGCAGCGCGAACACGACCGAGGCCAGGCCCCGGGGACCGAACCAGCCCACGAACGCGGTCGTGGGCCATCCGAGCTTCGCACCGATCAGAGCCAGCGCCACCGGGATCATCCTGATCACGGTCAGGCTGAGCACCGCATACACCACGAGTTGCCAGGTGAGGTGCTCAAACATCGGTGCGACGGCGATCGCGCCGAACGCCAGCCACACCAGCAGCGACACCAGCGCCCCGGTCTCCTCGACGAACGGCACGAGCGGCTCGCCGCGCCGGCCCGCCGTGCTGGCGAACGCCAGGCCGCCGGTAAACGCGGCGATGAAGCCGTTGCCATGCAGGGCGACGGCTGAGGCGTACGCGCACACCGCCAAGCCGAGCACCGCCGCGCCAGCGAAACCCTCGGCGGCCCAGTCGCGGCGGCTGGCCAGCTTGACCAGCCAGCCGCCCACACCGCCCACCACAACGCCAACAACCAGGCCCAGGGCCAGCTCCGCGACGGCCCCGCCCGGGCCGGTCATGGACTCGTGCGCGGCGGTCCCCGCTCCCGCCACCGCGACCAGCACGAACGGTGTGGCGATCCCGTCGTTCAGCCCGCTCTCCAGATTGATCAGGCGGCGGATCCTGGCCGGAACCGCGCGATTGAGCATCACGCCGGCGCCCAGCGCCGCGTCCGTGGGGGCCAGGGCCGCGCCGATCAGCAGGGCCAGCCAGATGTTGATGCCCCCGAACAGGAACAGCGCCAGCAGCGTGCCCAGGCCGATCGTGAGCGGCAGGCCGATCCCCAGCAACCGCAGGCAGAGGCCGAGTTCGGCGCGCAGGTCGCGCAGGCCGACCCGGGACGCATCAGAGAACAGCACCAGCACGAGCGTGACCTCGGCCAGGACCTTCACTGCCTCGTGTGAAGGCGCGAACCCCAGCACTCCCAGCGGGCCGTGCGTCAGGACCAGGCCGGCAATAACGAACGTGATCGGCGCCGTCACGTCAAACCGTTCCAGCCGGGCCGACACCGTGCCCCACGCGAATATCAGCGCCGCCACGATGGCCAGATCGGAAACGCTCACGATCTCACCGGCACGTCAGCACGGTTACGGCCAGCACCGATCGCCGTGTGCATCCCCGACCCTGCCGTCGCTCGCATCGAGCCAGGTTAAATCCTTGTCCAGAGGCTGAAATCACCCGTGATGGATGATCAGCTCCAGTTCACAAAAGGCGACAATTGCGTTCTGCCCGCAGTCCGCGGGCCCCGCCGATGGCAGCCCCAGGACACCGGACCGGCCCGGACAGGCCACGACCGTCCCACCCATAGGAGCTCGATTATGCCGCTGAACGAATACGAGCCGGGCGCCGCGTTTCCAGGCGTGATCGGGCGGACGACAGATGAGTCCAGCCCGGCGTGGCCCCGGCCGCTGCGCGCGGATGCCGGAGCGCCGAATGTGCTGATGATCGTGCTGGATGACGTCGGGTACGGGCAGCTCGGATGCTACGGCAGCCCGATTGCGACGCCGAACCTGGACGCGCTGGCCGCGGGCGGCCTGCTGTATTCCAATATGCACACCACGGCGCTGTGCTCCCCGTCGCGGTCGTGCATCATCACCGGGCGCAATCACCACGCGAACGCCACGGCGGCGATCAACGAGCTGGCAACCGGATACCCCGGCTACAACGGCAGCATCCCGTTCGAGAACGGGTTCCTGTCCGAGATGCTCCAGCAGCACGGCTACAGCACCTACCTGGTCGGCAAGTACCACCTGATGCCGTCGGAATTCGAATCGGCGGCCGGGCCGTTCGACCGCTGGCCGCTCGGGCGCGGCTTCGAGCGCTTCTACGGCTTCCTGGGCGGGGACTGCAGCCAGTGGTACCCGGAGCTGGTCTACGACAACCACCAGGTCGAGCCGCCCCGCACCCCCGAGCAGGGCTATCACCTGACCGAAGATCTGGCCGACAAGGCCATCCAGTTCATCGCCGACGCCAAGCAGGTCGCCCCGCACAAGCCGTTCTACCTGCACTTCTGCACCGGTGCCGGGCATGCCCCGCATCACGTGGCCAAGGAGTGGGCCGACCGGTACGCCGGCCAGTTCGACGACGGCTGGGACGCCTACCGGGAGCGCACGCTCGCCCGGCAGAAGGAACTCGGCGTGATGCCGGCCGACGCGGAGCTGTCCCGGCACGACCCGGACGTCCCGGAGTGGGACTCGCTGTCCCCGGACGCACGCAGGCTCGCGGCGCGGATGATGGAGGTATTCGCCGGGTTCCTGTCCCACACCGACCACCACATCGGCCGCCTGCTCGACTTCCTGAGGGAGACGGGCGAGTTCGACAACACGCTGATCATGGTCGTTTCGGACAATGGGGCCAGCGCCGAGGGCGGCCCCACCGGCACCACCAACGAGCTGCAATTCTTCAACAACGCCCCCGAGTCGCTGGAAGACAGCCTGGCCAAGATGGACGAACTCGGTGGGCCTACCACGTTCAACCATTACCCCTGGGGGTGGACCTGGGCCGGCAATACGCCGTTCCGCCGGTGGAAGCGGGAAACTTACCGCGGCGGGACCACCGACCCGTTCCTGGTGCACTGGCCGGCCGGCATCAGCGCGCGCGGTGAGGTGCGCACCCAGTACGCGCACATCATCGACATGGTCCCCACCGTCCTGGACGCGTTCGGCCTCCAGCCGCCCGCCCAGGTCAGGGGCGTGACCCAGTCGCCGCTGCACGGCGTCAGCTTCACCCAGTCCTTCGACGACGCGGACGCCGCGACCCGGCACCGCGTCCAGTATTTCGAGATGTTCGGGCACCGGGCCATCGACCACGACGGATGGCGGGCGGTGTGCCCCTGGCCCGGACCCTCGTTCGCTGAGGCCGGGAAACCGTTCGGCGCGCTGATCTCGGCGGGGACGCTGACCGACCTGGATGCCGGCCACTGGGAGCTGTACCACGTGGCCGAGGATCCGGCCGAGAACCACGACCTGGCCGGGCAGCACCGGGACAAGCTCATCGAGTTGATCGCGATGTGGTATGCCGAAGCCGGGAAGTACAACGTCTTCCCGATCGACGGCAGTGCCACCGAGCGGCTGATGACCGAGCGCCCGCAGGTCGCCGAGCCGCGGGCCGAGTACATCTACCGGCCGCACACCCAGACGGTGCCCTTCTGGGTCGGCCCGCGCGTGCTCAACCGTCCGCACAGCATCACCGCCGACGCGGAGATCCCGGACAGCGGGGCAGAGGGCGTCCTGATTTGCCAGGGCAGCAACGTCGGCGGCTGGACCTTCTACGTCCAGGACAGCCGGCTGCACTACGCCCACAACTACGTCGGCCGCGAGATCTACCGCGTATCAGGCCGTGACCCGCTCCCCGCCGGCCGGCATCAGCTTCGCTTTGAGTTCGAGCCCACCGGGAAGCCCGACTTCGCACACGGCAAGGGCGCCCCCGGCCGGGCCCAGCTGTACGTCGACGGCCAGCTCATCGCCAACAGCGAGTTCCCGGTCACCACACCCATCGCCTTTAACCCCGGCGGCCTCAGCTGCGGCGCTAATCCCGGCTCTGCAATCGTTCCGGACTACCAGGCCCCGTCCCCGTTCACCGGCACCCTGCACACCGTCACCGTCGACCTCTCCGGCGACCTCATCACCGACACCGAGAGCGAGATGCGGATGGCCATGGCCCGCCAGTAGGACCGGGAGGTCGTGATCATGGCTGACAAAGTCACGGAAGATAAGTTCGGCGACGCGATGCGGCCGTTCGGTGGCCAGCTGCTCAAGACCTCGCTGTCCGAAGAAGACGGGAAGGAGCTAGCCGACGACCTTTCCGGTGGCCACTGAACCACCTCCCGGTCTCGGCTCTAATGAAGGCTGACGCGACAGTAACGAGCGCCTCGCCGTAACGCGCTGGAGTGCTCGCCGACACCCCGGCAGCATGGCGATTTCGTTATCAGCCGTTGTGGCGGTCCAGGAACTCATAGACGTCGGCCTCGTCCACGCCGGGGAAGATACCGGCGGGCAGCGCGGACAGGACGTGGGAGTGCGCCCGGGCCGACGGCCACGCCATGCCTTCCCAGCGGGCCTCCAGTTCGGCGGGCGGCCGCTTGCAGCACTCGCCGTCCGGGCAGGACGAGCGCATCCGGATCGGCGTCTCACGGCCGCGGAACCACCGCGAATGCTCATACGGGACGCCGAGGGTGATGGCGAACCCGCGGTCAGCGCGCGGGTCGACCTGGGAGACGCAGAAGAAGGTGCCGGAAGACGTGGCCGAATACTGGCAGTACGGCGAGAAGCGGTCCGCCGCGCCGAACACCTGACGCCCGGCCCACTTGCGGCACATCCGCTGGCCCTCGATCGCCCCGTCCGGGTCGGCCGGGAACACCAGGCCGTCGCTCTCGTACGCCTTGTAGATGATGCCGCTGGAGTCGTTCTTGGTGAAGTGGCACGGCATGCCGAGGTGGCGGGTGGCCAGGTTGGTGAAGCGGTGCGCGGCCATCTCATACGACACCGAGAACACGTCCACCAGGTCTTCCACGGCCAAGTCCCGCGCCTCCTTGGCGTCGGCCAGGAAGCGGACCGCGGCCTTCTCCGGCATCAGCACCGCGGCCGCGAAGTAGTTGCTCTCGACCCGCTGGCGGAGGAAGTCGGCAAAGTCGCGCGGGGCCTCGTGGCCGAGCAGGAAGTGCCCGAGCGCCTGCAGCAGAACCGTGCGGGGTGAGTGCGCGCCCACCGGCTCCTGCCTCACGTAGATGCGGTGATTGCGCAGGTCCGTGAGGGATCGGACAGAACTTGGCAGGTCCTGGACGTACCGGACGGAGAAACCGTGGTGGCTGACCAC
>Ga0302302_1001788_pt1 | contig 12844 bp, 10 predicted proteins | sample III_Palsa_E1_3_FD_198766 | JGI IMG/M metagenome (GOLD analysis project Ga0302302, IMG submission 198766) | Peat permafrost microbial communities from Stordalen Mire near Abisko, Sweden - III_Palsa_E1_3 | ecosystem: Environmental > Terrestrial > Soil > Palsa > Peat permafrost | place: Sweden...
GCCGGCGTCGGCATCGGGGTCGGGGGCGTTGTAGTCGTAGTTCTGGTCGGGTTGGGCGGTCTGGGCGGCGGCGATGGCCTCGTTGGGGGGCGGGGCTGCCTGGGGTGCGTACTGCTCGGCGCTCTGCTGAGGCTGGGCCTGGGAGCGAATGCCGAGGACGCGTGCGGGCGCGGGGGCGGCCTGTTGGCTGCCATCGACGGGGGCCATGTTGGCGTCGGCGGGGTCCGGTCCGGAGTTGTTGGGGATGGACGCGGGTGGGGTGACACTGTGGCAGCCGGAGATGCCTGCTGTGGCGGCAAGAGTTGCGATGCCAAGCGAAAGACCTATGAGAAACCTGGTGCTGATTTTTTGCATACTGCCTGTCTCCTCGTGCAGATCGACTGTTTTAACCCGAATTCTGTGAATAGGATGCGCTTTTTTCCCCGGAGAGAAATTGTAGCGGACCAAAGAGGTTGCTGGCCGGATCGTGTTCCGGGGGGTGGGTGTTGATCGAGGCACTTTACTCCTGGACTATGGATCGCAGTAAAATGGGGGTCGATGGCAGGCTGTCTTCCCAATACGAAGCGCTTTCGCCACGGTCGCCCTGACCGCGGTCGCAGCTGAGATCATCTCACTCCCATGAAAATTTGTTAGGCTTCAGCCGTTGCCGTCCGCGGTTCGAAGTCGAGATTACGGCCCCAACCTTCGCGCTACCGCAGCGCGCCCAGGAGACATACCATGCCTACTCAATCGCACCCCGATTCGTTCCAAAGCCAGTCCACGCTCAGCTCGGGTTCAACGAGCTACAACATGTTTCGCCTGAAGGCGCTTGAAGGAACAGGCGTCGACCTGACCAGATTGCCGTTTTCGCTGCGGATTTTGCTGGAGAATCTGCTGCGGCATGAGGATGGGCGCACGGTGACCGCAGACGATATTCAGTTTCTGGCGTGCTGGGACCCGAACGCGGAGCCTTCGCGGGAGATCGCGTATATGCCGGCAAGGGTGCTGATGCAGGACTTTACGGGTGTGCCTGCGATTGTGGACCTGGCGGCGATGCGGGATGCGATGAAGATGCTGGGGGGCGATCCGGAGAAGATCAATCCGCTGCAGCCGGCGGAGCTGGTGATCGACCACTCGGTGCAGGTGGACGAGTTTGGGACGGTGCGGGCGTACGACCTGAATGCAGCGCTGGAGTTTCAGAGGAACCGTGAGCGGTATGCGTTTTTGAAGTGGGGACAGACGGCGTTCAATAATTTTTCCGCGGTGCCGCCGGGGATGGGCATCTGCCATCAGGTGAACCTGGAGTACCTGGCGCGGGTGGTGTTTACGACAGCGCCGAATGCGGAGGGGAAGGTGTATGCGTATCCGGATACGCTGGTGGGAACGGACTCGCATACGACGATGATTAATGGCCTGGGCGTGCTGGGATGGGGCGTGGGCGGGATTGAGGCCGAGGCAGCGATGCTGGGGCAGCCGGTGAGCATGCTGGTGCCGCAGGTGGTTGGGTTTAAGCTGACCGGCAAGCTGAAGGAAGGGACGACTGCTACGGACCTTGTGCTGACGGTGACGGAGATGCTGCGGAAGCTGGGGGTGGTCGGCAAGTTTGTGGAGTTCTATGGGCCGGGGATTGCGGAGTTGCCGCTGGCCGACCGCGCGACGATTGCGAATATGGCTCCCGAGTATGGGGCGACGTGCGGATTCTTTCCGGTGGATGCGGAGACGCTGCGATATCTGCGGCTGACGGGACGCAGCGAGGAGCAGATTGCGCTGGTGGAGGCTTACTACCGGGAGCAGGGATTGTTTCATACGGCGGATGCTCCGGAGGCGGTTTATTCGGCGACGATTTCGCTTGATCTGGCGACGGTGGAACCGAGCGTGGCAGGGCCGAAGCGGCCGCAGGATCGGGTGTTGCTGTCGAAGGCGGGGGCGAGCTTTAAGGAGCAGCTGCCAGCGCTGCTGGGGCCGGGTGGAAATGGAAGCGCTGTTCGTCAGCTGGTGCGGTGGGAGGGTGAGGGTGGACACGCGAGCGCGTCGGGCGATCTGACGAGCAGTCTGGGGGCGTCGGCGCCGGTGGTGGCGCATCCGGCGGTACCGGTAAGCACGATTCAGGATGTGCCGGTCCTGGAGGCTCCGCATGTGTCGATCAAGTCGCGGTTTGGGATCGATCCGGATAAATATCTCGATCATGGATCGATTGTGATTGCGGCAATTACGTCGTGTACGAATACGTCGAATCCGTATGTGATGATGGCGGCCGGGCTGCTGGCGAAGAAGGCAGTGGAGAAGGGGCTGAGCACGCCGCCGTGGGTGAAGACGTCGCTGGCGCCGGGTTCGCGGGTGGTGACGGATTATTACGTCAAGGCGGGGTTGATGCCTTATCTGGATGAGCTGCGGTTCCAGGTGGTGGGGTATGGATGTACGACGTGCATTGGGAACTCGGGGCCGCTGCCGACGGATGTGTCGAAGACGATTGAGGACCATGGGCTGGTTGCGGTTTCGGTGCTGTCGGGGAATCGGAACTTTGAAGGCAGGATTTCGCCGGAGGTGCGGGCGAATTATCTGATGAGTCCGCCGCTGGTGGTGGCGTATGCGCTGGCGGGACATATCGGGCATAACTTCGAGACGGAGCCGCTGGGCAAGGACAAAGAAGGGCAGCCGGTGTTTCTGAAGGACATCTGGCCGACGCAGGCGGAGGTGTCGGCGGTGGTGAACTCGTCGATCGATTCGGAGATGTTCCGGCATCAGTACAGCACGGTTTCGGATGGAGACAATAACTGGCAGAGCCTGAAGTTTCCCGATGGGGAGACGTATGGGTGGGAGCCGGATTCGACTTATATTCGCAAGGCTCCTTACTTCGACGGGATGCCGGCTACGCCTGCGCCAGTGGAGGACATTCATGGAGCGCGGGTGCTGGCGGTGCTGGGCGATTCGGTGACGACGGATCATATTTCGCCGGCGGGTTCGATCAAGCTGAACGGGCCTGCGGGCAAGTACCTGACCGAGCATGGGGTGAAGCCGTCGGACTTCAACAGCTATGGATCGCGGCGCGGCAACCATGAGGTGATGGTGCGGGGAACGTTCGCCAATGTGCGGCTGCGAAACAGGCTGGCTCCTGGGACCGAGGGCGGCGTGACGCGGCTGTTGCCGGAGGATCTGCCGATGTCGATCTACGACGCGAGCGTGGAGTATGCAAAACGCGGGACGCCGCTGGCGATTCTGGCGGGTAAGGAGTACGGCTCGGGGTCTTCGCGGGACTGGGCGGCGAAGGGGCCGCGGCTGCTGGGGATTCGGTTTGTGATCGCCGAGAGCTATGAGCGGATTCATCGGTCGAACCTGGTGGGGATGGGGATTCTGCCGCTGCAGTTCCTGCCGGGACAGAACGCCGAATCGCTGCACCTGACGGGCGAAGAGGTGTTTGCGATTGGCGATACGCCGGGGCAGTTGAAGGCGATGCTGGATGGTAAGTTCGCCGATGGCAAAGTGGTGAGCGTGTTTGCAGAGTCGGACCTGGGCAAGACGATTGAGTTTTCCGCGACGGTGCGGATCGATACGCCGCAGGAGATTCTGTACTACCAGAACGGCGGGATTCTGCAGTATGTGCTGCGGCAGCTCGCGGGGAAGGCTTAACGCGGATTGAACGGATAACACGGATTGAAGATACAAAGACGGATAGGTTTTGATCTTTGATTTTTGGTCCGCACTATCCACGTCCATTCGTGGCCGCCGCAGGTTATGTGCGATGGTCATCGGGATGGCGGGATGGTGACTATACTGTAAGGATTCGTCAGCCTTTCGGTTGCCGATCTCGGAACCCCCGCGGCGCTTCGCCAAAAAGACAGCCGTGGGGGTTCTTTATTTGTGTTTCCGGGTGATTCTACCGGTTAGTGGGTCATGCGGCTTGCAGTGGCGGCTGCGGCGGCCTGCAGGGCCTGGGCCTGAATTTTCAGGGCGTCGGTTGCGAGGCGGCACATCTCCGTTGTCTGGGCGAAGGCAGAGGGTTCGAGGCGAATGGAGACGCCGCCGATGTGCAGGGTGACTGTGCCGCAGGGACAGAGGGTGATGCTTCCGAGGCCGGTGACGGTGGCCAGAGTCTGACTATGGGTGTCTTCGCTGCACATGGTTACACTCCCTGCTTTGCGTAGTATTCGGCTACCTGCCGTGGGTCGAACCCGGAGAGGTTTTTAGTTTTGGACTGGCCGTGCCGGCCGGGTGGGTAGCTTCGCATGGCAGGCGCACCGGGCTTGCCGAGGCCTGGCAGCTCGAGCCCCAGGGCGCGCTGCATTTTGAACTTCGTTCGGTTGCTCATTCGTCATCCTTTTCGACCGCTCGGTCTGCCTGAGCAGAGGGGGTGGGTTTGCCGATCTCGATTCCATCGCCGACGCTTCGCCAAAAGACAGCCGGAGAGGGAGGTGCTCTGTTGAAATAAGACTAGATCAGTCCTGATTTGAGCGCAACAGGTTTTTGCTGTGGAATGTGTGATGTTGGGGGCCTTAAAGACTGTCCTGCCGGACGGGCCCGCTGCGCGCGGGGGCGACCACTTCGTGGTGGGTATACCGGTCTTGCGGGGATGATGTTTTGGGGGCCTCCCGTTGGTCGGCAAAGAAATGATCCCAACCAACGCGATGGCCGATGCGTGGGCCAGTGGCTGATCCGATTCCGCTTCAGGGTCACGCTGCATTGCTGTGCGCGGGTTCTGCAGCGTCAGCCTATAATGGGCTATGGCAATCGCTAACGCGGCTTCTCCGGAGGCTGGACCGCAGCCAGAGTCGAGCAATCAACCGAAGAATCTACCGGAAACGCCTGTAGATACAGGGAATGAGCGCAAGGCCACTCTTCCTGTTGCGGCTTCGCCGGTAATTTCCGGTGCGACGTCTCGTGCGAAGAAGAAAACTCAGGCACAAGGATCAACTGATACGCACTCGTTAGACGCTGCTCGGGATGAGTTGGTTTCGCCTCTGGTGATCGCGGGTGTGGAAGAGTCTTCGGCGAGCCACCTGGCGGGGAGTTCGGCGGCCGATATTCATGCGGTGGATGCGAAGTTTGAAAAGCTGCTGGCGACGGTGCATGAGAACCGTCCGGCGGATGACCTGGAGATTATTCGCAAGGCGTGGGTGTTTTGCCTGCAACAGCATGAGGGACAGAAGCGGGCCAGTGGCGAGCCTTATGTGATCCATCCGATGGAGGTGGCGCAGGTGCTGGCCGAGCTGAAGATGGACTCGACTGCCATCGCGGCGGGGCTGCTGCATGATGCGGTCGAAGATACGGATGTGACCTCGGTTGAAATTGCCAAACGGTTTGGGGACCAGGTGGCGCACATTGTCGAGGGTGTGACGAAGCTGGAGAAGATCAAGTTCGCCAATCGCGAGGATCATCAGGCAGAGAACATTCGCAAGATGCTGCTGGCGATGGTGACGGATGTGCGCGTGGTCATCATCAAGCTGGCGGACCGGCTGCACAATATGCGGACACTGGAGCATCTGAAGCCGGAGAAGCAGCAGAAGATCGCGCGGGAGACGCTGGATATCTACGCTCCGCTGGCGCACCGGCTGGGCATGGGTAAGCTGCGTGGCGAGCTGGAGGATCTGGCGTTTCGGTATACCGATCCTTATGCGTATGAGCAGGTGTCGACCGAGGTGGATGCGCTGCGCGGGGCGGGCGAAGAGTTTCTGCAGAAGATTGTGAAACAGCTTGAGGCGAAGCTGAAAGAGTTCGGAATTAAAGGCCGGGTGGAGTCGCGGATCAAGCGGCTGTATTCGATTCAGCAGAAGCTGGTGGATCAGAAGATTCCGGTGGACCAGGTTTACGATCTGCTGGCGATTCGGGTGATTTGTAACTCGGTGCAGGACTGTTATGCGCTGCTGGGGCTGCTGCATTCGATCTGGCGGCCGGTGCCGGGCAGGATCAAAGACTTTATTGCGATGCCAAGGCCGAATCTGTATCAGTCGCTGCATACGACGCTGATTGCGGAGGGTGGTCATCAGTTTGAGGTGCAGATTCGCACGGAGGATATGCATCGCGTCGCGGAAGAGGGGATTGCGGCGCACTGGAAGTACAAGGCCTCGGACAATGTGAGCGCCAAGGATGAGCAGCGGCTGGCGTGGGTGAGGCAGTTGATGGAATGGCAGCGGGAGATGACCGATCCCAATGAGTTCATGTCGACACTGAAGATCGATTTGTACCCGGAAGAGGTCTATACCTTTACTCCCAAAGGCAAGGTTGTGGTTCTGCCGAAGGACGCGAGCCCGATCGATTTTGCCTATGCGATTCATACCGAGGTCGGCAATACGACCATCGGGGCGAAGGTGAATGGCAGGATCGTTCCGCTGAGGACGAGGCTGCGGAATGGCGATATCGTCGAGATTTCGACGCAGGCGGGACATGCTCCGAGCCGCGACTGGCTAAGTTTTACGAAGAGCTCGCGGGCGCGGAACAAGATCAAGCACTGGCTGAATGAACATCAGCGCGAACGGGCGATTGAGATCGGCAAGAAGCTGCTGGATCGCGAGGCGCGGAAGTACAAGCTGTCGCTGAATAAGTACGGTGAGGCGGAATATGACAGGGTCGCCAGCGAGTATGGGTTGGGAACGCAGGCGGAGCTGCTGGCGGGCGTGGGTTTTGGGAAGTATTCCGCGCGGCAGGTGCTGAATAAGCTGGAGCCGGGTTCGACGATGACGGCGGAGCCTGCGGCACCGGAGGGTGGGGTCGGCAATACGCTGGGGCAGATGTCGGAGGCGGTGAAACGGGTCTTCTTCGGGAAGGGATCGGACTCGCTGCAGGTGGAGGGGCAGGACGATCTGCTGGTGTACCGGGCGCGGTGTTGTAATCCCATTCGTGGTGAGGAGATTGTGGGGTATGTGACGCGGGGTAAAGGCGTTGCGGTGCATGCACGGAGTTGTCCGAATGTGCAGAATCTGCTGTATGAGTCGGACCGGAGGATTCAGGTGGAGTGGTCGCCTTCACCGACGGAGCCAGGGACGACGAAGGCGCAGACGTATCCGGTGAAGCTGACGGTGCTTTGCGATGACCGGGCAGGGATGCTGAAGGAGTTTACGGCGATCATCTCCGACGATGGGACGAATATTCGCAGCGTGGATACGAAGCCGATGCCGGATGGTCAGGTGATGGTGGATTTTGTGGTGGAGACGGTGGATGTGCGGCACCTGAATAAGCTGGTGCTGAACCTGCGTAAGGTGCCTGGGGTGAGGGACGTGCAGCGGGTTCAGAAGATTTAGAGGCGGCGGGGTCTTCGATGCCCAGGGGTGGGAGTGGCGATCTTCAGGGGTCGATTCTGTACTGTAACCGGCAAGGTGTCTGATAGCATTAGGAAGAGGCTGGGTTTTGTTCCTGCGCTACATCGTTCGATGAGAAGTTACGATGCCGAGCCGGTTTGGATAAATATCAAAAATCAGGCAGAGTCTAAGACTACTTTATGGATCGTACGCAGTCTGATAAAGATGGGGAGTCGTCCATCTTGAATAATGCGGGTGCGGGTCCATTCCGCCGGCTCTGGAAGAATCATCAAATTCTGTTTGCGGTCCTGGCGGCTCTGACTGTACGGCTGATCCTGGTTCTGTTTGTCTTTCGCGATCAGACCGATCCGGCAGATCATCATGCGCAGTTTGGATGGGAGATGGGCTGGGTGGCGCGGTCGATCGCTCTCGGTCATGGCTTCAGTTCGCCGTTTGCTCCATTTACAGGGCCGACTGCGCTGGTGCCTCCGCTCTTTCCTTATCTGCTGGCGGGACTTTTTCATATCTTCGGGCTTTATACGGCGAAGGCTGCGTTCGCGATACTTTCCATCAACAGCCTGTTTTCGGCGCTGACGTGCATTCCGATTTACTTCAGCGCGCGGTATGCGCTGGGGGAGCGGGTGGCGACTCTGGCGGCGTGGGGCTGGGCGATCTATCCGTACTCCATTTATTTTTCTGCGGCGCGGGTGTGGGATTACTCTCTGACGGCACTGCTGTTCGCGACCTGCTTCTACTTTGCGCAACGGCTGCATACGCAGAAGAAGCCGCTGGTGTGGCTGGGATTCGGGCTGCTCTATGGCTTCAATGTGCTGGCGAATCCATCGGTGCTGTCGCTGTTTCCGATCTTTTTGGCGATTGCGGTGTTTCAGCGGTGGAGGATCGGCGGGAGATGGGTTCTGCATAGTGCCGTCGCTGTGCTGGGTGCGCTGGCGATGCTGCTGCCGTGGGTGATGCACAACTACAGGAGCCTCGGCGTGGTTCGTCCGGTGCGCGATAACTTCTGGATGGAGTGCTGGGCGGGGAACAACGGCGATACCTTTGAATCGAACGCGAAGTGGGCCCATCCTGCGAGCAGTCCTCCCGAGATGCAGCGGTTCCAGGAGATTGGGGAGATTCCTTATCTGGCGGAGAAGCAGGCACTGGCGGTGAACTTTATCCGGCAGCATCCGGGGTTCTTTGCTGCGGTCTCGCTGCGGCGCGCGGTTTGTTTCTGGACCGGCTTCTGGAGCTTCAATCCGGCGTATCTTCAGCAGGAGCCACTTCAGAATGCGGACATCTTTTTCTGCTCCGGTATGACGGTGCTGATGCTGCTGGGGATGGTGAGCTTCTGGCTTGAGGACAAAAGGGGCTCGATTCCGTATCTGATTCTGATCGCTCTCTTTCCGCTGACGTACTACGTGACTCATGCTTCGCCTGATTATCGGCAGCCAATTGAGCCGCAGATTCTTGTGCTGGCGGTGATGGGTGCGGTTTCGCTCAAAGACAGGTTGAGGACGGATGAGGTCTTCGACGAGGTTGAAGAGGAAGTAGAGCAGTTGAGCGTGACGACGACTGCGTAGCTTCGGCTGCGTTCGATTGCCGACGGGCTTGCAGAGCCGGGGCGACTGCATGTATCCTGTAGCCAGGATGATTACTCAGTACAGCCGATTTTCGTTTATTTACCGCTACTGGCGTACGGTAGCGGCATCGGCGGAGTAGCTTCATCTGAGAGATCTGTAAGTTTCAGTTGATTCGATATCCACACGAGCCGCGACCTTCACAGTCGCGGCTTTTGCTTTGTGTCACGCAGGCAGGAGGAGAGAGAAGCTGATGAGTGCGAGTGCAACGGTAAGTTTGCCGAAGGTCGTGGCGGGGCGGTTTGGGGCCTATGGCGGCAGGTATGTTCCTGAGACGCTGATGGCGGCGCTGGAAGAGCTGGAGCAGGCGTATGCGCTGGCTCAAAAAGACCCTGGGTTTCAGATAGAGCTGGATGATCTGCTGCATAACTACTGCGGGCGGCCTACTCCGCTGTATTTTGCGAAGCGGCTGACGGAGCAGATGGGTGGGGCGAAGATCTATCTGAAGCGCGAGGACCTGCTGCATACGGGGGCGCACAAGATCAACAATGCGCTGGGGCAGGGGCTGCTGGCGCGGCGGATGGGCAAGCAAAGGATCATCGCCGAGACCGGCGCGGGGCAGCATGGGGTGGCGACGGCGACGGTGTGCGCGCTGTTTGGCCTGGAGTGCGTGATCTACATGGGTGAAGAGGACATGCGGCGGCAGGAGCTGAATGTCTACCGGATGCGGCTGCTGGGTGCGGAGGTGCGCGGTGTTTCGGGCGGAAGCGCGACGCTGAAGGACGCGATCAACGAGGCGATGCGGGACTGGGTGACCAATGTTCGGACGACGTACTACGTGCTGGGGAGCGCGCTGGGGGCGCATCCGTATCCGACGATGGTGCGGGACTTTCAGCGGGTGATCGGCCGTGAGGCGCGGGCGCAGATGCTGGAGCGCGAGGGTAAGCTGCCGACGGCGATTGTGGCTTGTGTCGGCGGCGGGTCGAATGCGATTGGGGCGTTCTATGAGTTTTTGCCGGATGCGAATGTGCAGTTGATCGGCGTGGAGGCGGGCGGTCGCGGGACGGCGCTGGGAGAACATGCGGCACGGTTTCAGAAGATGGGCGGCGGTGTGCCGGGAGTGCTGCAGGGGACGTACTCGTATGTGCTGCAGGATGAGGCCGGGCAGGTGAGCGGGACGCACTCGGTTTCGGCGGGGCTGGACTATGCAAGCGTGGGGCCGGAGCATGCGATGCTGCATGATTCGGGGAGGGCGAGCTATGTCTCGTGCTCGGACGATGCGGCGCTGAAGGCTACGGTGACGTTGTCGCGGACGGAAGGGATTCTGCCGGCGCTGGAGAGCGCTCATGCAGTGGCCGAGGCGATTCGGCTGGCGCCGTCGATGGCGAAGACGGATGTGTTGATGGTGAATCTGTCGGGGCGCGGCGATAAGGATATGGGCATCCTGGCAAGAGAGCTTAATCTGAAGGGCGCCTGAGGTACGGCTGCAACAGAAGCGATCGTGGAGCGACACGGAGCTCCGCGATGAAGACAGAGCTGGACGACCTGGTTTGGAGGATTTGTGGCGATTGAGTTCAAGAGGAAGCCGGGGATTGTGGCGTATCTGACGGCGGGCGATCCCGATCTGGCGACGACGCGTGATATTGCACTGGCGGCGATCGATAACGGCGCGGATGTGATTGAGCTGGGAGTGCCGTTCAGCGATCCGCTGGCCGATGGGCCGGTGATTCAGAGGGCCAGCCAGCGGGCGGTGGCGCGGGGGACGCGGCTGACCGAGGTGCTGGGGCTGGCGCAACAGCTGCGTGCGGCGAGGCCTTCGGCAGGGCTGGTTTTGTTTTCTTATCTGAATCCGGTGGTGCGGATGGGGATGAAGACGTTTTGTGCGCGGGCCGCTGAGGCAGGTGCGGATGGGGTGTTGTTGACGGACATGATTGTGGAAGAGGCGGGGGAGTATCTGGAGGAGATGCAGGCGAATAAGCTGGCGCCTGTGTTTTTGGCTGCGCCGACGAGTCCGGATGTGCGGCTGAAGGCGATTGCGGAGGTGTCGCAGGGATTTGTGTATGCGATCTCCCGCGTTGGGATTACGGGAACGCAGCAGAAGATTGCGGGGGATGCGTCCGAGCTGGTGGCACGGCTGCGACAGTTTACGACGCTGCCAATTGCGGTGGGGTTCGGGATATCGAATGCTGAGCATGTGAAGGCTGTTGGTGAGTTTGCGGATGCGGCGGTGATTGGGAGCGCGCTGGTGGCGCTGATTGAGAAGACGCCGCCGGAAGAGGCTGCGAGTGCGATCGGGAGTTTCATTGCAGCGCTGCGGCCGTGAGCTGAGAGCAGAACGCCGGATGGACAGGCGGTTATGATTAGGGCATCGAAACGAATTGCGGAGCAGCCTTCTCCCTGTGTGGTGAGGGTTTGCCGGATGAGGTTGGCGGATGGAGATTGGTGATTGGCGGCGGAAGATCGATGAGCTGGATGAGCAACTGGTCAGGCTGATCAGCCAGCGCGCAGAGGCGGCGAAGGCGATTGGCGAACTGAAGCGGACGTCGGATCTTCCGGTGTATGAGCCGCAGAGGGAGCAGACGGTGTTTGAGCATGTTCGCAGAGTGAATCCGGGGCCGCTGGATGATGCGGAGCTGATGCACGTCTACGAACGCATTATGGATGTGATGCGGACGCTGCAGAAACGGGATCGCTAGGGCTGTTTTGCCGGTTGGGCTTTGTGATGCGAGGCCATGCGGTAGTTTGTATCGATTTTAGTTACGAATAAAAAGAGAGAAGCGAAAATCATGATCGTCGCAATGCAGGACCAGGCAACGGAAGAACATATACAGCATGTGATTGAGCGGATGGTCGAGCTCGGATTCAATGTCCACCGGACGACGGGAGCGTCGCAGACGATTCTTGCCGGAGTGGGAACGCCGGAGCACTTCGATGTGGCCGAGTTCAAGGTGCTGGGCGGCGTGCATGATGCATACAGGATTTCATCGCCGTACAAGCTGGCGGGGCGAAGCTTCCGGCCTGAAGGGACAAAGGTTAAGTTTCCGAATGGCGTGGTGGTTGGCGGCAATGAGGTTGTGGTGATGGCCGGGCCGTGCTCGGTGGAGTCGCGGGAGCAGATTCTGAACAGCGCGAAGCTGGTGGCTGCGGCTGGCGGGAAGTTTCTGCGGGGTGGTGCGTTCAAGCCGCGGAGCTCGCCGTACAGCTTTCAGGGCATGGGGGTGGACGGGCTGAAGCTGCTGCGTGAGGTAGGTGATGAGACCGGACTGCTGGTGATCACCGAGGTGATGGAGATCTCGCAGATTGAGCCGATGCTGCCGTATATCGACTGCTTCCAGGTGGGTGCGCGGAATATGCAGAACTTCAATCTGCTGCGGGAGCTTGGGCATGTGAGAAAGCCGGTGCTGATGAAGCGCGGGATCTCAGCGACGATTGAAGAGGTGCTGTTGAGTGCGGAGTACATTCTTTCGGGCGGCAACTACGACCTGATGCTGTGTGAGCGCGGGATCAGGACGTATGAGACGTATACGCGAAACACGATGGATATTTCAGCGATTCCGGTGCTGAAGAAGCTAACGCATCTGCCGGTGTTCGGCGATCCGTCGCATGGTGTGGGGATACGGGATCTGGTGCCGCCGATGGCGCTGGCCAGCGTTGCCGCAGGAGCGGATGGGTTGTTAATGGAGATGCATCCTAACCCGGAGAAGGCGATGAGCGATGGCGCACAAAGTCTGTATCCTGAGCAGCTGGAGAAGTTGATGGCGCAGCTGCGGCTGCTGGCGCCGGTGGTTGGACGGACGATTGCATAGGGCAGGGACAAGAGCATGATGGAGCGCGTTCTTATTATCGGGACGGGACTGATCGGAGCTTCGACCGGTCTGGCTCTGCGTGCGGCAGGGTTTGCGGGCCGGATCGACGGATGGGACCATAGCATGCTGGAGATGGCGTCGGCTGTGCAGATGGGCGCGATCGATGGCAGGGCGTCAGGCCGGGAGAACGCGCTGGAGCTGACGCGGCTGGCGGACGTGATTGTGCTGGCGGTGCCGGTGCTGGCGATCAAGG
>Ga0302302_1001792_pt1 | contig 12818 bp, 10 predicted proteins | sample III_Palsa_E1_3_FD_198766 | JGI IMG/M metagenome (GOLD analysis project Ga0302302, IMG submission 198766) | Peat permafrost microbial communities from Stordalen Mire near Abisko, Sweden - III_Palsa_E1_3 | ecosystem: Environmental > Terrestrial > Soil > Palsa > Peat permafrost | place: Sweden...
TGCCATAGCCCGGTGGCAACAGCACCCAGCCGCGCATATGGATGGGCCGGCCCCAGAATGCCGAGAGCAGCGGGCTGATCATGTCGATCTGTTTCGTATGCGCACGCGCGTCCGGCGCCGCCGCCTGAAGATCAGGCGCTGAGGTGAGCTGCCAAGGATACGGTTCCTGTTGCACGCGCACGAGCCGAAGCGTGGAGGGCGTAATGGCCGGCAGGTGCACGCTGATCACCGGGCTGACCAGATCGCCCGCGCTGCGCCCACTATAGTTGTAGTTGTGATCCAGATCGAGCACAGCCTGCAGCAGGTACTCCCCCGGTGGCAGGCTCGAGAAACTCATCGGAAAGGCCTGGTTGTCGGTGTCGATGGTGACGCTCTGCCGTGGTGCCAGACGGCTCACCTCGCGCGACGCTACCGCCGTGCGCATCGGGTACAGCGGATCGGCATCCACATCGACGACCTTGCCGTCCTTGACCGCCTTGCGCGCCGGGCCGGCCGCCGTGGCGAACAGCAGCAAACGACCAGATACCGGCTTGGTCGCGGCACCATCCAGTTCCACTTTGAAGATCGGCGGCGTCACTCCCGCGTGCCAGCGCAGCGTCAGCGCAGAAACAAGAAACGCCAGCACCAGCACCAGTGATAGCGTCAGAGCGATCCATACCGACTTGCGCATGCCGAAACTTTCCAATCCTCGATCCCGATACAACCAACGCCGCAGAGCATCGTTTGGGATACATGAACTGCCACGCTAACGCACGCAAAGTCATCGCAGCGTCAGCTAGGGTCCATCCGTAGAGGCACCACAAACGATCTGACAATATCCCGACACGCCATCCATCGTCGTTTACTGGGCGGGCGTCGCCGGCGCCTTCAGCGGTGAATCCGGTCGCGCTACCGCATACATCTCCCAGCTGATCTGCTTCAACAGGCCCTGGCGATCCTTGCCCTGCACGTACAGATCCATATGCGTGCGGTTTGGCAGAAAACGGAAATCGGATTTCGCGTGCAGACCATCCAGTACGGCCTGCAGCTTGTGCGCGGCACCGTCGAGATAGAACGTATCCGCCGTGCCGACAATCAGATGGATCTTGCCATCCAGGTCGGGCTTCAGCTGCGGCCAGTTCTGTTGCAGTCGAAAAGCAATGTCGTAATGATCGCGCCAGTAACTGACGACGGCCGGATCGATATCACCGGTATCGCGATTGAACATCGGCTGCGGCAGACCGTCCTTGCCGCGCGGCGAAAACACCCACTCGAACGAACCGAGCTGGCCGCCGTAGGTGCCCAGCACACGCTCAAGCTTGGCGAACTGCTCGAAGGTACCCAGCACTTTGTCGTGATCACGCACCAGCGGGTAGGCCGAATCGTCCGGCTTTCGATAGGCGTTGGCGTGCGGTGCGTACAGATTGATGCCAGTGAAATCGTGAAAGTCACTCGGATCAGGCGACGTCGACCAGGTACCGCCGAACACTTTCGGATAGCGCGTCTGCAGCCACAGCGTGGCCCAGCCGCCGGAGGAATGGCCATTGAGAAAGCGGCCTTTGGCTTTGGCATCCATCCGGTATTGCGATTCCAGCTGCGGGATCAGCTCGGTGGTCAATGCCTGACCCCATGGTCCGTTGTTGACCGAATCGGCAAACTCGTGCGTGCCGGTGGGACTGGATTCGTCGAGGAACACCCAGATCATCGGCGGCATCTCGCCCTGCTTCATCGCCGCATAGACTGTCGCCAGCGGGCCGGCGACGCGATCGTTGTTGCCGCCAAAGCCCTGTGTGTAATACACGGTGGGATAGCGCTTGCCGGCCTTCGCGTCATAACCCGGCGGCGTCAGCACTTGGCCGCGCATAGTGATCGGCCGACCCCAGAATGTACTCAGCGAGGGACTTACAAAATTGATCAGCGTCGCATGCTGGCGTGCTTCGGGTAGGGTCGCGCGGGTTGCCGCCGGCGTGGATGCCGACAGCGTCCAGGGGTCCCGTGCCGGCAGCGCCTTGCTCAGCGTCAACGTCGGGATGCTGGCAACCGGCAGATGCATCTTCACCACTTCGCTGACCAGATCGCCCGCGCCGCGGCCGCTGTAGTTGTAGCTGTGGTCGACGTCGAGCACCGCCTGCACGTAGTAATCACCCGGCGGCAACTGCGAATAGCCGGCCGGGAACGCCAGCTGATCGGCATCGATATCCGCGACCTCACCCGGTGCCAGCCGGCTTATCTCACGCGCGGCCACCGAGGTCTGCGTGGCACTGAACGGGTTCGCATCCACTTCGTCGACGGTGCTGCTTTTGCCGTCGGAATCCGACTTGGCTTCGGCCTCCGCAGCCTTGGCCTCGACCGCGAACAGCAACAATCGGCCGGATGTCGGCGTCGCCGAGGCCGAGTTGTTCAACTGCACATGAAAGAAACGGTGCGCTGGCAGCGCCGCCGTCTGCGAATAAGCCGCTCCGACAAATAAACCCGACAACACCAACAAAAAAGCAGCGGCTTGACGACCACGCATGGCGCATCTCCAGACAGAGAAATGGGATAAACAAAGTTTCATCAGTGAGGACTCACCGGTTGCGCTTCTTCGATCAATCATTCGCCCGTATCCGGCGAATCGGGCTTCACCGGCGCCAGCCGAAGATCCTGAAAGTCGAAGCTGAAATCGGTCAGCGGCGAGATCGGCTCCATGCGCGCCTCACGGATATGGCCGTCCATATCGAGGCTGAAACTGATGAAGGCATCGGCGTTCAGCGCACGATCGTCCCAGCGCACGGTGAACGTATCGTGCTGCCACGGCGACAAGGTGCCGATCAGCTGGGCCGTCTTGCTGAAACGCAGGCGCAGCTTGCCGCCTTCGTTGCTGATGATCACATCGCCATACCAAGGGTCACGATAAGTGCCCGCGTATTGCGCCAGCGGCAGCGACGGCTTGCCGTTCTTGTCTCGCGCTTTCTCATGCGTGGCGAAGCTGCCGTCGGCTTTCGATTCGGCCTGCTTCACTGCCTTGTCGTAGACCGCTACCCAGTCGGTTTTCTGCGTCGGGTTGAGGTAGGCATCGAGTACGCGATAGGTCACCGCATTGAACGCCGCGCCGGACTCCTGATTGGTCAGCACCACCACGCCCAGATGCAGCTCCGGCACCAGCGTGATTCGCGACACCATGCCCGGCCAGCCACCGGTATGCCAGACCAGCCGCTGGTTGCGGTAGTCGGACAGGAACCAGCTTTCGCCGTAACCATAGAAATGTGGCGTCAGCGGCGCCAGCTCGGGGATCGGCGGCTGTTTGATGGTGATCGGCGTCAGCATCGACCACATCTGCTGCTGACTATCTTCAGAGAACAGCCGCGCCGGCTTGCCGTCTTTCCCTGGACCCGGCAGCACACCGCCGGCCAGCTGCACGTTCATCCACTTGGCCAGATCGTGCACGCTGGCATAGATACCGCCCGCGCCCGGATCATTGAGCCAGGCCATCGGCGGCACCGGCTCGAGATCCTTGAAGTTGGCCCTGGCGTGGCCCATGGCCACGTCCATGCCCGGCTTCAGATAGGTCTTGTCGATCAGCGACTCGTCCATGCCAACCGGCTGGAACAGGTGGGTGCGAACATAGTCGGCGTAACTCTGGCCCGAAGCCTGCTCGATCACCAGGGTGGCGACTGAAAAAAGAATGTTGTCGTAGGCATAGCCGCTGCGAAAGCCATTCTTGATCGGCACATAGCGCAGATGCTCGACCACCTCTTTCGTGGTGTATGACGTCGGTGGCCAGTACAGCAGATCACCCGCGCCCAGGCTCAGGCCGCTACGATGCGCCAGCAGATCGCGGATGCGCATTTCGTGCGTGACATAGGGATCGGACATACGGAACCACGGCAGATGGTCGATGACTCGATCATCCATCTTCAGCTTGCCGGCCTCAGCCAGCTGCTGCAGCGCCGCGGCGGTGAACGCCTTGGTATTGGACGCAATGGCAAACAGCGTATGCGCATCGACTTTGTCCTGCTTGCCGATCTCGCGCAGGCCAAAGCCCTGCTCCATCACCACCTTGCCGTCCTTGACGATGGCCACGGCGATGCCCGGCACGTCGAAGGTCTTGCGTGCGCTGTCGACGTAAGCGCCGAAATCCTGCAACTGACTCGGAAGCGCAGTGGATGCCGCAACATTTGACGAGGCTGGGCCAGTATCGGATGTCGACGCCGTCGCGGGCGGCGTCTGCGCGCCTGCCGATCCGGCCAAGGCGAGCAGCACAAACAGGTTGACCGTTCTGAGAGAAAGCGAATGGCGGAACAGGTGGTGCTTGGGCATTTCGATTCCTTCAGGTCAATCGACCAACTATCGCGGCAAACCGGGCGCGAAGCCAGCGCTGGAAGTCACGGTTCGTCATGAAACCCAAGACAACCGTCCAGCAAAAATCGGCGCCCGCTACCATGGCCGAATAATCCGGAAGACGGCGCCACTGATGCCACCCACTACCGACGATCTATTTGCCAGCCCGGCCCATGCCACCAACACCGCGTCGATTCGCGTCGGCATCGGCGGCTGGACGTTCGCACCATGGCGCAAGAATTTCTATCCCGAGGGATTGGTGCAGCGGCGCGAGCTGGAGTACGCCAGCCGCCAGCTGCGGACCATCGAGATCAACGGCACGTTCTACCGGGCACAAACGCCGAAGGTCTACGCCAAGTGGGCGGCCGAAACGCCAGACGATTTCGTGTTTTCGCTGAAGGCACCAAAAACCATTACCGAAGGCCGACGACTGGCCGAGTCGGCGAACGGCGCCAAGCGTTTCATTAACGGCGGCCTGGCTGAATTCGGCGCGCGGCTCGGACCGCTCCTCTGGCAACTGCCGCCGGCACGGATATTCGATCCGAATGATTTGGCCGCTTTCCTCGACACGCTGCCGCGCAAATTGAATGGGCGCCCCCTGCGCCATGTGCTGGAAGTACGCCATGACAGTTTTCTTTGTGATGCCTATCTGCAGCTTGCTCGGGCACACGGCGTGGCTACCGTATTTACTGACTCGACGACCTATCCCTCGATGGCCGACATCACCGGCGACTTTGTCTATGCGCGATTGATGCGCAGCCAGTCGGATATTGAGTCGGGCTACTCGTCCGGTGCACTGGACGAGGGGACGAAACGTGCCGGGCTTTGGGCTAGCGGGCGCGATCCGGCCGATCTTCCGCACGTGGGCGAACTGGCTGCGCCAGCCGCAGCGCGCGATGTGTTCGTGTTCTTCATCAGCAGTGCCAAAGAGCGTAATCCTGCGGCTGCCATGGCGATGCAGACACGCGTCGACGCGGCCTGAGTTGCTGCCGCAAAAAAGCATTAATGCTCCATACGTAGCTGATCGGACTAAGCTTCCGTCCAGTCAACCCCGTGTATGAACCCCATGCGCCAACTCAAGCCACTGATCCTGCTTATTGCGCTGGCCGTTGCCGCGATTATCTGGTTTGGGCACGGCTCAAATCTCAATGGCGTGCCGGGCACTACGCCGACGTCGATCGCTGGCGGTACATCACCCGCGGTACCGAACTTCCTGCCTGCCGAAGCTCGCGCCACGCTGGACCGCATCGCCAGTGGCGGCCCTTTCACTCATCGACAGGACGGCGTCGTGTTTGGCAACTACGAAAACCTGCTGCCACAGCAGCCACGCGGCTACTACCACGAGTACACGGTGGAAACACCGGGTGCGGACACGCGCGGCGCGCGGCGCATCATCACCGGCGGCACGCCGCCGGACACCTACTATTACACCGACGATCACTATCACAGCTTTCGCGCGTTCAAGGTCAGCCGATGAGCATCTACCGCTCGCGCGGCCAGCGCGACTTCGACCCCAATCTCACGCAGCCGACGCAGAGCGGGATCTATTTCGTGGGTAGTGATGACCTTGCCCGGCTAGCCAAAACCGCGGCGCGCGACGAGCTACGCGTATGCCGCACCGATCTGTCCGGTTGCCAGGGCAAGCACGAGTTGCTGCGACGGCTGAGCGTGTCGCTTGAACTGCCACCCACGTTTGGTGACAACTGGGACGCGCTGGCCGACAGCCTGCGCGATCTGCGCTGGATACCGGCCTGGGGTTATGTGCTGCTGTTAGATCATGCCGACGATTTGCGGCGTTCGTCGGAAGCCGACTTCGATATCCTGCTTGGTATTCTCGACGACGCCGCCACCTTTGCCAGTGACAACGATATGCCGTGGTTTGCGTTTCTGGCCCTGCCCGATGCGGCCGCCGAAGCCACTGGCTGAAAACTTTTGCCCCAGACCCCACTCATCATTCCATCGGAAAATCATGCAAACCCAGGATTTCGAACTCGAAGGCGACTACGTCGAACTCAACATGCTGCTCAAGCTCACCGGCCTGTGTGACAGCGGCGGCGCCGGCAAGGCCATCGTGGCCAGCGGCGCCATCCTGGTTGACGGCACGATGGAGCTGCGCAAGACCTGCAAGATCCGTGCAGGTCAGGTCGTCACCATCGACGACATGGAAATCCACGTGCTGGCAGACGCCCGCTAAGACACCAACCTTGAACGCCTCGACGATCAAGGCTGCGATGTAACCCGCGCCGAGCAGTCAGCGAATAACCGGTATCGGAGGTATCCGGATGTCGCTGCAACGCTTCGCCAGAGCTGTACGAAAACTCGGCCCACGCGACCACTTGCTGCATCCGGTGCCATTGTCACAACGTAATTGATGCATAGCGACCTGACGCATCCCTACCGTTAGCGAGGCCCACCATGAATCGTCGCAACCTGTTCAAAGCCTTACCCCTGGCCGCTGCCCTGATCGTGGCTGGCTTGAGTGCCTGCCAGTCCGCATCTGCCGCCAGCGATGCCGGTGCCGTGCCCGCGCCAACGGTCGACGCGCCAAAAGCTGCCGCGTCGAAAGACCAGATTGCCGTACTCGCCGGCGGCTGCTTCTGGGGTATGGAGTCGGTGTTCGAGCATGTCAAAGGCGTGCGCAAGGTCGAGGCGGGCTATTCCGGCGGCGCAGCGGCCACCGCGCATTACGACCAGGTCAGCGACGGCGATACCGGCCACGCCGAATCGATCCGCGTGGAGTTCGACCCCAGCCAGATCAGCTACGGCCAGCTGCTGCAGGTTTATTTCTCGGTGCCGGTCGACCCGACCGAGCTGAATCGGCAGGGGCCGGATAGCGGCACGCAGTATCGATCCGCCATTTTCTATGGCACGCCCGAGCAGCAGAAAATTGCCAGCACGTATATCGCCCAGCTGACGACTGCCAAAACGTTCCACGCGCCAATCGTGACCCAGGTGGTGCCGCTCAAGGCGTTCTATCCCGCCGAGGACTATCACCAGAATTATGCGCAACTGCATCCGGACAATCCGTACATCGCCTACAACGACGCACCGATGGTCTCGAATCTGAAAAAGCTGTTTCCGACGATCTACAAGGATGAGCAGCAGGTGGTCGAGGTTCAACTGCACTGAGTCGGTAATATCGCGCAATTTTCCTCGCCCGACTGGCGTGTTGACTTGCGTGAGGCGGCACAAACCCCATGTCAGGACTTCTGCGCGCCTTGCGCCGTTGGCCGGACGACTCTCCCTACGTGACGCCTCACGCCTCTTTTTCAAGCCCGACGGAATCGAACGAACTCACGCGCAGTTTTCTGGGCGTGTTTCGTTATAGCGGCCGTGCGCTCCAGCTCGTCTGGAGCACCAGCCAGCCGCTGACCATCGCGCTGGCGTTGCTGACGCTTACCGCCGGTCTTTTGCCGGCCGGCATCGCCTATATCGGCGCGCATATTGTCGATGCCGTGGTCCATGCCAGTCGTCTGTGGACAACCAGTGGAAACGTGTCTTGGTGGCCCGTGGTTCGCTGGGTGCTGCTCGAAGGTTTGCTGGTGGCGTTACTTGCCGGCGCACAGCGCGGGCTGTCGGTATGCCAGTCTCTTTTGCGTGCACTGCTTGGTCAGCGCGTCAACGTGATGATTCTGGAGAAGGCGCTGACGCTGGAGCTGGCGCATTTCGAGGATTCGGAATTCTACGACAAGCTCACCCGCGCCCGACGCGAGGCTTCGACCCGACCGCTGTCGCTGGTCACCCGCACGTTCGGGCTGGGCCAGAACGCGATTTCGCTGATCAGTTACGGCACGCTGCTGTTCCACTTTTCGCCATGGGCGGTGTTGGTATTGCTGCTGGCTGGCCTGCCCTCCTTCATCTCCGAAACCAAATTCTCCGGCGACGCGTTCCGCCTGTTTCGCTGGCGCTCGCCTGAGACACGCATGCAGCTGTATCTGGAAACCGTGCTGGCGCGCGAGGACCACGCGAAGGAAGTGAAGCTGTACGGTCTGGGACCGCTGCTGCTCGACCGCTATCGCGACATCTTCAACAAGCTTTATCGCGACGACCGCGACCTGACGATCCGTCGCGACAGCTGGGGCTTTGGGCTGGGCCTGCTCGGTACGCTGACGTTGTACGCCGCCTACGTGTGGATCGCCATGAGCACGGTGATGGCCCGCATCACGCTGGGCCAGATGACGATGTATCTGATGCTGTTCCGGCAGGGCCAGTCGGCGGTGTCGGCGATGCTCTCGGCCATCGGCGGCATGTATGAGGACAACCTCTATCTGTCGACCTTGTACGAGTACCTCGAAACACCGGTGCCGCCATCAGTCGGCACCGCACAGGTGGGTGCCAACCCGAAAGACGGCATCCGCTTCGAGCAGGTCAGCTTTACCTATCCCGGCGCGAGCGAGCCCGCGCTGCACGATATCAACCTGCATATCAAACCCGGCGAATCGCTGGCGCTGGTCGGCCAGAACGGCTCCGGCAAGACCACCCTGATCAAGCTGCTGACGCGACTGTATTCGCCCGACAGCGGTCGTGTGCTGCTCGACGGCACCGACCTGCGCGACTGGGATGAAAGCATCCTGCTGCAGCGGGTCGGCGTGATCTTCCAGGATTTCGCGCGTTACCAGATGCGTGTCGGTGAAAACGTCGGTGCCGGCGACGTGACCGAATTCGAGAACGTCGAACGCTGGCGCGAAGCGAGCGACAAGGGCATGGCCAGCGAATTCATCGACACCTTGCCCGCCGGTTTCGATACCCAACTCGGCAAGTGGTTCCGCGACGGGCGCGAGCTGTCCGGCGGCCAGTGGCAGAAGATCGCCCTGGCACGCGCCTTTATGCGTTCGCGCGCGGACATTCTGGTACTGGACGAACCGATGGCCGCGATGGATGCCGAGGCCGAAGCCAGCATCTTCGAGCATTTTCGCGAGCTGGCCGGTGGCCGCATCGCGATCCTGATCTCGCATCGCTTCTCAACCGTACGCATGGCGGACCAGATCATCGTGATCCAGGACGGTCGCATCAAGGAACACGGTAGCCACGAGCAGCTGATGGCGCTGGCCGGTCACTATGCGCACCTGTTCTCGTTGCAGGCGCAAGGCTACCGCTAGATATTGCCGGCCCGGCTTGACCCTGCCTGCCCACGCGCCCCATGCTTCGCTGTCCGCTAGACGTCCCATCCTGGTTGAAACACACGCATGAGCAGTCGCTACAACGCCGCCGATATTGAAGTCCTCTCCGGTCTTGACCCGGTCAAACGCCGGCCAGGCATGTATACCGACACCACCCGCCCGAATCATCTGGTGCAGGAAGTGGTCGACAACTCGGTGGATGAGGCCCTTGCTGGCCACGCGCGCAGCATCGAAGTCGTGCTGCATGCGGACGGTTCGGTCGAAGTCAGCGACGATGGCCGCGGCATGCCGGTGGACATCCATCCCGAAGAAGGCGTGTCGGGCGTCGAGTTGATCATGACGCGGCTGCATGCCGGCGGAAAATTCAGCGGCAAAAACTACAACTTCTCCGGTGGCCTGCACGGCGTTGGCGTGTCGGTGGTCAATGCGCTGTCCGATCGCGTCGAGGTATCGATCCGCCGCGATGGCTCCGAATACCGCATGGCCTTCGAGCACGGCGACAAGGTCAGCCCGCTGGAGATCATCGGCACAGTGCCGAAGAAGCGCACCGGCACCACGCTGCATTTCTGGCCCGAAGCCAAATATTTCGACTCGCCAAAGATCTCGCTGGCGCGCCTGCGCCACCTGCTGCGGGCCAAGGCCGTGCTGTGCGCAGGCCTCAGCGTCAAGCTCACCGACGTCGCCAGCGGCGAAGTCAACGACTGGTATTACGAAGACGGCCTGCGCGACTATTTGCGTGGCGAACTCGACGGCGCCGAGGCGCTGCCGAACGAGCTGTTCGTACATCACATGGCGCGCGATGTCGAAGGTATGGAAGTCGCGCTGGCGTGGCTGCCCGAAGGCGAGCTGGTGCAGGAAAGCTACGTCAACCTGATTCCCACCGCGCAGGGAGGCACCCACGTCAACGGCCTGCGCACCGGCTTGACCACCGCGATCCGCGAATTCTGCGACATCCGCAACCTGCTGCCGCGCGGCGTGAAGCTGGCGCCGGAAGATGTCTGGGAGCGGCTGGCGTTCGTGTTGTCAGCACGATTGCAGGACCCGCAGTTCGCCGGTCAGACAAAAGAGCGGCTGTCCTCGCGACAAACTGCCGGCATGATCGAAAACGTCATCCACGACGCCTTCAGCCTCTGGTTGAATCAGCACGTCGACATGGGCGAGCGCATCGCCCAACTAGCGATCGAACGCGCCAGCGCGCGCCTGAAAGCAGCCAAGCAGATCATTCGCAAGAAGATCACTCAGGGCCCGCAACTACCTGGCAAACTGGCCGACTGCACCGCGACCGACCTTACCCGTACCGAACTGTTTCTGGTCGAGGGCGACTCGGCCGGCGGCAGCGCCAAGCAGGCGCGCGACAAGGAGTTTCAGGCGATCCTGCCGCTGCGCGGCAAGATCCTCAACACATGGGAGGTGGAATCCGGTTCGGTGCTGGCTTCGGAAGAAGTGCACAACCTCGCCATCGCGATCGGCTGCGATCCGGGCAAGAACGATCTCTCCGGGCTGCGCTACGGCAAGGTGATTATTCTGGCCGATGCCGATTCGGACGGCCTGCATATCGCGACGCTGCTGACTGCTCTATTCCTCAAGCATTTCCCTACCCTGGTCAGCGAAGGCCACGTCTTCGTCGCGATGCCGCCTCTTTTCCGCGTCGATGTCGGCAAGCAGGTTTTCTACTGCCTCGATGAAAGCGAAAAAGCCGCGATGCTGCAGCGAATCGAGCGCGAAAAAATGAAGGGTGCCGTCAGCACGACCCGCTTCAAAGGCCTGGGCGAGATGAATCCGCCGCAGCTGCGCGAATCGACCATCCACCCCGATACGCGCCGACTCGTGCAGCTGACCATCGGCGACGACGACGGCACCTCGAAACTGATGGACATGCTGCTGGCGAAAAAACGCGCTGGCGATCGCAAGGCGTGGCTGGAAGAAAAAGGCGATCTGGCGACACTGGAGGTCTGAGCGCTCGCTCCATTCCAGATAGCTTTTTCAAACCACTCTGTTGAGAACACCCATGCGCCACGGTGCGTGGGCTGGTGATGAATTTCGATCCAGCTGCGCGAGAGCAAGCTGCATCTGACGCGTCACGCGATTCAGTCCAGACGAATCATCTTCGCATCCGCTGCATCCGCCCCGCCCTTCGTGCCGTATCTCCACACGCTTCCAATCCGCGAAGCGGAAATCTTTGGAGATCCCCATGAACAAGAATCAGCGCATGCGCAGCATCGCCCTTGGCCTCTCACTGGCGTTTGCCACCGTAGCCGTGGCGCCGATGGCGATGGCCGACTCGATGAGCTCGATGAGCAGCGGCAAGACCGTGATGGTTGGCGGCGCCGCCATGTATCCGTCGAAGAACATCATCCAGAATGCGGTGAACTCGAATGATCACACCACCCTGGTTGCTGCAGTAAAAGCTGCCGGTCTGGTCGACACGCTGTCGGGCACCGGTCCGTTCACCGTTTTCGCGCCGACCAATGAAGCGTTTGCCGCACTGCCCGCCGGCACCGTCGACACGCTGCTGAAGCCGGAAAACAAAGCGACGTTGACCAAGATCCTTACCTACCACGTGGTGGCGGGCAAGATGACCTCGAAGGATCTGGAGAAGGCCGCAAAGGCTGGTGGCGGCAAGGCCGTGCTGAAGACCGTCGAGGGCGATTCGATCACCGTTGCCAAGATTGACGGCAAGTGGACCGTGACCGACGACAAGGGCAACGTGGCCAACATCACGATCCCGAACGTCATGCAGTCCAACGGTGTGATCTTCGTCATCGACAAGGTTTTGATGCCGTAATTTTTCCGCTTCAACGTTTCAACGTGTGAGTGTAGGACCAGCGCCCCGATTCCCTCGTCGGGGCGGCTTTTTTTGTGAGCTCGACGGGGCTAAGGTGGTGGCTGGTTATTGCTGAGCCACACCCATGTCATTGCTCCCCCCGCTCGACCTGCAACGCTGGATCGACGACAACCGCCACCTGCTCAAACCGCCAGTCGGCAACAAGTGCATCGTCGATGGCGACTTCATCATCATGATTGTCGGCGGCCCCAACGCACGCACCGATTACCACTACGACGAAGGTCCGGAATTTTTCTACCAGCTCGAAGGCGAGATGGTGCTGAAGGTGCAGGACGACGGCCAAGCCCGCGACATCCCGATCCGTGCCGGCGAGCTTTTCTATCTGCCGCCGCGCACGCCGCATTCACCACAGCGCATGCCAGCATCGATCGGACTGGTAATCGAGCGCAAACGCCTGTCGCACGAACAGGACGGCCTGCTGTGGTTCTGCGAAAAATGCAACCACAAACTCTATGAAGAATTCTTTGTGCTCGGCGACATCGAGCAGGATTTTCCACCCGTGTTCGAACGCTTTTATGGTTCACACGACGCACGTACCTGCGATCAGTGCGGGC
>Ga0302302_1001800_pt1 | contig 12785 bp, 7 predicted proteins | sample III_Palsa_E1_3_FD_198766 | JGI IMG/M metagenome (GOLD analysis project Ga0302302, IMG submission 198766) | Peat permafrost microbial communities from Stordalen Mire near Abisko, Sweden - III_Palsa_E1_3 | ecosystem: Environmental > Terrestrial > Soil > Palsa > Peat permafrost | place: Sweden...
CATTCTCCTGCTGCGAACATCCCTGCCAGCCAGCATATCTCAGCAGACGCGTCATTCGATGTTATCAATGCTATCCGAGCAGAACTTCCAGCTTGGTCACGGACGCAGCGGGGATGTTTAGATTCACCAGATCGCCGTTCACTGCCGCGACCAGAGTCGCGGGTTTCACGGCGTCCGGCTGGTCGAAGGTATTGTGCGCGTGCATATCCCGGCCCATCAGAACAGTTGCCGAAGCGCTCTTGATGGAAAGGCCGCGTATGGCGACCTCAGTCTCTTTCACCCTGGATAGATCGGGATTCACGACGGTGAGCGTCACAACATTGTCCTTGCGTGACGCCGAACCGTTGAGGCCCCAGAATCGCGCTGGCTTGCCGTCTCGATCATATTGAAGATCGGGGGCGGAAAACTCCGTTCGGAGCGCCTGGGCTCCCTGGTGCGATGCGTACATTGCAAAGATGTGGAAGTTTGGAGTTGTTGCAAAGCGATCTTCATGGGCAAAGAACAGAGCGTTGATGTTGTTGACCAACTGCGCGCACATGGCCATGCTCACTTTTTCTGCGTTGCGATTGAATGTGTCCAGCGTAAGCGCGGTCGCAAGCGCATCGCGCATCGTGATCTGCTGGCCGAAGAGATGCGTCGGATCAAGTTCCGTTCCCTCTCGATACCATGGTCCATATTCATCGACCACCAGCTTTATCTTGTGCTGCTGATCGTATTGACCGAGGGTGGACCATTGGTCGTGCACGATTTGCTCCACTTTGTTTGATTCTCGCAACACCTCATACCAGTCCAGGGTATCGAAGTTAAGCGCGTCCCCTTTGCCTTGAACCCAGTCATTGGTTTTGCCACGGCTTAGATTCCATGCGTAGTGGTGGACGGACCAGCCGGTGAAGCTTGCGTTGTCATAACCATGGCCGGAGTGTAGTTGTTCAAAGAAGCGATGTGTCCAGTCAATGTCGTTGTCATTCGGCCCTGAGCCTATGAATTGCAGATCGACTCCGTAGTGTGGGACCCAGTCGGTATAGCGGCGGAACTCGGAGGCATACTGCTCTGGAGTAAAGTTGCCGCCGCAGCCCCAGCTCTCATTGCCCACGCCCCAATAGCGAACCTTGAATGGATCGGGAGAGCCTGCTTCGGCACGCATGTCGGCGAGCGTTGTGCTGCCGGCAGGGGAGTTGCAGTATTCGACCCAGTGATCGAAGTCAAGCGCGGGCAGGCTGCGCAGATTCGCTGCAAGGTAGGGCTCAGCTCCGGTCAGTTTGCAGAAGCGGATGAATTCGTTGGTGCCGAATTGATTGGATTCGAAAACCTGCGGGCCCTTTCCATGGAGCCTTGCCAGTTCCGGATCGACCTCCCAGAAATTGGTTCGCCGCGGCCGCTTCGAAGCCGGGCCAATCCCGTCCTTCCAGTCATAGCTATCGGCGAAGCTGCCGCCTGGCCAGCGCACGATAGGGACGTGAATCTCCTTCATTTTCTCGATGAGTGCAGACCGGATGCCATGCTGGTTGGTGATCTTTGAGTCCTCGCCGACCCATACGCCGTCGTAGATGACCCCGCCAATATGTTCGGTGAACTGGCCGTAGATGTTGGGTGAGATTTCGCCGATTGGCTCGTCTGCCAGAATCTCTATGCGGGCATCGGAAGACTTGGCCCACAGAGCGTTTCCAGTCAATGCAAATGCTGTTCCTGCGAGTGCTGAGTTCTTGAGAAACTGTCTTCGTTGCAAAATGAGGCTCCTGTCTTAAGTGGATCAAGCGGCCGTACGTGGGTGGATATCGAGATTCAGGTCGCGTTGATGGCTGGCACGATAAGGGCTTTGCAGACTTCGCCGGCGCGAAACTTCTGGAATGCGCCGACTACGTCTTGCAGGGGGAAGGCATGGCTCACGATGCGATCCAAAGGAAGTTGCATGGCGAGATCGATCGCGTGCTCGAAGTCTCTGCGTTCGTAGACGCGTGAGCCGAGGACCTGGATCTCCTTGAAATTGATTGCCTGCATATCGACCTCGACAAGTTTCTTGAAGACGCCCAGATTCACGATCGCTCCGCGCGAGCGCACCAGAGAGGTCATCTCGCGGGCGGTTGAAGGCGCTCCGGCGCATTCGAATAACAAATCTGCGCCGTTCTGGCCTGACAGCTCCATCACACGATCGCGCAGATCGTCCCCTGCTGCAACGACGTGCAGTCCGAGGCTTGCGGCAAGCTCGCGGCGTGATGGCAGGATATCGTTGATCAGAACATGGGGTACGCCTCGCGCCTGCGCAACCAGTGCGGTCATAAGCCCGATCGGGCCGGCTCCCATCACCGCAGCCAGTTCCACACCGTCCAGGCTGGTGCGTGCGACGCCGTGAACAGCGACCGCGAGCGGTTCGATGAGTGCTCCGAATCGTGCGGGCATCGCATCGGGTAGCTTGACCAGCGCGGAAACGGGCAGTTTGACAAACTCGGCCATACCGCCATCCACGTCAATCCCGAAGAGCCGGAGCCTGCGGCATACATGAGCGTTGCCATGCGTGCAGGCGTGGCATTCGCCGCAAACTATAAGGGGATACACAGCGACGCGGTCGCCGATTGAAAGATCGCTCTCAGAGGTATGGATCTCGACGATGTGGCCGGATACCTCGTGGCCAAGTGTAAGAGGGGCCCTGGCCCGTGGATGGGTTCCGGCGACAATGGATAGATCCGTACCGCAGAAGCCACAGGCCTCGACGGCAAGCAAAGCTTCGCCGCGCCCAATCGCCGGGACGGGGATCTCGTCGGTCTGCAATCGATCTGGCCCAAGATATCGGGCGGCGAGCATCGTCTTCATTGAGCTCCTATTGCGCGGTGTAGCCGCCATCCATCATGATCACCGACCCGGTAAAAAACGTGGCAAGATCGGAGGCCATGTACGAAAAGAAGCTGGCCACCTCCTCTGTATTGGCGATGCGACCGATCGGGTGAGCGTCGCGCAGCATCTTCCAGAATGATTCAGGGTCGCCAGAGGCCTCGGCCGACTGCTGGACGAGAGGCGTATCGACTGTTCCGCAGGCAATGGCGTTCACCCGAATGCCGTGAGGCGCGTACTCGATCGCCATCTGGCGTGTCATCTGGTGCAGCGCGCCTTTGGATGCGGCGTAGGCTCCCTGCCTGGGAATGCCCGCTTCACCAGAGATCGAACCAGTGATCAGGATCAGGCCACTTCCCTGCTGCACCATCACCGGAATTACGTGCCGCAACCCCCAGTAGAGACTCTTCACATTCACATTCATGACCGAGTCCCATTCTTCTGGAGAATGCTGGTGAATGGGCTTCACAACACTCACCGCTGCGTTGTGGACGAGAATGTCGAGCCGGCCGAAGTGCTCCACGGCTGCGGCTGTGAATGCAATCGCAGTTTGTTCCTCGGCGACATCGCCGCAAACGCTATGGAGCCTGCCCGGATAGAGTTCTTGCGACTGTTTCAACACCTGCGGGAGATCTTTGTTGCGATCCACGGCGATGACACCTCTAGCGCCGCAGGCAAGATATGCGCGGGTGATCGTGTGGCCAATTCCAGAGGCTGCACCGGTAACCACGGCTACTTTGCCAGTCAGGGAGATTTCCATCAACCACCTTTGGTCGAACTTTGGTCGAACCCAGTCAAATACGCCGGTACAGCCACGGCTCGTAATACTTCATCACTACGAAAGAAGCGTTGCAGCCAAGAACTTCCATGGCGACGTGCAACATCCCGGGAGAGCCAACATTGTTCACCATCATGTCGTAGTGGCAAGGCACGACAACCCGGGGGCGGACCGCCTTCACTATGGAGGCTGCCTGCATCGCGGACAGGTTGTGAAAGCCGCCGTTCATGCAGATGGCGCAGATATCAACATGAGTCGGGAGGAGGGGTGTCAATAATTCCGTGTAGGCTGTGTCTCCGCTGTTATAGAAGCGAATGCCGTTGCCAAATTCGATCAACATGCCGGTGTGGTTCAGATCGGTCGCGTCTGTGGGCATCGCGAACGTTGCCTGCACAGTGGTGGACGCACCGATGCTGATCGTCTCGCCGGGATGTATCAGGCGGCAAAGGCTTTCCGGTACTCCACATTCACGATAGATACGCATCGAGTCGAATGGGCCGAGGAAGCGGACCTTGGATGTCTTCCTGACTCTTCGGATGGTCTCCGGATCAGCGTGGTCCTGATGAGAATGCGTGGTAATGAAGAGATCGATATCCAGGTCTTCCGGCTCAATGAAGACCGGCAACTGCCGATCCGTGCGAAATGGTAGATGGGCGAAGCTTGCGGCGCAGCTGTCAGTAAGATACAGATCGATTCCGATGAGCAGGCCGGAAGCATCTTTGAGAAGGAAGCCATTCTGTCCGAGGAACCAGATTGCGATTGAGTCCGGGGGAACAGAAAACTGCCGGATCGACGCCATGTATTGCCGGCTCTCCAGCAGCTTTGGCACGACGAGTTGGATCGGAGCGGTTCGATCGAATGGGTCGTTTCTGGTGAAAATGAGGCGCCCGGTGGTTTGCGTTTGGTCTTCCAGCGTCTCTTCCATGGTTCTCCCCGGCACCACGGAATTATAGAGGATATTTGAGGATGCATTTGCTCTGTAGCACTGGCCGCTGCAATTGTTGATTGAGGGAGGCGATTGTAAGTTCTGGCTCTTTATTTAGGGCGGGATCAGTATTGACAAGAAATGGGGGCACACTATGCGTCTGCCCCCAAACCTTTGATCAAGTAACGATCAACTCACTTCGCGGCTACGGTGAAGCTCAGTGTGATTGGTGTGGCCGCCGAGAATTCCCCGTTGCCTGCCTGCATTGCTTCAATCGTGCAGGTCCCCGCCGCAAGCATCGAAGCGGTGGTCCCTGACACGGTGCAGATCGAGGTGGTGGTCGATGTGAAAGCCACCGCCAATCCTGAACTGGCCGTAGCCTTCAGACTCAGCGGCGTGCCAACCACCTGAGCAGCGATCGCTGGAAAGGTAATCGTCTGGCTCTTGCGGTTCACAGAGAAGCCCTGATGAACATCGCTCGCCGCGGCATAGACAGCGTTGCCTGCCTGCGACGCCTGAATTGTGCAGATACCGGCGAGGAGCAGAGAAGCCGTCGAACCAGAAACACTGCAGACCGACGGAGTTAAAGATGTGAGAGTTACGGGAAGCCCTGAACTGGCGTTTGCCGATAGGCTCACGGTCGAGCCAGCTGTCTCCGTACCAATGGCGGCGAAGGTGATCGACTGATTTGCCTTGTGCACCGTGAAGCTCTGGTTCACATCGGTAGCCGGACCGTAGACGTTATTGCCAGTCTGAGAGGCCTGAATCGTGCATGTCCCGGAAATAAGCAGTGAAGCCGTGCTACCCGAGACCGTGCAGACTGAGGGTGTGAGAGAGGTGAGCTTTACCGCGAGTCCAGAGCTGGCCTTGGCCGACAGAGCCAGCGTCGAAGCGGCGTATTCTTCCGTGGTTACGCCTGGGAAGCTGATGGTCTGGCTGGCCAGATGGACCGTGAAACTGCGGCTTACGGCCGTGGCTGCAAGATACTCGGCATTGCCAGCCTGGGTTGCCTGGATCGTGCATGTGCCCTCGGTCAGCAAAGAAGCTTCGGCTGCTGAAACCGTGCAAATCGAAGGGGTGAGCGAAGTGAAACTCACAGGCAGAGCAGACGAAGCAGTGGCTGACACATTCAGCGTCGAAGCAGCGTACTCAGATGCGGTGATGGCCGGGAAGTTGATGGTCTGGCTCACCTGGGCGGCGACTTTAAAGCTCACAGCTACGGCAGAACCAGCGTTGCCTGCAACATCCACGCTCCAATACTTGACGGTGTGACTGCCCAACGCCGAGACGCTAAAGGGCGCGGAGTAGGTCACGAGTGATCCACCATCCAGTTGGTAGAAAGTGCTCTTCACGCCGCTCAGATTATCCGTAGCGCTCAGAGCAACCTTCACAGCCGAGTAGTAGGTGCCGCCGCTCAAGGAACCGCCCAAGGTTGCTGCGGTTACTGGCGCGGTTGTGTCGATATTGACCCATTGATATGGCTCAGGGCTGAAGTTGCCCGCATTGTCTTCGCTGAAGTAGTAGATGTAGTTGCGCCCCTGAGCGGAGATCGTGATGGGGCCGCTGTAGACCTTGCATGCTCCCAGCGAGCCTGGATAACAAGAGGTCGTGTTGATCGCGTAGTAGATTGTCTTGATACCCGATGCGGTGCTGCCACCTGGATCGCTTGCGCTCAGTGAGATGGCCACCGATTTGGTGTACCAGCCGGTGGCAGGCGTCACCGGACTGTCGCTGATGGCGACGGTGGGAGCCACGGTGTCGTAGCAGATGGGTCCGTAAGTGGTGTCGCCTGTGGTCATGCCCTGGTTGTTCCAGCCGCGAACATGCGCGGTGTGGCAACCCTGAGTTACGCCGCCAGAGCAGGCTCCGCCGCTAGCGAGCGAGAGGCATCCAGTTGAAACATTGGTGTACTGCGGGCCGCTGTAGAACGAGTTGCCTACTCCTCCGTTTGGCTCGCTTCCGGGGTCACTCGGAATCGAGTCCCAACCCTGGGTGAAGCCAGCGATACCGGTGCCGGGGATTCCGGACGTACCGCCTGCGTAGTCCACTACCTTCCAGCTGACAACCTGCCCATTGTTGTACCACTTGTTGGTGGCGGGGCCAGTGTAGGTGACGTAGGGTATGCCGCTTGCCGCCGCGGTATACCAGTTGATGGCCCAGGCAAGCTGCAGCATGTTTGCCGATCCCCAGCCGGTGGTCTCGTCATAGCCGGGCTTGGCGCACCAGGGAGTCAGGTGGAATTCCGCCGTAATGTCGTTCGAAGTGCAGCCAATGGTGATGTCGTAGAACGGGTAGTGAGCCGCGTTCTTATAACGGGCTTCCCGGTAGATGGGGTAGTTTGCGTTGCCAATCGGCGCGCAAACAGCCGTGCCGGAACCGCATTTGTCTCCAATGCTTAAAAGGTAGGCATTCTCCTGTGCGAAGAAGCCGGCGAGCATCGGCGCGACGTCGCTGGTGCCACCCGGATGCGCCCATCCGCCGAAGTAGTAGATGTCATGCCCATAGAAGGCGTCCAGAGAAATATCGGGCGTCGAACGTTTTGAGAATCCGAGAAAAGACTGATAGCTGGGCACTCCGAAATACTCGCTGAAGCCGCCTGTGCCGCCTCCGCCATTACTGTTGCACGAGCCGGACGAAGTGCCTCCTGTCCAGGCGACTTCGTAGGGATTGCCTTCGTTCAACTTAGAGCCACCGGCTGCGATCACGTTGGGATCGGAGGATGGGAATTCGACGCGCAAAGCATCGTCGCAGTTACCTGTTGAACCCTGGTCGCCCGAGGCCGCTATCAATGTCCAGCCTTGCCCGGCCATGGTCGACAGGATGTTGTCGATCGACTGCATCGTGCTGTTGTAGCAGTTGAGCTGGCTGTTGTAGTAGATGTTCTCAGCGCAGGCCCAGCTGGTGCTCATGGTGCGGGCATGGGCGTCGTCAATCATCTGGTTGTACACGTCAGCGATCGTATTCGTGATGTAGTTGGAACCTTCATACACGACTACCCTCGCCGTGTCTGATGCAGCTCCCTCACTATTTGCCATAGCCAAGGACCACTCTGTATCCAGCGTGGTTTCAAAGCAGTTATCATCTTTGCTTCCAGAGCAGGTGTAACCGCCATTGATACCGATCTTGTCCACATAGACCGCAAGGTACGGAAACGCATCCTGAAAGCCCACCAGATCGCTGTTTTGCACGTCACCAAAGGCGGCGATCGCAATCGAGGATTCGCGCGGGGAGTGACCGCTGGTGTTATTCAGGGGATTGCAGCAATGCCCCTGATTCATCAGCGCGCCGTAGTCGTACGCATAGCTTGAGAACATATCCGTCGGCTTCCAGTAACCCGAGGGAGGCGGCGTAACGAGTGGGGTCAGGTTAGTCTCATCAGGCGTTGCCACGGCAGCCTGAGGCCGGGCGTCTTTCTGAGTGGAGTCGAGTTGCTGCACCACTGGACCCGGCACGTAGTCCGGTCGCGGCACGATGCGGCCGCTGCCGCTGGCAGGCTGCATGCCTTCGAACGAATTCAAACCCAGTACGTTCTCGACGACACCGCTCAATGCGGCCGGCAACACAGGGTCTCGGTCATTTGCAAACGCGATGCGCGACTCAATCCGGGGGTTGCGTGAGGGGAGGCGGTAGGTGTTGATGGTTACGTGAAGGGCTTTCTCGATCACCCCGGATTGCCCTTCGACATCTACAAGAAGACGGTTCTTATAACGATGTGTGACGGTCAATCCCTGGCTCTGCGCCCAATCGACGACAGCCTGCTCGGCTTCTACGGAAGGGCCGAAGCGCTCGTTCCACTCATCCATGCTTAGATATTGATGGAACTGCGGCGACTGCTTGTTCTGGATATCGTCAAGAAACTGATGCTCCTCTGCCGGATGAGGCGGCGCCAGCGAAATCGCCAACCGCAGCATTTGGCCTGGCTCGTAATGACTCAGCCTCGTCGCCGTACCATCGAGCACCTGTGGCGGAGTTCTCCCGTTCAGCGTCGTTATTTCGTCCGACTGCGCGTGTAGCGGAATGCAGGTCAACAGAATATAGATCAACGCGACAACGGTCATTGCCACAATCGGCCAGGAAGCAACCTTTTGCACCTGACCCGGGTGACCCGGATGGCCAGGATGGGCCGGGTCGGTCAGCCGGTTATTGGACCCGCTGGGGAAATTGGGTTGACAATCGTTTTGGCAATAAAATTGTTCACGCAGTTCACACATGGCAGAGCTCCTTGAAAATCTGGCCTTTTTGTCCGGCCCTCGATAGTGGCAGCGCAACGGAAAGCGTTACTGCTTATTTGCTCTCACGGACCAAAGAGCGGGTTTTGCCCGCCAATCGCCTCACGGACCTGGAAAGTATCTGCGATCTGGAAAAACAGATTTGCGTCCGCCTGTCTGGCGGGGCGACAATGCTTTGAAGCGCAAGAGACTTTGCCTTCACTCTCAAGTGGTGCGGACAAAATGCCCGCGCAGCCGGCGGCTTCCGGCGTAGGAATCAACTCAACTGGAGTCTGGAAGGGCAATCGAAAGCATGCATGAGGATGGCGATGGCGAGGTAACCGAGCTCTTACATAACTGGACGCAGGGCGACGAGAAGGCTCTGCACGACCTCGTGCCGCTGGTCTACAAGGAGCTTCGCCGCCTTGCTCATTACCATCTGCAATCGGAGCGGGCAGACCATACTTTGCAAAGCACCGCGCTCGTCCATGAAGCCTGTCTGCGATTGCTGGGCGGCAAACCGGTCCATTTGCAAAATCGCGCCCATTTTATTGCCGTCGCCTCACGACTCATGCGTCATATCCTGGTGGACTACGCCCGCGAACGCCGGACCTCCAAACGGGACGGCGGGTGCCGAATCGCCTTCGAGTTCCTCGACATCATGCCTGCCAGCAACGATTTAGAATTACTGGCCCTCGACGACGCCCTCAACGAGTTGTCTCGCCTCGATGAGAGACAAGGCAAGATCGTGGAGATGAAGTTTTTCGGGGGCTTGTCAGCACCAGAAATATCCGAGGTCATGGGCCTTTCTCGCGCCACGGTTGACCGGGATTGGGCGACGGCGCGGATATGGCTGCATCGCCAGATGAGCAGGACGGCGGCCCCATGACCGCCCAGACGTGGGAGCGGGTCAAGGAAGTTCTGCATCAGGCCATGCAGTTGGAGCCTGAGCAGCGCTCCGGATTTCTCGACCAAGCCTGCTCATCGGATGCGGAACTGCGCGCAGAGGTTGAATCGCTTCTGCAAGTCGAGGATGGCATCGCTTCAGGCTTCCTGCAGTCACCGCCGCTTGGAGCCAATTTAGACCGGGAGATTGAACCGGTCGATACTTTGGCAGCGGGTGAAATCTTTGCTGAGCGCTTTCGGCTGACTCGAAAACTAGGCGAAGGCGGCATGGGGCAGGTGTGGCTGGCGGAACAGACGTCACCGGTGCGCCGTGCAGTTGCGCTAAAACTGATCCGAGCCGGGATGTACGACGAGTCAGTGGTGCAGCGCTTCCAGTCCGAGCGCCAATCGCTGGCCATGATGGATCACCCGGCGATTGCCAAGGTCTTCGATGCCGGGACGACGGCCTTGGGCCAGCCATACTTCGTGATGGAATATGTGCCTGGGCTGTCCATTGCGGAATATTGCGATCAACATAAATTACAAATCGCAGACAGGCTCGAACTTTTCATTCAAGCTTGCGAAGGCGTGCAACATGCCCATCAGAAAGCCATCATCCATCGCGATCTCAAGCCGGCGAACATTCTGGTCATTGAAGTGGATGGCAAGCCGACGCCGCGGATCATCGATTTTGGCCTGGCGAAAGGTACCGCGCCCCAGGCCGCGGACGAATTCCTCTTCACGCAGATTGGCATCTTCCTGGGAACGCCAGGGTACATGAGCCCCGAGCAGGCCGATGCCAGTGTGCGAGACATTGATACCCGCACCGATGTGTACTCGCTTGGGGTCATTCTCTATGTGTTGCTGGCGGGCATGCAGCCGTTTGACTCCAAGCAGCGGCAGAAGCCGTCGCGCGACGAACTACTGCGAAAACTGCGCGAGGAAGAACCACCGCTGCCAAGCAGCAAGGTGAATGCCGATCGAGAGACATGCGCGTTTACGGCCCAGGCGAGAAGCGTTGAGCCGAGGCAGCTGGTGAGCTTGCTGCGCGGCGATCTCGACTGGATCACGATGAAAGCTCTGGAGAGAGATCGAGCAAGACGCTACAGCACTGCCTCTGAGCTCGCTTCGGACATCCGCCGCTATCTCAATCACGAGCCGGTCCTGGCGCGGCCCGCAAGCGTTGGCTATCAGCTGCGGAAGTATGTCCGCCGTCATCGCATGGTGGTGAGCATCGCGGCTGGCCTCGTTCTGTTGCTGGCAGCCTTCTCGCTGCTGCAGGCGTTGCAATTACGGCGCATTACTCGAGAACGCGACCGAGCTAACCGGGAGCGAGACCGCGCCGCGCGCATCACGGATTTCATGTCCGGGATGTTTCGCGTCTCAGATCCAAATCAGGCTCGCGGCAACAGCGTCACGGCACGCGAGATCCTCGATAAGGCGTCGAAGGAGATGGGTGAAGGTCTCGCCAAAGACCCGGAAGTGCAATCCGATCTGATGCAGGTCATGGCGCGCACCTATGTGAATCTCGGACTCTATGGCAGAGCTCACGAACTCGCGAAGAGCGCATTCGATTCCAGATCGAGCCTTCTTGGGCCCAATGATCCGAAGACTTTGGATTCTCTGACGTTGATGGGCTGGATCCTCGATCGCGAAGGCCATGACATAGAGGCGGAGAAGCTGGAACGGCAGGCACTTGACCAGGAGACCCGCATCCTTGGGTCCGAAGACGCGCTCACTCTCGAAACCATGGATCATCTCGCGGTCATCGAAGAAGGACAGGGGCATTTTGAAGAAGAAGAGAGGCTCGAGCGTCAGGTAGTCCAGGTCTCGACTCGTAGGCTGGGACAGAACAACCCCCAGACTTTGCGCGCCATGAACAACCTGGGAACTGCGCTTTGGAACCAGGGCCGCTACGCCGAGGCAGAGCAGCACTATCGTCAACTTCTGGAGATTGAACAGCGTGTGTGGGGATCGGACCATCCGGAGACGGTGCTTGCCATGACCAATCTGGCCTTGGCCGTGCAATCGCAGGGCCGCCTGCCGGAAGCCGAAAAAATGTATCGTGAAGCTCTCGCATCCTCTCAACGCGTACTGGGGCCAGAACACCAGGGTACGATCCGCGCCATGGAAAACCTTGCCACGCTGTTGTGCGGAGAAGGCCGATTGGCAGACTGTGAGCGAACACACAGAGAGGCCTTGGCCATCCAGATGCGCACGGTTGGCCGAGAGCACGCAGATACGCTGCTCACTCAACTGAACGTCGCGGATGTTTTGCTAAGAGAAGGTCATCTTGCCGAAGCTGAGAAGTTGCAGCGAGAGACCATCGAGGTCCAGCTTCGTGTCCACGGAGCGAGCAATCCTGACACATTGCTATCGCAGTCCGACCTCGCCAGGACGCTCATACGGGAGCGCCGTTATTCTGAAGCTGAAGCGATTTCTCGAGTCGCATTTGAAGGCCAGCGGAGTGTACTGGGCCCGAATCATCCGGACACACTTAACTCGCTGCAGCTTCTCGGGATGGCCCTGGCCCGCAACCATCGCTACGAGGAGGCCAGCAAGCTCTTTCATCATACGATCGACGAGGAAAGCAATAGCAACGGGCAAGGAAACCACTGGGATGTGTTGTACGCCTTTGCCTGCGTAGCCGTCGCTGCCAATCGGACCGATGAAGCGCTGCGTTATTTGCAGGATGCAATTCAACGCGGTTTTCACGACGCCGACGGGTTGCTTGCCGACGAGGATCTAAAGGGCCTCCGCGAGGATCCGCGGTTCACGCAGCTCGTCGCCGCTCTTCGACAGCCGCCTGCAGCGCATAAGCCGTGAAAACGCGGAAACAGCCAGTCATCCCTCACCCTAGTGAAGGCCTGACATCGTTCAGGATTTGCCAGCGTCGAGGAACCGGGAGTTCCTGGCTAGTCCGCTCACACATGGTCTGACGAAAGACGTAAAGAAGTCTCCGTCCCCCTGCAGCTCCAGATTCAAGGATCTGTCCTAAGATTGATCTGCTAACTACGAATCTTTCTTGGACAGCTTCGACAGGAATTCGGCGACAAGGAAAATGAATGCTCCGACAATGAAAAGGATAAGTAGAAACTTGATGGTTCCAACCCCTCTGTGTCGCTCTCTTGCCTTTGTAGTGTACTCTCAGGAAGCGCTGAAA
>Ga0302302_1001803_pt1 | contig 12775 bp, 8 predicted proteins | sample III_Palsa_E1_3_FD_198766 | JGI IMG/M metagenome (GOLD analysis project Ga0302302, IMG submission 198766) | Peat permafrost microbial communities from Stordalen Mire near Abisko, Sweden - III_Palsa_E1_3 | ecosystem: Environmental > Terrestrial > Soil > Palsa > Peat permafrost | place: Sweden...
AATTATGAGAGTGATTTGTTTACGCCGCTCTTGGCTCGCGCCATGGAGCTCACTGGCTTCACACCCGCGTCTCAGAAGCGAAACGTGGGGCACCCGGACTCGTTGTCCGTTGAGGAGATGGCGGTTAGTGATGAGAAGGGGGCGGCTTCGCTGCGGATTATTGCGGACCATGCTCGGGCTAGTACGTTCTTGATTTCGGATGGGGTGACGCCTTCGAATGAGGGGCGGGGATATGTGCTGAGGAAGATTTTGCGGCGCGGGATTCGGCATGGGCGGCTGTTGGGGCAGGAGAAGCCGTTTATGCACGAGATGGTTTGGGCAGTGCGGGATGAGATGGTCGCAGCTTATCCCGAGTTGTGGGAGAGCGCGGAGCGAGTTGCGAAGGTGGTGCTGGCGGAGGAGGAGCAGTTTGCTCGGGTACTTTCTGTTGCAGTGCAGGAACTCGACAAGTATTTCGACGAATACGAGGAGAAGTTTGCGATCCCAGAACTCACGGAGATCATCGCTGAGATTGAAAGCAGAACTAAGCCTGGCCTCGCCAAATTCATGAAAGATCAATACAGGGAAATAGATTACGAAGATGCGGACGCGGTCACGTCCGCGATGAGGAAGACGTTCGAGGGTTTTTACGGGCCGGTTGTCGGCCCCGCGCTCTTCAGAGAATTTCAGGAACAAACTGAATCCCGAAAACTTCTCGATGGGAGGACGGCTTTTCGAATCTACGAAACCTATGGGCTTCCGCTTGACTTTATGCAGGAAGCGGCCCGAGACCGCAGATACGGTTTCGACATGGAGGGGTTTGAGAGGGCGAAGGAAGAGGAGCAGGCGCGGGCTCGGGCTTCTTGGAAGGGTGGGTCGTCGAAGTCGGCGGCGCCGGTTTATCGGGAGTTGGAGAAGACCGAGTTTGAGGGGTATACCGCGCTGCGTACCGATGGCGCTAAGGTGATCGCGCTGGTTAAAGATGGCGTTGGGGTGCAGGTGTTGCGGGCGGGCGAGACGGGTGAGGTGGTGTTGGATGCTACTAGTTTCTATGCGGACTCGGGTGGGCAGGTGGGGGATGTTGGGTGGTTGTATTCCGCGGATCATAACTCCGTTGTGGCGGATGTGCTGGGTTGTAAGAAGCCGGTGCAGGGGGTGTTTGCGCACCAGGTGGTGGTGAAGCAGACGATTGCTGTCGGCGATACGGTGGATGCGGTGGTGGATGGTGCGGTGCGGGCGGCGGTGATGCGGAATCATACTGGGACGCATTTGCTGCACGCGGCGTTGAGGCAGGTGCTGGGGACTCATGTGAAGCAGGCTGGGTCTTTGAATGATCGTTCGCGGTTGAGGTTTGACTTCTCGCACTTTGCTGGTGTGGCCGAAGAGGAGTTGGCGGAGATTGAGTCGATTGTGAATGCGCAGGTGTTAGCGAATACGCCTGTTGTCACGCTAGTGGATGTGCCCATTGATGTGGCCGTCCATGAGCTTGGCGCGATGGCGCTGTTTGGGGAGAAGTATGGCGATAAGGTGCGGGTGGTGAAGATTGGGGAGTTCTCGACTGAGCTTTGCGGCGGAACGCATACGGCGGCGACGGGCGAGATTGGGTTGGTGAAGCTGATGGGTGAGGGCGCGGTGGCTAGTGGCGTGCGGCGTGTGGAGGCGGTGACTGGGATGGGTTCGCTGGGAGTGTTTCGGCGGGATGCGGATGTGGCGAAGGTTGCCGGGTTGTTTGTTGGCGGCGGAGATGTGAGTGGGGAGGCGCTGCGGGCTCGCGTCGCTTCGCAGGAAGAGGAGATGAAGAAGTTGCGGCGGGAGTTGGAGGGGCTGCGGATGAAGTCGGCTTCGGCGGCTACCGCGGACGCTGCGGGGAATGCTGTCGAGGTGAAGGGGGTTAAGGTGCTGGCGCAGAGAGTGGATGCGCTGGATAAATCGCAGATGCGGAATTTGGTGGATGAGCTGCGCGGGAAGTTGGGGTCGGGAGTTGTGGTGCTTGGGGCCGCGGCGGAGGGGCGCGTGTCGTTGATTGTTGGGGTGAGTAAGGATCTTACTTCGCGGGTGCAGGCGGGGAAGATTGTTGGCGCGATTGCGGCGAAGGTTGGGGGCAAGGGTGGTGGGCGGCCGGATTTGGCGGAGGCTGGCGGGACGGATGTTGTGGGGTTGGATGCGGCGCTGGCTTCGGCGAAGGATGTGGTGGGGGAGTTGTTGGGGTAGGGAGGACGCTTTTCGTGGAGAATGATCTGAGTAAGTGGCCACAGCTGCAATTGGACGACAAGGAGCTGCAAAAGCAGCTAGAGGCTTTATTGACGGCAAGAGTCGTGGGCGATCCATACGACCGAAGCGGAGAGTTAGCCGGCAATTTGCGGACTCTGCCGAGAGGTTTGCGCTCGATGGGCGCAACGCATTGGTTGGATATTAGCCTTACACTCGACAGCGTCACGTGGCACTTCGGAAACTTTGGCGAGCCGGGATTGGTGGCGGTTACGGAAGAGGGGCTTCGGGATTTGGAACTTTTCGAGCTTGCTGATTGTTTCCATGAAGCGGCTGAGCTGATGATGCCGTTGGAGAAGACACGGGGCACTAAAGGGATCAACGAGATGTTGGAGGAGGCAGGGGTTGTAGAACGCGCTGACGAGCTGAATCGTCGAGCTTGGGAGCTAGCGCCAGATGGAGTCGACGACTCTGTGATTTACAACGCCTGGATCAAATTCACACGAGCTCACCCTGAACAGGTCTTTGGTGAGTAAGTCGGTCTGAGATTGGGAAGTTGAGGGTATTCGCGGGGGTACCTTTGGTGGATTCACAGGGTGGGGGTGAGGGGGGGAACCTACACTTAAGTTGGTATGGGTCTCCTTAATCAGGGTGGGGTGGGTCGGGGCTGCGGCTGGTTCAGCGCGGTGGCTTGGGTGGGGTTGTGCTGCGGGGGATTGACCGGCTTTCCAATGCGAGCGGAACCTGCGGGTGGGATGCGGGCGGAGACTCCGGGCGATGTGGCGGCGAAGCCTGGGGTAGGGTGGGGTGCGGCGGTTGTGGCTCGTGCGGATTTCGAGGCGGAGCCGAAGGGGGCGCATACGCGCGTGGAGTATGCGCGGGTGATGAATTCGTTTCGCGCGATCTATCATGCTGATCCGGATAATGCTCATGCGGCTGAGGCCGTGGCGCAGGTGGCGGAGTTGCTGGCCGAACAGGGACGCGAGTTTGGCGATAAGAAGAATGTCCATGATGCGGCTGGGCAGTATGAGTATTTGGCGAAGGCTTATCCGGGGGACAGGCTGGCTCCTGAGGCGCTGGTGAAGGCGCTGGGGTTGCTTGGGGCGGCGGATGCGGATGAGGCGCAGAGGGTGAGGGCGCAGCTGGTGCAGGATTATCCGCGGGAGGCAAGGAAGGCTGGGGTGGAGGTTGCGGGTGGGGATCGGTCCGTAGGGGTAGGGCGCGGGTCCGAGTCCGAGAATCCGGACTCGGGGCACCCGGCGATCGATGGGGTACCCGGCGGTGTGGCTGATTCATCGAACTCGAAGAAGAGAGAGGTGGGGCAACCAGCAACTGGCGAGTCCCACCTTAGCAACGATACGACCGTTGCGAAGATGGGGCACCCGGGATCGAGCAATCCCACTCATGACGATGAGACCGTCATGAATGGGGCACCCGGAGGTGTGGCTCGTCGGAATCAGAATGCGGTGGAAGATGCTTCGCTCGCGCATGTTGCTCCGGTGGTGCGGGAGGATGTGGGGTTGGGGCGGAGCTCGCCGGATGCGGGTGCGAAGCCGACGGGGCCGCTGGCAGTGGTGACGGGGATTCGGCATTGGTCGACGGCTAGTTATACGCGGGTGGCGATTGATTTGAATGTGGCTCCGGGAGAAGAGATTAAGTATGAGGCGGCGCGGGTGGAGAATCCTGACCGCATCTTTTTTGATTTGGGGCATGCGCGGTTGGCGCCGGAGCTTGCGGGCAAGAGCTTTAATGTGACCGATGATGGATTTTTGACGCGGGTGCGGGCGGCGCAGTTCTCGGGTGAGGTGACGCGGGTGGTGCTGGATGTGCATCACGTGACGGAGTACTCGGCGTTTTTGTTGCCGAATCCGCTGCGGCTGATTATTGATATTCATGGGGGGCAAGAACAGGAAGTAGGAAGTAGGAAGCAGGAAGTAGCTGGTGCGGCGGCGGTGCCTGCCGCGATGGATGCGCCGGTGGTGAATGCGGAGGTTGCTGCGGTGGGGACGGCTCCGGTGGTGAGTGGGAAGCGCGGTGGCGGGCCGGCGGTGTCGAGTTTGCCGCCGATGCCGGTGACGGATGGGAGTGCGAGTTTTGGGTTGCCGGCTCGGAGTACGGATCGGGTGGGCGATGGGAAGAGTGTAGCGCCGCCGCGGGTGGTGATTGCGTCGAAGCCTACGATGGCGAGGCCGGTGCCGAATACCGTGACGAAGAACGCGGTGGATACGAGCAGTGAGGTTGCCGAGGTGAGCAGGCAGCCGGGGATGGTGGAGGCTACGCGCAAGCCGACGTCGAAGCCGATTGCTGAGACTAGTGGGGATGCGGCGGCGAGTGGGGATCATTATGTGCCGCGGTCGCGGAGGAGTTCTTCCCACCTTAGCGACGATAATGCTGTCGCGAAGATGGGGCACCCAGATGCTTCGGTGAAGGGTGAGCCGGCTGCGGCGGCGCCTCCTACGGCGGATGGTGAGACGTCGTTGATGCGGGCGTTGGGGTTGAAGATTGGGCGGATTGTGATTGATGCCGGGCATGGTGGGCATGACTCGGGGACACTGGGCGCGGGCGGGATTGAGGAGAAGGATGTGGTGCTGGATGTGGCGCTGAGGCTGGGTAAGCTGCTGCATGATCGGCTGGGCGCGGAGGTGGTGTATACGCGCGATGACGATACGTTTGTGCCGTTGGAGACGCGGACGGCGATTGCCAATAAGGCGCAGGCGGATTTGTTTATCAGCGTGCATGCGAACAGCTCGCAGGATGTGTCGGTGAAGGGCGTGGAGGTGTATTACCTGAACTTCGCGAGCGATCCGGAGGCGATGACGGTGGCTAGCCGTGAGAACGCCGTGTCGACTGAGAGCGTGCATGAGTTGAGCGATTTGGTGAAGAAGATCGCGCTGAAAGACAAGATTGATGAATCGAAAGAGCTGGCTGCGGATGTGGATGCGTCGCTGTATGCGGGGCTGCGGAAGGGGAATCCTGAGCTGCGGAATCGCGGGGTGAAGAAGGCTCCGTTTGTGGTGCTGATTGGGGCGAATATGCCGTCGATTTTGGCAGAGATTAGTTTCGTGACGAATCCGGACACGGCGGAGAAGCTGGAGACGCCGGAGTATCGCGAGCGCGTGGCGGAGAGTTTGTATAAGGGGATTGCGGTGTATGCGCAGGGGATCAATGGGGGAAGGGCGCGGGTGGTGGAGCAGGCGGCGCGGTAGTTTGTGTGGAGGCTGCTAGCTTCTGGCAAAGGCAAGAGCCAATACAGGGGGTCTCTCCGCTACGCGCTGCACGCTTCGGTCGAGATGACGGTTTTGTGGGTGGAGAAGAACGGGCGCTTCGCGTTAGAAGCGGGTTCCTCCCCTTCGGCTTCGCTTAGGGTCGGAATGACAGCCAGAAAACGAAAGCCAGGGCAAAGGCGAGGGCGAAAGCACGGGCGAAGAAGAAGCAGATTCCCAGAGGGAATGACAGAAAGAAAAACAAAGGCAAAGACAAACGCAATGGCGAGGCAGCGGCGGGGAGGGGGATGCTACCGTTTAGGGTGTTGGTGTAGTCTTTCGCTTGTATGAGGTTGGTTTTCGGGACAAGACGGTGTGTGGCGCTGGCGGTGATGGTGGCTGGGCTGGCGGTGGGCGCAGGAGTGAGTTGGGCGCAGGGGTCGGTGTCGTTGATGGAGCCGGCGGCGCCGCTGTTGCCGGCGAAGTTTGGGGATTGGACGCGTGTGGACGCGGCGGCCGGGGCGACAACAGGATCGACTGCGGGAGCGACTCCCGAAGCTGCGTTGCTGGGTGTGAATCCGCATGTGCTGGGTGAGTGTGGTGAGATTCGGTCGAAGGCGGCCGACTACACACGCGGTGGACGTACCGTGCATGTTGAGGCGGTGCAGTTTGGCGATCGGACGGGGGCGTATAGCGCGTTTACCCTGGCGGAGCAGCCGGGGATGAGGGTGGGCGGGGACCTGGTGACGTACGATGCCGTGGGTGGAAATGCGGTGTTATTCATGAGGGGCAAGTCGGTGGTGCTGGCGGAGTTTCAGGGCGCGGCGACGGCGCAGGATGTGGCGGGGCTTCGGCCGCTGTTGGAGGTGATGCCCAAGGCCTTCGGGAACACAGGGGCGGTGCCGATTCTGCCGACATTGACGCCGGCGAATGGACTGGTGGGGGGAAGTTTGCGGTATGCGCTGGGGCCGGTGAGCTATGCGGTGGGGGGCGGGGTGCTGCAGGCTGCGTCGTTGAACTGGAAGATGGAGCCGGAGGCGGTGACGGCTAAGTATGACGATGCGCGGGGGCAAGAGACCCTGACGATGCTGATGTATCCGACGCCGACGCTGGCGCAGGAGGCGGCGAAGACGGTTCAGGGTGAGGTGCCGGAGCTGAAGAGCGGCGGGGCGCGGCTGCGGCAGGAGGGGACGTTGGTTCTCCTGGCGACGGGCAGCTTTGCGGGGGATGCGGCGCAGCAGATGATTTCAGGGATCCATTTGAGCCAGATGACGTTCAACCAGGATGCTCATCCGGCGTTCAAGGTGGTGGCGGCACAGACGTTTACGCTGCTGGAAAACATTACGATCCTGTCGGGCGTGCTGGGGGCGGCTGCGGTGCTGTTGGGATTGTTCCTGGGGTTCGGGCGGGCGTGGTTTCGGGTGCTACGCGGGAAGCCGGCGGCCGTGGAGGCGGAGTTTTTGAGCCTGCACCTGGCTCCGCAAAATAAGCCGGCGGTGTTTCGGGGGCCGGACTCGGCTGAGGGAGCTTAGAAGGGTTTCGGGTTGAGCCGAAGGGGTTTGGGGGGCGGTTCCGGGGATGGAAGGGTGATTTTTGGAGCTTTGTGGAAGGCACCCGGAAAAACCAGTGAAAACCGGAGCGAGTGGGAGATAAATCGTCTAAGTTGTTGATTTTGATAGAGATGATAAAAGCTGGAAAACTTTCTTGACAGCACCGGAGGTCGAACATAGTCTTGCACTCAGAGAGTTTCGATGGCTTTGCCTCCGTTGGAACTGCCTCCCATAGAAAAGGGTCGCCCTGTTGCCGGGCGGCCCTTTTGCGTTGTGGATAACAGGATAGAAACTTTGGTAAGTGAGGTGTGTGCGTCGAGGTGCGCGTGCGGGAGAGCGTGGTGAGTGGGTGGGAATTTTGCGGATGAAGTGATTGCCGATAGAATGACGAAGGAGTCGCCGACGTAGCTCAGTTGGTAGAGCAGCTGATTCGTAATCAGCAGGTCAACGGTTCAAGTCCGTTCGTCGGCTCCATAGAATCTGCGAGTTTATTCATTCGACGTGATCGTTAGAGCGAGTGTGCAAGAGTGTGGCCATGTATGGGTCGCACTTTTCTTTTTTGTGGCGCAGGTGGACGGGCTAGTGGCGACGGAGAATTGCCTGTGCTGGAGTTTGCGGGTAAGCTTACGCAACAAAGGGTTGGGAAAGATGAGGAGAGATATGAAGCGTATTGAAATCGCATTTGCGGCGTTCGGTTTGATGGTTTCATCCACGCTGTGCCTGGCGCAGGCACCTGCTGCGGCTCCTGCACCTGCTGCGCCGCTTGGGCCTGCGGCTGAAGTGCAGGCTGCGTATAACCGGTTGAAGCCGAATGTTTTGAAGGCGGCGGAGAAGATGTCGGAGGCGGATTTTCAGTACAAGCCGACGGCGGATATACGGACGTTTGCACGGATTGTGAATCATGTGACCGAGGCGCAGTTTCATGTGTGCTCGGCGCTGAATGGGACGACGGTGGATCCGAAGGCGGTGCCGAGCGATACGGCGGATAAGGCGACCGTGCTTGCCGGGCTGACGGCTTCGTTTGCTGCTTGCGATAAGGCTTATGCCGCGCTAACCGATGCGACGATCACTGAGGTGATTACGCTGGGGCCGGTGAAGCGTTCGCGCATTGGGTTGGCGTGGGGGAACGTGTCGCATGACAACGAACAGTATGCGGAGCTGTCGACGTATTTGCGATTGAAGGGGCTGGTGCCTCCTACGGCCGAGAAGTAGGTTGAGCTAGCCGAGCGTGGGCATGGTGGTGTCTACTCCGGCGCGGATGCCGGTGGGCCAGCGGGCGGTGACGGTTTTTAAGCGGGTGTAGAAGCGGACGCCTTCGGGGCCGTAGATGGCGTGGTCGCCGAAGAGGGAACGCTTCCATCCACCGAACGAGTGGAAGGCCATGGGGACCGGGATGGGGACGTTGATGCCGACCATGCCGGATTGTACGCGGCGGGTGAAGTCGCGGGCTGTGTCGCCGTCGCGAGTGAAGATGCTGGTGCCGTTGCCGAACTCGTGGTCGTTGATGAGTTGGAGAGCGGTCTCGAAGTTGCTGGCGCGGACTACGCCTAGGACGGGTCCGAAGATCTCTTCCTTGTAGATACGCATGGTGGGCTTGACGTGGTCGAAGAGGGTGGCGCCCAGGAAGAAGCCTTCGCCTTTGGGGAGCGCGGTGGTGCGGCCGTCGACTACGAGGTCGGCTCCTTCTTCGGTGCCAAACTGGATGTAGCTGGTGACTTTGTCTAGGTGGGATCTGGTGATGAGGGGGCCTAGGTCGGACTCGCCGTTGGGTGCGTTCTCGGCACCGTCGCCTACGCGAAGGTCGGCGATGCGGGAGGTCAGTTTGGTGATGAGGGCGTCGGCGGTGTGGGCGCCTACGGTTACAGCTACGGAGATGGCCATGCAGCGCTCGCCGGCTGAGCCGTATGCGGCTCCTACCAGGGCATCGGCTGCCTGGTCGAGGTCGGCGTCGGGCATGACGATCATGTGATTTTTTGCGCCGCCTAAAGCCTGGACGCGTTTGCCGGTGGCGGTGCCGGTGCGGTAGACGTATTCGGCGATGGGGGTTGAGCCTACGAAGCTTACGGCGGCGATGCCGGGGTGAGTGAGGATGGCGTCGACTGCGACCTTGTCGCCGTGGACTAAGTTGAAGACGCCGTCGGGGAGGCCGGCTTCCTTGAGCATTTCCGCTAAAAGGTTTGCCGAGCTGGGGTCTCGCTCCGAAGGCTTGAGGACGAAGGTGTTGCCGCAGGCGAGAGCGATGGGGAACATCCACATGGGGACCATGGCGGGGAAGTTGAAGGGCGTGATGCCGGCGACGACGCCGAGGGGTTGGCGCATGGAGTAGCTGTCGACACCGGAACCTACTTGTTCGGTGAGTTCTCCTTTGAGGAGGTGGGGGATGCCGGTGGCGAACTCGATGACTTCGAGGCCGCGGGTGGCTTCGCCGCGGGCGTCGGAGAAGACTTTGCCGTGCTCGCGATTGATGAGGGCGGCGACTTCGTCGAGGCGGCGCTCGAAGATTTCGCGGAAACGGAAGAGGACGCGGGCGCGGCGGAGAGGCGGCTGGGCGGACCAGTCGGGGAAGGCGGCTGCGGCGGCTGCGACGGCGGCGTCGACTTCGGCGGCGGTGGCTAGCGGGACTCGGGATTGGATGCGGCCGGTGGCGGGGTGGTAGACGTCGGCGAAACGCGCGGAGGTGCCAGGGGTGGGGGTGTTGTTGATCCAGTGGTTGAGCTCGGTGATGACGGGGGTGGTGGCGGTGGGGGGCGTTGCGGTTGCGGACATGTGTCGCTCTCCTTCGGGGAGGAAAGAACCATGTTAACAAATTGAGTGGGTGGCGTTCGTTTCTCGAGGAAGCCGGCCGTCGGGGCTCATCCGAACGTCGATGAGGGCAGTGGCGGTTTAGCGCCACGGTAGCGTAAGTCAGTGCTGCTTGTTCACGAAGGAGGCGACTTGCTGGAGCGCACTGGCGCCACGGTCTTGTCAGTGGTGTCGTATTCGTTCTCGTCTCCGGTCTTTGCGGTTTGAAATAGATGGTTAAGTGACGGCAGTTCGACTACTTCCACATTTTCGTTTCCACCTGCACGTAGCGCCGCGACGATCCCAGATAGAGTTGGTATTGCTTGGTGTCAATGCTTTTCGGTGGGTTTGATACTTCCAATGGCATGACTGCTCAGGGCAGCGAGATGCGATAGAGATTGCGGTGCGCTGTTGTGTTCACGTAGGCGTAGTGTGAAAGGTCCTTGCCGGGGACGAGCGCGGCGCGGCTGATTGATTGGGCACCAGGCACTACACTCGGTTCAGCCCGCGACGCAATGCCTTCGGGAGGAAACTTCGGCAGAGTTTCTCCTGGACCAACCGGAATAGCCAGGCTTCGCCCTGGAGTGGTTTGCGACGATTCTTCGACTGGAACAAAAAGGAATCTCCCGCTCGACGACCATACCGGGAGGCAGTAGCTTACGCATATGCGGAGCGGGGCTCCGCCATCGAGCGGAATCGCCACGTTCCTGGGAATGATGCGGTTGCCATCAGGATAAGGAGCGATCGCCATCAGCCACTTTCGCCCTGGCGAGATTCCTTGCACTTCGATGATTGGGTAAGGAAGGACATTCGACCGCCCAGAGCCATCCTGATTCATCTGTTCCAGATAATTGGCGTTTCCCTCTGAAAGACGAAACAGGATCTGTCCGTGTGAGCCGAAGTGTGGCGTTGTCTCGCCGGAATGGCCGATCTGTCGGGCGGGCGAGCTTCGGTCTATCGGCGCAAGCCACAGTTGGGATCTGCCGTCGCTACCCGCACGGGTGTAGACGATCTGTTTGCCATCCGGCGACACATCGTAGTCGATCATTGAAGTTCCCGGGAAGACCGCTTCGCTCTTGCCGGTGTCGAGTGTGAAGCGCCAAAGTTCCGCGTCGGCATCTGCTTTCTGATGGCGCAATAGGTAGTAGAGGGTTTTATCGTCCGCTCCAAATGACGGAGGCGAGGCGTCCGCGACGATTTCTCCTTCGGACGAAAGAGATCGTTCCCCCGCAGCATCGTGCATCCAGATGGAGCTCTCCTGCGCGCCAATCGAGGTGATGACGGAGCGGCCATCCGGCTCTACAGCCAATCCTTCCTCTTCCGAAGGGCCAACGGTTAGCTGCTCCGGTCGGCCCGCAGGAGATCGCTGGCGCCACAGGTGACTCTGTCCTTCGACAGTGGCGATGAAGTACATCCATGTTCCGTCGGGAGACCAAGCCGCGGCAGTGCACGCACCGTTTGGCCCTACCGGTCGTGGAGGGAACGTGCCATCGAGAGAGATAAGTTTGCAGAGCGTCCAGTCTCCCTGTCCGTTCATCTCGACCACAAGAGCTGATTGGTGATCAGGAGAGGCGAACGAGTAATGGGCCATGGCACGTTCGTGCGGGGGGAAATACAGTTCGCGAAAGTTGTCGCCCGTTATGGATTCGGTGACGATTCCAAGATGAAGTCCGGAACGGAATTTGGAGAAAAGATAGTGGTTTGGGTCGAGCCAGGTCAGGCCCGCTGCATTGTTAAGGAGAAGATGCGAGTCGCCGCCTAATACCGAGATGGAATAGGTTGCAAACGCGGCATTTTCCAAAACCGTATAGGCGATCTGCGAGCCGTCTGGTGAGAATGCCAGATCGTATTTCAGCCGAGCGTCATTGGTCAGACGCCTTGCCTCGCCGTCGGGGAGCATCTTGACGTAGATTTCACCGACCGACATAAAAGAGTTGCCTCCGCGGATGAACGCAAGGAAATGACCGTCGGGCGATAAGGCCGGAGTCGTCGCGGAATCAGTGAAATCTGTTAGCTGCGTGTACTTTACGACGGCTGGATGAGGGCGGAAGGAGAAGTGGACTGCGATGCCGATTGCGGCACATATCGCCAGACCTGCCGCCGCAAGCAGGAGCCATCGGGTTCCGGAATTTCCAGTGAGCGAGGCGGGTGTTGAAGGGACCGGACTGACAGGCGGCGGCTGCGGGACCTCCAGGACGCCCTGGGGCTCTCGTGAGCGTGCACCGTTTCTTACCGGAGCGATGAAGCGGTATCCGACGCGGGGGATGGTTTCGATGTAGCGGGGAGAGTCGGCCGAGTCGCTGAGCGCGTCTCGAAGTTTCTGTATCGACTTGTTCAGACCGTGGTCGAAGTCAATGAAGACATCGGAAGGCCAGAGGCGCTGACGGAGTTCTTCACGGGTGACGACCTCGCCGGGGGATTCGATCAGGACAGATAGAAGTTGAAGGGGTTGCTGCGGCAGCCGGATCTTTGTTCCGTTCCTGGTCAGCTGCGCGGCCTTGAGGTCGAGCTCGAAGAGGCCGAAGCTGACCGTCTCCTGGGTTGGCAAAACTGCCATTCCGCACCCCTGTACCCGCGAGAACTGAGTTTAGCACCCGCCGGAGAGAAGTGGATTACCGCTTTTCGCCGTGACGAGCGGGGACAAAATCGCCTAATCGATTGCATCGGCAGGGGATGCGCGGGGAGAAACAAATCGCCGCGCGGGTATTGCTCCGAAACGTGCCGGTGCTGCAGACTGACCCGCGTCGCTTGCCCGGACAGAATCGAAAAGGAGAAACACTATGAATCGAATCATCAGGACCTCGGTATCCTCAACCACCTCGGCCGGCAAGTTGAGGGCTCGGCTCTGCAGCAGCATGGCTCTGTTTGCCGCAATGTGTCTTTTCATTCTTCCAACGTGTGCCAACGCGGCCTGTGGAAGGTTCGGTGCAACCGGCTCAGAGCCCGCGATCAAACTGCCCATGCCTGGGCCAGGCGCTCCTGGCTCACCCTTTGACCCAGCGTACCCGCCGATCGTTGGGCTATGGCATGTGATCTACACCAACAGCGCTGATC
>Ga0302302_1001806_pt1 | contig 12759 bp, 12 predicted proteins | sample III_Palsa_E1_3_FD_198766 | JGI IMG/M metagenome (GOLD analysis project Ga0302302, IMG submission 198766) | Peat permafrost microbial communities from Stordalen Mire near Abisko, Sweden - III_Palsa_E1_3 | ecosystem: Environmental > Terrestrial > Soil > Palsa > Peat permafrost | place: Sweden...
GCCGAGCGCCTGCCGCTGCTCGACCCCGAACCGGTGCTGCTCGTCGATCACCACCAGCGCGAGATCGTGAAACCGCACCCCCTCCTGGAACAGCGCGTGGGTGCCGATCACGATCGGCAGGGTGCCGTCGCCGATCGCCTCCAGCAGCGTCCGCCGCGTGCGACCCTTGACGCTGCCGGTGAGCAGTCCGGCCGGCACGCCTGCCAGCCGCTGGAACAGCTTGAAATGCTGCTGGGCGAGGATCTCGGTCGGCGCCATCAGCACCGCCTGGAACCCGGCCTCGACTGCGCGCAGGATCGCCATCAACGCGACCAGAGTCTTGCCCGAGCCGACGTCGCCCTGCAGCAGCCGGCGCATCTGGTGCGGTGCGGCGAGATCGGCGTCGATTTCGGCGAGCGCCAGGTTTTGGCTCGGGGTCAGCTTGTGGCCAAAGCGTCGCAGTGCGGCCTCGCGCAACGCGCCGTCGCCCGAGAGCCGGCGGCCCTTGCGGTGACGATCGAGATTGCGCCGCCACACCAGCGCGATCTGGTGCGCGAGCAGCTCATCGTAGGCGAGCCGCGCGCGGGCCGGCTGATCGCTGCTGCCGTCCGGCGCCTGCACCTGGCGCAGCGCCTGGCAAAATCCCGGCCAGGATTCGCGCTTGACAAGCCCCGGATCGAGCCATTCCGGGCACTGTTCCGGCAGCAGTGCCAGCGCCTGGCGCATCGCGCCCGCGATCACCCGGGGGACGATCCCGTTCGCGAGCGGCCAAACCGGCTCGAGCTTGGGCAGCAGATCTCCACGATCGGCCGGCACCACGTGATCCGGGTGGGGCAGTGAGATCCGCCCCTGATATTCCTCGAACTTTCCCGACACCAGCAGCTTCGCGCCGACCGGCAGCTGCCGCAACCGGGCGGGGTGGAACAGGGTGATCTCGGCGAAGCGCGAGCCGTCGCCCACCACCACCTTCCAGGGCTGGGGTTTGCGCAAGGGCGCTTCGTGGCGGATCACCTCGACCGCGACGGCGGCGATCTGGCCGCCGGAGATTTCCGCGATCTTCAGCAGCGGACGGGCGATCACGCCGGTGGGAAGGTGGAACAGCAGATCGCGCAGCTTGTCGCCGCCGACCAGCCGGGCGAGCAGCGGGGTGAGCCGCGGGCCGAGGCCGCGGAGCGAGGTAAGCGGGGTTTGCAGGATATCGAGCACCGGACTCTAGTGCCGTATCTGCACTGGCAAGGCCAGTAGGGCTAGTTCAGCTCGAACAGCACGTGGACTGTGGCGCTGACGGTCTGCGGCTCCGGCTTGGGAATAACGAAACTGGCGGTGGACCGAGGCTGGCCGGCGATCGCATTCGACACGCCTGCCGCCGCGGCGAAAACCCGCGGCTCTGGACGGTTCATCACGAAATCGCGATTGCCGTAGTCCGCGTAGGGAAACTGCACGTCACTTTCGAGCAGCTTCAACACTCGCCCGCGCCTGAAGCCACCGCCGGCGGCGTAGGTATCGGCAGCTTTGATCGCGTCCAGCAGCGCTGCCTGCCGGGCCTCGTTTTCGGCGGCGCTAGTGTCGGTGACGGTGTACGATACGCTCCAGTTATTGGCCCCCGCATTGGATGCCGCCGACGCCAACGCTCCGAGTCGGGCGAGATCGTGCACCACCAGTCGGACCGACTGCTGCGCTGTGTAGGCGGGAGGTGTCGTGTTGGAATTGCCGTACTGCGGCGTCGGCGCTGACGAAACGCCGAGCGAGGTAATATCCGCGTCGGCGACGCCATCGCCTTTCAGCGCGTTGATCACGCCCGCCATCGTCACCGCGACCTGCTGTGCGGCGTCATTGGCGACATCGGCCTGGGCAGACACCGCGACATCGACCTGCGCAGTGTCGGGCACGTAGGGGATCTGCGCGTTGCCGTCGACTTCGAACATATCGGGGATCCGCACCAGATCGATCACCACCACGATCGCGACCAGCAGCGCCAGAAATAGCCCGCCGGCCAATATGCCCGCCTTCATGCGACCTCCCCGGATATTTGTTGGTTCGGCATTGTGCCTACCGATCTGCGCTGGGCGCAACGGTTTCGGGTCGCCGATTTCACTGCGGATGGGCTTGCTTACGATCCGCTCTGTCACATGTCTTGCCGGTGACCAGCCTAATGCCGAGGATGGGAACATGCTGCCGGAAACCGAACTAGCCAGTTTGAGGCGCGCCTACGCCAGGCAGATCACCCGCGTCGCCGGGGTCAGGAGCGCGGCGCTGGAAGAAGCCTTCGCCGCGATCAAGCGCGAGGACTTCCTGGGACCCGCCCCGTGGCGGATTGCGCGCTCTGCCGGCTACAAATCGACCGACGATCCCGCCCAGCTTTACACCGACGTGCTGGTGGCGATCGCGCCGGAGCGCGGCTTAAACAACGGCCAGCCGTCCGCCCACGCGCTGTGGATCGACAGCGCCACACCAAAACCGGGCGAGCACGTGGTCCATATTGGCGCCGGCATCGGCTATTACTCGGCGATCCTGGCCCGTCTGGTCGGGCCAAAGGGCCGGGTGACCGCGATCGAGTATGATCCGGCACTCGCGGCGCGTGCCACCGCGAATCTTGCCTTGTTCGCCAACACCACAGTGGTGCAGGGCGACGGTGCGGTGGTGCCGTTCGACCCCGCCGACGTGATCTACGTCAACGCCGGCACCACCCGGCCGGCAGACTCCTGGCTCGACGGGCTTAAGGAGGGCGGGCGCCTGGTCTTGCCGCTCACCACCGAGCGCAACTTTACCTCCCGGCTGAGCCGCGCCCACCCCGAAGGCGCCATGTTCCGGATCGAGCGGCGGGGCAGCAGATTCTTCGCGCGTTGGATCTCCGGGGTCGCGATCATCCCGTGCGAAAGCATGCGCGACGAAGTCTCGGAAGCCGCCCTCGCCGCCGCCCTCGCAAATGGCGGTTGGGACGAGGTGACGCGGCTCTACCGCACCGGAAATATCGCCGCGGAATATTGCTGGCTGCGCGCGCCGGATTGGTGCCTCGCGTTCGAATAGCCGACGGGTTATCGTTGACTTAGCTAGGCTACTTAGCTAATAAGGGCGACATGAGCATCGTCACTATCCACGCCGCCAAGACCAATCTCTCGCAGCTCCTCGCTCGGGTCGAGGCGGGCGAGGAGATCGTGCTGGCGCGCGGCAAGGAACCCGTCGCCAAGTTGGTCCCGATCCACCCCAAGCCGGCGAAGCGCCGTTTCGGCGCGCTCAGCGGCGTTCTGAAAGTCGGCCCCGAGTTCTTCGAACCGCTGCCGGACCAAGAGCTTACCGCCTGGGAAAGCTGAATTGCGGCTGCTGCTTGATACCCACGCCCTGCTTTGGTGGCTCGCGGGCAACCAATCGCTCTCGCCCCGTGCGAAAGCGGCGATCGCAGATGAGGCCAACGAAATTCTCGTCAGCGCCGCGTCTGCGTGGGAGGTCGCCACCAAGCACCGCAACGGTAAACTGCCGTTCGCCGCAGCGATCGTGATCGATCTGCCAAAAACGATCCAAGATCAGGGGTTTACGGAACTTCCGATTACCCTCCGCCACGGCCAAGCCGCCGGCAGCCTGCCCGGCCCGCACCGCGATCCGTTCGACCGCATGTTGATTGCACAGGCGATGCTGGAGGACCTAGTGCTGGTTTCGAACGAACAACCATTCGACGTTTATGGCGTGCGCCGTCTTTGGTAGCGGTATTGTGCGCGGTTCTCGGTTTCCCCCGGCGCCGCTTGCCCGCCGGCCGATCTCCCCGTAATCAGAAACCTCCCCTGACGACAGCCAGGCACAGGATCGCACCGCATGCACAAACACGCCATCGTCGCCACCGCGCGTTGGGAAGAACAGAACATCGCCGAATGGATCGAATACCACCGCTCGATCGGCTTTGATCACTTCTACATCTACGGCCATGACAACGAGCCCTTCACCCTCTACCACGCGCTGTTCCCCTATCTGTTCGGCGAAAAACCGGTGGTTACATACCGTTATTGGCCGAAACCCGGCCAATTCGCCGCGATGTATCTCGATTTCCTGCGCAACCACGCGCACGGGACCGAATGGTTCGGCTTTTTCGACATCGGCGAATTCCTCACCCTCCGCCACGTGAACGACGTCGGCCTGTTCCTCGCCCCATTCAAACGCGACTGGGACGCGGTAGCGTTCCACACCTATAACTTTGCCCCCGGACCCGACATCCCCGGCAGCGTGCTGCTGGCGCGGATCTGGCGCGGCGCCCGGCTCGACGTTCGCGGCAAGGTGATGACCCGCAGCGCCGCGATCGACCCGACGGTCCTGCCTGCCGGCCTGGCGCAAGGGTTGCGTCCGTTCTGGTGGGGCTGGGACGGCTACAACCTACCGCACCTGCGCGAATGCGACGTGCTCGGGCGCTCGATGCAAGGCACCGCGGCGGAATTTCCACGCGCCGCCCGCGACCATATCGCGGTCCCCGGCGTCGAAGAGGCGCTCGCGGAGAAGGCGGTGATCGCCCGCATCGCCTTCAACACCGTGGACGAACTGAAGCGCCGGCTGGAATATGGCGGGATGATCGACCAGGCGTTCTGGCAGCATGTCGTAGGCCAGGGCCAACTCGACGAAGTGATTCGCGGCCAGGCGGTGGTGATCGACAACACGCTTGCCGATTATTGGCGCACCAGGGTGGCGCCGACGCTCGATTTCTACGCCGAACCGCCGCGCCCCGACGCTTCGGTCAACGTGGCACTGGGCAAGACCAGCTGGCAGAGCTCGATCTACAAGGTCCCGCCGGGGGAAACCATGGGCGGCCAGGCCGCCGGCGGCGCCAACAATGGCCGCAAGACCGGTCTGTTCGGCTTCCACACCGAACGGCAGGAAAATCCCTGGTGGGTGATCGATCTCAGGGTGCCGTACCGGCTCAGCGGGATGAGAATCTACAATCGTTGCGACGCGCCGGCGCTGGCGGCACGGGCGCGCCGATTGCGGATCGAAACCAGCCTCGACAGCCAGAATTGGACGGTCCTGTTCGCCAGCGAGAACGGCATCGATTTCGGTGGCATCAAGGATCAATCGCCGCTCGAACTCAAGACCCCGCCGACCGCGGTGGCGCGCTACTGCAAGTTTTCGCTCGATGACACCAACTTCCTCCACCTCGACGAGGTGGAGATCTACGGCACGCCGGCGACGTAGCGACGGCGCGAGCAGAAAAGGGGCAGGCAAGGGAAGGAAGGGAAAGGGAAGTCTTCTTTTTCTTAGAAGAAAAAGAAGCAAAAAGAATTTTGAACGTTTTGGACCGGAGGGATGACTGTGGGGGCTTTGGCCTGGAAGGGAGCGAGACGGTGAGAGCTGGCAGGTCTCATCGCCTGCACTCGCTGGGATGTCTCAGGGGCGCGGCACGGTTTGGGCACGTCAGTTGCAGCCGGTGCCGCGCCCCTGAGACATCCCAGCGGGTGCAGGCAGTGGGCAAGCGAGATCTCTTCGCCCCGCTTTCTCCAAGCAAGGCTCCCACCGCTATCCCACTGACCAAAAACGTTTAAAGTTCTTTTGCTTCTTTTCTTTCAAGAAAAGAAGACTTCCTTCCCTTCCCTATTCCCTTCCTTCGACGCCCGCGACCACGCGCCGGTCACGAGCTCGACCTGGCGCACGATTGGCGCCAGCGGCTCCGGCGGCGGGTGCGGCGGGCGGGGCGGGTTGGGACCGGTTTCGGCCAGGGCGCGGAGCGAACCCGCGATCCAGCCGCGCCACCGCATATCGGGCGGCTCGCGGCGGGTTTGCAGTGCCACCGCGGTAAGGTGGCCGCCGATCCGGCGCAGCGCCGCGTCGGCGATCATGGCGAGCTCGAGGCCGCGGTCGCGGGTGGCGCGGGGCTCGGCCAGCGCGCGGGCGATCGAGGTCTCGAGCGCATTGGAGCAGCGTCCCGCCTGACGGCGCACCGTATCGTCGCTCTTGTCGGCCATCACCCATAACGCGTGCGCCTGCAACGCTTTGACCAGCTCCTCGCGCAGTCGGGACGGTTCCCACAACGGCCAAAGATAGCGGTTGCCCAGCACGGCCAGGAGTCCGCCGGCGAAGGTATAGGCCATCCGCAACACTGCGATGCCGATGGTGCCTTCGCCCCGATGCCCGAGTTCCACCAGCAGCACCACGAACGGCGTAAGACCGGAGATGAACAAAGTGAAACTCACCCGCCGCAGCGCGAACGCCACCACGGTGATCGGCACCAGCGCCGCCGCGACCGCGAGCGGCGTGTGCAGCGCCATGGCGAGCAGGCTCACGCCCAGCACACCGAGTGAGGTACCGATCGTCCGCTCGATCGCACGCAAACGGGTGTTGGCGTAAAACGGCTGCAAGGTCACCACCAGAGTGATGCTCATCCAGTGCGCGTAATATTGATGAAACCAGAGCGAGGCCGCGATCGTGAGCGTAGCCAACAGCGCGGTTCGGGTCGCGTGGCGAAACACCGCGGACGACCACGTAAGCTCGCTCGCCAGCCGGTCATGGAGCCGTTCCCACAGCGGGTGCGGGCTGAATTCCACATCCTCCGGCGCCATGTCCGCGACCACTGGCCCCGCCACGCTCACCGCCAGGCGCAGACGTTCGGCCAGCTCCGAGAATACGCCGGCGAGCGGGGGTTGGCCCGCGCCGATCTCGGCAACCGTAGCGATGCCGCGGCCCACCGCGACCGTGTTCGGATCGGTGTCGTGCTCGATCGCGTCGGCGATTGAGCGCAGCAGCGGCCCGAGCAGCCGCAGCACGCGACAGGCTACCGGCCTTGCCGCCGCGTTGGTTTCAAGCACGCTCGAGAGCCCGATCAGCGCGCCGAAGATTTCGTCTGCGGCCTCGAGCCGGATCGGGCTCTGTACGGTCGCACCGGATTGCGGGCCCCGGATGCTCGCGATCTGATCGACCACGCCGCGCGCGAGCTCGATCGCATCACGCACCGTGCGGCGATGCGCGGTGGCGTGGTCGTCCCAGACGCCGGGCGGCGCGGTATCGGTCTCGGCGACGGATTTCATATCGTCGGCCATCGCCGCCACTTGGCGGTAAACGCCGGCGACCGCCCGGCGGGCCGGCTGATACGGTTTGAGCGGCCACAGTATCAAGGTCAGCACCAGTGCCCACAGACCGCCCGCGGCGAAGGCGCCGCCGGTAAGCAGCGCCGGAGCCCAGCTCTGCGGCAGATCGATCGCGAAGATCAGCACCACCGAGAGCATGTTGCCGACCTGCATCGAATTTTGGCCCCAGCTGCGCGCCATCGCGTTGGCAAACAGCATCACGCACGCCGCGGGCAGCACGACCCACGGCGCTTCCGCCCGCGCCACGCCAAATAGCACGAACAGCAGCGAGCCGCCGGCAACGAAGCTCAAGATGGTGGCAAGTCGGCGTCCCATCGGACCACCGACGTCGCACAGGCACGAAAACAGCGCGCCGATCGCGACCACATCCAGTAGTGGCTGATGCAGCCATTGGTTGATCGCGATCAACGTCGCGGTGGCCAGCGCCGCCCGCAGACCCTCCGCCAGCGAAATCGCGCCCAGATCAATCTCGAGCGACAGCGCGGACAGCTCCGCATTTGGCCGGCGCAGGAAGTTGAGCCCCCCGCGCCGGCGCGGCGTGGTTTTCGTCAAGAGCCGAGCACCGCCGCGCGCCACAAAGCCAGTGCCCGGGCACGGTGGCTGGTGCGATGTTTTTCGGCGCTGGTCATTTGGGCGTAAGTACGGGCCTCGCCCGCGGGGATAAAGATCGGGTCGTAGCCGAAACCGCCGTCGCCGCGCGGAGGGAGTGTGATGGTGCCATCGACCTGGCCCTCGAACAGCGCGGTTTCGCCATCGGGCCACGCTTGGCAGAGCACGCAGGAAAACCAGGCGCGGCGGTCGGGATTGGCGGCGAGCCCGGCTTCGATGCGAGCGAAGGCGGGGCGGAAATCCTTGCCGGGGCCGGCCCAGCGCGCGGAAAAGACGCCGGGCGCGCCGCCGAGTGCTGCGACCTGGAATCCGCTGTCGTCGGCCAATGCGGGCAGCCCGGAGGCTTTTGTCGCGGCCAAAGCCTTGATTTTAGCATTACCGGCGAAATCCGGCGCGTCTTCCAACGGCTCGGCCAGCCCCAGCGTGCCGGCGCTGATCACCTCGATGCCGGTTCCCGCCAGCAGCTCCGCGATCTCCCGACGCTTGCCTTCGTTGTGCGTCGCCAGCACCAGCCGATCCCCCGGTGCCAGACGTCTCATACCACCCGCCCAAAATTTTGACTCGTGACCAGCGATTTGGGCGGCTGGTATGAGTCTTTGTTTTGCGCGCCCCGCCCGCCAACCCGCCCGCCAACCCGCGCGCGATACCAGAGGTCAAGAGATAGGGCCGCCGGTATCATTGGAGGGCGGCGGTCTGGGCGGCCCACAGTTCGTCGCAGCCTTTGCGGGCAAGACCAAGGAGCCGGTTGAATTGCGCCTCGTCGAACGCGGTCTTTTCCGCGGTGGCCTGGATTTCCACGATCCCGCCGCCGCTGGTCAGCACGAAGTTCGCGTCGGCTTCGGCGTTGCTGTCCTCGGCGTAGTCGAGATCAAGCACCGGGTGACCCTCATAAAGACCGCAGGATACCGCGGCTACTTGGCCGATCAGCGGGATGGTCTTGATCACGTTCATTTTCACCAGATGGCGCAGCGCGAGCGTCAGCGCGACGTAGGCGCCGGTGATCGAGGCGCAGCGCGTGCCACCATCGGCGTTCAACACGTCGCAATCAACCACGATCGAGACTTCCCCCAGCGCCTTGCGATCCACCACCGCGCGCAAGGACCGGCCGATCAGGCGCTGGATTTCCTGGGTGCGACCGGATTGCTTGCCCCTGGCGGCTTCGCGATCGCCGCGCGTGTGGGTGGCGCGCGGCAGCATGCCATACTCCGCGGTGACCCAGCCGAGACCGCTGTTGCGCAGAAAAGGTGGCACCTTGGCCTCGACGCTGGCGGTGCATAACACCTCGGTACCGCCCATCTTGATCAGGCAAGAACCCTCGGCGTGATGCGAGAAGCCGATATCGAGCGAAAGCGAGCGCAACTGATCGAACGCACGAGCGGACGGACGCATGAGAATTCTCCGGTGAATTGGCTGCGGGAGATAGAGCCGCAACGCCCGCTTAGGCAAGGGGAGTAGAATTTTTTAAAAGCGAGCATAAGGAAGTGTTCTTTTTTGAAAAAAAGAACCAAAAAACTTTTAACAGTTTAAGCTGTCCAACCATGGATCCGTTTGCTTCGCACTTTACGGCGCCACTGACACTCGATCCGCGGTCGAGCGCGATCCTGCGCGAAATCGTCGAGCAGTATGTCCAAACCGGCGAACCGGTCGGCAGCCGAAGCGTGGCACTGCGCCTGCCGACCAGCCTGTCGCCCGCCACTATCCGCGCGGTGATGGCGGACCTTACCGAGGCCGGCCTGCTGTTCGCCCCCCACGTCTCGGCCGGACGGCTGCCGACCGAACGAGGATTGCGGCTGTTCGTCGACGGGCTGCTGCAACGCGGCGAAATCGCCCAGGAGGAACGCGCCACCATCAGCCGCGCCTTGGAAGCAAACGGCCGCAGCCTGGAAGGCGTGCTCGCCGATACCTCGGCCATGCTCTCGGGCCTGACCGAAGCCGCCGGCCTGGTGATCGCACCCAAATCCGAAGGCGCGGTCCGCCACATCGAATTCGTCCCGCTCGGCGCCGGCCGCGCCCTGGTGGTGCTGGTCACCGCCGACGGCCAAGTGGAAAACCGCGTGCTCGAGGTGCCGCCCGGCCTGCCGCCCTCGGCACTGACGGAAGCAGCGAATTATCTCAATTCGCGGCTGCAGGGGCGGACGCTGGCGGCGCTGAAACGTGTCGTCGCGGAGGATTTGACAGCCGATCGCACGATTTTAGATGAACTCACCTCCCAGATCGTCGCCGCCGGCCTTGCAACCTGGAGCGACGGCGGCCGCGGCGGCAGCCTGATCATCCGCGGCCAGGCGCGGTTGCTCGCGGATGTGACCCAGATCGAGCATCTGTCGGCGATCCAGTTGCTGTTCGAGCGACTGGAAACCCAGGAGACCATGCTGCGATTGTTGGAACTGGCGGAGAACTCCGCCGGCGTGCGGATTTTCATCGGCGCGGAGAGCGGGCTGTTCGGGACCACCGGGATGTCGATGGTGGTGGCGCCGGCGCGAAACGCGCAGGACCGGATCGTCGGCGCGATCGGCGTGATCGGGCCGAGCAGGATCAATTACGGGCGGGTGATCCCGGTGGTGGATTATACGGCACGGGTGATCGGAAGGTTGTTGGGTTGAACTTCGGAGCCGAGCGAAACCGAAATGCGTTCTAATGTCACCCCGACCCGTGCTAAACTCCGACTATGCAACGCGAAACCGCCATCGCTACCCTCAAAGCCCACGAAGCCGAGTTGAAACAACTCGGCGTCCAACATCTATACCTCTTCGGTTCGACGGCTCGTGGCGAAGCGCGCGACGATTCGGATGTTGATCTTTTCTTCGATCATCCCGAAGGCTCTCTCGGCCTATTCGAGTTGATGGATGTGAAGGACGCCGCCAGCAGGATTCTCGGCCGCAAGGCCGACATCATGACGCGGCGGAGCCTTCATCGGCTTCTGCGGTCCCAGATCGAAGCCTCGGCGCAGCAAGTGTTCTGATGCCATCGTCCTCGCCGATCGCCCGCCTCGTCGACGTGATCGAGGCGATCGAGCTGATCCAAAGCGAGATGGCCGGGGTAACGCTCTCATCCTTCGAACCGGACAGACGAAAGCGCTGGCTGGTGGAGCGCGGCCTCGAAATCATTTCCGAGGCCAGCCGACGCCTACCCGGCGCAATGAAAGCGCGGCATCCGAGCATTCCCTGGCCGAAAGTCGCCGGTATCGGCAACATCCTCCGCCATGATTATGAACATGTCGCACACGATGTGCTGTGGCGCGTGGTGCGGGATGATCTGCCGGCTGTGGCGGAAGTATGTCGCATTGAAGTCACGACGGCGCAGGCTCGCGAATAATTCGGGACTGTACTCGATCTTGGGCGACAGCTATTCCCATATCGCGTGGTTCTGTTCAAAAATGCGCTTCACCGGAACAAACCCCGTCGCGGCCTATCTCCGCGGGAGACGACCAAAGAAATGTCCTCGGAAACCGTCCAACCCCGAACCCCCGCCGAGTGGAACCGCGTCGCCCACCAGCACCGCGCCAAGCGCGAGTTTGAACCAGCCCTCGCCTGCTACCGCCAGGTGCTCAAGGCGGCGCCGCAAAATCCCGCGATCCACGCCGACATCGGCAACTTGCTGCTGCAAATGGCACGAGCCACTTTGCCAAAAAATCCGGCCGGCATCGCGGACGTCAAACATCTGTCCAGCAAGCACGAATCCTGGCCCCATCTCAACGCCGCCGCGCGCGCGCATCGCGAGGCGATCCGGCTCGATCCCGCCAACTTCCGCTGGAAGGCCCATCTCGCCGAAACCCTGAACCTGATCGCGGTCGCGTTGCTGAACGACAAACAGCTCCACGCCTGCCTCGCCTTCGCCCGCGAGACCGTGGCTTTGGCCCCCGCCTCGGCTCCCGGCTGGTCCAATCTCGGCAATGTGTTGAAAGAGCTGAAATTCACCAAGAGCGCGATCCAATGCCACGAGCACGCCGTCACGATGGCGCCGGAAGCGCCTGACCTGCTCTACAACCTCGCCGGCAGCTACACCTCATCGCAGCGCTTCGGCGACGCGGTGGAAACTTTGAGCCGAGCGCTGGCGCTGAAACCGGGCAATCCCCACTTCCGCTGGAACCGCGCGCTCAACCATCTGCTGCTCGGTAATTACGCCGCCGGCTGGCGCGACTACGAATCCCGCATGGAGACCGGCGGCTTGCCGAACCGCAACCCGCCTGGCCAACCCTGGCGTGGCCGCTCCTATGCCGGCGAGCGTCTGCTGGTGGTGAGCGAGCAGGGTTTCGGCGATACCATCTGGGCGTCGCGTTATCTGGCTCAGGTCAAAGCGCTCGGTGGGCAGTTGATCGTGGAATGCCGCAAGGAAATGGTGCCGCTGATCGCGGCGATGGGCATCGCCGATCAGGTGATTGCTAAGGGCACGCCATTTCCGCCGGCCGACTGGAACATCCACATTTGCAGCATTCCCGGACTTTACGTTCCGCACGCGAAAAATATTATCGGCGGACCCTACATCAGACCTCCGAAGGACCGCCAGGCGAAGGCAGCAGAGGCGCTGGCGGGTGCCTCGGGCAAGCTTCGGGTCGGTTTTGTCTGGTCCGGCAACCCGGGATTTCGCGAAAACGGCGACCGCTCCGCGCCGCTGCGGGCGTTTGTGGAGGCGTTTCTGCTGCCCGGCGTGCAGCTTTACAGCCTACAAAAGGGACCTGCCGCCGCCGAGCTGAAAGCGATTCCGGCCGGTTTGGTGATCGACCTCGCGCCGGTGCTGGATGATTTCGCCGACACCGCGGCGGTGGTAGCGCAGATGGATCTGATCGTGATGACCGATAGCGCGGTGGCGCATCTGGCCGGCGCGATGGGCAAGCCAGTGTGGCTGTTGCTCAATCACGTCGCTTATTGGATGTGGCAGACCGATCGGCATGATTGCCCTTGGTATCGGTCGATGCGACTGTTCAGGCCGAAGACCTGGAACGATTGGACCGGAGTGTTCGATGAGGCTAGCGCGGCGTTGCTGCAGTATTCGAGGAATTTGGGAAGGTAAGGATTCTTCTTTTTGTGAACAAAAAGAAGCAAAAAAACTTTGTAAATTTAGGTCGCGGAAAATTCAGCACCAATCTTAATTGACAAAAGTTTTTTGCTTCTTTTTTTCA
>Ga0302302_1001823_pt1 | contig 12712 bp, 7 predicted proteins | sample III_Palsa_E1_3_FD_198766 | JGI IMG/M metagenome (GOLD analysis project Ga0302302, IMG submission 198766) | Peat permafrost microbial communities from Stordalen Mire near Abisko, Sweden - III_Palsa_E1_3 | ecosystem: Environmental > Terrestrial > Soil > Palsa > Peat permafrost | place: Sweden...
GATGTCCGCGCAATAATATTGATTAGCAAGTTCCGCCGTTGCGCATCCATCGAGCCATGTCCGTAGTCATGCCAGCCTAACGGCTAGCGACACATCCGACAGACAAAGCGCATCACGCAACGTGGTTACAATGCGCTGCGCCGCATGGCCGTCACCATAAGGTGTGACGACACGTGCCATTTTTCGATAAGCGATGTCGCTATCTAGCAAATGGGAGACCTCAGCCACAATGCGTGCCTGGTTAGTACCGACTAGGCGGACTACTCCTTCGTCGACTGCTTCGGGGCGTTCCGTTTCGGTTCGTAGTACGAGTACCGGCTTGCCAAGTGCCGGCGCCTCCTCCTGCACACCACCGGAGTCGGTAAGTATCAGGAAAGCGTGCTTCTGTACCTCTACGAATGACGCATAATCCAAAGGCTCGCATAGACGTATGCGGATATGTTGCCCAAGCATTTCGTGGACAATTGAGCGCACCCGAGGATTGGGATGCACCGGATACACCACTTCAATATCCGCATAACGATCGACCAGCTGAAGAATAGCGCGACATATCGCCCGCAGCGGCTTGCCGAAATTCTCACGGCGATGAGTTGTGACCAGTAGTAGTCGCTTGCGCGGATCCAATGAAAGGGCTAAAGGCCAATCGGTAGATGCCACGTCCAGCAGTGCATCGATCACCGTATTCCCGGTAACGTGGATGGCTGCATCGCTGATACCCTCCCGCAACAGGTTCTGTCGTGCGCGCTGCGTAGGCACGAAGTGCCAACGTGCCAGATGTCCCGCCACCAGCCTGTTCATCTCCTCGGGAAAGGGGTTGTCGAGATCGTGCGTGCGCAGACCCGCCTCGACATGACCGAACGGAATGCGTCGGTAGAACGCCACCAACGCGGCGGTCATCACCGTGGTGGTGTCGCCTTGAGCGAGCACCACGTCTGGCGTCAACGCATCGAAAGTCTCATCCAACGCCGTGATTAGCCGCGCGGTGAGTTCCGGGAGTGTCTGATTGGGCCGCATGATGTCTAGGTCCACATCTGGCTGGATATCAAACAAAGCCAGCACCTGATCCAAAAGATTTCGATGCTGTGCCGTGGTTAATACCGTCACGCTGACCCAAGACTCGCCCTTCAGCGCCTTGATCAACGGCGCCATCTTGATGCCCTCGGGCCGGGTGCCCACGATACACAGTACGTGCTTGCGAACGTTCATAATTTCCGAATCCCTCATTGCATGACCACGAATTCACGGTCGTGCCTTCTAGCACAGCGTCTCCATCCGCATCGCACCCCAGATGCGCCCTCTGAAGTCATGTACTGCGATAGTTGTGCGGCAACCACGCCCCCCATTTTGCTTCGTAAATAATCTTGTTCTTCTCGAACAATGCCTGTCGCTTTCCCGGCTTGAGCTGACTAAAAGAGGCGGAAAGCTGGTGATGGATGAACACATCATCGGCACAAGCGATGGTCCACCCCGCTTGTTCCACGCGGCGACAGTAGTCGTCATCCTCGAAGAAACCGATGCCAAAGGCCTCATCCAACGATCCGACCTGCTCGTACACCGCGCGTCGCATCACGACGCAGAAGAAGGCGGCCGTATGCAATGGCGTCAGTTGTCCTGCATGGCGGGCGGTATAATCGCCCGCGGCCTTCAGCATTCCGTCCATGTCGTCGTAATGGATATCAATGCGCGCCTCGTTACCGATGTTGTTGGTCACCGGCCCGATCATGCCGAGCGTCCTGTTGTGAGGCAGATGGGCAAGCAACGTAGCGATCCAACCCGGCGTCACATATGTATCGTTGTTCAAAAGCACCAGGTAATCGCCGCTTGCCGCCACAAGACCTTGGTTATTGGCCGCGGCGAAACCTCGATTTTCTGAATTCAGAATGACGTGTCGGTCATTACTTTGCGCAGCCCACGCTGTCAGATACGCCGGCGTGTCGTCGACCGAGGCGTTATCGACCACGATCACCTCGAGGTTGGCGTAGTCACTGTACTGCTCGATGCTGCGCAGACAGTCTTGGGTAAGCGTAAGGTTGTTGTACGTGACCACGATCACGCTCACCCGAGACACGGCTAGCGCCTCAACACCCTGCACGAGATCATGCACGCGATGTGCCCAGGTCTGCCCGGCAGCGAATTGCTGGCGCGCTGTGATGGCTGCGGGATCGGATTCTGTTGCAAGCACCTCACCCAAGACATCCAGAAAAGAGGCGTGGTTGCTGCCCGTGCGCACCAAGTCACCAAATTGGCAAATTTCCGGCAGCGCAATCGATACGACTTGCTTGCCGGCACTCAGGTATTCGTAAATCTTGACCGGATTGGTGGCCAAGGTCAGTGGAATTACCTGGAACGGCAACATGCATACGTCGAAGCCGGCCAGATAGAAAGGCAGCTTTGTATATGGCACCTCGCCCGTGAACTCGACATTGTCTAGATGCCGCAGACGCTGCCGTGCGCCGGCGGTATCGTCGCCCACCATAAGCATCAGACAATCGGAGAATCGCTGCGCCACCTTCTCTAACAGGTCCAGATCAATCCATTCGGCAATGGCACCGTAGTAGCCGATCACCTTGCGTCCGTGCCTGTCTTTGAAGATATGCTCCGGCTGCATGGCGAAATGCTCGTACTGGCAGGCATTACGAACCATCAGTCGACGCGGATTGTGTTTACCCGTTTCCGCATAAAGCCAATCCGAGGTTACCACCAGCAAGTCGGCCGCATGCATCAGATCAAGCTCTGAGGCGAGCACATCGGGGCTATTGCCAGCAAAGCCCGCGTGATGATCCATGCAGTCGTAGACTAACTTCTGGTTGGGGAGGATGCGTGCGCTCTGCAGCCAGAACGGATGCTCTACGAGAGACAGGCATGAGCGGCTATGTGTCCAGGCCAGCAGTTGACCGATGCTTGCGCGCAATTGGTTTTGCGCCTCAGGGCTGGGCATCGCATAGTAGATCGCCGGACTGCCTTTCAGATGCAGTTGGATCCTGAACAAACGATCGTCGTTGCCGAGCGTCTCGATGCAGAAGCCGGGCTCATCTCGTGCGATGAAATTGTTCGAGACATAGAAGACACGATGACCGTTGGCGGCCAGCTCGCGTGCCAGATGCTGGGGGCGTTGAATGCGGTAATTCCAGTCAATGACCGCCCAGATGAAGACATCGCGCTTGCCGTTCTCAGCCATGGCCAATGGCACATGGGACGCTGCCACGGGATGGGGTGCCGTCAGTGCGCGGATCTGCTGTCGCAATCGCCGCAGCTGTTGGCGTAGTTGTCCCGCCACAATGTGATCGGCCTTGCCGACAAGGCCGTGGCCCCGCAGTAGGTGCATCGCGGCACGTGTCGGCCACGTCCAGCGCCAGCTTCGACTCGTCGTGATTCGGTGGAACTGACGCTCCAGCTCATCGATCAGTGCATCTCGCGTCTGCATGTCACCCAAGGACCGCAGTGACTCGGCATGCAATTGCTCAATCCGCTGCACGGTCTCTGCTTGTAACAATTGATGTTCAGCCCGCACACCCTCAAGCTCACGAGTAGCCTCTGCCTGAGCCGACTCGTACGCAGCCTGAGCTTGCTCAAGCTGACGTGCGGCCTTCGCCTGTGCCGAATGATGCGCAGCTCGCGTCTGCTCAAGCTCGCATACAGCCTCCGCCTGTGCCGACTCATGCGCAGCCTGCACCTGTTCAAGCACACGCGCCGCCTCTGCGTGTGCTTCTTCAAGCCCACGCTTATCTTCTTGATGCAAAGCTTCATGTTGCACACGCTCATGCGCCCATATGGGCGCCATAATGTGAGTAACGGTTAATGTCGATGGCGCAACCCGGATGTCATAGATCTCGTTGTAAGGAATTGGTACGTAGCCCACGACCTCAAGCGAACCGCGATCAAGTACTGCAATCACTGCGGAGTCGAACTCTCCGACATCACTGCCAGCAGCATTGCGAGAACGGCTGAGCCCGACGTAAAGATGTTCGTTACTCATGGCGAGACCGCGCGTATATCCAGGCAGAGAGACATTCCGCTTGAGCTGGTAATCACCGCCGTAGACATGTACTGATTGATCCTGCGAGCTGCACAGCCACAGATCCTCGCCATCGGAAGCCAATGAATGCGGCTGAGAGAGCCCCTCAATAAGAGGCTGGCCAGTTCGCACATCGACTACCAAACCAGCTCGCCGGGTGGCGCCTTTGTATCCCCGGTGTGCATGGAAACGCCCGAACATGGATGCCAATAGCCGTCCGTTGTGGATCACAATGGAATTGACATGCGCTGAGTCCGGCTCATCACCAAAACACCAGCTTTCCACCACGCGATAATTGGCATCCAGATGAGCAATATGATTGGTCTCGGTAAACACGGCATAGGTGCCGTCTGCCGTCGTCAACACATCGTGCAGGTCCGGAGGACTGTCAGACACAGATATGGTGTGGAGCCGGCCGTCGCTCACTTTTCTCAGCCACCGACTATCGCCCGTCTGTACGCACCACAGCAAACCGTCTACCGTGGACTCGAGGCCGCTAGCGTCCTCATTCACCAAAGGCATCAGCAAGTGCTTGTGTAAGTAGAGCAGCCCTCCTCCGTTAGGTGAAGAAACGAACAAAGGATCGGGAACACTTAAGGTCGTGCGCACGTTGGTATCCTCGTTGACATCTCACTTTCTTGGGACACGCGAGGAAATACGCTCGGGCAGAAGGTAGGGATGCATAAAACTGAGAAGTAAATGGACAAACTTTGATTTCATTACTATCTCCGCCTGCACCACGATGCAGGCGCATCAGCACTCACCCACAATGACTTGCACCATCGTTTCAATGTCAACTTTCGCCTGAAGGTCGGCCACACCTTGGGCCGCTCCGGTATCACCAAGCACGATCAGAAGCATCGCGTCGGTGCGTCGATCCATGGCCACAATGGTTTGGCCGTACTCATCGAACTGCGATATACCGAACGTCAGGAGATATTGCTTAGGCAACAAATGGGCGTTGAACTTCCAGCGCGCCATGACCATGCTTCCTTCGTTGCCGTTGATAAGCTCACCGCCTTCAACGAAAGAATTGGTGCTGTAGACAAGTTCGCCTTCTGGGGTGCGAACTTTCAGACCAAAGATGGCTCGGCTTACTGCCTCCACACAGACATACTTGACCAGAATTTCGATCTGCTGCCCTGGTGACAGCATCGGTACACCGGACTGTCCTACGACATGAACATCGGCTACCAGGGCCTTACCGTTGCCCACACGGATTTCGTCCCGGTTGTAGCCGCTGCGGGTTGAGAGCACATCTTCAAGTCCTGTGGTGAGCATGCTGGCAACGGCCTGCGCCGATGTCTCTGCATGATTGATCGCCACGCCTTTGCTGGTCGCCGGATTGAGGATATGCGAGCCAAACATGAGCTTCAGATAATCCGAGATGGCACCACGCACCGGCCCGTCATAGCTCTTACGTCCGGCATTGATCACTACCCCCCGGCTGCATATGCGTTCCACTGCATCTGTGGAATGCGTGACGAGCAGTAGTGTGCAGCCCTCTTCCTGCAGTTCCTCAATCCGACGATGGCACTTGCGCTGGAAATATGCGTCCCCGACGGCTAGTGCCTCGTCCACCACAAGCACGTCGGGCTTCACTGCCACCGCCACGGCGAAGGCCAAGCGCACGAACATGCCACTGGAATACGTCTTGACAGGCTGCGTCACGAAGTCGCCGATCTCGGCGAAGGCCAGGATTGAGTCCAACACAGCATCCACCTGTCCACGCCGCATCCCCAGCAGCCCAGCCTTCAAATAAACGTTCTCCAAGCCGGTGAACTCCGGATTGAAGCCCGCACTCAGTTCTAGCAGTCCAGCAACCCGCCCGTTCACTTCGATATCGCCTGTAGTTGGCGGGATCAAACCGCAGATCATCTGTAACAGCGTCGATTTGCCCGAGCCGTTTCGGCCGATGATCCCGATCGTCTCGCCCGGCCATACCTCCAGATCGAAATCGCGCAGAGCCCAGAATTCCTTGGCGTAGTTTTTCTTGCCAAACATCCGCGCAAGGCGATGATGCGGCTTCTCATAACTGAGGTACCGCTTGCCAACGCCTTTGGCCAGAATCAACGGCCCGGATCGTCCCGGAGTCATGGGCTCAGAGGACATCGATAAACCCTCCGCGCGTGCGTTGAAACCAGACATACGCCAGCCAGCAGGCCAACAGACACCAGGCGGTGTAGATCGCCAGCCCCAACACATCGGGTAGCTGATTCCATAGCAGCACCTTACGTGCCTGCTCAATCAGAAAGGTCAGCGGGTTAAGTAGCATTACCGAACGCATCCCAGTCGACACATGATCCAGAGGAAAGAAAACCGGTGATGTGTAAAGCACCGCGAGGGTAATCAACGTGGTCATCTGGCCCACGTCTCGCGCATACACGCCGAGCGATGCCAACAACCAACCCGCGGCCGTCGAAAGAAGCATGAGTGGAAAAAAAACTACCGGGAACAACAGAAACGTCGACGCAATATGCCCCGTAAAGATCAGGGAAAAGGCAGCCAGCACGACCAAACTCGCCAAGGCGTGATAGATCGCCGTCAGGCTGGATATCCATGGCAATATGTCCAACGGGAAAATCACCTTGGTAACGTAGTTGGCATTGCTCGTCACCAATTGGGTACCCCGAGTGATGCAATCGGCGAAGACCGTATAAATGATCAGCCCGGCGAACAGCGCGGTCGCATACTGCCCCTTGCCGCTCCCCTCCATCGTCGCCCAGCGAACATGGAAGACTTCGGTAAAAAACAACGTATAGACCCCCAGTACAAACAAGGGGCTCAAGAACGACCAGGCGAGCCCAAGTAGCGATCCCTTGTATCGACCTATAACATCCTTGCGCGCCAGCTGAACGATAAGTTCGCGATGCGCCCAGGTACTTCGCAGCAATGATTGCGGCGAGGTGGCATGCCTGAACATCAATGAAGTCACGTGCTCACCTTCGATGGTTTTCCGGCCCAACGAAATGGTATCGCTCGACTTTCCTCGATCAAGGCGAGCACGCCTTCGCCACAGCATAAGAATGACCACGAAGCTCCATGGTCGTGCATCACATCTGCCGAAGTGCGAAGAAAACTAGCTGGCATAAATTACGCCTCTTTGAATGCGGTTGGGGCAATGGCATTCGGTGGCTGATGAAGATGTTCGCCACGATGCCGCGCTTCTCGCCACTGGAGCGCGCGTTGATATAACCGCACATCGATCGCATGAAAGTCACGCACCTTTTGCAGAAAGGCCTCATCCAGCCTAGGACCGGAACTGATGTATTTCGTTGGATTAAGGTATTGGGGGGCGAGACGGGCGGACAAGAAGCGTTCGGAGAACTCGAGCATGTCTTCCTGGTAATGCTCGCTGACGCCAATGAATGCGAAACTCTCCACTGGGAAACCCCACAGATACTGCGTGTAGATATTTCTGAACTGCTCGCTCAAGCAGAATTGCTCAAGCGTCCATTTTTCTTCGATGACTTGCCGATGATGCAGCTCAGCGGTCCTTTCATCGTAGCTTTCTTGCCAGTAGTGGTAATGGGAAAGCAATCGCGCCAGCGGTTCTCTCATCCAGGTGACGAAGGTCAAATCACGCCGCGTACCAAGTAGCAGGTACTTCGCCGGCAAAAAATGGCCGTGGACGCAATCAATACCGTCCAATCCTTGTTTAGCGATGACCACGCCGGCCGAAACGGCTGACCTGACGCGCTCCCGCGCAGGCACGCTGATGCCACCATCGCTGTAATCCTCCCGATAGAGATCGCCAAAATGTGCTTTCAATGATGCCCCGAAACTCGTTCCGGCCGTCTTAGGCAGATGTAGAGAAATTATGGTCATGAGACTTCAGTCATTCGACGCCAACCGCTTCGAGTAGAAGTTCGCTTTGAAACCCGGATATCAACTTAGCTGCTCTCGCAGCCAGATTAGTGCTTAGAGATGTCGCGCGTTAGCCCGACAGAATTTTCTTTAGGTAGCACTAAAGAAAACCGCAGTGTGTCATCAACGGTTTCCTAAAAATTCAACCATCCAAACCAGCTTGTTACGGTGAGGGCATAGTCAATACGCAAGCCTTCAAGGATTTGAGGCATTTACTTTTGCCTTATGCACACAAGTGGCGTGAATAAAACGTCTCGGCAATCTTTCGAGCTTCCAGACGCGCCGCCCCGCACTCCCCGCGCATCTTCCAACGCCAAATTCACTTGGGCTGAGCTGTCAGCCAAGGTGGCGCATGAGCGGTTGTCGTTGAGACACATAACGTGAACAAAAATAAGTGAAATAAAACTTTGTTCATTTCCCTCTCAGCTATATGCATCCGTACCTCCTGCTCGAGCGTATCTCTTCGAGTCTCCCAAGGAAGTGAGATGGCCAGGGGGTCGACCGTGAAGATCAGTCATTCGATGTGCTTGCCAACGCTTTTGACATGCGCGTTGGTAACGCCACGGATCCGTATCAATCACGCCGAACAGGTTAAAGGAGCAACACGCAATTGGAGCCGTGTAGTGTCGCTTTAGCCTCAAGCCCGAGAGAACTCCGCGGAATTGAATGATTCAGTGCGATGAGGTAACACCATGAAATTGAAATTGAAACCCATAGTTCTGCTCTTGAGTTTGGTGCCCGTAGTTGCCATGGCGTCAAGCCATCGCGAGGCCCCATTCATCAGCACCATGCCACAGCTTGATGCCAGCGACTTTTACATGTTCATGAGTTACGAAACAGGGCGCGCCGCGTATGTGACCCTGCTGGCCAATTACAATCCGCTGCAGGATGCTTACAGCGGCCCGAATTTCCACACGATGAGCGATCGGGCTGAGTACGATATTCGCATCGACAATACCGGCGGTGCGAAAGCGAACCTCACCTTCCGGTTCACGTTCACCAACACCTATAACAAGCTCGCCGTTCCGACCGGTGCCAGCACGCCAACCACGGTGCCATTGATCAACATCGGTTCGATTACCGCCGGCAATCAGAGCAATCTCAACATCACCCAAACCTACAAGGTGCAGCTCTTCAGGGACGGCCAAGCGCCCGGCGAACCGGTTACCAATTTTACGGGCGGGTCGGACACGTTTACTAAGCCGGCAGACAACATCGGCAACAAATCAATCGCCGACTATGCCACGTATGCCGGCAGCTACGTCTATAGCGTCAACATTCCCGGATGCGCGTCGCCTGGGCGCATGTTTGTAGGTCAGCGCAAGGATGGCTTCGTCGCCGACCTGGGCGCGATTTTCGATCTGGTGAATCTCAACCCGCTCGGGGGCGTAGGCTCGACCCCCAATGCGCTTACCGACAAGAATGTCGACACGCTGGCACTCGAAGTTCCCGTCGCTTGCTTGCGCGATACCGCCGGTGATCCCGTCATCGGTGGCTGGACAACTTCATTCGTGCAGAACAACTGGGTCTTGAGCCAGACCGGCACGCAATCGGATTACTACGCACCGAACAACTTCTATAGTGAAAATTACACCCAAGTATCCCGATTGGGTTCACCGCTGGTCAATGAACTGGTCATTGGCCTCAAGGACAAGGACAATTTCAATGGAAGCATACCAAGCAACGATACGCAGTTTGCCAGCTATGTGACCAATCCAACGCTGCCGGTCTTGCTTAATGCATTGTTCGGCACAGCAGCTGTAGTGCCACAGACGCCACGCAACGATCTGGTAAGTGCTTTCCTTACCGGCCTGCCCGGGCTCAACAAGCCCGCCAACGTTGTTCCTTCAGAAGAGTTGCGGCTGAACACTACCATCGCGCCCACGGCACCGGCATCACAGAATTACCTCGGTGTGTTGGGGGGCGATCTGGCGGGTTTCCCGAACGGACGTCGTCCTTACGATGATGTCGTCACCATCGCGCTTCGTGTAGTGGAAGGTGCCATTTGCAGTACGACGTACGGCGCCTGTGGCAGCGAGACTGCTGATCCGAACAAAGGCGCGGCTTATACCGATGGCGCAAATTCACCCGGACCGACAGCTGCGAATGAAAATGTGGTGGGCCAGGAAAATGCAGCGGATACCTATCTGGCTGTATTCCCGTATCTCAATACGCCGGTTCCAGGTTCGGTCAATGCAGCGTCGCCCAGTGCAATCCGTGCAAGCGTCACTCACTAATACCCTGCAAGTTTGCAACTGACTTATTGCAGCAATTCGCCTTCGAGCATGACTCCATGAATGACTCACACGAAGGCATCGTCGACGAAGTACGCCGCAGTTCACGCTGCGTCGTACTTCGCTTTTTTTTACCCTTGCTGCTCATGCTGTCAGTTCCTCTCGCCGCACATGCAGCTCGTGACGTTCCCTACATTCCCGCCAAAGACAGCGTCGTCTTGCAACTCGTACCTCCGCGGACTGATCCTCGCGTGCGTCAATTCGACCAACTGCGCAGCGATTTCAGTGTTCACCCTCAAGATGCGGCAAAGGCTGTGTTGCTTGCCATAGCCTATGTGGACTATGGACGTTCGACGGGTGATGCCCGCTATCTGGGCCGCGCAATGGCAGTAATTCAGCCATTCATGGCATCACCGACACCACCTGTTTCGGTCATGCTCGTACACGCGACGATCCAGCAAAGCCGGCATTTTTTTCAGGAATCTCGCGACGAGCTTGTGCAGATTCTCAAACGTGACCCCGACAACGTCCAGGCACTGCTGACGTTGGCCACGGTTGCGATGGTTCAGGGCGACCACGATCTGGCAAACCGCCTATGCGTTGACCTTACCAACAATGCCGGCAATTTCATGGGGATGATCTGCAGCGCCTCGTTACGCAGCCTCAGTGGGCAAGGCGCGCAGGCTAATGCACTGTTCTCGTATGTGGAAGACCCAGGTCCGAAGGCACCCCCTGCCATCTCGGCGTGGATTGAAGGTTTGATGGCCGATAACGCGGCACGCATGGGTCTTGCCGATCAATCCGATACTCATTTCAAGAAAGCCTTGCAACTGACACCGGGCGACAATTTCCTACTAGCCGACTACGGCGAATTTCTGATTGATCATGGTCGCGAAAAAGAGGCAATCGACCTTGTCAGTGGGGATACCCAATCCGACACATCGTTTCTGGTTCTCGTAACAGCGGAGAAGGCACTCGGTTTGCCGAAAGCCAAAGCCGACATGACGGAAATGGATGCCCGGTTTCGATCCATGGACCAACGTGGGGATCACGTCTTCATGCGTGAGGAGGCGAGCTATCTATTACATGTCGAGCATAGTCCAAAGGACGCGTTGGATTTGGCCATGCAAAATTGGAAGGTACAGCGCGCACCCAAGGACGTGCGTGTCTATCTCGAGGCGGCACTGGCCACGAACGATCCAGCCGCAGCAAAGCCCGCGCTCGATTTTATCGAGAGTACGCATCTCAAGGATGTGACCATCAATCCACTGGTCGCACAATTGCATGCGGTACAAGCGGCTGCCGTTCCTGACACGACATCGACACCGAAGAGAAACGGCCGATGAACGCGCGCAGGTTGCTCGTCACGCTGTTTGCTCTGGTCGTCGCCATGATTCCGCTGTGCGCCTTGGCGCACAAGGAAAGCGATGCATACCTCACCTTGCGCACCGACACCACCGACAATCACGTGATGCATGGTCAGTGGGATATCGCCTTGCGCGATCTAGACTATGCGATCGGTCTCGACAGTAGGCACGATGGTGCGATCACCTGGGGCGAGGTCAAGGCCCAGCGAAAGGTCATTGAGGACTATGCGCTATCTCGACTGGAGGTCAAAGGTGATGGCCTAACGTGTGCGATGCAGCCTACCGGACAGAAGATTGACGAGCACACCGATGGCGCCTACGCAGTCATATTGTTCGATGCCGTCTGCGACAAGAATATTCCGAGCAAACTCACTGTCGTCTATCGGTTGATGTACGACCTCGATCCTTATCACCGCGGCATCGTCACCATCCACTCGGGTGAAAAGATCGCAGGCGCGGTGCTCGGGCCAAGCGACCCCATTGCCAGCCTGAACTTGCATGAGCCGGATCGCTGGGGTGAATTCAAGAGCTTTGTCACGGATGGCATCTGGCACATCTGGACCGGCATCGATCACATACTGTTTCTGCTGTCGTTGCTATTGCCTGCCGTCCTGATCAGGCGCCGTGTCCAGTCCCGTGGTGACGGGTGGCGGGCGAGCGCTGCCGTGGCGGAGACTAGCGGTACATTGATGGCCCTCACGACGCAGCCGGCGCGCTATTACTGGGAGGCAACGTCGAGATTCTGGCCGGCATGCCTTGATGTCATCAAGATCGTGTCCGCCTTCAGCCTATCGCACTCGATCACGCTGTCGTTGGCAGTTCTTGGCATCGTGCACTTGCCCGATCGACTGGTGGAATCCGGTATCGCCCTGTCGGTGATGGTAGCGGCACTAAACAATATCTACCCTGTTGTACACAAGCGCGTCTGGTTGATTGCTTTTGCCTTCGGTTTCATTCACGGTCTGGGTTTTGCCAGTGCCCTGGCTGGGCTGCAGTTACCGGCCGGCGCTATGGCAGCATCGCTCGGTGGTTTCAGTGTCGGCGTGGAGATCGGCCAGGAAGCCATCGTGCTGGCCTTCCTGCCGCTGGCCTTCCTGTTGCGCAGGACGTGGTTTTACCAGGTGGTGCTGCTACGTTGGGGATCGCTGCTGATCATCGCCCTCGCCACTGGCTGGTTCGTGCAGCGGGCCTTCAATATCCTGATTCCAGGTTTCAGCGCAATCATTCCA
>Ga0302302_1001830_pt1 | contig 12690 bp, 9 predicted proteins | sample III_Palsa_E1_3_FD_198766 | JGI IMG/M metagenome (GOLD analysis project Ga0302302, IMG submission 198766) | Peat permafrost microbial communities from Stordalen Mire near Abisko, Sweden - III_Palsa_E1_3 | ecosystem: Environmental > Terrestrial > Soil > Palsa > Peat permafrost | place: Sweden...
GCGCAGGCCTGCTCCGCCAGTTCGCTGGCCGATAGTGGACGCCTCGCTGGAGTCAGGCTGCGCGTCAGCGTTTGGAAGTCGGATGTTTTCAGCTTGAGTACGACGGTACGCGCGACGCGGCCCGCTTCTCGCTGATGGCCGGCCCAGGCCTTTTCGGCGAGACGACGAATATGCGGCTCAAGTTCGTCCAGGGTGAGATCATGTTCGAACGTGTCTTCGGCAGAGACCTGCAGGGTCAGCCGATCCGGCTGTACCACGTGATCATCGATGCCCAGCGATAACTCATAGAGCCGTCGGCCCCAGCGACCGAAGCGGTGCTCCAGTTCCTTCAGCGCAAAAGCGCGTAATTGACCGACGGTAGTAATGCCCAGTGCAGCGAGCTTCGTCTCCATCACCTTGCCGACGCCTGGCAGGCGCGCCACCGGCAGCGGGGTGAGAAATGCTTCGACCTGGTGCGGACGGATCACGAACAACCCGTCGGGTTTGCGCCAGTCCGAAGCAATCTTGGCGAGAAACTTGTTCGGCGCGACGCCGGCGGATGCGGTGAGCTGGGTTTCCTCTCGAATTTCCGCACGGATCGCTTCGGCCGTGGCGGTAGCCGAGGCGAGGCCGGTCTTCGTCGTGGTGACGTCGAGATACGCTTCGTCCAGCGACAGCGGTTCGATCAGCTCGGTGTGCCGTGAAAAGATTTCGCGCACCTGACGCGACACCGTCTTGTAGCGCACGAAATCCGGCGGCACGAAAACCAGTTGCGGGCAGAGGCGTTCGGCGCGTATGGCCGGCATCGCCGAACGCACACCGAATACGCGCGCCTCGTAGCTCGCCGCGCACACCACCGAACGTGCCCCACGCCACGCGACCGCCACTGGCTTGCCACGCAACGAGGGGTCGTCGCGCTGCTCGACCGACGCGTAGAACGCGTCCATGTCGATGTGCAGAATTTTTCGCGTGGGTGGGGCAGACATGGTGTGATTCTAGGACGTGGCTGCGCTCGTGAAGACGTCATCGGGAACTAATCGGGCGTGCTCGATGCGTTTGGCCACATTTAGCGCCAGCCGCTCGGCCGCTTGCGGGTGCGAAGCGAGGTGCAGGAATGGCTCGATCAGTTCCAACTCCATGATCAGGAAGTTGCCGTCGCAGATCACGCCGTCGGCGCGCACATAGGCGTGGTTGCCATGTCCGATCGCGGCGACCGCAGCCAGCGCGCGATCGGCTGCGGCCAACGTTGCCGCGCTCGGCAGGATCGGCTCGGCGCTACCGCCGAACTCACCCTGCACGCGATAGTCGCCGCGGGCTGGGCGCTTGATCACGGCATGGCTGAACTCGCCGGCGAAATAAAGCAGCGACCACTCGCCATCGCTGACGATTTCCGCGATGAACGGCTGTACCAGGTAATCCAGTGTGACGGGTAGCTGAGCAACGGCCTGCTCGAATACCTGATCGCCAACGACGCCGCGCAGCGTATGCCATGCGCCACCACTGACGGTCGGCTTGATCACCACCTGTTGTCCCGACATGGTCGCCAGTGCGTCGGGTAGCTCAGGTGCACTCACGAGTTGGGTCGGGATGATCGCCACGCCGCGTGCGGCAAGTTCGAGCAGGTAGCGCTTGTCGCTGTTCCAGCGGATCAATGGGCTGTCGTTGATGGTGGGCACGCCCAGTTGATCGAGGCGATCCAGCCAGTCGCAAAACGCGCTGTAGTGCACGAAGTAATCCCAGATGGTACGGATCAGTACGGCATCGAACTGCGACCAATCGACGTCCGGATCATTCCAGACACAGACGCGCGGCTGCAGCCCAAGCCGTTCGAGCGACGCTGCAAGGTGAGCGTCGTCCGGCTGGATACCGGGACAAATCGAGGCGGTAGCAAGAGCAAGCCGGCGAGCGGCGGAGTGGTTAGACATGGCGACACCTCCAGAGATTGGAAAGGGGCGCCCTTGTCAGATGGGATCGCCTACCAAGCGTGGCGGAATGTCCGCTGCAGCACCCCTCGGTGGCGACGGCGCGGTGGGGTTGCCACGGCACCATGAACCGGCAGCGCCCGAAGCGATGCCGACAACAGTGTCCCGGCGTGCTGGAAGGATGTCAATTCTCCGGACGACCATGATCGCGTGACGCGGCAACTGATGTCGACAGGTTGCAGCGAGTTGCGATCCGCTACCGAAGCGGCAACGAGGGCGACTCGCCCACAGGCAAAACGATATATGTCGCCCAGTACTAGGCGAATGGGTACGTGCAATGGCATGGTAGCCGCCATGTCGACCGAACCCGCCCATACCTACGTCCGTCGCCTGAATACCTGGGACGCCACGATGATCGTTATCGGCGGTGTGATCGGCGCAGGCATTTTCCGCACGCCGGCCACCGTGGCCGAGCGCACTTCGTCAGGCACGCAGGTACTGATCCTGTGGGCGATCGGTGGGTTGCTGACCCTGGCAGGCGTGTTGTGTTACGCCGAACTGGGCGCACGTCGGCCACAAGCGGGCGGCACGTATGTCTACTTGCGCGAGGCGTTCGGGCAACTGCCGGCGTTTTTGTTCGGCTGGACCATGGCGTTGATCAACTACCCCGGCAGCGTGGCCGCCGTGGCGACCACTTTTGCCGACTATTTTTGCGCGGCCGTTGGATTGCCGACGATCTATGTGAAACCCGTAGCCGTCGGTGCGATTACTTTTATCGTCACGGTCAACCTGTTCGGTATTCGGGCGGGCGCGTTGATGCAAAACATCTTCACCGTGCTCAAGCTCGGAGCCATCGCGCTATTGGTGGTGGTGGGGCTGGTGTTGGCACGCGGACACCTGGGCATCGCGCTGGCACCGGATACCGCGCATCCCGTGTCATCGTGGGCGTTTCTCGGTGCATTGCTGCCGGTGTTGTTTGCCTATGGTGGTTTTCATTATCTCAACGACCTGGCCGGCGAAGTGCGCAATCCGCAGCGCACCCTGCCGCGCGCGCTGGGCATGGGCATGGCCGGTGTCGTGCTCTTCTACGTGCTGGTCAACCTGGCTTATCTGACCGGCCTGGGTCATACCGGTCTTGCCGCCAGTCAGGCGCCGGCGGCGGATCTGATGCGACACGTATTCGGCAAGAGCGGCGCCACGGTCATCGCGGTGGGCATCGCCTGTTCCACGTTTGGTTACTGCAACATCGCGATTGCCGGTGGCGCGCGCGTCCTGCAGACGATGGGCGCTGACGGCATGTTTTTCCGCGCAGCGGGACGGATCGAACCACGTACCCACGCCCCACAAATTGCGCTGGCGGCGCTTGGCCTATGGGCCATTGTGCTTACGTGGTCGGGCAGCTTCGGCCAATTGCTTGACTACACCACGGTAGGCGAGTGGTTGGCGCACGTGTTCGGCATCGCCACGCTGTTCTGGTATCGCCGGCATTTCATCGATCAACCATCGCCGTACCGGGTGCCGTTCTATCCGCTGCTTCCACTTGTGTTCGTGATCACCGTGTTCAGCGTGATCGTGGCCACCGCGATCCATGCACCTGGCGACGCCGGCATGAGCTTGTTGATCATCGCGATGGGCGTGCCGGTGTATTACGGCTGGCGACAATGGCAGCGGCGCTGAGCAGAACAGGCCGCAAGACCGGCATACTGAGCGAAGTATTCGACGAGGTTGATCATCGTGAAACGCGTGGTGTCCATTCTCTGGTGTCTGGCCGGCCTGCCGTGTCTGGGCCTGTCAGCGTGTCATGCGGATGCATCCACGGCGCTGCTGGATCTCGCTAATCCGTCAAGCGCCATCCGTCTTCAAACCGATCACGTGCACGGTGCCGCAGTCAACGAGTCGGTGCAGGGCGTGGGACCGCTGCGGCGTTATACCTTTCAGCCGGCCGCACAACCGCAATTGATCGTTTCGCCTGCGCACGACACGTGGGACTGGTCGACGCGCGGCGAACTGCGCCTCCAGTTGCAGAATGCGATGGCCTGGGCGGTCACGCTCAATGTCGATATCGACGATGCCGCGGGCGGCCATCTGCATGCGGTCGTCGCGCTGCCGGCGGGACCACCGCAGACACTGGTCATACCACTGCATGCATGGTCACCGCGCAGCGAGGGCATGCAGGCAGGACCCCCGATGCCGTTTGAGGATCACGGCCAGCCGACGCTGTTGGCCACTACCGTGCAGGGTGCGCTCAACCTGCACAAAGTCGGCGCGATCAAGCTCGGCGTGCCGGCGCCCAACGCGGCGCAGACGTTGTTGTTCGGACGTATCGACAGTGTGGTCGGTGACGCCGCATCACATGATGCCTATGCCGACATCGTCGATCGCTATGGACAGTTTACGCGCAGCAAGTGGCCTGAACGGATCGATTCCGACGCGGTCTTGCGTACTGTGCGTGCACAGGAAAACGCAGCATTGGCCCCGCGCGCTTCGCTGCAGAACATCGATACATACGGTGGACGTCTGGACGTCTCTTTGCAGAAGACCGGCTGGTTTCATACGCAAAAATCGTCGGGTCGATGGTGGCTGGTGACACCGGATGGCCACGCGTTCTTTTCGCTGGGCGTGAATGTCGTCGCGGCCGATGGCGGACGCAGCTATGTCGAAGCCCGTGAATTCATGTTCAAGGACCTGCCGCCCGCCAGTGGCGAATGGGCGCCGTTCTACGGCAGCGGCGACAGTCGTCATGTGGATCAGGGCGCCAGTCAGGGTATCGGCTACGACCATGGGCGCTGGTTTGATTTCTACGCGGCGAATCTCTATCGCGTCGATGGCAAGGATGCGTTGGCGGCATGGCGTAAGCGCGCCGTCGATCGTCTGCAGGCGTGGGGCTTCAACACCATCGGCAACTGGAGCGATCCGACATTGGGTCAGGCGCACCGGCTGCCTTACACGCGCTCGATAAATATTGCGGGCAACTACGCGAACGTCGCCACTGGCTACGACTACTGGGGCCGCATGCCCGACCCATTCGATCCGCGTTTCGTGCAGGCAACCGAGCAGGCCGTGACGCAGGCGAGTAGCGATGTGCACGATGATCCGTGGCTGCTCGGCTACTTCGCGGACAACGAACTGGCGTGGGCCGGAATCGGTCCACAAGGGCGCTGGGGCTTGGCCATCGGCACCTTGAGCGGCGATGCGAAAAGTCCGGCCAAGCGGGCGTTCATCGCGGTGTTGAAGAAGAAATATGTCGATGCGATAAAGCTGGGTAGCGCGTGGAATCTGCCGTTGTCGTCGTGGGACATGCTCGAGACGCCGGGCTTCGTTCCGCCTCATCCGGACGAGACGCATCCGGCGATCGCCGAAGATTACAGCGCATGGTTGCAGCAATATGCCACTACCTATTTCCGCGTCGTAGCCGAGGCGATTCATCGGCACGATCCGCACCATCTGTTCCTTGGCGGACGCTTCGCGGTAAACACGTCCGAAGCCGTCGCCGCCTGCGCGCAGTATGCCGACGTGGTCAGCTTCAACGTCTACGCCGACCTGCCTCAACACGGTTTCGATACGGCTGCGATGCAGCAGCTGGACAAGCCAGTGTTGATCAGCGAATTCCATTTCGGCTCGGATGACCGTGGCCCATTCGGCAAGGGCGTGGTTTCGGTGTGGAACGAGCAGCAGCGTGGCGAGGCCTATGCACGTTTCGTTGCTGCCGCGGCCAGCAATCCCGATATCGTCGGCGCGCACTGGTTCCAGTACGTCGACCAGCCAGTGACAGGCCGTTTGCTCGATGGCGAGAACAGCCATATCGGCCTGGTCGGCATCACCGACATCCCGTTTGCCGGCTTTGTTGATGCCGTGCACACGGCAAATCGTCGGGTGCTGGATACGCGGGGAAATTAAACGCTTGACCCTCACGCAAGGTGAGGCTGCAAGCTGGCTTCGCCCGCATCGGAGTCATGATGAAATCACTGTCGGTAGGTCAACTTGCACGTCGCACGGGATTGACTGTGCGCACTCTGCATCACTACGAGTCGCTCGGACTATTGTTGCCGGTCGGACGCAGTGCGGCAGGCTATCGACTGTACGGCGATGAGCAGTTGCGTCGTCTTCAACACATTCTTTCGTTGAAGGCGCTCGGTCTGTCGCTAGAGGAAATTCATCATTGTCTGGACGGCCAGATGCTATCGCTTGCCGAGGCGTTGACCGGCCAATTGAGCCGGTTGCGGGAGACGATCGCGCGTCAGGAGCTGTTGCTGTCACGGCTGGAAAGGCTGTCACAGCGGCTCGCTGCTGGCGACGCGATCGATGCCGATACATTTCTTTCCAGCATAGAGGCCAGCATGACCATGGAAAAATATCTGACCAACGAACAACTCGCCACGGTTCGCCGACGTGGTGAAGAACTAGGCGCCGAACGCATCCGCGAAGTAGAGCAGACATGGCCACAGGTGATCGCCGGCATGCAGGCGGCCTTGCAGCTGAACAAGGATCCGGCCAGCGACGAAGTGCGTGCGCTGGCGTTGAAGTGGCGCGCACTGGTGCGTGAGTTCACGGGCGGTGATACCGGTGTCCAGCAATCGCTCAACTCCATGTACAAGCAGGAGCCAGCCGCGATGCAGAAGCGCACCGGCATCAATCCGGCATTGATGGAATATGCCTGCCGGGCGATTGCTGAACTGCCGCCGTTGTCCTGATGGAGGCCTCCCTTGTGTCGTTGTTACAGGGGAGGCGCTGTCGCCATGAGAATGCGACTTTTTATTGGTCGGCAGCTTGGGTCGAATGACGGTATCGCAGGTATTGAGACGAGATTAATGCTACTTTGATTGTTGTCCCGATAATCAAAAGTGAGCACGCATGCCTCCCTCAGGCCGTGGTGGGCCGCGCCCCGGCGCCGGCCGCATTCCGCAGGAACCCACCCAGCGCCTGCGGGTGCCGGAAAGCCAGGTGCCGACGGTGCTGGCGTATCTGGATGCTTACCGGCAACCGGCTTCGCTTGAACAGCCGCGCCCACTTTCATTGACGCCCACGACCGTCGGGTTGACGGCATTCACCAGCCGGGTGCCGGCCGGTTTGCCCAGTCCGGCAGACGATGCCGTCGAGGAAGTCGTCGACCTCAATACGCACCTGGTGCTGAAGGGGCACGAGCCAAGCACGTACATCATCCGCGTGTCCGGCTGGTCGATGATCGGCGCGGGCATTTTCGATCGCGATGAAGTGCTGGTGGATCGCGCACTCAAGCCACGCCAGGGCGACATCGTGGTGGCGATCGTCAACGGCGATCTGTCGATCAAGCGCCTGGGCAAAGTAGACGGCCATATCGCCCTGCTGCCGGAGAACGCCCACTTCAAACCGATCGTCTTCAAGGAAGGCGAAACGCTGGAACTGTGGGGCGTCGTCACCCGCTGCCTGCGCAATCTTCGCTGATTCGTCATGGGCAATGTCGTCGCACTCGCATCCATGCTCGAAGGCCGTCAGGTCTGGCGTGGGCGTGCGGCACATGCACCGACTGGCGATCAGCCGACCGGCTGGCCGACGCTCGATGAGGCGCTTCCCAGTGGCGGGTGGCCTGAGGCGTCGCTGACGGAAATCCTGCTACCTGCAGACGGTGTCGGCGAACTGCAACTGCTGTTGCCCACCCTGGCGCGTTGCACGCAGGCGGGCCAGGCCGTCGTGGTCATCGCGCCACCGTATATGCCGTATGCGCCGGGCTGGGAAGCTCGCGGTGTGGTGATGTCGCGCGTGGATATTGTCAGCGCCGATCCGCGCGATGTGCTGTGGGCCGCTGAGCAATGCCTGCGCTCTGGCAGTTGTGCCGCGGTGCTGGCATGGCCGACGCAGGCCGATGATCGTGCGTTGCGCCGACTGCAGGTGGCGGCGGATACCGGCAAGGCGCTTGCGTTCGTGTTTCGCGACCGGCGCCATGCAGCGCAGGCCTCCCCGGCCGCGTTGCGACTGGAACTCGAAACGCAGCCGACGTTGCAGCTGCGCGTGCGCAAATGTCGCGGCGGCAATGCACCCAGTCGTCCGGTGGCGCTGCCCGCCGGCTGGTCGTGAGGAGTACGCAGCATGCTGTGGGCCTGTGTATTGCTTCCTTATCTTGCGCTGGATGGTGTGCTGCGGCGACGCCCGTCGTGCGATGCACCGTTGGCGCTGGTGAGCGGATCGGCACAGACGCGCACGCTGTTTGCGGTCAACACGCCGGCGCGTGCAGCGGGCCTGTATCGCGGACAGCGACTGACGGCGGCCCAGGCATTGCTGAGCCAGTTTGAGACGGTCGAGTACGATCCGGCAGCCACTGAACACTGGCATCGTCTGTTGGCGGCATGGGCGTATCGCTACAGCTCGGAAGTCGTAGTGTTTCCGCATGCGATCGTGCTGGAAGTCAGCAAGAGCCTGGGCCTTTTTGGCCCATGGCCACGCTTCGAGGCGCAGTTGCGTGAAGACCTGACAGCGCTGGGCTTTCGTCATCGCATCGCGCTGGCACCGGGTGCGCAAGCCGCCTATGTGCTTGCCGGTGTCCACGATGGCTTGGCGGTGATGACGCCGGATGCCCTGCAGCGCGCACTGGCACCGATCGCCTTGCGCTATGCGCGGCTGCCGGATGGCGCGGGTACATCGCTGCCGGCGATGGGCATTCGCACCTTGGGCCAGCTGCTGCGCTTGCCACGTGATGGCCTGCAGCGTCGTTTCGGTGCGTCGTTGCTCGCCTATCTCGATCGGCTGAGCGGTGTCGCTCCGGAGCTGATGGAAGCTTATCGACCACCGGATACGTTCGAGCTGCGCATGGAGTGGACTCACGAGATCGAACATGTCGAAGCGTTGATGTTTCCGCTGCGTCGCTTGATCGGCGACCTGGCCACCTATCTGGCCGGTCGCGACGGTGGTGTCCAGCGATTCGTGCTGGAGCTTGAGCATCGCAGCACAGCGCCAACACGCGTGGTCGTCGGCTTGCTTGCCGCCGAGCGCGAGGCGGCATGGCTGTTCGAGTGCGCCCGCGGCCGGCTGGAGCGACAACAGCTGCCGCAGCCTGTAGTCGCGATGCGCGTGATCGCGCGCGAGCTGCCCCCGTTCGTGCCGGCGGGGCGTGATCTGTTTGACACGCGACCAGCGAACGCGATGCCGCTTGACCAACTGCGCGAACGGTTGCGCGCACGCCTCGGTGAGCGTGCGATCCAGCATCTACGTCGCACGATTGATCCACGTCCCGAATATGCACAGACGACAGCGGACGACACGCGCTTGCCGGAGGCGATGACCGAGACACTGCCACGCCCGACCTGGTTGCTCGATCGGCCGATCCCGTTGCATGGCCCGTCACCCACGATCCTGGCCGGCCCCGAACGACTCGAGACGGGCTGGTGGGATGGTGGCGACCTGCGCCGTGACTATTACGTGGTGCGCACGAGTCAGGGGCAATGTGCGTGGGTATTCTGCCCACCAGGCGAGCCCGGGCGCTGGATGCTGCATGGGTGGTTTGCATGAGCGCTTACGCCGAGCTGCATTGCCTGTCGAACTTCTCGTTTCAGCGGGGAGCTTCCAGCGCGCGCGAACTTTTCGATCGGGCCAAGGCTTGCGGTTACACCGCGCTGGCGATTACCGACGAATGCTCGCTGGCCGGCATCGTGCGTGCCCATGAAGCGGCACGCGATATGGGCATGAAACTGATCGTTGGTGCCGAGTTCCAACTGGACGATGGACTGAAGCTGGTATTGCTGTGTGAAACATTGGACGGCTATACCGCGATGTGTTCACTGATTACCCGCGGCCGACGCGCGGCGATCAAGGGAAGCTATCTCGTCACGCGCGAAGATTTTTACGGCGGCTTGTCTGGCACGCTCGCTTTGTGGATTCCCGACGCCCTACCGGATCGTGAACACGGCGCATGGCTACGTACGGTTTTCACCGACCGTCTGTGGCTGGCTGTCGAACTGCATTGCGGCCCGGACGATGCACGTCGACTGCAGATACTGGAGACGACAGCACAGACACTCGGCATCCCGATGGTCGCCAGCGGCGACGTGCATATGCATGTGCGCAGGCGTCGCGCCCTGCAGGATGTAATGACCGCGATTCGCCATCGCCAGACCGTAGCCGAAGCTGGTGCTGTGCTGTTCAAGAACGGCGAGCGCCACCTGCGCACCCTTGCTGCGCTGACGTCGGTCTATCCGCCATCGCTGCTGGAAGAAAGCGCGCGCATCGCGGAGCGCTGCCAATTCAAGCTGACTGAACTGCGCTATGGCTATCCCGCCGAGCTGGTACCGGATGGCTATACGCCCGCGGGTTGGCTGCGAAAGCTGACGGAGGAGGGTATGCGCTGGCGTTGGCCCGATGGCGTGCCCGACAAGGTGCGCGCGCAAATCGAGAATGAGCTGGCGATCATCGCGGATCGTGAGTACGAATCCTATTTCCTAACCGTGCGGGACATCGTGCACTACGCCCGCAGCGAGAAAATCCTTTGTCAGGGACGTGGTTCGGCGGCGAACTCGGCAGTCTGCTACGCGCTTGGTGTAACCGAAGTTGATCCCGCCCACATCAACCTGCTGGTCGAGCGCTTCATCAGTAGAGAGCGCAACGAGCCGCCGGACATCGATGTCGATTTCGAACACGAACGACGAGAAGAGGTCATCCAGTACATCTACAAGAAATACGGGCGCGATCGCGCAGCGTTGGCGGCAACGGTGATCAGCTATCGCGGGAAAAGCGCGGTACGCGATGTCGCCCGTTCGCTGGGGTTGCCACCGGATCAAGTAGATCTGCTTTCGAAAGTGTTTGCCTGGTGGGATGGCGAAGATGAGCTGGATGAGCACCTGCGCGAGCACGGTTTCGATCCGGCCAGCCCGGTGTTGCAGCGCGTACTCAAACTGACGGCCGAGCTGCTGGATTTTCCGCGTCACCTGTCACAGCACGTAGGCGGTTTTGTCATCAGCGATCAACCGCTGTCGCATCTGGTGCCGGTCGAGAACGCAGCGATGCCCGACCGCACGATCATCCAGTGGGACAAGGATGATCTCGATGCACTCGGCTTGCTCAAGGTCGACTGCCTTGCGCTAGGCATGCTGACTTGCGTGCGCAAATGCCTCGATCTGTTGAAACAGCATCGGGGTCGCGATCTCACCATGGCGACGATCCCCAAGGAAGATCCGGCTACCTACGCGATGATCCAGAACGCCGACACGATCGGCGTATTCCAGATCGAAAGCCGCGCCCAGATGGCGATGCTGCCACGGCATCGACCGGCGAGCTTCTACGACCTGGTGATCCAGGTAGCCATCGTGCGGCCGGGTCCGATCCAGGGCGATATGGTGCATCCGTACCTGCGCCGGCGCCGCGGCGAAGAAACCGTCGATTACCCATCGGAAGATCTCAAGCCGGTGTTCGAACGCACATTGGGGGTGCCGCTATTCCAGGAGCAGGTGATGAAGCTGGCGATCGTGGCGGCAGGCTATACGCCGGGCGAAGCGGATCAGTTGCGTCGCGCGATGGCGGCGTGGAAACGTCACGGCGGCATGGAAAAACATCGCGAGCGCATCACGCAAGGGATGTGCGAGCGTGGCTACACCGCCGAGTTCGCGGCGCGACTGTTCGAGCAGATCAAGGGCTTCGGTTCCTACAGATTCCCCGAGAGCCATGCGGCAAGTTTCGCCGGCATTGTCTACGCGAGTTGCTGGCTGAAATGCCATGAGCCCGCCGCCTTCACCTGCGCATTGTTGAACGCGCAGCCGATGGGTTTCTACGCCGCCAGTCAGATCGTGCAGGATGCGCAGCGTCATCGCATCACGGTACGCCCGGTCGATGTGCAACACAGCGATTGGGATTGCACACTCGAGGCTGACGCCAAGTCAACGATCGATTCCCCGGCGATCCGGCTAGGCCTGCGTCAACTGCGGGGTTTTCGAGAGGATGTGGCACTGCGATTGTCGGCGGCGCGCGCGTCCGCCGCTTTTGGAAGCATCGCGGATCTGTGCGCGCGTGCGGGCCTCGACAAGCGTCATCAGGAAGCCCTCGCCGAAGCGGGTGCTCTGCGTAGTCTTACGGATCATCGTCATCAGGCGCATTGGGCCATCGCTGGTATCGAAGCGCAGCTGCCGCTGTTCGGGAATGCCAGTCCGCATGAGCAAGCTGTCGCACTGCCTATCCCCTCGCAGGCCGAAGACACTCTGGCCGACTACGCTCGTGTGGGACTGACCCTGGGGCCACACCCGTTGCAGCAGATTCGCGCACGACTGCGTGCCTCAAGATGTACAGACTCGCGCGCGCTACGCGCCAAGCCGCACGCCAGCCATGTCCGCACCGCGGGCCTGGTGACGCAACGCCAGCGACCACAGACCGCCAGCGGCGTCACCTTCATCACACTCGAAGACGAGCACGGCCCGATCAACGTGATCGTGTGGCAACAAGTTGCCAAACGTCAGCGCCGCGTGTTTCTGGAAGCACGCCTGCTCGGTGTCGATGGACGCTGGGAACATGTCGATGGCGTCAGCCACCTGATCGCCCATCACCTCATCGACATGAGCGCACTACTGGGCCCACTCGACAGCCGGTCGCGGGATTTCCATTGATGTCATTGCACCAAGGGCAGGCGGACCTACAACACCGTGAGATTCGCGTAAGCGGCTACCAGCCACTTGGTGCCGGCGCCTTCGAAGTTCACTTGCAGGCGCGTGTGCGCGCCGCTGCCTTCGGCGCTGACTACGACGCCATCGCCGAAGCTGGGGTGGTTGACGCGCTGGCCTAGTTTTACGGGTAGCTGTTCATCGAGTGATGACGAGATTTCTACATGGCGTCCTGCGTA
>Ga0302302_1001842_pt1 | contig 12651 bp, 13 predicted proteins | sample III_Palsa_E1_3_FD_198766 | JGI IMG/M metagenome (GOLD analysis project Ga0302302, IMG submission 198766) | Peat permafrost microbial communities from Stordalen Mire near Abisko, Sweden - III_Palsa_E1_3 | ecosystem: Environmental > Terrestrial > Soil > Palsa > Peat permafrost | place: Sweden...
CGGATTGTCCCGACGCAAAGAGGACGACGAAGAAGGCGAAGAGCAGGGTGATGAAGTCGGCGTAAGAGACGAGCCAGCGTTCGTGGTTGACGTGCTCGGGATGTTTTTTCTTGGACATAGGAGAAGTGGTTAGTGGTTAGTGATTAGTGGTTAGTGGGGAAGGAACTTAGGCGGTGGCTTCGGTGGCGGCGGCTGAAGGGGATTTTTCGGCGGCTGGGGCTTTGCTGTCGAAGAGGAATGTGCGGAGTTTGGTTTCCATCATGCGGGGGTTCATGCCGTCGAGGATGGAGATGACGCCTTCGAGCATCATCTCCTTGAGCATGGTCTCTTCGCGGTGGCGGAATTTTAGCTTGCCGGCGGCGGGGAGGCAGATGAGGTTGGCGACGGCGACTCCGTAGATGGTGGCGACGAAGGCAGTGGCGATGCCGCGGCCGACTTCGTCGATGTTGTCGAGGTTCTTCATAACCTGGATGAGGCCGAGGACGGCGCCGATGATGCCGACTGTGGGAGAGTAGCCGCCGGCGGCTTCGAAGACGGCGGGGATTTTTTCTTCGATCTCGGATTTGTTGTCGAGTTCGAGCTGCATGATCTTGCGGACTTCGGAGGACTCGGTGCCGTCGACGGCGAGCATGAGGGCTTGCTTGAGGAAGGGGTCATCGACGGTGGCGAGGTCGGCGTCGAGCGAGACGATGCCGGACTTGCGGGCTTTTTGCGCGAACTCGACGAGCTGCTTGAGGACGGCTTCTCCATCGTGCGAGCCGGGTAGGAAGATCTTCATCAGCGACTTGCAGGCGCCGAGAAAGATGCTCAACGGGAACTGCAGCATACAGGCGCCGGTAGTGCCTCCGACGACGATCATGAAGGCGGTGGGCTTGACGATCTCCATGATGCTGCCGCCTTCGATCATCATGCCGCCGAGGATGCCGACGATGGCGAGGATGATGCCGGCGATGCTTGCGATATCCATTAGGGGTCCTTGTGAGTGCTAGTCGCGATTTGAAGAGGCTTGGGTGGCGTTGAAGGCGGAACGTGTGGCGAGAGCATTGGCGGCGTCAGGCCAGGCGGAGCGAAGGATAGAGGCGCGATAGCGGTGGGCGATGGCGGTGACTTCGGCGCAGCTTTCGAGGACGATGAGTTTTTCGCCGGTGATGAGGGTGAGGACAGTGTCGGGTGAGGCTTCGGCGTAGCGGATGAGGTCGCAGTTGACGGCGATCTTGTGTCCGTTGAGGCGGGTGAGTTCGATCATGCGATGGGCTCCGGTTTGTTTATCGGAAGGATGAGGTGATTGCGTGAGGGGTGTTGGTTATATGGGGATTCTGCGATCCCACTCATGACGGTGAAACGGTCATGAATGGGCCACCCGGGACTGTGCTGCTAAAGGTTTTCAACAGGGGGCCGATGAAGGTTGGGAATCCGGTTCCGTCTCGCACGAGAGGCGCTATGGGTAATGCTGAACACGGCATTGCCGATAACGCTATCGCGAGAGAAGTTACCGCTCACGCAATTCAAACTTAGAACTACAGGAGAACTACATGTCATTAGGTGTGTTGAACAACATCGCAGCCATGTACGCGGAGAACAATCTCAACCAGACGCAAAGCAGCTTGCAGAACACGCTGACGCAGCTTTCGTCTGGATCGCGTATCAACAGTGGATCCGACGACGCGGCCGGTTTGGCCGTGGCGGACGATCTGCAAGCCAACGAAGCGGCACTGACGCAGTCATCGCAGAACGCGACCTCGGGCGTAAGCCTGCTGCAGACCGCTGACGGCGCACTTTCGCAGGTGAACAACCTGCTCAACCGCGCGGTGACGCTGGCGACGGAGGCTTCCAACGGGACGCTGAACTCGAACCAGGTGAGCGCTGCGAACCAGGAGTATCAGAACATACTGGGCGAGATCGGGAACATCGGGTCGACCACGAATTTCAACAGCAACGCGGTGTTCTCGAACACGGCGACGAACATCGTTGTGTCGGACGGAACCAGCTCCGGAACGACGACATTCGCCGACACCATCGGCGCGCTGACCACAGCGAGCGTTGGCGAGGCCCCAGGGGCCACGACCACCACTCTGGGCACGGCGACGGCGATCACCAATCCGACGGCGACGAGTTCGTCTTCGAGTGTGGCTTCTACAGCGACGTTCGCGGCACTGGCGACGGGCAGCACACTTTCGGGCGCGTTTTCCGTGGCCGTGGGCAGCGGCACGGCGGTAACCGGGACCATCACCTCGGGGTCTACCCTGGCGAGCGCGGTCTCACAGTTGAATACCGCGTTCACCGCAGCCAGCGCCGGCGTAGTGGCCAGCGTGGGCACGGGCGCGAATGCCGGCAAGCTGGTCCTGACCGGACCGGTGGCGGCGTCGAGCAACCTGGTACTGACGGGAACGTCTTTGTCGGCAACCGCCGCATCGACCTCGACTACCGGCGCGACCCAGGGCGGCGTGGACTTCACGGCGGCTTCGGTGTCAACCCTGACTGCGGCAACGGCGCAGACGGTGCTGACCAGCGTGACCTCGGCGATCGGCGATGTGGCGTATCAACGCGGCGTCATCGGCGCGGACGTGAACCAGCTGAATGCGGCGGCGAACGTTGCGAGCTCGGAGTCAGTCAACCTGACTTCCGCGTCGAGCAGCGTGATGTCGACCGACTACGGCCAGGCAACCAGCGACATGGCCAAGTTCCAGGTGCTGAGCCAGACCGGCATCAGCGCCCTGGCGCAGGCCAACAGCGTGCAGCAGGAAGTATTGAAGCTGCTGCAGTAAGGCAAGGAGTAGTGAGTAAGGAGTAGTGAGTAGAAGAAAAGCGCCGCTGCGAGAGGCTTTGGCGGTGCGCTTTCTGAAAGCTCAGAGGCTTCTTAGGCAGGTGGTGGAGTGCATGGCAACCAACGTGCACTCCACTAGTTGTTGCAGTGGTCGTTGCCGGCAGCGGTAACGATGAGAGTTTTCTAATGGAGTTGCAGAGATGGGAACAGTCGGTTTATCGTTCGGGTCTGCGACTAGCGGCACGGGGTTCGATGTCGCGACGACGGTGACCTCGATCCTGGCGTTGAGCCAGGGTGTCGAGAACCCGTGGAAGGCCCAGGTTGCCACGCTGACGGCGCAGGATGCGGCGTTTACGACCATTGGGACGGACCTTTCGACGCTTTCGACGTCGCTGGCTGCGTTGACGGACTTTGAGGGCGTGACGGCGGAGAAAGAAGGGTCGAGCTCGAACAGCGATGTGCTTTCGCTGTCGTCGGCTGGAGCGACCGCGTCGGCGGGGAGCCATAGCTTGATCGTGAGTCAACTGGCGCAGACGTCGTCGGTGTATACGAGCGCGGTAGCGAACTCCGCGGACACGCTGAGCGGGAGTATCTCGATCCAGGTGGGCTCGGGTGAGGCGACGACTATTACGGTTGGAAGCAGCAACAATACTTTGACTTCGCTGGCGGCTGCGATCAATGCCGCCGGCATTGGGGTGCAGGCGAGCCTGGTGTCGGATACGACCGGGACGCGGCTTTCGCTGGTGAGCGCGACGAGTGGCAGCGCGGGGCAGCTTACGGTTTCCAGTGCGTTGAGCGATGCTACGACGGCGGCGAACCTTACGACGCAGGTGGGGCTGAATGGACAGGACGCCAAGCTGTCGGTGGATGGGATTGCGATTTCGAGCGGGTCGAATACGGTGAGCACGGCGATTCCGGGTGTGACGTTTCAGTTGTTGAGTACGTCGACGGCGGCAGTGCAGGTGCAGATCACCAACGATACCGCCGACGTGAGTACGGCGATGAATTCTTTTGTGACGGCGTATAACGCGGTCTCGGCGGACCTGAAGACGCAGGAAGGGAACACGGCGAGCGGCGCGCCGGAGCCGCTGTTCGGCGACCCGACGCTGTCGCTGCTGCAGTCGCAGCTAAGTGCGGGGTTGCTGGGCGGCTCGGCCAGTGGGTCGATTTCGAGCATTACGCAGCTGGGTGTGACGGTGAACGAGGACGGCACGCTGACCTACTCGGACAGCGATATGACGGCGGCGTTGACCAGTCACTTCAGCGATGTGGTGGGCTTCCTGCAGAACACGGGGAGCTTTGGGGCCAACCTGACGTCGGTGCTGGATGGGCTGGGATCGAGTTCGGACACGGGTGCGATCTATCTGGCGCAGCAGCAGAACACCGCGCAGGAGGCGGTGTTGAACACGGACGTGACGAATGAGGAAGCGCTGCTGGCTACGGAGAAGACCTCGTTGACGACGGAGCTGAATACAGCGAATGAAGTTTTGCAGTCGATCCCGAGCGAGTTGAGCGAGGTCAATGAGATGTACAGCGCCGTAACCGGCTACAACAGCAATGGCTAGGAGGCCGGAGATGTATCAGACAAATTATCAGGAGCAGGCTTTGGCCGGGGCGACCGGCGTGGAGTTGGTGATCGCGCTCTACGATGGGACGATCCGCCATCTGTATCGTGCGATGCAATGCTGCGTGGAAGACGACGTTCATGGCCGTCGGATCGCGGTGAAGAAGGCTGTCGACATCGTGATGTATCTACAGGCGCGGTTGCGGCCGGATGTCGGCGGCGAGCCGGCGGTGGCGCTGGGAGAGTTCTATGCGGCGATGTTCACGATGATTCTGGAGGCATCGCATTTTGCTTCGGCAGAGCAGTTTCAGGAGGTGATCCTGTGCGTGCGGAATGTGCGCGATGCGTGGACGATCGCGGCGCACGATCCAGAGGCGGGGAGGGTGTTGCCGCGGGAGTTGCGGACGCGCGAGGAGCGGTTTGCGGCCGTGGATGCGGCGACTCTTATGAATAAGGCGCCGGAAGAGAGGGTGTCGGCTAGGTGGAGCGCGTAGGTTTTGTGCAGCTTCGAAAGAGCGCATACCCCAGGGGCTAAAGCCCATTGAAGCAATGGCAACGGCGTGGCTATTGGGCGGTGAGGAGTTCTTCTTCGAGGGACTGTTTTTCGGCGAGGTCGGCGTAGTAGCCTGCGCGGGCGAGGAGCTCGTCGTGGGTGCCGAACTCGACGATGCGGCCGGCGACGAGGACGGCGACGCGGTCTGCGTTGCGGGCGGTGGAGACGCGGTGAGCGATGAGGATGGTGGTGCGGCCCAGCATGGCGGAACGCATGGCGGTGAGGATCTGGTCTTCGGTGTGGGTGTCTACAGAAGCTAGAGCATCATCGAGAATCAAGATGCGGGGGTCGCGGAGGATGGCACGGGCGATGGCGGTGCGCTGCTTCTGTCCGCCGGAGAGAGTCATGCCGCGCTCGCCGACGATGGTGGAGAAGGCGTCGGGGAATTCGAGGATCTCGGTGGCGATGTGGGCGGTGCGGGCGGCCGATTCAATTTGAGCGGGTGTGGCTTCGGGGACTCCGAAGGCGATGTTGTCGGCGATGGTGGTGGAGAAGAGGAAGGTCTCCTGCGGGACGAAGCCGATGGCTTGGCGGAGGGTGGTGAGAGGGTAATCGCGGACGGGGCGGGCATCGATTAAGACGCTCCCGGGGGTCGCGTCGTACAAGCGCGGGATGAGGGAGACGAGGGTGGATTTTCCGGAGCCTGTGGGGCCTACGATGGCAAGCGAGGAGCCGGCGGGGATGTCAAGGGAGATGTTGTGCAGGACTTCGGGGCCGGTGGCGTAGGCGAAGGAGAGGTTGTGGAGGGAGATGTGGCCGGTGATTGAGGGTTCAGGGTTCAGGGTCCAGGGTCCAGGGGTGACGGCGCTGTCGTCGATGGTGGGTTTGAGTTGCATGATGGCGTCGATGCGGACGACGGAGGCGGCGCCGCGCTGGACGAGGTTGACGACCCAGCCGATGGCGATCATGGGGAAGATGAGCTGGACCATGAAGACGTTGTAGGAGGTGAACTCGCCGACCGACATGCGATGCAGGATGACCTGGTGGCCGCCGACGAGCAGGGTGATCATCATGGAGATGCCGAGCATGAACTCAAGGGTGGGCCAGAGCATGGCCATGAGGCGGGCGAGGCGCAGGCTGCGGCGGATGTACTCGCGGTTGGCGTCTTCAAAGGCGGCGATCTGGGCTTCTTCCTGGGCGAAGGCGCGGATGAGGCGGGCACCGGAGAAGTTCTCTTCGGCCTGCGCGGAGATGTCAGAGAACATGGCCTGGATGCGCTCGAAGCGGGTGTGGATGCGGGCGCCGAAGTACTGGACGACGACTGAAGCGAAGGGCAGCGGCACGAAGGCGCAGAGGGTCAGCCAGGGGCTGATACGGATCATGAAGGGGAGCGCGACCGCGGTGAAGACGATAGTGTTGGCGCTGTACATGATGGCCGGGCCGAGGAGCTGGCGGACGGCGTTGAGGTCGTTGGTCGACCGGGCCATGATGTCGCCGGTGCGGTGTTGCTGGAAGAAGGCAGGGGGCTGGGTTTCGAGGTGGGCGAAGAGGTCGTTGCGGATGTCGAATTCGATCTCGCGGGAGGCGCCGATGAGGACCTGGCGGGTGATGTAGAGGAAGACCGCGGAGAGGGCGGCGAGGGAGAGCAGGAGGAAGGCGAGGTGCTCGATCTTGGTGCTGCTGAGGCCGTGGCGCATGTCGTCGATGGCGCCGCCGACGACGAGCGGGACCATGGCTTTGGCGGTGTTGTAGATGATGAGCGCGAGACCGCCCCAGACGTAGCTCTTCCAGTAGCGCTTGAGGTAGGGGAAGAGCGGGCTGAGGCGTTGGAACATAGGGTTCAGGGTCCGGGGCCCAGGGTCCAGAAAGACAGAGCGGCCGCGAGCTTTGGAGGCTCGCGGCCGCTTTTGGTTGCTACTGCTTGGTTGGGGGTGGTGTGGTTGTTGTCGCCGGGGGCGGTGTGGTTGAGGCCGGCGGCGGTGTTGCGGGCTTGGCGTCCGCCGGTGGCGTGGTGGATGCGGGTGGGGTTGCGGGCTTGGCGTCCGGGGCAGGCTGGGCCGGTGGCGGCGTGGGCCGGGGAGCCGGCGGGGCCTTCTTGGGCTCGGCGTCACTCTGGCTTACGACTTCAATGTCGAAGACGAGCATGGACTTGGCGGGGATGACGGGAGGCTTGCCGGCATCGCCGTAGGCCAGCTGGTAGGGGATGAAGACGCGGCGTTTACCGCCGATGTGCATGCCCTCAAAGCCGGTGTCCCAGCCCTGGATGACGCGGTGCTGGCCGTAGGGGAAGCTGATGGGGTCCTTGTTGGGGTGGTCGTCGGAGGCGTCGAACTTGGTGCCGTCGACGAGGTATCCGGTGTATTTGACGGAGAGGAACTTGCCGGCCTTGACGAGTTCGCCGGTGCCGGCGAGGACGTCGATGTAGGCGAGGGTAAAGGTGGTTGGACCGGAGCCGAGGCTTTCTTTAACCTCGGGACTGACGAGAGGCGAGATGTAATCGACCTTGGTGTCAGGGGTCTTGGTGAGGGTGTAGAGCGCCTTGGCGCAGGGCGTGCCTGCGGGCAGGGCGGGGATCTTGTCGGAGAGGACAGGCAGCTTGGCGCAGGTGACTGCGATGGCCGGCTTGTGAACAACCGCGCCGGTGGTGGTGGTGTGGACGGGAGGTTTGGGGGCAGGGGCGGCGGTCTGTGCAGCGAGCGGCAGGACCGTCGCGGCGGCGGCAAGGGCGGAGAGGCAGAGGATGGTTTTTTTCATATCGCTTCCAGTCTATAAGAAGAGCAGTGAGTAGAGGGTAGATTGTAGAGAGGTAAAACGCGTGGGGGTGGAGTGGAGCGGGGCGCCAGGTTAGACCCAGTCGCCTTTGCGCATGAGGGGTTGGGCGGCACCGTCGGGTGACAGCCCGTCTACGTTCATCGTGGGGCCGCCGATCATCCAGTCGACGTGGATGAGGGATTCGTTGGCGCCGAGGGCGGCTAGGTCTTCGTTGGACATTTTTTCTCCGCCGATGAGGCAGGTGGAGTAGGCCTGTCCGAGGGCGATGTGGCTGGCGGCGTTTTCGTCGAAGAGGGTGGACCAGAAGAGGATGCCGGACTGCGCGATGGGGGAGTTGTGGGGGACGAGGGCGACTTCGCCGAGGCGGCGGGCGCCTTCGTCGGTGGAGATGAGCTTGTTGAGAGCGGCTTGGCCGGCAGTGGCGGTGGCTTCGACGATGCGGCCGTCTTTGAAGGTGCAGCGGATGTTTTCGATCAGCGTGCCCTGGTGGGAGAGCGGCTTGGAGGCGGTGACGACGCCGTCGACGCGGTCTTTGTGGGGGGTGGTGAAGCACTCTTCGGTGGGGATGTTGGGTTGGCAATACACGCCGTTGCCTGCGGTGGTGCCTCCGCCGGCCCAGAGGTGGTTGTCGGCGAGGCCAACGGTGAGGTCGGTTGCGCCGTCTGGGCTGTGGAAGCGGAGGGCGTGGAAGCGCTGGGTGTTGAGGGAGTCGACGCGTTGTTTGAGGTTGGCGCCGTGTTGTTTCCAGGCCGCGACGGGGTCGGCGGAGGTGATGCGGGAGGAGGCGAAGATGGCGTCCCAGAGACGGCCGAGGGCGAGTTCTTCGGGGTCGTTAGGGAAGACGAGCGCGGCCCAGGCGGGGGTGGCGCAGGCGACGATGGTCCAGTTGATCTCGTGGCGGGTGATGAGTTCCATTGCGGGCTTGGAGGCCCTGGAGGCGGCGATGTTGGTGCGGGAGACCTTGGCGGGATCCTGCTTGGCGAGCAGCGCGGGGTTGGCGCCGGTGATGCCCATGCGGGCGGCGCCGGATTTGTAGGCGGTGGCGATGGCGTCGTGGAACCAGGCAGGGGCGTAGTCGAAGGACTCGTCGGGGGCGTGCTGGAAGCGGGCGAGGGTGAGGGCGTCGTCGGTGAAGAAGGCGGTGACGAGCTTGGCGCCGGCCTTATAGGCATGGGCGGTGATGAGGCGGACGAGCGGAAGGGCTTCAGTGGGCGCGGTGAGGAGCAGCTCCTGACCGGGCTGGAGACCGACGCCGATGTGGACAGCGACTTCGGCCAGGCGGTCGAGCTTCTGGTCGAAGGTGAGTGCGGCGAAGGCGTCTGAAGGCAGCGAAGACATGGGAGAAGTTTAGCGCGGTTCTGAGTAATGCAGCAGGCTTTATACCCTTTATGGATGTATGTTGCCAACCCCGGGTCTTAGGTGTTTACAGCTTGTCGAAGATGTCTTGCAGGCCGTAGACGCCGGTGCGGGTGGAGAGCCACCTGGTTGCGCGGACGGCTGCTTCGGCGAAAGGCAGGCGCGGAGGGCCCGTTCGATGTTCAAGCGGCATCCGGGAGACACCAATTTCAGCAAAAATGACATCGCTATCATTTAGCATTAATGACATCGCTATCATTTAATACTTGACATCTAGACGGAGACGGGCCTAGAGTTCCCCTCGCTCCAAATTCAGGGGGTATTCCGGCCCCCAAAGAAACACCCATCCTGCATTACGGCCTAGGCCTGGAAGATACGGGTCAGGCAGGAGAATCCCCTCATGAATTTGATCCCGCCGCAAACCAAGACATATCGCCGCTGCTTAATGACAACGTTGTCATTCATGCTTGCTTTTGTCCCCGTGCTACAAGCCCAGGACACCCGCACGGTCAATAAGCCCACGTTCCCTACTACATGCGTGTGGGAGACGCCGAATAAGACCACAGTGATCAGCGGCGGCATATCGAGGCCATCGTCAGAGACCAGCTACGACACCTCGATTCAGACTGACCTCGATAGCTGCGCTACAAATGATCCAGGCGAAGCCGTGGAGTTGACCAACGACTACCCCGACAACGCCTTTTTGATCAAACAACTCACGATCCCTGTTGGTGTCACCCTCGTGATCGACGGCGGCGTCACGTTGTTTGCCTCGATCAATGCAGGGGATTACCAGAATCCGGCCTACCCAACGACGTCAACTGCTCGTTCACACCCACCACTACCGGTGTGCATACCTACACGGCGCAGTACTCCGGCGACGAGTATGGCTATCAGGACAGCAACTACCCCAAGTTCTCGTTTGGTTCGGTGCAGGTTACGGTCAACGAGTAGCTGACAAGCAGCGGCAAGAGCGCCCTGAAACACGGGCGCTCTTGCGGTTTAAGCGGCTGTTTGAAAGTGCCTTCTAGAACTGCTCGAAGACATCCTGGAGGTCGTAGACGCCGGAGCGGGTGGAGAGCCATTCGGCGGCACGGACTGCTCCTTCGGCGAACGGCCGGCGGGAGGAGGACTCGTGGGTGAGGGTGATGCTGTCGCAGGGGCCGGTGGCGATGAGGGAGTGGATGCCGGCGACGTCGCCGCTGCGGTGGGCGTGGATGGGGACTTCGCGGTCGGGTTCGGTGGCGGTGAGGACGGCGTCGCGGAGGGTGAGCGCGGTGCCGCTGGGGGCGTCGAGTTTGGATTCGTGGTGGGTCTCGGAGATAGAGAAGGTGTAGCCCTTGTCTTTGAGGGTGGCGGCCATGTTTTGGGCGAGTTCGAGCATGAGCTGGACGCCGATGGAGAAGTTGGTGCCGTAGAGGAGCGAGGCGCCGCGGCGTTCGGCGAGGGCGCGCATGTCGTGGAGCTTGTCGTACCAGCCGGTGGTGCCGATGACCATCCTGGCGCCGGTGGCGAGGCAGGCGCGCATGTGCTGGACGACGGCTTCGGGAGTGGTGAAGTCGATGATGACGTCGAAGCCGGCAACGAAGGGGGCGGTGAGGGCGGCGGCGTCTTTGTTTTCTTTAGCGTCGAGGACATGGACGCTGTGGCCGCGCTCGGCGGCGACTTCTGCTACGAGTTTGCCGGTTTTGCCGACGCCTAGGACGAGGATGCGCATGGGGTTCCTTACTGAATTGTTTTCGAAGAGGGGCTTACGTTTTCGATGTTCTCGGCCTCTCGACGAATGAGAACTGCAAGTGAGATGAGAAAGCAAAGAAAGATTGGTATGAGAATTGCGAGAAACCAGCTACCGCGGTTGAAATAAATCCCGATACCCAAAAATGCAGTGACGAAGCCTATGGTTCCAAGAGTTTCGCGGGGTGTTTGTTGCTTGGCTACGGTGGAGGCGTTGTTACTTCCGAAGAAATAATCGATCGATATGATGCACGTCAGGACATTTCTCGCCCAAGGTATCCAAAAGTATTTGGGGCCGAGCCAGTGCTCTGCGGCCAAGGATGACAGCAAGAGCACACCGACCACCCGCATCAACAGATTCTTCGCTTGCCTCGTCATCTTGACGCTCCCTCCACTCAGTCGAGTCGGAAACTGCGCGATTAAACCTTTACTGGGACATTTGCTGCGCGGGCTTCTACGTCGAAGATACTCGCATCAGGGTTCGAGAAGAAGCGTTGGTGCAACGAGCGGATGGCTTCTTCCACGTCTTCTTCATTGACCATGAAGCTCATGTTGATCTCGCTGGCGCCCTGGGAGATCATGCGGACGTTGACGTGGGAGATGGCGGAGAAGACCTGGCCGGCGATGCCGGATTGGCCGCGGATGTCTTCGCCGACGAGGCAGATGAGGGCCTTGTTGCCTTCGAATTTTACGTCGGCGATCTTGCTGAGGTCGGCGGAGATGGCGGGGAGGGCTTCGCGGGAATCTACAGTAACTGAAACCGAAATTTCAGACGTGGAGACCATGTCGATGGCGCAGTGGTGCTTATCGAAGACGTCGAAGACGAGCTTGAGGAAGCCGTGGGCGAGCAACATGCGGCTGGCGACGATGTCGATGATGGTGAGCTTCTTTTTGGCCGCGATGGACTTGAAGGGGCTGGCGCACGGAGGCGGCGTGGCCGTGATCCTGGTGCCTTCGTTTTCGGCGTTGCGGGAGTTGAGGACGAAGACGGGGATGTTCTTCTGGACGGCCGGAAGTATCGTTGCCGGATGTAGCACTTTGGCGCCGAAGTAGGCCAGCTCAGCGGCTTCTTCGAAGCTGATGGTTTTTACCCGCAAGGCTTCGGGGACGATGCGGGGGTCGGTGGTCATGATGCCGTTGACGTCGGTCCAGATTTCGATGGCGCCAGCGTGGAGAGCGCCGCCGACGAGGGCTGCGGTGTAGTCGGAGCCGCCGCGGCCGAGGGTGGTGGTGATGCCGTCGCAGGAGCCGATGAAGCCGCCCATGACGGGGACTTTGTTGAGGTCTACGAGTGGGAGGACTTGCGAGGAGAGAGCGGCTTCGATGGCGCGGTCGTTGGGAGTCGCTTTGCCGTAATGGCTGTCGGTGAGGATGACGTTGCGGGCGTCGACGTGGGCGGAGTTGATGCCTTGTTCGGCGAAGGCTGCCGTGACCATTTGGGAGGAGAGGCGTTCGCCGAAGCTGACGACGTGGTCGGAGGTGCGGGGGGTGAGCTCGCCGACGGCGGAGATGCCGCGGAGGAGATCGTCGAGGGTGTCGAACTCGTGGTGGATGCGTAGGTGGAGCGCGGTGAGGCGGTCGGGGTTTTGCGCGACGAGCTCGGAGGCCGTGTTGAGGTGACGCGTGCGGAGGGTGTCGGAGAGCTTGAGGGCTTCTTCTCGGGCGTTGCGGCCGGCTGCGGCTGCGGCGGCGAGGAGCGTGTCGGTGACCTTGGACATCGCTGAGACGACGACGATGGGCTTGAGGCCTTTGCGGAGGCGGCCTGAGACGATGGCCGCGGTGCGTAGCATGGCGGCAGCGTCCTCGACCGAGGTGCCGCCGAACTTCATGACGACGATGTCCTGACGTGGGGTGCTCATGCGGACACCAGCGATTCTTCGGGCTGGTTGACTGGAGGGTATTTACGGAAGTCGAACTTGCCGAGGACGGCGAGGACTTCGGCGTTGAGGATGGCGGCACCGGCGGCTC
>Ga0302302_1001847_pt1 | contig 12644 bp, 9 predicted proteins | sample III_Palsa_E1_3_FD_198766 | JGI IMG/M metagenome (GOLD analysis project Ga0302302, IMG submission 198766) | Peat permafrost microbial communities from Stordalen Mire near Abisko, Sweden - III_Palsa_E1_3 | ecosystem: Environmental > Terrestrial > Soil > Palsa > Peat permafrost | place: Sweden...
CGAATCCAATCTTCTGATCAATCGCATACGTCGACCCCATCGTCACGATGACCAGCAGCACAAACGGCAGCCACCAACTCGTGCTGCGCAGAATATCAGTAAACGTTTTGCTCGGCGCCACGAACGTGTCTACAACGCGCTCCACCTGTGAAAGCCCACCGCCTTCAGCTGTTCCAGCTACCACCACGTCTGCCATATCAGAGCTCCTTCATTTGAACTGCATCAGATTTACGGAAGTTTACCCTGCGCCGCGCGCTGCGCAAATAAATTTCTCCGCAGCCGAACCTCTTACCCCGGAAACATCTCTTTTACCAGCCGGAGCGCCTGCTTCTTCGTCTTCACAGACCTCTCCAACTGAGCGTCCTCGGCTGCCTCCAGCATCGCCTTGAAGCCCGGCCCCGGCTTGTACCCTGCCGCAATTAAGTCGTTGCCCGTCAACAGCAGCGCGGGCCGAATCTGCTCTTCGCCCATCTCCTCGAGGTGCTTCTTCGCGTAGTCGTACATGTCGAGCTTGCCATGAGAGCTCAAGCAGTCCGCGCGGTGCAGTGCCAGGTGCTCGTCAAACCTCGGCATCCGCAGAAACCGCTTCAGCGTCGACTGCTTCATCTGCATCACATCGCCAAACTGCATGTGGTGCTTGATCAGCGCCAGGATCTGTTCGCACTCCTCGTTGCTGAACCGCAGCCGCGTCAGGATCGTTCGCGCTACCGCAACGCCTACATCCACATGTCCGTTGAACCGGATCCGATCCCCCGCCCTCGTTGGATCCGGCGGCGTAAACGTAGCCGGCTTGCCGACATCGTGCAGCAGCATCCCCCACGCCAGCGTCGGACTCGCTCCCGCGGGAAGCTGGTCTAGCAACATCAGCGTATGCACCCACACATCGCCCTCCGGGTGATACTCCGGCGGCTGCTCGACACCCTGCATCCGCTTCACCTCGGGCAGCACCTCAACCAGCAACCGAGTCTCGTCCAATAGCTCGAATCCTCGCCGCGCGCCGCCCTCGGTAAGAATTCTCGTCAGCTCATCTCGCACGCGTTCGGCAGATACCACGTGGATCGAGGGAGCCTCCTGCCAGATCGCATCCATCGTTCGCCGCTCGATCGCGAACCCGCGCGACGCATACCGTGCAACAAATCTCACGGCCCGCAGCATGCGCAGCTTGTCTTCCGCAAACCGCAGCTTCGGCTCGCCAATTGCGCGCACCAGCCGGGCATGAAGGTCGCCGCGGCCGCCCACGTAATCCAGGACGCAGTCCTCCAGCCGGTCGCCAGCCTCATAGGCGATCGCATCCAGCAGCAGTCCGTTGATGGTGAAGTCGCGCCGCAGCACATCCTCGCGCGGATCCATCGAGAACTGCACGGCGTCCGGCCGCCGCCCATCCGTGTAAGCGCCATCGTGCCGAAACGTCGCCACCTCGGTCGTCACCCGCACTTGCGCCAGGTGATCGATCACCAGGACCACGCCAAAGTGCGCGCCCACCGACTCGGTCCGCGGAAACGCCGCCAGGACCATCTTTGGCGTTGCAGACGTCGCCACATCGAAGTCCTTCGGCACTACGCCCAGCAGCAGATCGCGAACGCAGCCGCCAGCGAAGTACGCCATATGCCCCAGGGCACGCAGCCTCCGGACAATCCGAAACGCCGCAATATAGTGCTCGCTATCCAGTCTCGACATAGCCCGGTGTTTCTCTCCCTCTCCCTAGTACGATAGACCTCGTGCCCGGCACACTTATTCTCGGTATCGAAAGCTCCTGCGACGAGACCTCCGCAGCCGTCGTCCGCGATGGTCACGAAGTCCTTTCCAATGTCGTCGCCTCTCAACTGATCCATAGCAACTACGGCGGCGTCGTTCCCGAACTCGCCTCACGCGAGCACCTCCGCGCCATCGTCCCCATTGTCCGCGAAGCCATGCAGCGGGCAGGTGTCGTCTACTCCGATCTCGCCGCCGTCGCCGTTACCGAAGGCCCAGGCCTCGCCGGCGCTCTGCTGGTCGGCATCAGCTTCGCCAAGGCGCTCGCGTTCGGTGCCGATCTCCCACTGATCGCCGTCAACCATCTCGAAGGCCATATCCACGCTGTTCTGATGAACAATGTGTTCGCGGAGGCATCTCCGCTCCTCGCGCTGGTCGTAAGCGGCGGCCACACGCATCTCTATCTCGCGACCCGCACACCAGAGCAAACATGGCAGTACCGCAACGTTGGCAAGACGCTCGACGACGCGGCCGGCGAAGCCTACGACAAGGTAGCCAAGCTGCTCGGCCTGCCCTACCCAGGCGGCCCCTGGATGGACGTCCTCGCCGCGCACGGAACGGCCGACACCACGCTGTTCCCCTTCGCGCAGATTAAGCAAAAGGTCACCGGCAACACCGCGCCCAAGCTTGCCCGCGAATCCGCTGAGGCGCTGGACGACATGCGCTTTGACATGTCTTTTTCCGGCATCAAGACAGCAGCCCGCCGCTACGTCGAGCTTCACGGAATGCAGCCCGCCATCGCCGCCCGAGAACAGGCTTTCCGCACCATGGGTCTGCACAAAGCAAAGCCGGACGAGACCAACCTCGCCCGCGCGCTGCCTCACTTCGACGCCCAAACCCTCAACCTCATCGCCAGCTTCCAGAACGCCGTTGTCAAGAATCTCACTCGTGCTGCCTTCAACGCCGCCGAGCACTACGGAGCACGCGGCATCCTGGTCAGCGGCGGCGTCGCAGCCAACAGCCATTTGCGCTATGTCTTTGCGAACATGGCTACCGCGGCAGGTCTTCCCATCGCCTTTCCCAGCATTGCGCTCTCTACCGACAATGCCGCCATGATCGCCGCCGCCGCGTGGCCCAAGTTCCTCGGCCGCCACTTCGCTCCCGACACGCTCGAGCCAACTCCTCAACTACGCCTCGGCTGAGAAGTCCGCACCCTTGGGTACACTCTCCGCAGTTTGGTACTCTCAAGTGGGTTCAAACCTGTCACTGAAGGACGTTCGCCCATGGATGTGCATCCCCCACAGCACCCCCTGCTCAGATGGAGGGACTTCTGGGTTCATCTCGGAACCATCACCGCGGGCCTGCTGATTGCTATCAGCCTTGAGCACACGGTGGCGGCCTTGCATCGCCTTCACCAGCGCCACGTCCTTCAGCACGATCTCCACGCCGAAGCCGAACGTAACGAGCAGATACTGGCCCACGATCTCGACGTGCTTCAGCGTGAGAACAATTATTTCGTCGCCCTGCGCAGCAACATCGACGCTCTACACCGTGGGGCCGACGCTGCCTCCCTCCCCCAACTGCCTGTACGTGCCGGCGGAGATCCGTTTCTGCCCAGCGCCGGGGCCTGGACCTCCGCCCGCGACAGCTCCCAGCTGTCTCTCCTGCCGCGCGAACAGGCCTCCATCTATGAAGAGCTCTACGCCCAGCGCGACTTCCTGCAGCAAGCCGTCTTCGACTGGTTCCATTCCAGCGACGAGGTCGAGAGTTTCCTCTCCAACACCGAGGCGGCCGACGCGACCAGCCATCTCGACCTCGCGCAGCTAACCCCGGCGCAGCAGGACCAATATTCGGAGCTCCTGAGCCAGCAGATCACCCGGATCGACAGCATCCTCGGCGATCTCCGCTTCTACGAGTCGGAGAACGCTGCCGTCCTTCGCGGCGTCTCCGACATCGACGAACTGCATCAGCAGGTCCTTTCGCGGACGATTTCCACGCCTCCATCTACAATCAAGAGTGACGACTCTCCACGAAAGAATCCGTAACCTTGCCCCTCGAACTCTTCAATACCCTCTCCGGAAAAAACGAACCGCTCTTCGCCTCCGACGGCCACGCCCTGCGTTTCTATTGCTGCGGCCCAACCGTCTATGACTACGGCCACATCGGCAACTTCCGTACCTTCCTGCACGTCGACGTGCTGCGCCGCGCCGCCCGCCTCAACGGCCTCGCCCTGCACCACGTCATGAACATCACCGACGTCGACGACAAGATCATCCGCAACGCCTCCGCTGCCGGCAAGCCGATCGGTGAGTACAGCGCCCGATTCGAGCGCGCCTTCTTCGAGGACATGGAAGCCCTCAACATCGAGCGCCCCGAAGACATCGCCCGTGCCACCGAAAGCATTCCCGGCATGGTCTCGCTCATTGAGCGACTCGCCGCCCAGGATATTGCGTACAAAGCCGAGGACGGCAGCTGGTACTTCCGCATCGCGCGCTTCCCCGGCTATGGCAAGCTCTCCGGCAAGGACCTCGAAGGCATCGAAGATGGCGCGCGCGTGGATCTCGACGAGTACGAAAAAGACTCCGCCCGCGATTTCGCCCTCTGGAAGGCCACCAAACCCGGCGAGACGTCGTGGGAAACGCCCCTCGGCCCGGGCCGCCCTGGCTGGCACATCGAATGCTCCGCCATGGCCATGAAGTATCTCGGCGACTCCTTCGACCTCCACGCCGGCGGCGAAGACCTCATGTTCCCGCATCACGAAAACGAGATTGCCCAATCCGAAGCCGCCACCCACGAACCGTTTGCGCGCCATTGGTTTCACGTTCGCTTCCTGCTCGTCGAAGGCAAGAAGATGTCCAAGTCCGAGGGCAACTTCTTCACCCTCCGCGACTTACTGCTCAAGGGCTACCGCGCCTCGGCCATCCGATTCCTTCTACTCAGCGTGCCCTATCGCCACCAGCTCAACTTCACCTTCGACGGCCTCATCGAGTCAACCAACGCGGTAGATCGTCTGCGCACCTTCAACGACCGCATCCGCAAAGGCACATGGCCTGACACCCCGGCTGCCGACGACTCACTCACACAACTCATTCGCAAAGGTGACACTGACTTCACCGCTGCGCTCAACAACGACCTCAACACCGCCGAGGCCCGCGCCGCCATCTTCGACGTCCTTCGCGCCGTCAACACCGCGGCAGATCAGTCGCGCCTCACCCGCTTCAATGCCGAAGAGACTCTCGCCCTGCTCAACAAGTTTGACTCCATCTTCGCTGTCCTGGAAGACCGCGACGCCGAACTCACTCGCTCCGCCCTCACCTGGGCTGAAGTTGAAGGCCGCATGGCTGACGTCGCCGCGGAGGTCCTCGAGACCTTCGGCAGCGGCGCCTTCTCCGACACCGACATCGACGCTCTTGTCGCTGAACGCACCCAGGCCAAGCAACAGCGCAACTTCGCCCGCGCCGACGCGATTCGCAAAGAGCTGTTGGAAAAGGGCATCCTCCTGGAAGACTCCAAGGAAGGCGTCCGCTGGAAGCGCAAGTAACCTCACAGAGGAAAGCCTATTGAGCCCTGGCAGTCTCCGCGTGAGCGATGCCTTGACTTGCCTCGCGTTCCTCCAGGTCGAACTTCCTGGCAATCCTGTGCCCGTACCGAATCAGCGGCTTCTCGATCAGATAGTAACTCGCCGTGGCGCACCCAAAAGCGGCGCCCCAGCAGAGCAGCGTGTGCGAACGTAAACCGCCCGGTACGGGCACGTGGAAGGGATTGAAAAAGAGTTCCTGCCATAAGTACAAGCTGTAGGAGATTCGTCCTACAAAGCGCATCGGCGCGAATTCAAGAAACCGGCTCGTCAACGAACCCGGATGCAGCATGGTCGAGACCAGCAGCAGCGGGTATACCGTAATGCCCAGCGCGTGATCGGACCGCGAGTGGTGAAATGTGAGGCGCGCAAATACAGCGGCCGTGAATAAAAGTGCCACCCACGGATACAGAAATGTCTCTGCAAACTCCTGCACCTTCTCACGTCTCAGTGCGAGCGCAAAAGCACACCCCAGGAAAATCTCCCCGATCACTGTATCCGTGCGCAGGTAGATGAGCGGCGTGAATCCCTGTAGCCGCGGTGTTTCCATCACAATGACTCGCCATACTTCAAAGATCACTACAAGCGATGAGATCAACGCCAAACGATAGCGACGGCACAACACCAGAAATCCCGGCAGGAATAGATAGAACTGCTCCTCGACAGCGAGGCTCCAGAAGTGTGACGTCTCCCAATTTATCGCCGTGCGCGGCAGGAGGCTGCGAATCATCAGCGCGGAGCCCGCAATCGCCGACCACACCCGGGGTATCTTCCCACTCAGCATCAGAATCGAGATCACGGAAAGATAGGCCAGGGCGGCAGGCTGAATCCGGAAAAATCTGCGCGTGTAGAAGCTTCGCAGAGAGATACCGCCGAAGCGTTGCTCCTCAAGCAGCAGACGATTGCATATCAGAAATCCGCTCAATGCAAAGAACAGCTGCACGCCGCGACCACCATTGGCGTAAAGCCATTCGTTCGAGAACCAACCGTATCTCCATACCTGACTGTGCCCCATCAGCACCCACAAGATGGCGACCGTCCGCCAGCCATCAAGCGTTGGAAGATACCCACTTCTCTTCACTTCGCTAACCTCGCCCGTTCAACCATGCTGCGCATTGAGTTCTTTCAGAATTGGTCTCGAGAGATCAATTCACCTTAGCATGAGGCTTCGACACGACGTCAATCACCGTCTAACTCAGACAGTTGCTCCGTGCGCCTACTCCACCGCGTCGCCCGCCATGCCCACAATCTCCCGCTTGCCGCGATCCACGCGGCTATATACCACCATCGCGACCGCGCAGACAATTACAGCCATGCCCGCAATCTCCGTCTTCACCAGCCGCTCATGCAACAACACCACCCCCAGCAGCACCGCAATCACCGGGTTCACAAACGCATACGTCGACACCTTCGTCACCGCGACATTTTGCAGCAGGTACGTAAATGCAACCAACCCGAAGATCGATCCAAAGATCGACAGGTACACAATCGCCCCGAATCCCGGCCACGTCCACACCGCGCGATGCCATCCGCCAGTGGCAAATGCGAACGTTGCATTGAAGATTCCCGCCGCGCCGATCTGCCATCCTGTCGCAACAAACGTGTCTGCAGTAAAGTGGAATCGCCGCGAGAGTATTGAGCCAATCGCGAAGGCCAGCGCAGCTCCCAGCAACACCCACACTCCCAGCAACGTCTGCGAGCTTTTATGCCCATGCACCGCCCCCGCGTGCAGCGACGGCCACACCAGCACGCCGATCCCCAGCGTTCCCAGCAGTGTCCCAGCCCACCCGCGTTTGTTCAGCGCATCGCCTCCCGGCAGCACCATTTCGATCAGCGCAATCATGATCGGCATCGTCGACACGATCAGCGACGCAAACCCGGACGCCACCAGCTTCTCTCCCCATGTCAGCAGCATGTTATTGCACGACATGAACAGCAGCCCCACCACTACCAGCTTCCATCCCTCACCCTTCGGCACCCGCAAACTTTTGCCGCTCAATAAACAGATCAGCACAATCAGCGTCGCCGAAATCAGTGACCGCGTCGCCGAAACCACCGCCACCGGCAGATGCTCGCCCGCTACATGAATCGCACCATAAGTCGATCCCCAGAACAGATACACGCTGCCAAAGGCCAGCAGCACCAGCGTCGACTTCGATAGGCGCAGAGACATCTCATCCATGCTACGGGAGTCTCCGGTACAAACAACAACGCCCGCCTCATTTCAGGCGGACGTCGTTATCAAGTCTCTCAACTTGGTCTAAAAATGAAACGCCACCTCGGCCGTGAACGTGCGCGGTGTCACATAGTGCGTTCCGCTGAAGGTCGAGAGGAAGTTATAGAGCGCATACTTATTCGTGATGTTGACGGCTGTCAGCATTGCGCTCCACTTGTATCGCGTGCCCTTGAACAGGTTGTCCTGCCCAACCGACATGTCGAAGAGGTTGCGCGGCGCAATACGCGGTGGGTTATGGTCGTTGCTGCCCGTACCCGGTGCAGGGATATTGATCAGCTTTGAGCTAAGCTGCGAGGCTTCGCACTCGTAATAATTCGTTCCTGCAACCTGAACGCCGATCTGGTTGGTCCCGTTCGCCGTCACTCCATCACAGCTAAGTCCAGCCTGAAACTCCTGGTCCGCAGTGAATGGCAGATACACTGACGCTCCCGTCACCGGATTCGGCGAACCCGAACTACCGTTGTCAACCAGCAGCACCGCCGGCTGACCATTCAACATCGCTGGCGTCCCATCAGGGGCAAACGAGCTGTTTGGGCATGCTCCGTTAGGATCGGTCACGTTGTAGCAGGGCGCCGATCCAGCCACTAGGCCGCTGTCATAACGCCAGTTGAAGCTGAACCATGGGCTGCGCGCACCGGGGAGCTGATACTGAAAATGAGTCGTCTGGTTGAACTTTTCATCGTGGTCGATCCGGAACGGATAATTCGTGTCTCCCGGCGCAACCCCGCTCGTCGCTCCCGCGCCAGCAACCTGCGGCCCATAGAACCGCGCGGCCACCGACGACATCACCACGAACGCCGAGAACCCATGCGTAACAGGCACATCTGCATGCAGCATGTATCCCGGGATCTTGGAGTTATGCCAATCGATTGGAAAAGTGATCGGCGTATTGCCGAGCACGCTGAAGTCGAACGCGTTGTGCGTGTACTTCCAGATGTACTCGCCGGAGAGCACCAGGTGCCTGCCTGCGGCCTGCTGGAAGCCGGCATGGAACTCGTTGCGGAAGCCCGGCTCCAGCGTGTTGCCCGTCGTCGTCTGGCATGCAAGCAGCGGCGACAGCACAGCATTCGCGCAGCCCTGGCTCGATAGCACGAGGTTCTCGTTGAATGGCGACTCCAAGGTTCGTGCATAAGAGAGGCGCAGAATCGTCGCTGTCCGCTTCACGTTATACGAGATGCCGATTCGCGGCTCCGCCTGCCGCGCAATCGCGAGCCCGTTGTAAAGATCGCCACGGATTCCCAAGTTGAGCAGCCAGTTCCCGGCCGTGATCTGGTCCTCCAGATAAAGTCCAAGCTCCTTCACATCAGTGTGCCCGTCAAAGTGATAGAGACTTCCGCCACGCGTCAGATCGTACGGCGCCAGCACGGCAAGGAAGTTGGGATTCGGAAGTACGCTGTCACCCGGGCACGTCGATGCTGTGTAGCCGGCCAATGGGTTTCCGAATACGTCCATGCAGGGTGAGTTGTAGGTGTTATTCACAATTCCCAGCGTGTCGCTTTCACGCAGGAAGGTCTCCGAATAAACACCACCCAACTTGATATTGTTAATACCTTTCACGTAAGAGATATCCGCGTGAACGCCGGAATTCAGCAGCGACCGCGATTGCGAGATGCTCTCGTTTTGTAACGTGACCGGACCCAGATCCGCAAGCGGATTGTCGCTTGGATAGTAGTTGTACGCATCGCGGCGCACATAGCCGCCAATGTTGAACACCGAATTCTGATTCAGCGTAAGTGTGTACGACGGCGCAAAATCGAACGTAAGAATCTTGGAACGCTGATCGGTATTGCCCACGTTGACGAATACAGGATCTGCAGAGGTCCCGCCATTCACCGCGCCGGTATTCGCTACGTTCTGAACATTCAGATTGTCCAGAGAGTTTGGCGTTTGAAACCACGAACGGCTGACATTTACATTCAGATGAGCTGTGCTCCGCGCGGATAGCTGCCGATCCACGCGATCGAAGAAATTGAACTCGTTGCCCTTATCATGGAAGACCTTGAACTCCGGCGGATCGAGAAAGCGCCCTGTATCCAGCCCATCGAGCTCGAAGAAATTGCCCCAGCTCTTTCCGCCATAGCTGATGTCGAACGACCCCGTCGACGATCCAAAGCTCCCATAGGATGTCGAGACTGACCCCGTCGGCGTAGTCACCCCCATGCCCGAACGCGTCGTCACGTCAATCACAAGGCTGGTCTTCCCGCCATACTCAGCCGGCGGTGCACCCGAAATCACCTCGATCGATTGCACGGAGTTGGACGGCAGCTGGTTCGAGAAAACCTTGCTCTGCTGATCCGTGATGGGTTGTCCATCAATCGAGAAGGAGTTCGACGCGTGATCGCCAAGCCCGTGGAACAGCCCATTCGAATCCGCCGCGACACCCGGCGAAGCCAGCGTCACCAGCGAACTGAGCGACGACGACTGGCTTTCCAGCGGCAGCTTTTCGAATGCCGCCCGATCGATATCCGTGTGGAACGTCGGATCATTCTCAACCATGTCATCCGACCCCTCCACCGTTACACTCTGCGACGAGGTTGCCACTTGCAGCGCAACCGCAACTGTCACCAGGACATTCGAATTAACCGCAATCTGCCTGCTGGACGGCTGGAAGCCGGCTTCACTCACCACCAGGCGGTACGGATTAAACGGAAGGTTAGTGAACTGAAACCCTCCACTCGAATCAGACGTCGCTGTACGCGAAAGCCCGCTCACCGCATTCGAGATCACCACCGTCGCGCCGGGAATCACAGCCCCGGTCGAATCGGTCACCGTACCACTTACGCTGCCCGAGGTACTCTGCCCCGCAGCAACTCCAACACCGAACATCATCATGCAACTCAGCGCAACCACGCCGAAGAGGCGGTTCAAAAAAACTCTCTGCATTCTCGAAACTCCTGTCTGTTAGCACCACAGGCGCCGATGCCCTTATGCGGCGACGGCCGGTCCAGCGTCAGCGCCCTCGCGGCGCAACTACTGAACTCCTAAAGAAGATTGCCCGGGTCTGTAACCCAGCATCGTGCCTGCGCAGGCACGGCATTCTTCCGCGTCATTCGATTAGAGAGTTTCTACGGGCGGTGGCCTGCTGAACATCGCATAGTGCCACTGTGTTTCAGGCGCGTGATTTAACGCCTGCACCAGCTTGCACTCCACCAACGTCAGGAGGAAGGTGTTGGCATGGGCCGCCACCGGCAGCGCCGAGTGCATCGCCACGCAAAGCGGACAATGCTCCTCACCACCCGGAGCCTGCGATCCGTTCGGTAGCGATCCCGCGTGTATCGCATTCTGCGGAAGCCACTCGCCGTGGATATGAATCGCCTGGACCGAACTCGCGCCAACTACCAGCAGCAGGCACGCAAGCGTTAGTACGCGCAGCCACAAAGGATGCGCCTGCTCACCAGCTCCGCGTTGTGCTCGCTTAATCAAAGATTCCGGTCAAGGGTTCAGGGGTGGAGAAAGTCGGCCTTCGCCAACCTCTTCCAGTATGACGCAATTCAACCCATTCCAGTCTCTTTTTATTCCTGCCCCGCCCAATACCTATCCGCGAATCGCCTTTGTAATCGCCGGAACTACCTCAAACAAATCACCCACCACGCCAATATCTGCGACCTCGAAGATCGGCGCGTCGGCATCCTTGTTGATCGCAACCACCGTCTTGGCACCCTTCATTCCCACCAGGTGTTGAATGGCGCCGGAGATCCCCACCGCCAGATAAAGCTTCGGCGCAACCGTCTGCCCCGAGCTTCCAACCTGGCGCTCCATCGGCAGCCAACCTGCGTCGCAGATCGGCCGCGACGCCGCAAGTTCCGCCCCCAGCGCGCTCGCCAGATCTTCCACCAGCTTCAGGTTGTCCTGCTCTCCAATCCCTCGGCCAACGCTGACAATCACCGCGGCCGTCGACAGATCGACGGTCTGCGCCGCCTCGCGAAACGGCTCGCCTGGCTTGGTTCGAATCTTCGCTGCATCCAGCTTCGGCGCAAACGTCTTCACCTCACTCGCGCCCTCCTTCACGGCGTCCGCGCGAAAACTTCCCGCCTGCACCGACAGAAAGCACACCCCGCCCTCACTCCTATGGCGATACTCTGCATTCAATTTTCCCTGCATCCACTGCCGCACAAAAAACGGCCCACTCTGCGCATCGGCAACCTCGATCGCCGTCACGTCGCCGATCAACACCTCGCCCATCCGCGTAGCCAGCGCTGGCGCAAAATCTCTCACCTGGTAGGTATGCGGCAGCACTACAAACTTCGGCTTCGTCTCCACAATCAACTGTTGCAGCGCCGCAACCCAGCCGTCCGCGGTGTACTGCGCCAGCAGCGGATCTGGCACCGCCCACACGGCATCGAGCTTCTTCGTCGCGATCTCCGCAGCCAGCGGCGCAATCGCCGAGCTCTCTCCCACCACCGCAGCCGAGCACGACACACCCAGCTCATCAGCCAGCTTCTGTCCCGCAGCCAACGCCTCAAAACTCATGCGATGCCAACCCGCACCCTTGGTCTCCAACACCACCAACACATTGCTGCTCATAGCCGTTTCTCCATGTCCAAAGTCAGTTCGCCGTGTGCGCATTACTCGCCGTACGCGCAGTACCTCATAGAACCTTCACCTCAAACCGCAACTTCTCCACCAGCTTCGCAGCAATCTCGTCGGCCGATCCCGTCAGCATCTCCGTCTGCTTCACCCGCGTCGGCGGCGACACCTTCAGCACCTCATCCACACGCTTGGCCGCGGCCGCCGCAGGAGCCTCGCGCATCTCCTTTTGCCGCGCCTTCTTAATCCCCATGAGGGTCGCATAGCGCAGCCGGTTGCCACCCGATTGGATCGTCAACAGCGCCGGCAGCGGTATCTCCACGTGCTGCATCCAGCCGTCTTCTAGTTCGCGTTTGACCTTAATGCCGTTACCCGCTAGCTCCACGTGCAACACCAGCGTCGCATGCGGAACCCCCAGCAGCTCCGCCATCACCACACCCGTCTGCCCGGCTCCCAGGTCATCCGACTGCAAGCCCGTCAGCACAAGGTCCGGCGACTCGCCCTTCACCGCATCGGCCAGCAGCCGCGCCACATCCAGCGTGTCGCGGCACGCCAGCGAGTCATCACCATCCTCAGGCGTCACCACGTGCACCGCACGATCCGCACCCTTCG
>Ga0302302_1001849_pt1 | contig 12635 bp, 8 predicted proteins | sample III_Palsa_E1_3_FD_198766 | JGI IMG/M metagenome (GOLD analysis project Ga0302302, IMG submission 198766) | Peat permafrost microbial communities from Stordalen Mire near Abisko, Sweden - III_Palsa_E1_3 | ecosystem: Environmental > Terrestrial > Soil > Palsa > Peat permafrost | place: Sweden...
ATCGACGGCCGCATCTGTGCCTACTGCGAACTCAACAATATGTTCCCCGCCGATGGAGGCGATGAGCTGCTGCGGCGTGCCCAGGGCAATGATCTTGCCATGATCCATGATGGCCACGCGGTCGCAGAGGCGTTCCGCTTCGTCCATGTAATGCGTCGTCAAGATGATGGTGCGGCCGGCGCGTTTTAGATCGTCGACTAGATCCCACAGATGCCGCCGCGCCTGTGGGTCGAGTCCAGTGGTGGGCTCGTCGAGAAAGAGCAGTTCGGGGTCGCCAACCAGCGCGCAGGCCATGGCCAGCCGCTGCTTTTGCCCACCGGACAGGCCGCCCACGCGCGACTTGCGCTTTTCTTCAAGCTGCGCGGTCTTGATCGATTCATCGACGGAGATGCCGTGATGGAAAAAGCTGCGAAAGAGGGTCAGGGTCTCTTCGACCGTGAGCTTGTCGGGGAACTGCGTCTCCTGCAATTGAATCCCGATGCGATGACGCAACTGGTTGGCGCTCGACCGCCAGTTGAGACCGAGCAACTCGACCGTACCCGCGTCGGGTGCGGTGAGGCCTTCGCAAATCTCGATGGTGGTGGTCTTGCCGGCACCGTTGGGGCCGAGCAGGCCGAAGCACTCCCCGCGCGCAACCTCGAGGTCGACGCCGTCCACGGCGACTACGTCAGCGTAGGCTTTGCGCAGGCCACGCAACAGCAGCGACGGCCCCGAGGGCAGATTACCGGATTGTTTGTGCTGTGTTTCTGTCGTCGCTGCTGGCATGGCCTAAGACTAAGCTGAATCGACTGCGGTCATCAACACTTTCGCTGTGAAATCCCAGCCTATGACCGGCGCGTGGATTTCGCTGCTTTCTTTGCTTTTTTGACCGGAGCGCCTTCGGCGCTGTTTTGCCAGGCCAATTCGAGCGCCTGCGCAATTACGTCGGTCTTTGCTGCTTCGAGTCGGACCATCGTGCTGCCCTGCAATCCCCAGGCCCCGGTGGCTGGATAAAACACCTGGGGGTGCAGGTCAATCAGCCGCTTTTGATCCGGCAAGGGCAGCTTCACCATGCCGGTGGAGGTGTCGGGGTAGCCGAGCGTGGCGAAGATGCGGCCGTGCGCGCGGAAGTCAGGATGGTTCATATGCGCGCTTTCTGTTGCGCCTTTGAGGTCAAGAGCGAGTGAGCGGAAATCGTCTGGAGTCATTTTGCATCCTCCCGGGTGTGCTGATTTTCAGGGGTAAGGCAGTGAGCGATCCACCACTTGTAGCCGAATGGATCGAGGACGCCGGCCATTCTGTCTCCATAGGGTTGATCGGTAGGCTCGCTTAGACTGGAGGCGCCGGCATCGACAGCGCTTTTGTAAGTGGTATCGCAATCGTCGACGTAGATCATCACGCTCACCGGCGACCCTCCGTAGTAGGGCGCGGCATAGGCATCGATGCCCGGGTTTTCATCGGCCATCATCAGGACCGAGCTGCCGATTTCGATCTCGGCATGCATAACGCGGCCCTCGGGCGACTTCATGCACACCTTTTCTTTGGCGCCGAAGACTTTGGCGTAGAAAGCGATCGCCTCGGCGGTGTTTACGAACATCAGGTAGGGCTGGATGGTGTTGTAGCCCTGGGGAACTCTGCGCATTTGCGGCATGGTTGGATTTCTCCTTCACCAAGATTGTTAATTGTCGTGGCGCAGCAGGGATTGTAAAAAAGTGACTTGGCGAAATTTTCCTGGATAGATTAAGAGCGAGATGCGGAGTTTGCTCAGCTCAGCGGAACGTGATTGAGATGAGGCGTGGCGACAGCGATGTATTCGCCCGGGGTCATGCCCGAGAACAGACGGAATTCGTGAATGAAGTGAGGCTGGTCATAGTAGCCGCAATGGTAGGCGACTGCAGTCAGATCTCCATCGACAGGAACCCGCTTGTGTAGTGCTTGCAGCACCTGCTGAAATCGGCGCACGCGATGGAAGGACTTCGGAGTGAGCCCGGTCTGGTCGCGAAAGAGCTCAATGAAGCGGCGCGAACTCATCCCGATCCGGTCGGTTATGTCACGCACGCGAATGTTGTCCGCGGATTTCCCCAGTTTGGCGACTGCATATACGACGGCAGGATGCAATGTGGATGACTGCCTGAGGCGGCTTGCCAGCGCGCGCTCAAGAATCGAAAACATGGCATCCACGCTGGGTGCATTCATCAATGCGTCCCGGAGCAAGAGTGCTTGCCCAGGCCAGATGTCTTCGAGTGAGTAGGTGTCGTTGGCGACTTCGCACGCCGGCATTCCAAGAAAAGCGAATGCGCCGCCGGGGCGAAACTGGATTCCGACGACTCGCTGTTGCTGGCTGGTGTCGATGACAAAGCAGTCGGTGCGCGCACCGCAGAAGATGGCTGGGGCGAAGATTACAAACCGGGCCGGGCGGTCGGGGCTATAGATGCGGACCGGCTCTTCGCGCAGGTCGAAGACAATGCCAGACTCGCCGTTAGGGAGCAGGCGTTCGCGTTCATGCGTGCCTTCAAACCCCTCTGAATACCAGATGCACTCGACGAAGGCTGCGAGCGGAGGCGGCGGAGTGTAGCGGCGATAGAACATCATTTTTCTGTAGCTGCAGCGAACAACAGCGCAACGCCTCCAGTCTATGCCAGGCGAGTGCGGCGGGCGAGCGAAATAGCTCTCTCCGGCATTTCGCGGCTGGTTCGCCGTGGACGACGAGGTAGCCAGCAGGACTGAATGGAATCGAAGACGCGGTCAGGAGCTCTCGGGCAGGCCCGGCAAAAGTTTACAACGCGCGAGCGAGATTGCCGGCGCGGTTCTCGCTATGATCGGGAGATGCGTTTCTCTTCTGCTCTTGTTACTTTGGCGGTTGTGTTCTCCGCCAGCGCTCGCCTTCTTCCGGCCCAGATTGCGACCCAGGTTGCGAATCCGCCACGCACGGTCGCCATCACCATTGACGACCTGCCCTTTGTCACCGGAGACAGTTCGCGGCCCATGTCGACCGCCGATGCCAATGCTGCCGCCGCTGCAACTCACAAACTGCTGGATGCTCTCGCGATGCACCATGTCCCGGTGACAGGGTTTGTGATTCAGAAGAGCGTGGAGACGCTGGGTATGAATGCGGGAACAGCCATGCTGCGCGAGTGGACGCAGCGCGGATTCGATCTCGGCAATCACAGTTACGCGCATCCCGATTTTGATGAACTGACAGTAGCGCAATTCGAAGATCAGATCGTGCGCGGCGAGACGGCGATAAGGCCGCTGATGGAAGCTTCGCATCGCAAGGTAGCATTCTTTCGCTTTCCCTACAACCACACCGGCGACACAAAAGAGAAGCACGATGCGGTCGCCGCCTTTCTGGCGCAGCGCGGCTACCGTCTCGCGCCCTGCACGATCGAAATAGAAGACTGGATGTTCAACTCGAAGTATTTCCTGATGTGGTCGCGGCACGATGACGCGGATGCAGAACGGCTGCGAGCGGACTACCTCGCATTCGCCGCCGCGCAGATAGATTACTTCGCAGTTCTCGACAAGCAGGTATTTGGCTATGAACCGCCTCAGGTGATGTTGATTCACGCCAATCAACTGAATGCGGATGTGATTGAGGATCTGCTCGATCTCTTTGAAAAGAAGCAATATCAGTTTGTGACGCTCGCCCAGGCTGAGAGCGATGCGGCGTATCAGACTCCGGAGACCTATATCACCGGCTACGGGCCGATGTGGGGCTATCGTTGGGCAAAAGTTCGCGGAGTGAAAGTGAACGGCAGCAAGGAGCCCGAGCCTCCCAAGTGGATTACGGATTATGGAGCACCGTCGGCAAAAAAGTAACTCGCGCTGACGATTTCTTGAGGCATGAATCAGGCGGCCTCAGCGATCGCCGCAGTTCGCGTGATTGCCACCACCGTAATGTCATCCGACTGGCCGAATTGTTTCGCAGCGTCTGCAATTTCGACCGCAGGCTGCGTCGAGATATCCCGTCCCCGTTCAAAGCCGAATAACTCGCCTTTTCCGTTCTGCGCCTCGATCACTCCATCAGAGTAGAAAGTCAATCGGCTGCCGATTGCCAATTGAAACTGCATCGTTTCGTAGATCGTACCGCTAACAATACCGAGCGGCAGCGCTCCGGGCAGACCCATCTCCGTCCCATCCAGATATGGCGAAAGGTGGCCCGCATTAGCGATGGTGACCGTACCATCGGCTGCGATGTGAGCTGCGAGTGCAGTTGAAAATCCGCCACGCGACCTGCCGATCAGCCGTTCATTGAGCCTGCTCAGTAACAGGGCGGGATCGCTGGTATCTTCCGCCGCCGTGCGAATGGCCCCCACCAGCAGGGAGACGAGCATGGCCGCAGGCAATCCCTTGCCTGCCACATCGCCAACCACCAGCAGCAAACCGTTGTCCTCCGTGGGCAGGATCTGGAAGAAGTCGCCGCCAACCTGCTGTGCAGGCTGATAAACACTTTCGATAGCGAAGCCGGCAATCGCTTCGATTTGCTCCGGTAGGATGACTTGCTGCACCTCGCGTGTCGCCGCGACCTCGTTTTCAAGCACCGCCTGCTTGCGGCTCATCCGTGTCGAGCGCGCGACGATGATGATCGTTAGGGAGACGAGATACAGGAACTGTGAAATGTCTAGGAAACTCAAGGTGAATGGCCCAATTTGGTGGGCGAAAAGGAAGTTGCTGATCGGAGCGGCTCTTGGCGCGAGGGTGGGACTCAACAGCAGGAAAAAGCGCATGGACTCGGCGATGATCGATAAACTCTACAAAAAAACCGGAATCAGCAGCAGTCCCGCCTCACGGTTACCTCTGCGGAAATGCACGATGAGCACAATGAAAATCACTGCGTAGGTCAACAAAAAGAGTAAGTAGGTTGTGATTCCGGCGTAGACAGCAGGAATACTGTTCCCGGCGTACTGGGGGCCAACATAAGGGATTGCGGCCGCGGCGAAAAGGACCCACATCCGCCACCCGAAGCGAATCCCAAGGAGCGCGAAATACATGAGGAGCAAAAACAGGACGGCTGCGGCCGAGACCAGCAATCCGACGATCGTCCATCTTTGTGGCAAATTGTCTAACTGCTGAAGGAAGATCGAATGCAATACGTGCGTAAGAAACTGTAGGAATATCCACAAATATTCGCGATGACCCCGCTGCGCGATGAATAGGGTGAGCGCCACAAGGCCGAGCCCGAGACTGAAAAGGCTGTTCAGGAAGTATCCGGCGTATCCGCCGACGAGAGTGATCCAAAACTGTTCACGCAACTCGCGTTCCCGGCCGAGGGTCAGGTTTGGGGCGTAAAATCCTGTCCCTGGATTGTTCCAATCCGTGGGGGCAATGCGCACCCTGAGAGCGATCACAAGCGAACCCGTTGCTATCTGGGCATCGGGGACTCGCTCGATCAGACTTTTGAAGTAGGTATATGGGATGAATGGCTTCACTTGGCCAAGATGGATCAGCAGAACGCCGTTGGTGTAGATCTCAAAAGCGCTTGAGAGATTGACTTCCTTCAAGGCCAGGCCCGACTGTTTCGGCAGGACTTTCACGCGCAGCCGATACCAGACGATCTCCGGATGACTCTGCGGAAACAGCTCGCGCAAGTCTTTGGTGGAGTCGAAAGGGATCCATTCGGAGTCGTCGAAATCCGGCTGGGCGTAGGAAGGGTCGTCACCCGCGTGGACCAGCCACGTCGCCGCCAGATCGGTGGGCTCCAGCAAGTTGGTGGCATCAAAGACCGGCGCCCTTAACTCATCCCTCCCTTGACCCAAGCTTTGAGCCAGGATGGCCGCAGATTGGAAAAGCAGCGTCAGGCACGCCGTTGCCATGAGAGATCGATATGCAGGTAAGGACTTGCGGCCGTTCATAGAACGAATCGACCTCCTCGACAATACGAATCACCCTAACATCGTTTCGTCTTCGAACAGCGCAATTTATCCGGAGTTTCAGTGTCAGGCCGCTTCTGCAATCGCTGCAGTTCGCGTGATTGCCACCACCGTGATGTCGTCCGATTGGCCGAATCGTTTTGCAGTATCCGCGATTTCAACTGCGGGCTGCGTCGAGATTTCTCGTCCTCGGTCGAAGCCGAAGAGCTCGCCTTTCCCGTTCTGTGCCTCGATCACACCATCAGAGTAAAAAGTCAATCGGCTGCCGATTGCCAATTGAAATTGAGTGGTTTCGTATACCGCACCGCTGACGATACCGAGCGGCAGCGCTCCGGGCAGATCAATCTCCGTTCCATCCAGGTACGGCGAAAGATGGCCGGCATTGGCGATGATGACTGTGCCATCGGCTGCGATGTAAGCAGCGAGAGCGGTTGAAAACCCTCCCCGCGACCTGCCGATGAGTCGTTCATTGAGCCTGCGCAGCAACAGGTCGGGATTGCTGGTGTCTTCCGCCGCGGTTCGAATGGCGCCTACCAGCAGGGAAACGAGCATGGCCGCAGGCAATCCCTTGCCTGCCACATCGCCAACCACCAGCAGCAAACCGTTGTCCTCCGTGGGCAGGATCTGGAAGAAGTCGCCGCCAACCTGCTGCGCGGGCTTGTAGACGCTTTCCACGTTGAAGCAGGGAGTTGCCTCGATCTTCTCAGGAAGAATTACCTGCTGTACCTGGCGGGCTGCTTCCAGCTCACCCTCAAACACTGCCTGCTGGCGGCTTGTTTGCGTTGAGCGGAACACCATGATGACGGCAAGAGAGACATATCCAATCAGAGACGTCACCGCACCCGTGTCCACGGTGAATGGCCCCACCGCGAAAGAATTCAACCTCTGTAGATGGATTCCTGCCTCGTGCCATCGGGGGACAAGATTCATTACATCCTCCGCTCCCCAGAGAAAATTGCTCAAGCACCAGGAAACAACAGGAATAAGAAGAATGCGTGCTCCCCGGTTGTCACGGCGCAGATCCGCAATCAGCACGGCGGGGATCAGTATCGCAAATATGGAGCAGTACGGAAGATCTACGATCGGTTGGTTGTAGGCGGGGAGGATGACACCGGACAATTCGACCCAGTTCCTCAGGAGTATGCTGACACAGCTCAGGACGATATACGCCCGGAGCCATCCACGGAATCTCCGGTGGACAAACGCGAACATCATGAGGACGGTAAAGAAATTCATGAGCACGCCCGAAGGCGGGTAAAGATATACAAAACCCCATGGTATATATCTCAGCGATTGGACTATCTCGGTGGGCAGCCGAAGGCATATCGCCGCCCCTTGAAGAGCCAACCACAGATATTCCTTCTGCTTCCGTTGAGCGATGAAGAGTGCCAAGGCCACCACGGTTAAGCCGAGGCCGACGAGTCCGACAAGCCAGCCGAACGCGTCCAGGTAAATAACGCTGAGCCGGGCACGGTCCGTCAGAGCGGTTTCCTGCCCCAGAGTGATCATCCCGGCAAAGAACCTGACCTCGCTTGACGGCACCCACCATGCCGGCATGGTGGCCCCGCGAATCGCGATGACAAGATTTCCAGTAGCGATCTGAGCATCCGGGATGCGTGCCACAAGCCTTGCGTCTTCTGTGTAAGGAATCAGGGGAGAAACCCGACCCGATCCAAGCAGCTTTTGGCCGTTTACGAAAAGTTCGAAAGCCCGCCCGACGACGAAAGCTTCGATCGCCAACCCCGTCTCGTCGGGTGATACCTTCACGTGTATGCGCTGCCAAACAACTTCCGGCTGGCTGTGAGGAATGATCTCGCGTACCGGCCGTTTGTCGTCGGCTGAGAGCCACTTCGAGTCGTCATAGTCGGGACGCGCAAAGGCAGGATCATCTCCACCGATGAAGACGCCGGTTGCGCCCAATTCTGCCGGTTTGCGCAGATTGGTTGCGTCGAAGACGGGCGCATTTGGGGTCGCTTTGCTTTGGGAGTGACTCGCAGGGGAGGCAAAGAAAAGCACCAGCAGACTGAGAATCGTGAAAGTTCGCGTCAAGGAGTTGCGGTCGGTCATGGCTTACAGGCGACTTCCTCGGAGTTACGAATCACCCTAACATCGTTTCGGCCTTGGACAGCGCAATTAATGCGGTGTTTTCTGTCAGGCCGCTTCCGCGATCGCCACTGTGCGAGTGATGGCGACGACGGTGATGTCGTCGGATTGGCCGAATTGCTTTGCCGCTTCCGCGATTTCGGCTGCGGGCTGCGTCGAGATCTCTCGTCCTCGTTCAAAGCCGAATAGCTCTCCTTGTGGGTTTTGCGCTTCGATTACTCCGTCGGAGTAGAAAGTCAATCGACTGCCGGGAGTTAGGCGGATCTGGATGGTCTCGTAGACTGCGCCGCTGACGATGCCCAGTGGCAGCGCTCCGGGAAGTTCGATCTCGCGCCCATCTAAATAGGGTGAGAGATGGCCGGCGTTGGCGATGGCTACCGTGCCGTCGGCTGATATGTGAGCGGCTAGCGCGGTTGAGAACCCCCCTCCGGATCGGCCAACCAATCTTTCGTTTAACTTGCTCAACAACGCTGCTGGGTCTTGCGTGTCTTCCGCGGCGGTGCGGATTGCGCCCACCAGCAGGGAGACCAGCATGGCCGCGGGCAATCCTTTGCCGGCAACGTCGCCAACCACCAGCAGCAGCCCGTCGTCCCGCGTCGGCAGGATCTGGAAGAAGTCTCCGCCCACCTGCTGCGCCGGTTGATAGACGCTCTCGATCGCGAAGCCGGAAATCGCCTCGATCTGCTTCGGCAGGAGGAGTTCCTGCACCTGCTGCGCGGCGGCGAGTTCGCCTTCCAGAACAGCCTGGCGGCGGCTCATCTCGCTGGAGCGAAGAAGCATGATGATGGCCAGCGCGACAGTAGAGGAGATCTCGGACAGCACATTGAGCGAGATCGTGAATGGGCCGAGTCTGTAGTTGTCGATGAGAGCGAAGCCCCTGAGAGCGGCGTCGCGCCAGCCGGAAATCTGGAAGAGAATGCTCAATCCATACCGAGCGTAGATGTAGAGGCTGAAGAGGACGATTGGGATCAGGAGAATTCCGGCCTCCCGATTGCCCCGGCGAAGATGGATAAGGAAGACAATTGGAAAAACGATGGATAGAAGGGTAATAAAGGGAAGATTTACCAGGAGCCCGTAATTTCCGGACGGGAAAGGGAAGAGACCGCCCAGGTTGCTGTAGGCATTGAGCAGACCAGCCACCAGGAGGTAGGTGCGGAAGCCCCAACCTATCCGGAGCCCGATAAAGCCGAAGTAGATGGATGCAAAGAGGAGCGGGGTCGCGATGAAGATAGTGCCCGACAGAACCTGCCAGCGGACAGGAACGTCGTGAAAGAGGGTCGCGGTATGGAAGGGGAACTCCGCGAACCGGCTGAGTGCAAGAGCGAAGATCCAAAGATACTCGAACTGGCTTCGCTGCGTGGAAAACAGGACTAGGGCTACAACGCCGAGGCTGACCAGCAGAAACAAGTCGAGCCAGCCAAAGAGATTTTCGCTGATGACCTCAAGCCAGTCATCGTGGTCGAGTGTGCTCTCCTGCCCCAGGGTGAGATTGGTGGCAAAGTAGCCCGGATCCTGACTGCCGGTCCATTCCCTTCCTGTGATGTGGGCGCGAACCGCGATGACCAGGGTACCGGAGGCCACAAGCCGATCAGGAATGCGCCTGAGCACCCTGGCGCCGACCGTGCAGGGTTCGTAGGGCGATACTTGCCCGGAAGTGATCAGGCGCTCTCCGTTGACGTAGACCTCAAAGGCGCGCGAGATGGATTGCTCCTTGAGCGCCAGGCCTGTCTGCGCCGGGTCCACCTTGATCCGCTGCCGGTACCAGACCACTTCCGGATGGCTGTCGGGGAAGAGCGTTGTAATGGAAGTGTTTGGATTGAAAGTGATCCAGTGCGAGTCGTCAAAGTCGGGTCTGGCATAGGTTGGATCGTCGCCGCCTTGGACGAGCCACGTACTGCCGAGGTCCACTGGCTGATAGAGATGCGTCGCGTCGAATTCGGCGCTACGACCCTGGGCAAGCATTACGGACGCCGCCATGCAAAATGCGACTGCCATAGCCAGGAGTCGAGGCCAACTGCGCTGACCGGAGGGTGAGGGGACGGCACGGCTTCCACGGCCGAAGACTGAAGCTTTCAATCTGCCTCCAACAAGACTACGAAACACCCTACCATCTTGCCGTTCGCTCAGGTGGATTCAGGCAGCTGTAGCGATTGCCGCTACTCGAGTGATGGCCACAACGGTGATGTCGTCCGATTGGCCGAACTGCCGCGCGGCTTCTACGATGGCGGCGGCGCTTTCCGTGGAGATCGCCTTGCCTCGGTCAAAGCCGAAGAGTTCGCGCTTGTGGTTTTGCGCTTCGATGACGCCGTCTGAGTAGAACGTCAGCCGGCTCCACGCGGGCAGATGAAACGAATTCGTTTCGTAGTGAGTGCCGGCTTGGATTCCAAGAGGCAAAGCGCCCGGCAGTTCCAATTCGTGGCCGTTGAGATAGGGGTGGATGTGCCCGGCATTGGCGACTCGGATGGTGCCGTCGGGGAAGATGCGCGCCGCGACTGCTGTCGAAAATCCACCCCGCGTGCGGCCAAGCAGACGCTCGTTGAGACTCACCAGGATCTCACCAGGCTCGGTGGTGTATTCGGCGACGGTGCGAACGGCGCCAACCAATACCGAAACCAGCATGGCGGCGGGCAATCCTTTGCCGGCTACATCACCGACGATTAGCAGCAACCCTCCATCGCTGGTGGGTAGCACCTGGAAGAAGTCTCCGCCGACCTGCTGGGCGGGCAGGTAAACACTCTCCACCACGAATCCCGGAATCGCTTGGACCTCTTCGGGGAAGATCACTTGCTGCAATTCGCGCGCTGCTTCCAGTTCACCCTCCATCAGCGCCTCCCGCCGGCTGGCGCTTGTTGCCCGCAGCACCATGATGATCGTGAGTGAAACCCAAAAGATAAGTGATCCGATATCGATAACGGAAACATTCACGACTCCGATGGGGAAGCCCTCGAGCCAATGCGCAACTGTGCCAGCCGACGACCTCAGGATCGGAGTCCGATACATGATGGCAAGCAAGACAACCAAGAACATCCCCACGCTCCAGAAGATCAGGAACCCGATCAGGATTCCCGCTTCGCGGTTGCCGCGCCGCAGCTGGCGGAAGAGCAGCAAAGGCATAATCCCGGCGAAGACCAGGTAGTAGGGCGTCATGGCGAGGTCCTTGTAGTCGCCTGGCACGCTGCCGAAGTCGAAGGCCACACTGACCGAGAACATCAGCAGTACGGACGCCGCGACGTAGACCCAGAGCCAGCGGCTGAATCGGTGCCGCGTGAGCGCCTGGCAAAGCAGCAGAAACGCCACACACTGGAGACCGACAAGGCTCAGATCCAGGACATCCCAAAGGGCAGGTATGTTCTGTATAAGCGAGGGAAGAGTGTAAAGCGCAAATTGAGCTGCCCCCACCATGCCAAGCGCAAAGATGCAGAGGTACTCCATCTCGCGGGGATGGGCAGAGAGGAGCGCGAGAGCCACGAGCCCCACTCCCAGTCCGAGAAGAGCAAGCAGCGCGGGCATCGCTTTCAGGCGAATTAGCTTCAGAAGATTCCGGTCCCGCAGGGTGTTTTCGGAGCCGAGCGTAAGAATATCGCGATTAAAGGCTGCGTTTTCGCGTGCCCAGGTGGACAAAGGAGTTCTCGCTCGAATGGCAACGATCAAAAGGCCGGTCCGCGTCAGATCGTCTGGAATGCGCACCAGGATTCGAGCGCTTCGGGTGTAAGGAATGTAGGGATCGACCTGGCCCGAAGCGAACAGTTTCTGTCCGTTGACATAGATCTCGAAGGCACGATCGATTCCATAGGGTTCCAGAGACAGCGCCAATCCGACAGCAGTGGGCTTGACCTGGACATGCAAGCGGCGCCAGATAATGGGCTGCTGGTTCTTGGGGAAATAATCGCGCAAGCGCCTTTTTGCGTCGGCCAAACTCCAGCCAGAGTCATCGAAGTCCGGCTGGGCGAAGGCTGGATCGTCGCCGGCCTGGACGACGCCACTCGCGCCAAACTCGATTGGATTTCGAAGATCGGTGGCGTCAATGGGCCGAGGAGGGACCTGGGCCTTCACTCCAGGTGCAGCAGATACGATAGCCAGTAACGCGACGGCCACATGCAGGAGCGACTTACGCAAATCGAAAAGGGAAAAAATCGGAGGGTTCAAGCGTCCTCCTGGGAGTTTCGTTCCAACCTACCATCGTCTATCACTCAAGTACACTGGAGAGTGGAGTAAATCATCAATTTATGAGCACTGTTTGGGCGAAAACCCGGATTACGCTGGAGATGATCAAGTGGGAGCACTCGATCTTTGCGCTGCCCTTTGCGCTGACCGGTGCCTTGCTTGCAGCTCACGGTTTGCCTCCGCTGCGGACCCTCCTGTGGATATTGGTAGCGATGGTTTCGGCTCGGTCCGCCGCGATGGCCTTCAATCGCTGGGCGGACGCAACGCTGGACGCTGCCAATCCGCGCACCCGGACGCGGGCTATTCCCGCAGGCTTGCTTTCGCAGGGATTTGTGCTGGCCTTCACACTGATCATGATTACGATCTTCCTGATTGCGTGCGGAGAGTTGAACCGGCTTACGCTGGAACTCTCGCCGGTCGTCTTGGTCGTCCTGCTTGGCTACAGCTATATGAAGAGGGTGACGCGGTGGTCGCATCTGGTGCTGGGCCTGGCCCTCGGCCTCGCGCCGTCCGCGGCTT
>Ga0302302_1001856_pt1 | contig 12613 bp, 10 predicted proteins | sample III_Palsa_E1_3_FD_198766 | JGI IMG/M metagenome (GOLD analysis project Ga0302302, IMG submission 198766) | Peat permafrost microbial communities from Stordalen Mire near Abisko, Sweden - III_Palsa_E1_3 | ecosystem: Environmental > Terrestrial > Soil > Palsa > Peat permafrost | place: Sweden...
CGCTGCCGGCGATCAGAATGCCCGGGTGGCCGCGCAGCCGCAGGCGCAGGCGCAGGCGCCACGGCGCGCGCGATGAGCTACTCAAGGCGCACCCGCGGATCGATCCAGGCGTAACACAGATCGGCCAACAGATTAAAGAGAATGATCAGCGCGCCATAGAGGATGGTAATCCCGAGAACCAGCGTGTAGTCGCGGTTCAGCGCGCCGGTAACGAAAAACCGGCCGATGCCAGGCAGTCCGAAGACGGTCTCGACCACGATGGAGATGGTGATAATCCCGGCGGCTGTAGGTCCCAGAAACGACACCACGGCCGCAAGACTCGGGCGCAAGGTGTGATGCAGCAGGATCCGGTGCGCCGGCAGTCCCTTGGCCCGCGCGGTGCGGATGTACGCCGTGCCCAGCACCTCGAGCGCGCTGCCGCGCACGATGCGCGCGACATAGGCGATGTATGGCAGCGCGAGAGCGAGCACGGGCAGCAGCAGGTGAGACACCGAGCCGCGCACCCAGTCGCCCGCAGGCAACCAATGCAGGTGCACGGCGAACACCAGCACCAGCACCGGTGCGATCACGAACACGGGCAAGGAGATGCCCGCCACCGCCAGGGCCATGGGCACACGGTCCCACCAGGTATGCTGATGCCAGGCCGCAGTCAGACCGACGGGAATTCCAATCAGCAGCGCCAGTGCAATGGCGCAAAGTCCCACGGTCAGGTCGACCGGGAAACCGTTGGCGATGATCTGGTTCACCGAGGTGTTGCGATACTGGAAGGAAGGGCCCAGATCACCGTGCGCCAGATCACCCAGGTAGCGCAGGTATTGCCGTCCGAGCGGTTCATCCAGGTGGTAGCGTGCTTCGATGCCGTGCTGGATCTCCGGCAGCATCGCCTTGTCGGCCGAAAACGGTCCGCCCGGTGCCAGGTGCAGCAGTGCAAAGGCGATGGTGACGATCAACAGCAGCGTCGGGATGCTTTCGAGCACGCGCCGGAAGATGTAGCGCAACACGCCTCAGCTTCCCTGGTGCTCGAGCACGTACATGTAGCGCGACAGATTGCGATCCATGAGATTGGAGTGCCAGCCCTGGATGTACGGTTTGACGAGATGGCGCGTGGAATAATAGTAGAGCGGAATGTAGACGCCATCCTCGTTGAGTAATGCTTCAGCCTGCTCGAGCAATCGGTAGCGCGCCGGGTTGTCCGGTTCCTGCGCGGCCCGGTCGAGCAGTGCATCGAAGCGCGCGTTGCGGTATCCCCCGTAGTTGAGACTGCTGTCGCCGTAGAACAACTGCAGAAAGTTCACCGGGTCGGCGAAATCCCCGATCCAGCTGTCGAGGAACAGTGGTAGCCGGTGCAGCTCGCGATTTTGCGACATCACCTTGTATTCGGATTCATCCACGCTGACCTCGGCACCCAGCACCGAGTGCCACATCGCGGCCACGGCCTCGAAATAATGCCGCTCGTCGGCTCCCTGCACCGAGGTGCTGATGTCGACGCGCAGTGGATGCTTGAGGGAATAGCCTGCTTCGGCGTAGAGCCGGCGCGCCAGCGCTTCGCGATCGGACCTAGACAGGGTCGCCCACGCCGGATGCTGGGGCTGGTAGCCGGTGAGCGGTGGCATCAGCGTATCGGCGGGCACGTACATGTCGTACTTGAGGTAACGCGTCAGCGAGGCGCGGTCGATGGCGAGAATCAGCGCGCGGCGCAGTGCCGGGTTGTCGCGGAACGGTGGCATTTTGAAGTTGAACGCCAGCATGTAGATGCCCAGCCACGGCGCGTTGACGACCTGGTCGCCGAGCACGCTCTTGAGCCAGGGCCTTTGGCTCGCGGCGAAGGAATCAGTGAACTGCACATCGCCTGCCAGAAAACGCAGCACGGCCTGCGCCCGGTCGGGGATGTTGAAGTAGACCACCGACTTCAACTGCACATGGGCGGCGTCCCAGTAGTAGGGGTTGGGGCGCAGCGTGATGCGCGCGCCGATCAGGTCCTCCTGCAGCGCGAAGGCGCCGTTACTGACCAGGTGTTCGGGTCGTACCCAGTCGTCCCCGTAGCGCTCGATGGCCGGCTGGTAGACGGGGTAGAGGTAGTTCTGCACCAGCAACTCGAGCAGATAGGGGGTCGGTGCATTGAGGTGCACCGTCAGCGTGTGCGCATCAGTTGCCTCGACGCCCAGAGTTTCGGGGGACTTATGCCCCAGTGCGATATCCAGCGCGTTGACGATGGGGGAGAGAGCCTGCGCGTAGCCCGCGCCGGTTCTGGGATCGACTTCGCGGCGCCAGGAGTAGACGAAGTCCCCGGCCGTCAGTGGTGCGCCGTTGGACCAGCGCGCCTCGGGACGCAGCTGAAACACCCAGGTCAGGCCATCCGCGCTCTGCTGCCAGGAGACCGCGGCGCCGGGTACGGCCTGGCCGTCGATACTCAGTGTGGCGAGGCCTTCGAACAGATCGTCGAGCACGCGTTGCGAGGGAATATCGGTGGTCAGCTGCGGATCGAGCGATCGGGGTGCGTCATCGAGCGTGCGAGCCACCGATTGGACCGGCGCCAGCGCGGTGCCGACGGTAATCGAGGGGGCGGCCTGGGCCTGGGCGGCGGTAGTTGACTGCTGGCTGCAGGCGGCGAGGGTGGCGACGAAGCCTGCCAGGAGGCCGCTCGCGCCCGCCAGCCTCACGACTTGAGCACGACCTCTTCGGGCGCGTGGACGAAGTAGCCCTGAATGTATTGCACGCCGAGCTGCCATACGACCGCCATGGTGTTGGCATCCTCGATGCGCTCGGCGACGGTCTGCACCTTGCTCGAGGCTGCGGCCGAGGCGATGGCGCGCACACGCTGCTGCTGCTCGGGACTGGTCGCTATGCCCTGCATCAGCGAGCCGTCGATCTTCACAAAGTCGAGCGGCAGAGTGCTGATCAGCCGCTGCGAGTCGCGGCCGGTACCGAAATGTTCGAGCGCGACCCGCACACCGATAGCCCGGACGGCGGCAATCAGGTGCCCGGTCTGCTGGATGTTGGCGCTGGCCACCTCTTCGGTGATCTGCAGGCAGATCCGCTGCGGTTCGGCCTGAGTGGAGCGCAGCTGCAGCTCGAGCCATTGCACCAGCGATGGATCGAACGCGGTGTCGCGTGACAGCCGCACGAACAGCAGGTCGGGCTTGGTCTTGGCCGCGAAGGATAGCGAGGCGCCCAGCACCCAGCGATCGATGTTCTTCATCAGGTCATTGCGGACGGCGGCCGGTAGGAACTCGGAGGGCAGTACTTCCTTGCCCTGGGCATCGAGCATGCGGATGGCCACATCGAACATTTTCTGCGAGCCGCCGTTCAGGGCCGCGATCGGCTGCTGAACCAGGCGGAAGCGATTCTCCATCAGCGCGGCTTTGATGTGCTTGACCCAGACCTGGTCGTAGCCCTTGACGCGCGTGTCGGTGTCGACCCGATCGATGGCGATGATCTGTCCGGCGCCGCGGGTGCGTGCCTTGCGCAACGCATTGAGCGCATCCATGACCGAGGCATTCAGATCCGGGTGCGCGATTGAAACCATCGAGTGCCCGATGCAGCAGGTGGCACGCAGCCCGTCGGCGCCGGGCTGCAGGGTGAACACATGTTTGCTCACCCGCTCGAGTAGGGTTTCGCACCAGGCCTCGACGTCGCGCGAGTTACCGCGCTCCACCAGCAGCAGCAGCGTGGTGCCGCCGAAGTGGCCGGCAATGTCGTGCGGGCCGAGCAGCGAGCGGACGATGTGGGCGAAGGCAATCAGGAACTGCTCCGAGTGCAGCACGCCGAGGTCGCGCTCGATGCTGGCGAAGCTGTCGGGGCGCACGCAGACCAGCTGGCGCACGCCGCCGGCCACGGGGGCCCTAAGGCGCTCCTGCAGCGCATTGAGCAGGTGCCGCCGCATCAGCAGTCCCGTGCCCTGATCGCAGTGCACGGCGCTTTCGAGTTCGTTGACCAGCTGGCGGTCATCGCGCTTCTGCGCCGGCACGATCACACGTACCCCGGGTTCGCCGTCGTATTCACCGAGAGCCAGCACCAATTCGAGCGGCGCCACCGAGCCGTCCCCGAGTACCGCCCCGGCCTTGAGTGTGTGATTACTCCAGCGTCCTTGCAGGCAGGCGGTCAGTGCAGCCTTGAGCGCGGCGTGTGTCGATTCCTCGAACAGGTCCATGACCGGGGTGCCGATGAGAGCCGAGGGTTCGGCGACGCCGAACAGCTCGAGCCAGGCCGCGTTCGCGTCTACCAGGATCCCTTCCTGGATCTGCGCGATCGCATCGTTGGAGCGCTGAAGCACCACTTCGAGCTGGCTGCGGTAGTCCTGCGATGCACGCAGCGTGCTGGTGAGCGCGCGCTCGAGCCGGAAGGCACGCAATTCGCGCGCGATTACGGCCTGCAGGCGACTGGGCTGCGACAGCGACACCGTATCGCGTGCACCCTGGGCCATGTCGGTACCGATCACGGCCTCATCGACGCGCTCGCGCACGGCAATCAGGGGCACCATCACGGCCATCTGATCGCGCATGGCGGCGATCTCGGTGAGTTCGCCGCCGGCGGCCGGGCAGCAGATGAGCAATTCGGGATTGAGCTGTTCGAGCGCGTCGGGAATGTCCTGCGGCGCGGATATCCACGTGCAGTGCGTGGCCATGCCGGCGCGGCGCAACAAGCTGTTCAGCGCCTCGACCGGGTCGCGCGTGGCGCTGTGAACAATCAGCGGGACCGCCGTCGTGTCGTTCAAATCTGCTCTGCTCCCGGCAAGGGAGAAATTCTAACACTCGACCCGCCGGGGACTGTGAACGGTATCCCACGCAGCGCCGGTATTCGACGCCGCCTGCGCAAGCCGGCGCAGCTGGCGGTGCGGCTGGCGGTGCGGCTGGCGGTGCGGCTGGCGGTGCGGCTGGCGGGTCAAGTTTGATGCCGTTATCATACGCGCCCGCTTTTCGATGGCCGCAACCGGGGCGGTCCAACCCGCAGAAGAACCATGGCCAGCTATAGCACCAACGAATTCAAGTCCGGTCTGCGCATCCTGATCGACGGCGATCCGTTTGCGATCGTCGAGAACGAGATGGTCAAGCCCGGGAAGGGCCAGGCCTTCAATCGCGTCAAGATCCGCAACCTCAAGACCGGCCGGACCATCGAGCGCACCTTCAAGTCGGGTGACAGCGTCGAGGCGGCCGACGTGGTCGACGTCGACATGCAGTATCTCTATAGCGATGGCGATTTCTTCCATTTCATGATCCCGGACAATTTCGAGCAGCATGCGGCCAGCAAGTCCGTGGTCGGGGAAAACGCCCAGTGGCTCAAAGACGGCACCGTGTGCATCGTCACGCTCTGGAATAATGTGATCATCGTGGTGACGCCGCCACCGCATATCGAACTCAAGGTTGTCGAAACCGATCCGGGACTGCGCGGCGATACCGCCACCGGCGGCCAGAAGGTCGCCAAGCTGGAAACCGGCGCGGTTGTGCGGGTACCGCTCTTCATCAATGAAGGCGAAATCCTGAAGATCGATACGCGCACGGGCGCGTACATCTCGCGCGCGAAGCAGTAAGGCCAAGGCTCCCGCAAGGCTTCAGCAGGGCGCCCGCGAGGCGCCGTGCTATGCGCGCTCGAGCGGGAAGGGCATGACTTCTTCGATGCTGGCATGGCCGGTGCGCAGCATCAGCAACCGATCGAACCCCATGGCGACACCCGAGACGGGCGGCAGGCCCGCCGCCAGTGCAGACAGCAGTGACTCATCCATGGCGGGCGCCGTGAGGCCGGCTTCGATGCGCTGCTGGCGGTCCAGTTCAAAGCGCGCGCGCTGCTGGACGGGATCACTGAGTTCCTCAAAGCCGTTGGCCAGCTCGACACCCCGGCAATAAAGCTCGAATCGCAGTGCCATGCGCGGATCGGCCGGATCCAGGCGCGCGAGCGCCGCCTGGCTGGCAGGGTAGTGATGCACGAAGCACAGACCGGCGGTGCCGAGGCGCGGGCCAATCACGGTGCCCATGAGCCAGTCGAGCCACTCATCGCGCTGGCAGCGCTCGGCGACCCGCGGGTCGAGCCCATGCGCCATCGCAAGGGTGCGCAGTTCGTCATCGGGGGCCGTCAGCGGATCCACGCGCAGTTCGCGCCCGAAGGCCTGCGCATAAGGAAGGTACTCCATCGTCGTGCCGGCCGGCAGATCGAGCAATGTGAGAGCCAGCTCGGCCACCTCCGCCATGAGCTCGCGCATAGCAAAGCCGCGGCGATACCATTCGATGAGCGTGAATTCCGGGTTGTGCCAGCGGCCGCGTTCGTTGCCGCGAAATACATGTGAAATCTGGTAGATGTCGCCGCTGCCGGCCGCGAGCAGCCGTTTCATGGCGTATTCGGGGGAGGTAAGCAGGTACAGCGGCACCGCATGGCCGGGCAGCTCGACGCGCGCGCAGTCGATGTGGCGGTCGGTGACGGCGTGGCGCACCAGCTGCGGGGTGTCGACCTCGAGCAGCTGCCGCTGATCGAAGAACCTTCGCGCCGTGGCGAGCGCCTCGGCGCGCTGCCGCAGCACCTCGAACGAGGCGGTGGGGCGCCAGTCCACGGTGCCGCTCATGCCCCTGTATCGAGCTGGCCGAGCTGCTGGCCGAGCTGCTGGCCGAGCTGCTGGCCGACGCGCAGCGTGGCGCCGGCTATCAGCGATTCATCCCAATGCGCCGCTCCAGGCGGCAGCAGCAGGATCACGGTGGATCCCATATTAAAGCGTCCGAGCTCGGCGCCCCGCAGCAGGGCGAGGGCGCTGTCGGTGACCGGTACCAATGCCCGGGCACCCCGGCGTGCGCTCGAGGGCGTGACTTCCTGGTGCCAGACCGTGCTCATGCTGCCGACGAACAGCGCGCCGACGAGGATCACGACAAATGGACCCTGTTCGCTTTCGAAGGCGCAGACCACCCGCTCATTGCGCGCAAACAGGCCGGGAACGCTGGCGGCGGTGCGCTGATTCACCGAGAACAGGCGGCCAGGGACGTGCCAGGCCGCGCTCAGGCGGCCTGCGAGCGGCATGTGGATGCGATGGTAGTCATAAGGAGCCAGGTAAATCGTCGCGTAGAGGCCGCCCGCGAGGCGCGCCACCCAGTCGGATTGGCCGGCCAGCAGCGCCTCGAGCGTGTATTGGTGCCCCTTGGCCTGCAGCAAGCTGGTGCCGTTCATTTGCCCGGCGATGCTGAGCGTGCCGTCGCACGGCGAGGCGATGGCCCGCGCATCGGCGGGACCGGGGCGCGCGCCGGGACGCAGGGCGCGCGTGAAGAAGGCGTTGAAGCTTTCATAGTTGCGCGGCTCGGGCTCGGCCGCATCGGCCATTTCGGGCCTGTAGCCGCGCATGAAGGCGCCGATCAGCAGATTCTTGAGCCAGCGTGCGCGGCTGCGTGTCAGCGTGTACACGAGCCGGCACAGCAGGTGATGCGGCAGCAGGTACTGCAGCGCGACAAACACGCCGTTCAGAGCCGTCGCGCTGCGCCGACCTGGTGCAGGTCGGCAGTCAGTCGGGCGCTCGAGAACGGCGGGGAGAACACCGCGACCAGCCGGCCCTGGGTGTCGAGCAGGTAGAGCGTCGCAGAGTGATCCATCGTGTAGCCGCCGCCGGGCAGGTCCTCGCGCACGGCGATGGCATTGAGACTTCGGAGCAGCGGCGCGAGCGCGTCGCGATCGCCGCGCACGCCGACGAAATTCTTGTCGAAAGCGCCCAGATAAGCCTGCAGCGAGGCAGCGCTATCGCGCTCCGGGTCCACGCTCACGAACACGACCTGCGCGCCGGCCAGCGGCGCCTGGCGCAGCACCTGCTCGAGCGTCGCCAGCGTCGTCGGGCACACATCGGGACAGTTGGTGAAGCCGAAGAACAGCAGTGTCGGGTGGCCACGCAGATTGTTCAGATCGAACTGGCGCCCCGACATATCCTGCAGATGAAATTCGGACAGGGGGCGCGCGCTCGGCAGCCAGGTGCCGCTGTCGAGCGAGACGCCGCCGCTGAGCATGCGGGCAAACAGGGCGCCCGCGGCGATCGCGGCCACGCCGAGCGAGAGCAGGAACAGGACAGGGCGGCGACTCATGCGGCGATTATCTCATAGGGCGCAGCGCGCCCCGCGCGCTCCGCGCACGGTGGCGCGGGTGCTGGCCTCGGCCACGCGGCGGCTGCAGCGCGCGCGCCTGCATTTTGGCCACGGCACTGACAATGCACGCGATGAGGCCGCAGCGCTGATCGCCTATGCGCTTCGCCTGCCGCAGGGGCTCACCGCTGCGCGACTGGCGCGGCCGGTGTCGCAGGCCGCGGCGGCGAGGATCGAGGCATTGCTGCAACGGCGCATCGGGGAGCGCATTCCGGCGGTTTATCTGACGCGGCGCTGCTGGTTCGCCGGACTACCGATGTATGTCGATGAACGCGTGCTGATTCCGCGCTCGCCCATCGCCGAGTTGATCGAGCGGCGCTTTGAACCCTGGATCGACCCCAGCCGCGTGCGGCGCGTCCTGGACCTCGGCACCGGGTCGGGCTGCATCGCGATTGCCTGTGCGTACGCGTTTCCGCGGGCACGCGTCGATGCGGCCGATATTTCGCGCGATGCGCTGGCCGTCGCCCGCCGCAATATCCGCGAACACCGTCTGCAGCGGCGCGTGCGCGCGGTGCAATCGGATCATTTCACCGCTCTCAGGCACACCAGCTACGATATTATTGTCAGCAATCCGCCGTATGTGGGACGGCGTGAGCTGCGGGGACTGCCGCTGGAATACGGCCACGAACCGCGGCTGGCGCTGGCGGCGGGGGCGGATGGGTTGGATTCGGTCAGAATTATTTTGCGCAAGTCGGCGGCGCATCTGAAACCCGGCGGAATCCTGATCGTCGAGGTTGGCAACACGGAGCGGGCTCTGCGGCGCGCGTTTCCGAAGGCCCCCTTCATCTGGCTGAGCTTCGAACGCGGCGGCGGCGGCGTGTTCGCGCTGCAGCGCGAGCAGCTGGGCCTTCAGTGGAGTAGATCGGTTGTCGGGTAATACGCTGGGACGATTGTTCGCGGTGACCACCTTCGGCGAAAGCCATGGTGCCGCGCTCGGCTGCATCGTCGATGGCTGCCCGCCGGGCATGGAGCTGTCCGAGGCGGATCTGCAGCCCGATGTGGATCGGCGCCGCGCGGGCACCTCGCAGTTCACCAGTCAACGCCGCGAGTCTGATGCGGTGCGGATTCTCTCGGGTGTATTCGAGGGACGTACCACCGGCTCGCCGATCGGCATGCTGGTGGAGAATGGCGACGCGCGCTCGCGCGACTATGAGCGCCTCAAGGACCGTTTTCGTCCCGGGCACGCCGATTACACCTATCAGCACAAATACGGCTTCCGCGACTATCGCGGCGGTGGGCGCTCTTCGGCGCGCGAGACGGTCATGCGCGTGGCGGCGGGAGCCGTGGCGCGCAAGTACCTGGCCGAGCGCCTTGGCGTACGCATCTACGGCTACTTAAGCCAGATCGGTGCGCTGGTGCTCGAGCCGCGCGACCCGGCCGCGGCCTATGAGAATCCCTTTTTCTGCCCTGATCCCCAGCGTGTGCCCGAACTCGAACAGCTGCTGTGGGACACGCGCGGACAGGGCGACTCGATCGGCGCGCGGCTGACCGTGATCGCCGAGGGTGTGCCGCCGGGGCTCGGCGAGCCGGTATTCGACAAACTCGATGCCGATATCGCGCATGCGATGATGGGCATCAATGCGGTCAAGGCCGTGGAGATCGGTGATGGGGTGGCGGTGGCGGCGCAGCGCGGCAGCACGCACCGCGATGAACTCACGCCCACCGGGTTTCTGTCGAACCATGCCGGCGGTGTGCTGGGCGGGATATCCTCGGGCGCGCCGATCGTGGCGCACTTGAGTCTGAAGCCCACCTCCAGCATCCAGGTGCCCGGCCGCACGATCGATGTGGCGGGCAACCCGGTCGAGGTGGTCACGACCGGCAGGCACGATCCCTGCGTGGGACTGCGCGCCACGCCAATCGCGGAGGCGATGCTCGCGATCGTGATCATGGATCACTACCTGCGCCACCGCGCTCAGAACGCCGACGTGCGATGTGCGACGCCGGACATAGCGCGCGGCGGCCAGGCGCGGGACAGTCGGGACAGTTGATATTGATATGGGGAGTGAACGCTGACGATGAGCAGGTCTTTCAGAGTGGCAGTGGTGGGGGCGACGGGCCTCGTGGGCGAGACCTTGATCCGGGTGCTCGAGGAGCGCAAATTCCCGATCTCCGAGCTGCACGCGCTGGCCAGCAATCGGTCCCTGGGCCGCAGTATCGAGTACCTCGGGCGCTCAAAGGCGGTCGAGGAGCTGGCGACATTTGATTTTTCGCGCGCAGATATCGGGCTGTTTTCCCCCGGCAGTTCGGTGTCCGCGGAGTTCGCCCCCATAGCCGCGGCGGCCGGCTGCGTCGTGATCGATAACACCGCGCAGTTTCGCTACGACGATGATATTCCGCTGGTGGTGCCGGAGGTCAACGCCCACGCCATTGCGCAGTACAAGAACCGCGGCATCATCGCCAATCCGAATTGCTCCACCATCCAGATGCTGGTCGCGCTCAAGCCGATCCATGATGCGGTCCGCATCGAGCGCATCAATGTAGCCACCTATCAGTCCGTATCCGGCGCGGGCAAGGAAGCCGTCGAGGAACTTGCCACGCAGACACAGGCCTTACTCAGTGGACGGCCGATCGATCCGCCGCAGCACATTGCCAAGCAGATCGCCTTCAACTGCGTGCCCCAAATCGATGTGTTCCAGGACAACGGCTACACCAAGGAGGAGATGAAAATGTTCTGGGAGACCCAGAAGATCCTGGAGGACCCCGAGATCCGCGTGAATGCCACTTGCGTGCGGGTGCCGGTGTTCTATGGGCACTCGGAAGCCGTCCATATTGAGACACAGCGCAAGATTTCGGCCCCGGAGGCCCGGGCACTGCTGGAAAAGGCGCCCGGGGTGACGGTGCTGGACGAGCGAAGGCCGGGGGGATATCCCACTGCGGTTACCGAAGCAGCGAACCACGACACGGTTTACGTGGGCCGTATTCGCGAAGATATGTCGCATGGTCACGGACTCGATCTCTGGATCGTTTCGGACAACATCCGCAAGGGTGCTGCCACGAATAGCGTGCAAATTGCCGAGATTTTGGTGTCGGACTATTTATAAGTTATATTGCGCCCGAAATGCGCGCACGGTTTGAATGCGGCGCTAATTATTTATTTTCTAAGGGTAATTTAGCAGCCTGGTCCGCCTGGAGACACGATGTTGACGCGTAATTGCTACCGGGTATTGCTGCTCGCCCTGCTGTTGCCGGGCGCCACGATGGCGCTGGGACTGGGCGACATACACCTCAAGTCCAGCTTGAACGCCCCCCTGGATGCCGATATCGACATCGTGGGTGCCGGTGCCGACGAGCTGTCGGGTCTCAAAGCGAGCCTCGCCTCGCGGGATACCTTCAATCGCTACAAGCTCGACTACCCGGCCTACCTGGCCGGCGTCACGCTCGAGCCGCGCCAGACCCCCGACGGCCGCACCGTGCTGCATATGCACTCGGCGGACTCGGTCAACGAGCCCATCGCAACGCTGCTGGTCGAGGTGAATTGGTCCCGCGGACACCTGGTGCGCGAATACACCGTGCTGCTCGATCCGCCGGTGTTCTCCGGCGACACGGCGAGCACGGCCGCCGTTGCGGCCCCGAGCACGGGCGAATCGGCCCGAAGCGGCAATGTCGAACGGCACGCGGTGGGAGCCGCTGCGCCGGCCGCGGCGGCTGCAATGGCAGCTCCCGCCGCCGCGACAGCATCGTCCAGCGCTTCACGCAGCACAGGTGGCGCGACAGGTGGTTCGGCCCCGGGCGGCAGCTACACCGTGCGCCGCGGTGACACGCTTTCTTCGATCACGACCCAGACCTATGGGGGAGGGGATCATGTGGCGCATCAGCGCCAGCTGGTGGCCGTTTATCGCGCCAACCAATCCGCCTTCGAAGGCAATATGAACCTGCTGCGATCCGGCAGCCGTCTGTCGTTGCCTGGCGATGCCGAGGTCATGGCCATCAGCCCGGGCGATGCCGCTGCTGAAGTACACAAGCAGTATTCGGCCTGGAACGAAAGCCATGGCGGCCCGAGCGGCGGTGCCGCCAGCGCCAGTGCAAACGGCGCCGGCCAGCTGCGCCTGGTGCCCCCGACCGAGACCGCGCCGGCCCAGACGCCAGCCCCGGCACCTGCCGCGGCCGCCGCCGGTGGAGCCGCAGGCGCCAGTGCGACTGCAGGCTCCGGTGCCGCCGCCGCAGCGATGCAGCAGCGCGTCACCCAGCTCGAATCGCAGCTGGCCGAATCGCAGCGGCTGCTGCAGCTGAAGAATTCCGAATTGGCGCAATTGCAGGCGAAGGCGACCATGGCGAGCCCGGCGCCGCCGGCGGTACCCGCCGCCGCGACCGCCCCGGTCCCCACCCCGGCCCCAGTTCCCGCCCCGGCTGCGGCAAAGCCGCCGGTTGCCCAGGCCCCGCCGCCGGCACCTGCCGCGGCACCGACACCGACACCGCCGGCCAAGCCCGCAGTGACCGCGGCGCCGGTCGCCGCGCCCAGCACCTCTTTTGTGGACCTGCTGATCCAGTACTGGTACCTGCCCGCGGTGCTGATCGCG
>Ga0302302_1001862_pt1 | contig 12592 bp, 7 predicted proteins | sample III_Palsa_E1_3_FD_198766 | JGI IMG/M metagenome (GOLD analysis project Ga0302302, IMG submission 198766) | Peat permafrost microbial communities from Stordalen Mire near Abisko, Sweden - III_Palsa_E1_3 | ecosystem: Environmental > Terrestrial > Soil > Palsa > Peat permafrost | place: Sweden...
CCCGACGGGAGATGACGGCGCCGATCGGATCTCAGGCTGAGGTTGCCCTCCTTGGCGAGAATTTCATAGCCGCGGTAGACGGCCAAGCCGCCGCGCGTGCGCCCCGCCCCGCCCGAATTGGGCAGGAGGCCATAGCTCGTCACCCGAAGCGGCAGACGCGCCTCGATGATTTCGATCGGCTGGTTGGACAGGTTGGTGCCGGGGCTAGCGATGCCGTCGACGCCGTCGATCGTCGGGCGTCCGCCCCAGGAGCCGAGCACGCCGTCGGTGATCAGCCAAGCCTTCGGACCCTCCCAGCCGCTCAAGGTTACGACCGAGGGACCGCCTTCACCTTGGGCCGGCAGGCGGCTTCCAGGGACCTTGGCGAGGGCGCCGAACAGACAGTCGAGCATGCGGTAGGCGATCACGCCTCGCGCGGCGCAGGCCGCCGGCAGCACCGGGTTGACCAGCGAGCCCTCTGGCGCGCGCAATTCGACCGGGCGCATGTAGCCGGCGAAGTTTGGCATCTCGACCCCGACCGCCGAGCGGATGGCGCAAAGTCCCATCGAGCGGGTGGTGGCGATGGGCGCGTTGATGGCGCCTTGGACCTGCGGGCCCGTGCCTTCCCAGTCGATCAGCGCATGGCCGCCGTCGATCGTGACCTTGACCTTGAAATAGAGCGGCTCAGGGTTCTCGCCGAGGCCGTCGAGCCAGTCCTCGAACTCGTAGACGCCGGGCGCCATCTTGGCGATTTCCTGCCGCATCAGCCGTTCGGCGTAGGCGTGCAGTTCTTCGATGTAGCCGCGGAGGGCCTGGCTGCCATAGCGATTCACCAGCTGGGTGACCGCGGCCTCGCAGGTTCGAATGGAGGCGATCTGGGCGCCGAGGTCGCCGCGCAGGGCGTCGGGCGTGCGCGAGTTGGCTTCCAAAAGGCCCATAACGCTGCGGTTCAATACGCCCTTCTCGAACAGTTTGATGATCGGGATGCGCAGGCCTTCCTGGAAGATCTCGGTCGCCGCCAGCGCCATGCTGCCTGGGGCCATGCCGCCAACGTCGGCGTGGTGCACCACCGTTCCCGCAAAGGCTTCGACCTCCCCATCGACGTAGATCGGGGTGATCAGGAAAACGTCCGGCAGGTGCATTCCGCCTGAGCCGTAGGGATCGTTGACCAGAAAGCCATCGCCATCATGCATGTCCTCGCTGTGGTTGGCGACGATGCGGGACATGACGTCCGGGAACGAGCCTAGGTGGATCGGATTGGTGAGGCCTTGGGCGATCACCTGTCCGTGCCGGTCGCAAATGGCTGTCGAGAAGTCCATCGAGTCGCGCACCAACGGCGAGTGAGCGCTGCGCATCACCACTAGCGCCATTTCGTCGGCGATGGAGGCCAGCGCATTCTTGACGATCTCGAGCGTGATGGGATCAGAGGCGCGGGTCATCGCTGGGCTCCAGAACAATGATGATGTTGTAATTGGCGTCGACCTGGGCAACCGCTCCTGGCGGGACGACACAGGTGGAATCGTATTCCTCGATGATCAGCGGCCCGGTCTTCGGCGTAACGAGGTGATCACGGCTGTAGACCGGGACCGGGACCTTGCCCACGCCCTCAAAGAAGGCCTCCCGGCTGGCAGCCTCCCGAGGCTGGCTGACGATCGCCTGCTGCAGCTTGACCGCATCCTGGTCCTTGCCGATCAGCACCCGCACCCGATGGCCAATCAGCTCCACCGGTTGGCCCGGGGCGCTGTGGCCGTAGGTCCTGGCGTGCTCGGCGTGGAAGGCCGTGATCGTCGCCGCCTGCGACGAGCGCCCCTCAGCATCGGACAAAGCCGGCAGGGTCAATTCAAACGCCTGGCCTTCGTAGCGGATGTCCGCCAGGCGCTGGAAGGTCAGGTCATCTTCGGCGTAGCCTTGCTGCAGGAGTTGATGGCGCGACTTCGCCTCGAGCTTGCAGAATTCATCGGCGAAATTGTCCGCCGTATCGGCGTTCAGCACGCGGAAATTGCTTTTGCGGAACTCATGTTCGAGCTGGGAGAAGAGCAATCCAAGGGCGCTAAACACGCCGGGCTTGGCGGGGATGACTACCTTTCGCATCCCCATGCTCTTGGCGATTTCGGCGGCGATCATCGGACCGTTGCCGCCAAAGGCGAAGAGAACGAAGTCACGAGGGTCGCGACCGCGGTAGGTGGATACGGCCTTCACGGCTCTGGCCATCGTCGCGGTCGCCACCGCCTGCACGCCGAGGGACGCCTGGGCGCTGGTCAATCCGAGCGGGGTCGCCACCACGGCCTCGACAGCGTCTCGCGACGCCGCCGCGTGGATCGGCACTTCGCCGCCCGCGATGGCCTCCTGGTTGAGGTAGCCCAAGGTGACGAAGACGTCCGTCAAGGTGGGGATGGTGTTGCCGCGGCCGTAGCAGACCGGCCCGGGCACGGATCCTGCGCTTTCAGGACCGACCCGCAGCAGACCGCCGGCGTCGAAGTTGACGAGGCTGCCGCCGCCCGCGCCGACCTCTGAGACATCGATGAAGGGCAGCTTTACCGAGTAGCCGCCGCCCTTGATGAGTTTGCTGCTGAGATTGATCCCGGCGCCGACTTCGTACTCCGTGGTTCGCGCCGGCTCGCCGTTTTCAATGATCGCCGCCTTCGCCGTGGTGCCGCCCATGTCCACGGTGATGACGTCGGCGTAGCCTGAGAGGCTGGCGAGGTGCGCGCCAGCGATCACGCCCGCCGCCGGCCCGGATTCGATGATGTAGGCGGGCTTGGCGATCGCCTCGTCGGCGTTCATCAAGCCTCCGTTCGATTGCATGATCCGGATCGGACAGGTCAGGCCGATGTTGCGCAGCCGAGCCGTGAGCGCGCTCAGATAGTTGCGAACGATGGGTCCAAGGTAGGCGTTGACCACCGTCGTGCTCGTCCGCTCGTACTCCCGGATTTCCGGCAGGACGTCACACGAACAGGTCACATAAAGGTCGGGCAGCGCCGCGACCAGGCGATCCCTGAGAATCTGCTCATGGTGGGCGTTGGCGTAGGAGTTCAGGAGACAGATCGCGACCGCGGTGACCTCGCTGGCGCCGACCTGGGCGATGACCCGGTCGATTTCGGCGTCGTCCAAGGGTAAGGTGATCGCCCCATCGGCCGCGACCCGTTCGGCGACTTCGAACCGGTGGCGGCGCAAGGCCAGCGGACGCGGCTTGACGTATTGCAGGTCGTAGAGGCGCGGGTAGCGGATTCGCCCAAGTTCCAAGACATCCCGAAAGCCCTGGGTGGTGATCAGGCCTGTCACGGCCCCCTTCCCTTCCAGAATGGCGTTGGTCGCCACCGTCGTCGCGTGGACAAGCTCGGTGATGGCGCCGGCGTCGGCGCCCACGTCCAGGCACAGCGCCTGAAGGCCCTCGGCGATGCCGCGGCTGTAGTCGTCCGGCGTCGACGGCTGCTTACGCACATGCAGCTGGCCCTCCTCGGACATCAACACAATGTCCGTGAAGGTCCCCCCGATATCCACCCCGGCCCGATAGCGCACCTGTATCTCCTCGCTGATTAGCGTTCGCAAAACGGCCTAACACAGCCCCTCGGTCGACAAAAGAAAAACGTTTCATTTTTTTGTTGCCGACCCTTTATGAAAATGTCATCAATATCGTCGTCAGCAGGAGAAAAACACGCCTTTTCGGGGCGCCAGAGGGGGTTTGGGAATGACGAAACGTTATCTATTTTGTGGCGTCGCCTGTGCGTTTATGTGGACCGGGGCGGCGATGGCGCAGACCCAGCCCCAAGCGTCGGCGGCCGCGCCCTCGGCCACCGAAGTGCAGCAGGTGGTGGTCACCGCGCAGCGCCGTCAGGAGCCGCTCCAGCGGGTTCCGGAATCGGTGCAGGTGGTTTCCGGCGACACCTTGAAGAAGCAGAACCTGAACTCGCTTGAGACGCTGTCTGAATCGGTTCCAGCGATCCATGTGGACGAATCCGGCGCGGGCGGACAGCTCTTCATCCGCGGCATCGGCTCCGGCTCCAACGAAACCTTCGACCAGTCGGTCGGCACCTTCGTGGACGACATTTATCACGGCTCGGCGCACACCAGCGGCGCGACCTTTCTGGATCTCAGCCGCGTTGAAGTGCTGAAGGGTCCGCAGACCACCTACTTCGGCAACAACGCCATCGCCGGCGCGCTGAACATCATCACCAACAAGCCCAGCACCGACAGCTATTCCGGCTATGTGCGGGCGCTGTATGGCGAGTACGGCCAGTACGCGACGGAAGCTGCGGTCAACGTCCCGATCTCCGACCAACTCGCCGTGCGCATCGCCGGCATCGTGGATGGTCAGGACGGCTGGCAGAAGAACCCTTACGTCGGCGAAGACCAGCCGAACGGCAACGACCAGGCGTTGCGCGTCTCCCTGCTCTGGAAGCCGACGGACAATTTCGACGCGGTCTTGAAGGTCGAGGGTTCGCAGAACAAGCTGAACACTGGCAACGTCATCGGCGACTGCCCGCCGCCGGCGCCGTTCACAGCCTCGGGGTTCTGCGCCGACGCCTTGGCGCAGAAGGCGCCGACCGGCTTTAACAGCGATATCGACACCAGCGGCCCAGGACAGGGCGAGACGCTCAGCACATTTGAGAGCGTCCTGACGATGAATTACCGCTGGCGCGGTTTGACTTTGACGTCGACGACCGGGTTCACGGGCTATCGTTCGAACGAGAACCTCGACGGTGATGCGACGCCGGAAAACCTGCTGACCTTCCAGACCGGCGAAACCTATCGCCAGTTCAGCCAGGAGTTCCGAGTAACCTCGCCCACGGGCGGTGCGTTCGAATACACCGCCGGCGCCTATTTCCAGATCGACCACACCAATGGCGACCCAGGCGAGCTCACCTACGGCTTCCTCACCCCAACGATCGAAAGCATCCCGGCCTTTGCCGCGCTCGATCCCTATCTGCCGCTCGCCGAGGAGCCCGTCTTCAAGCAGGACGAACAGGTCTACTCGTTGTTCGGCGCCTTGACCTGGAACGCCACCGACCAGTTCAAGGTCACCGGCGGCCTCAGACAGACCTGGGACGTCAAGAACGCGAGTCTGGTCACCTATTACGGACAGGGCACCCAGCTGTACGGCGATGTGAATCCGCTGCCGGCCAATTTGCAGCCGCTCGCCGCCTCCTTGCTCGGGGCGATTGAAAACTCGTCGAATGACGAGACCTATCAAGCCCTGCAGCCCTCAGCGCGCCTGCAGTACAACTTCACGTCCGACAAGATGGTCTACTTCACCTACGCCTACGGCTTCAAAGCCGGGGTGCCGGTGACGACCTTCGCCGGCCAAGCCTCGCCGCCGCTGCAGCCTGAACACGTCAACGCCTATGAGCTGGGGTTCAAGACGGAATGGCTACACCACAGCATTCTGTTCAACGCGGACGTCTTCCTGTCCGACTACACCAACCTTCAGGTCTCCTCGACCTACTTCCTGCCGTCCGGCGCCGCGGAATCGGTGATCACCAACGCGGCGGCTTCACGCTCGCAAGGTGTGGAAGTCGAGGGCCAATGGGTCATCAACAAGAACTTCCGACTGTCGTCCCAGGTCACCTACCTGGACTCGATCTACCTGAGCTATCCGAACGTCACTGCGCCTTCCATTCAGCAGTATTGCCTCGCCAACCCCGGCAACGCGACCTGTGGGACCCTCTATCCAGGCGGGGCGCCGAAGCTGCAGAACCTCTCGGGCGAACCCACGGGATTTGCGCCGCGGTGGAGCGGCAGTTTCACCGGCGAATTCACAACGGACCTGCCGGACGGGTTCTACTTTACCGCCGACATCATTCCGATCTTCTCGTCCAACTACTATTACGCCAACAACGGCACGGACGACCCGCTGTTGATGCAGAAGGGGTATGTGCGCCTCGACACGCGGTTCACCTTGGACTTTCCCAACCGCCGCTTCGCGCTGGATGTGATCGGCAAGAACCTCACGAATGTGAACATCGTCTCGGGCGGCAACGGCGGGACCGCCCTGCCCACCTCCCTCGGATCGGTGCTGTATGCGCGCGAAGAGCCGGCCAACGTGGCCGTGCAAATCCGCTACAAGTGGTAGGCCTTCGCTCGGCGACGGGCAGCACTCGAAGCCGAGCAATCTACCGAACCTAAAGCTATGGCTCGCCTCCCCAACGACCCCGCGCAGCTGCATCGCAGTTGAGCGCGTCACCAGGACGGCGGACCGTAGACTTGCTGGAACACCGGGGCGCAAGGTCGGGCGCCGGCCACTTGATGCCGGAGCCAACGCGGGCTCCATTATGTCTCATCTTGGTTGATATCGAGCCTGGCGCCCATGGACCCTCTGAACGCTTCCCCGTATCGTTCAGAGGCCAGCCGGACTGGGCTCTTGATGCTCGTGGCGCTAGTCTACGTCGCCAACCTGCTAGACCGGCAGCTGGTCTCGATGCTGGCGACGGACATCAAGGGCTCTCTCCATATCAGCGATGCGAACATCGGCTTCCTGCTGGGCACCTCGTTTGCGGTCTTCTACGCCATCTTCGGCATTCCGCTCGGCAAGGCCGCCGATCTCCTAAGCCGCACGCGGATCGTCGCCAGCGGCGTGGCGGCCTGGAGCCTTTTGACCAGCCTTTCCGGCTTTGCGCGCAGCTTCACCTTTCTCGCTGCCTGTCGGATGGGCGTCGGGGTTGGCGAGGCGAGCGCATCGCCGGCGATCTATTCGATGATCTTCGATGTCTTTCCCCCGCATCGGCGAACCACGGCGATCGCCGTCTATTCGAGCGGCATCTATATCGGTTCAGGCCTGGGCCTGGCGCTTGGCGGCGTGATCCTCGCCGCCTGGAAGCACGCCTTTCCGGACCCCGCGCTCGCCCCCCTGGGCCTCAAGGCCTGGCAGGCCGCGTTTCTGATCGTCGGCGCGCCGGGGCTGGTCTTGGCGCTGATCGTTGGGCTGCTGCCCGAGCCCGCTCGGGCCGGGGCCAGCGAAAGCCGGTTACCCCCCGTCGCGAAGGCCCTGCGCATCGTCGGCCTGGAAATCCTGACCATGCTGCCCGTGACGGGCCTGCTTATCCTGGCCAAGCGCCGCGGCTGGCGGGCCGGCGCCTACAACCTTGCGGCGGCCGCAGGCATTACAGCCGTCGTGGCGGGTTTGGCGGCGCTGACATCGCAGTTCCTGCAGTGGCTGGTGCTCGGCTATGGCTGGTATGCCTTCTTGACCTGGGCGCAGACCTTGAGAGGTGCGGACCCGGCCGCAGCGGCGGTGTTGCGCGACAAGCCCCTGGTCCTTGGCTTCCTGGGTTATGGCTGTTGTTGCTTCCTCACGGTCGGACCTATGGCTTGGCTGGCCAGCTATTTTCAGCGGTCGCTCGGGGTCCCGGCGGCCGAGGTCGGCCCGGTCCTTGGCGTCTCCTACGCCGCCGCCGGCCTGCTGGGAACCGTGCTCGGCGGTCTGATCACCGACCGGTTCGTCAAGCGCTTCGGTGATCGCGCGCGGCTGCTGGTGTCGGTCGTCGCCATCGTGCTGGCCACGGCCTTCCTGGCGGCCTGCCTGCTCTCGTCCAACCGTTGGCTGGCCTATGGTTTGACGGCTGCCTTCAACTTCTTCTGCGCCATGTGGCTGGCGCCCGCCGCGGCCAATGTGAACAGCCTCGTTCCCGCGCCCATGCGCGCAACGGCGTCGGCGGTCTACATCGTCACCCAAATCTTCCTCGGCACCGCGCTCGCCCCCTTCGCCATCGGAGCGCTCAGCGACGCCCTGACCGTCATGGGACTATCCGCCGCCCTCGCCCTGCGCGGCGCCATGCTGATCTCCCTGGTCATGGTCCTGCCGGCCGCAGGGTGTCTGCTCGCCGCCTGGCGGGCCTCAAGCCGCCCGACCGAGCCTATGACAGGCCGCTTCGCGAGGCCCGACGCGTCCGACCTCGATGAGCGCGCACATTCGGCTGGCCAATCCTGAAGCCCGCCTGAACCGACGCCCGCCTGGAGACCACGATGACACTGGATGTCCACGTAGAGCGCACGGCGCTTGTTCTGATGCATTTGCAGGACGACATCACGACGCTGTTTCCGGTTGGCGACATGACCCCGTTCATCGCGCGGTGCGCGCAGGCGATCGAGACCTGCCGCCGCGCTGGCGTCCGGATCTTCTTCGTCAACATCAGGTTCAGCGAGGACTATCGCGAAATCAGCGCGCGCAACCGCAATGGCATGTGGCTCAAGAGTATGGGCTCGTTCCGCCACGGGAAGGTGACGCCGCAGATCAACCTCCACGAGGCTGACGTCGTGCTGGAGGCGCAGCGGATCAACGTCTTCCTTGGCACCGCCCTGGAAGCGCACCTACGGGCGGCCAATATCGACACGCTGATCATGGGCGGGGTGACCACGTCGGGCGTTCTGGTCTCAAGCCTGCCGCACGCCTCGGACTTGGACTATCGGGTCCTGGCGATCCGAGACTGCTGCTACGATCCGGATTCCGTGGCTCACGAAGCGATCTTCGCCAGCGCCTTCAGCACCCGAGCAGAGATCATCTCGGTTCAGAATCTTCCAGCGCTCCTTCGGGTCTAAGCCGCACACGCTCGACCAAGCGCGGGCGAGATCAATAACGTTTCATATTATTCACCGAGCGCCTCTCGAGAAGGCGCCGATCAGGGCGAAAGTAGCAGACAAATATTCCAGCTTGACTCAAAAAAACGTTTCATGTGACCGTCGTCACATAAGGGTCATGGCGATGAAGCCGAGCCAGGATGGGGGCATAAAATGAAAAACCAGCTGTTCTTGAGCGTACTGATGGCGGGCGTCAGCGCCTATGCCTGCGGCGCCCGGGCGCAAGCCGCGCCGCCCGCGGCGGGCACGCAGATCGAGGAAGTCGTGGTCACGGCGCAGAAGCGGTCTGAAAAGGCCCAGAACGTAGGGATCGCCATCACCGCCTTCACCGGCGCGCAATTGCGACAACTGGGGGTTACGCAGGTGTCCGACCTGGCCAAGTTTTCGCCCGGCGTCAATCTCGCTGGGTCCTTCGCTGGCCAGGAGACCTTCTTTGACGTCCGCGGGGTGTCGCAACAGGACTTTGATTCGATCGCGGAAGGCCCGAACGCCGTCTACATCGACAATGGCTATGTCGGCATCAACAACATTTCCGCCATTGGCCTGTTCGACATCGATCACACGGAAGTCCTCAAGGGACCGCAGGGCACCCTCTTCGGGCGCAACGCGGTTGGCGGCGTGATCAACATCGCCACCAAGGAGCCCACGGATACCTACAACGGCTTCGTCGACTACAGCGGCGGCTCCTACGACACCCAGAGGGTGGAGGCGGCGCTCGGCGGTCCGATCGTCGCCGACAAGCTGAGCTTCCGCCTGGCGGGCCTCTATGACTCCAACGGTTCCTATATCAAGAACCTCGCCGCCACCGGCGGCGATCTCGGCGCGAGCCAGAACTATGGGCTTCGCGGCAAGCTTCAGCTCACACCGACGAACCGCCTGCACATCGAATTCACCGGCTTCGCCACGCGTTCAGTCGATTCCTGGGCCCCCTACTTCTTCCAGAACGTTGCGCCGAACGGCACGCTGACCGGGGCCACGCTGACCAATACGCCGGGGCTGTTCGGGCCCAATTCCAACCCGAAGGACCTGACCATCACCGCGCCGTTTGCGCAGAGCAAGGGCGATTTCCAGGACATGGAAGGCGCTCAACTGGCGATGACCTACGACGCCGGCGGCGGCGTTACGCTGACGAACATCGTTGACTACAAACAATACGCCAGCGCGATCAAGATCGATAACTTCCCCAACCTGACGCCGCCCGGTCACGACATCACCAGCGAAGACTTCACCCAGTTCCACCAGTTTTCCGAAGAGTTTCGTGCTGAAAAAGACTGGGGCCTCGTTCACCTCACCGCCGGCCTCTACTACCTCTACCTCGATCCGAAATTGAAGGACCACGAGGACTTCAACGGCCTTGAGCCGGGCGTCATCGTCAACGACTTCACCAAACAACAGACCTACGCTACGGCCGGGTTTGCGCAGGTCGACTATCATATCGCCCCGAAATGGATCCTGATCCTGGGTGGGCGCGTGACGGCCGATCATAAGGCCTTCAACCTGACCGAGGCCCTGGCGGGCGCCCAAACCATCCTGCGCGGGCCGCTGCAGCGTTCCGCCAATGCTGACCTCTGGACCGCCAAGGCCCAGCTCGAATACCGCCCCGTGGAGCATGTGCTGCTCTATGCGGGCTACAATCGCGGCGCCAAGGCTGGCGGCTTCAATGTTCCGCTGGCGGGCGGCAATCCCCCGAACGATACGGAGCTGGCCTACAAGCCGGAGACGCTGCAGGCTTATGAGGTCGGGTTTAAGGCCGACGCGCTGGACAACCGCCTTCGCCTGAACGGGTCAGCCTTCTACTACGACTATCATGACTCACAGTCGGTGCTCTTCGCCGCGCCCTTGAACCCCTACGTCATCAACGCCAACGCCCGGACGCTAGGGAGCGAACTCGAGCTTCAGCTGCATCCTGTGCCCAACATGACGCTGGCGGCCTCGGCGACCTACCTGGATAACACCGTCTACAATATCGACATCGTCGGCGTCACCGCGAACCGGACCAACTCCTATACGCCGAAATGGAAGACCATGGTGCTCGGCCGCTATGAGTGGTCGTTGACCAACGGCTACATCGCCGTCCAGGCCGACGCCCGCTATCAAGGCCTTGAGTACACCAACCTCAGCAATTTCGCGGCGGACGATATCAACCCGTTCTGGCTAATCGGCGCGCGGGTTTCCTGGCAGGATCCGGCGCGAAAGTGGACCGTGGCCCTCAATGGGGAGAACCTCACGGACGTCCGCTACAAGACGATCGGCAACGACGCCTTCACTCTCGGCGCCGAGCAGATCGCTTACGGCAAGCCGCGATGGCTGACCGCCGAGATCAGCCGCAGCTTCTAGGCGGAGCAGGCGCGAGTGTCAGCACCGCCGCGCCTTCTGTACGGGACGGGCGACGCGCTCGTCGATGGGCGCGTCGTCTTCCATTCGATTCTCCAGGCGGCTCGGTCCGGGCAAATCCCATAACCTGCCGAAATAGTATGGGCTGTTGTTCGTCTTGGACCGACAGGGCCCGCGAGCATACCGTCGTTACGTGGCAAGGAATTCGCATTCAGTCTGGGCTCGGCGTCGCGGAGTTGCGCAGGGCTGGCCGCCGACACCGGCTACGGGTCAGCCGAGATGCTGGCCTGGCTGGTCGATGAGCGGAAGATCGAGCCGCACATCCCGGTGTTCGACAAGTCCGAGCGCACCGACGGGACCTTCTCGCGCAATGACTTCACCTACGACGCCGACGCCGACGCCGAGGCCGACGTCTACGTCTGCCCAGCCGGCAAGACCTTGCAGAAATACCGCCGGCCGTTCGCCGCGCCACGAACCGGCCCGCCGAAGGACGACACAGTGCGTTACCGCGCCAGCAAGCGTGACTGCGACGTCTGTCCACTGAAGCCGAGATGCTGCCCAGGCGCTCCGGCCCGCAAGGTCCCCAGGTCCATCCATGAGGCCGCCCGCGACAAGGCCCGCGCCATCGCCAAGACCGAGACCTACGTCGTCTCCCGCCGCGAGCGGAAGAAGGTGGAGATGCTGTTCGCCCACCTCAAACGTATCCTCAGACTCGACCGATTACGACTGCGAGGCCCCTGCGGCGCCCGAGACGAGTTCCTCCTCGCCACCACCGCCCAGAACCTCAGGAAGCTGGCCAAACTGGTCGCCGCCCCGGCGCCCACCTGAGGCGACACAACCCTCTTCAGCCTTCGCGCCAGCCGCGAGCGACCGACCCCAATCCCGCCAAAAGCCGACTTCTTCAACACAATCCACCCTCAAGGGACGTTGACCTCGCGCCGGAAAGCGGAAGCTCGCGGCGCATTTCCGCCCTGACCTTTTGCGTCTCAGTATTGTTCTCGGAAATCACCGCCAGTCGAGCACAGCGCACCCGCGACTTGCCTTCAATCATTGCGTGTGAACCGATCGCCTCAACTTCGGGAGGGCGACATGCGGACAATCATCGCAATTCTGGTCATCGGGCTTTCGGCGACGGCCAGTGCGAACGCCGCTCGCACCTTACATGCCCACGCCCACCACTCTAGCTACCATGGCGATCATTCAGGGGCGAACGACTACACCAACGTCAGCGGACATCGTGTCCACCGACCTGTCTTCACTTCCCATGCGCCAAGCGGCGCCAGCGCCCAATGCGGTGACGGCTCTTACAGCTTCAGCGAGCACCACCAAGGAACATGCTCGCACCATGGCGGCGTGAGCAGCTGGTTGTAGGCCTCACAGTCGGGCATTCGCCGACCGGTCTCAACGCCGCCATCCTGGCTACAGCAGGCGTTACGCGGTGCGTCAAAACGCTGCTTACGAACCTAATGCGCGATTCAATAGCGCCGCCATACGGACGCCGGCTTTCTCGAGCTGGACCGCGGCGTCTCGCTGGGCCTCGGCCTGGTAGGCGGCGCTCAACGCCACCGATCCATGATCGGCGCAGGTTGGCCGCGACGGCAGGGCATAAGCGTCCTTGCTGGCCAGCTGGAACGACTCCATCGCCCACCTGCGCGGGTCGCCACCCGACCAAGCCTTCGCTTGCGCTGAGCTGATCTGGGCATTGAGG